>Ga0070729_10000318_pt1 | contig 110113 bp, 91 predicted proteins | sample tdDd472_FD_66725 | JGI IMG/M metagenome (GOLD analysis project Ga0070729, IMG submission 66725) | Marine sediment microbial communities from the Atlantic coast under amendment with organic carbon and nitrate - tdDd47.2 | ecosystem: Environmental > Aquatic > Marine > Coastal > Sediment | place...
TTTCACGGGATGCCGAACTGGTCAAGGGGGCTGCTATATTGGAATCCAGTCTGGTCGGGCGCGATGGGCGCTTTTCCTTCATTCATCTGTCGCCACGTTGGGAGTTTCGCTCAATTGGTCATGATGTGACGATTTTCGATTTGAACGGTGAGAAGCATTTGCGCGTGCATCCTTTCGATTATTTGCGCCAGACGCAAAAAGAAGGCGCTGCGGTCGCCGATCATCCATTGGCCGCCTATACGGGCGGGCTGATCGGCTATGTAGGGTATGACAGCGTGCGCCTGTTTGAAGACATCCCAGACCGTCACCGGACCGATGAAGATGATCCGGATATCATTTTTCGTCGCTATGAAAGCGCTGTGGCTTTTGATCATTTAAGCGGTGATGTGCTGGTGTCCTCTGTGGCGATGGATGGTGCAGACGAGGCGCTGGCACAAGCGCGGATAGATGCGATCATTGACTTATTGGCGGCCCACGTACCGCACCAGCAGTCAAGTGTTGACGATATACCCTTGCTGAACGCAGCCTGCGATATGGATGACGATACGTTTTGCGACGTTGTTGATCAGGCCAAAACCTACATCCAGCGCGGTGATATTTTTCAGGTGGTGCTGTCGCGGCGCTATGAAATGACCTATACGGGACCATCTTTCGAAGTGTACCGTGCCATTAAACAGGTCGCACCCGCGCCCTATATGTTTTATCTCGACCTTGGTCGCCGTGCTGTTGTCGGCGCGTCGCCTGAAAAACTCATCAGTTTGCAGGGCGGCCAGCTCGAATCCTGTCCGTTGGCCGGAACCCGCCGGCGCGGGCGCGACGCGCACGAAGACAAGGCATTGGCGGCTGATCTGCTCGGCGATGAGAAAGAACGCGCCGAGCATATGATGTTGGTGGATCTGGCCCGCAATGATGTGGGGGCCATCGCCGAACCCGGCAGCGTGCAGGTGCGCGATTTGATGCAGGTCGAGAATTATTCCCACGTTATGCATCTGTCATCCAGTGTGGTTGGTGATCTGGCAGGCGATAAAGACGCCTTTGACGCACTGCGATTTGCCTTGCCTGCTGGGACACTGTCGGGCGCGCCGAAAATCCGCGCCATGGAGCTTATTGACCAGTTAGAAAACTCCCGGCGCGGTGTCTATGGCGGGACGATTTGCGCGCTGGACCATGACGGCAATCTGAATAGTTGCATCGTTATTCGCACGGCTGTTCTGCGTGATGGAAAGGCAAGTCTGCGGACTGGCGCGGGCATTGTGCATCAATCTGACCCGCGCTTGGAAGCACAGGAAACCGATAATAAAGCGCGGTCCATGCGCCATGCGATTTCCACCGCTGCTGCGGCCGCTGTGGGCATGCGGAGGGCGGCTTCATGATTCTTCTGATCGATAATTATGACAGTTTTACCCACAATCTTTATCAGGTGTTTGCGGGGCTTGGCGAGCAGATACAGATCGTGCGCAATGACCAGATCACGCTGCAGGGGATCGCCGAACTGGCACCCGATGGTATTATTCTGTCACCCGGCCCGGGGCGACCGGAAGATGCGGGGATTTGTATGGATATCGTGCGTCACTTTAACGGAGAAATACCCATTTTGGGGGTTTGCCTTGGCCATCAGGCCATTGCCGCCTGCTATGGCGGCAATGTGGTGCAATCGGGGGAGATTGTGCACGGAAAGGCCACCTACGTTCGCCATGCGGGTGGCGCCCTTTATGATGGGATGCGTGATGGCTTTGCAGCCGCGCGCTATCATTCGCTGGTTGTCGCCGAAGACAGCTTGCCCGACTGTCTGGAGATTAATGCGCGCAACGATGCTGGCATGATCATGGGGATTAAACACCGCGATGCCCCGACCTTTGGTGTGCAGTTTCATCCCGAATCTATTCTAACGCCAGAAGGTGCGCGGATGTGCGCCAATTTTATTTCTCATATTTGCCGTCATAACGTAAGGTGCGCGTCATGAATTCGGCGCCAACATATTTGAACGGTCCCATTGTGATTGTCGGCGGTGCAGGCCAAATGGGCAGGTTTTTCACGCGCCTGTTTGAAGGGGCAGGCGGCGACGTCCGCATATTGGATGAGGGTGACTGGCCCCGCGCCGCAGAGATTGTAGCCGGGGCGAAGCTGGTATTGCTCAGCGTGCCCATCCATTCAACGGTGGAGGTTATAAATCGCCTGCCCAAGCTGGCGGATGATTGTATTCTCGCCGATCTGACAAGTACAAAAACTGCGCCAGTTGATGCCATGCTGGCCGCGCATGACGGGCCAGTTGTCGGTCTTCACCCGATGTTTGGTCCCGATACACAGGGGCTTGAAAATCAGGTCATTGCCTATGTAGAGGCCAGACCTGCGCAAGATGGGGACGGGGATGAATGGCTCGGCGCGTTTCTGCGAAATTCCGGCGCAATTGTGCAGAAAACAACCGCCGAACAGCATGACCGCGCGATGGTGCTTATTCAGGCTTTGCGACACTTTACCGCCTTTACCTATGGGGCGCATTTGATGCAGGAAGACGCTGACCTTGGCGAATTACTGGCGTTTTCCTCGCCCATTTATCGTCTTGAATTGGCTATGGTCGGACGCCTGTTTGCCCAAGATGCGGATCTTTATGCCGATATCATCTTTTCCAACCCGGACAATATCAGCATGATCCGAAAATATGCGGACCATTTCTCTGCGGCGGTCAGCATGCTGGAAGCGGGCGATAAGGATGGTTTTAAGGCAGCATTTTCCCAAGTCAGCAAATTTATGGGCGACTATGCGCCGCACTTTTTGGCAGAAACCAGCGAATTGCTCTCCCACACTGGGCGCACCATGAAACGGGACCCAAAAAAGAAATAAGCCTATAGCGCGGCCGCAACCGTGGTTTCTGCCTTGACTTGACCAGCACGGGCCATGTCAGCGCGCTGGCGCGCCAGCAGCCGTTTCACATCCATGACGTCTGCAAGCACCGCTTCCGCTGTTGGACCAGCCCCCGCGCCTTTGCCAGAAAGATTGATGACCTGACCATCGGATAGCGTGATAACTGCGCAATTGCCCTCGTTGACGGCGCTGGCCAGAATATCAGACTGGTCAAGAACCTCGGGCTTTATGCTGGCCTTCGGCGTGCCATCCTCTAACCAACAGCGGGCCACATGGCGGTATTTTTTTCCGCTTTTAGCCGCTGTTATGATGTCGTTCGGCGAAAGCTGCGTGATCCCCGTGCGATCGATATTCTCATCCTCAAGCTCGACACCAAAGGCGTGGCGTGCGCAGATTTTAATTTTAGCTTGGGCATCAAAGCCTTCCACATCGGCGGTGGGGTCGGCCTCGGCAAATCCTTTGTCTTGGGCTTGTCGGAGGGCATCTGGATATGACAGGCCATTGGCCAATTGATCAATGATGAAATTGGTGGTGCCGTTCACCACGCCGTCCACGCGGGCGATAGAGCCGGGTTGTTGCAGATCAATAGACTCGATGATGGGAACCGCACCGCCGACAGCCGCGCTATATAGAATTTGCGCGCCATTTTCCGCCGCAAGGCGGGCAAACTCCACGCCGCGTTCTGCAATCACCTGCTTGTTGGCACTGGCGACATGGATGCCATTTTCGAGTGCGCGTTTAATGATGCTATAGGCCGGATCGATGCCACCTGCTGCTTCAACCAATATCTGCGGATCGCGTGCGAACAGACCTTGTGCGTTGGAGACGATCAGGTTTTCAGGGATGCCAGCGTCAATATGCTTTTTCTTGTCGCGCACTGCAATACCCACGACTTCAAACACATCGGGCATGCCGACGAGGTGGTCATATAGCGCTCGTCCAACCGTGCCCAGGCCCATTAAGGCGATCCTGATCGGCGCGAGGTCGGCGGGGTTCGAGAGTTTCTCTGATGCGGCCGCGCCGATGATGGTGGCGCGGTTTTTACCGCAACAGGCGACCTCCAGCTCTTGGGCCTGTGCTTTGGCGAAGCGCACCGCTTTTGGCTGCACCAGTTGTGATGCTAGCTCAATGGCTTCATCCCACGTGATGAAATCAAAGCGCTTGGGGGCAATTCCATCTGCGCCGATCAAGGCCGGGTCGCGTTCATAAAGCCCATCCACATCTTTTAAAAGACGGCACCGTGTAGGCGCGCCATTTTTACTGGGCCCCAATTGTGCGGCGAGATAAACCGCAGAAAAATCTGACCCGCCACGGCCCAAAAGGGCGATTCCATGTTCTTTATGCCCCGCAAAAAATCCGGGAAGGATCAAAACTTTGCCATCTGCGAATCGCGATTTGAGCTTAAGGGTATCGATGCCACAAGGGGCTGCATCCAGCACATCGCCCTCGGCAACAAAATCAAATTCGCGCGGGTCGATGGTACGGGCAGGGACTCCCGCACTGTTGGCGGCAACGGTCAAAAGCGCTGCCGATTGTTGTTCGCCTGACGCCAGTAAATATGCCTCGGCAACGGGGTCGGGGCTATCGGAAAAACGGCGGGCCTCAGCCACCAGATTATCTGTGGTATCACCAATCGCCGAGACAACAGCCAACACATTGTAACCATCCCGTTTGAAACGATAAATTTCATGAATGGCCTGTTGAAGGTCGCGTGGGCGCTGTAAGACGGAGCTGCCAAATTTCAATACAATTGTGGGGATCATTTTCGGGCTGTCCTTTAATTTTCTTATTTTTATTTTGTTGGCCGATGGAGGCAAAATTACCTGTGCGTTTGGTTACTCTTTCAGGGGTGCAAAAAAACCTGCACCCGATGGCGTCTTGGGCCAAAGTCGGAAGCAGGTTGCCTTCGCTTTAGCCGTATTTATTTTGCGCCCGCAAGCTGATTTTCAAATCGGCGCATGTGTATTGGTAAATCAGTTATTTCTAATTTGTCAAGGCCAGTGCGGGTTATAGGATGACAAGATTGATTTCATGTGAAATTAAAAAAAAGTTGACGAAATAATTTAACACGCTTATTAAGGCAAAACTACTCATCGAGACCAGCAGAGGGATAGGCCCATTGACGCTGGGGCAACCTGCCGAACCTAACCAGTTCGAAAAGGTGCCAACTCCTACGGAGGCGCAAGCCACCGAAAGATGAGCGGATGGAAACAGCCCTACGGCGCATAGCGTTCACGGGTAGAGGAACCATCAGCATCATATTTCGCTGGAATAGTGTTTTCTTGAACGGAGTGCTCGATTGAAGCGCTCTTTTTTTTCGTCTTGTGCGGAAAAAAGAAGAACAAGAGAACGGACTATGACGCATATGCCAACGGCAACAGAATTTGAAACGACCTGGGGCGGAGAACACGATGGCGTGTTCCGCTTGCCAGAAGATTTCTTATTGGAACACGGTGCACGCCCCGCACAGGCCGAGGTTGCTTTTAGCCTCGTTGGTCGGGTTGGTGCGCCAGTGGTTGCAGTGTTTGGTGGTATTTCGGCGGGTCGCCATGTCGCGGCTAGCGTTGTCGGCGATGAGGGCTGGTGGGCTGCGTTCGCCGGGCCGGGCCGGGCAATCGACACCGAGCATTATCAGGTTCTTAGTTTTGATTTTGTTCTGCCACACGCCGAGGGCAGCGATGTTGTGACCAGTTGCGACCAAGCGCGGGTATTGGCCCTGTTGCTGGATCATCTGGATATTCGGCGGTTGCGCAGCGTGGTTGGTTCTTCCTATGGCGGCATGGTGGCGCTGGCGTTCGCCGCCGATTTTCCAAATCGATTGGAACGCGTGGTGGTCTTGAATGCCGCCCATAAGGCAAGCCCCATGTCCACCGCGTGGCGTTCAATCCAGCGTAAAATGGTGCGTCTTGCTAAGGGCACAGGGCAGGAGATCGAATTTCTGCAACTGGCGCGGCAATTGGCGATGACCACCTATCGCTCGGTTCCCGAATTTAAGGAGCGTTTCGATGCGCCTGCAGAAATTTCCGGGGACAGTGTCGAATTTCCAGTGGAGTCTTATCTCGAGGCCTGCGGCGCAAAATGGAGCGAGACAACGGGCGTGGATAAGTTTTTAGCGCTGTCTCAGTCGATTGACCTACACCGCGTTGACCCGGCAAGAATCAGTGTTCCGGCCTTGGTTATTGCCTGTCTAGAAGACCTGCTAATCCCAATAGAGGACGCGCGCGAGTTGGCCGTCCGCCTAGGCGGTCAAACGCAGATACATGAATTTTCGTCCATTTATGGACACGACAGTTTTCTGAAAAACACAGAGGAATTATCTCCGGTTCTGCGGAGATATATTGGAGAGAGAAATGACCAAGCAGCTTGATATAAAAACAAAAACAGCGCGGGCCTCAGTTGGTAGCGATACCAGCCATGGTTCTGTCATGCCGCCGTTGTTTCTCTCTTCAAACTATACTTTTGCGGGTTTTGATGAAAAGCGTGCCTATGACTATACGCGCTCTGGTAACCCTACCCGCGACGCGCTGGGCGATGCCATTTCAGAGCTTGAAGGCGGCGTTGGCTCGACCATCACATCCTCGGGCATGTCGGCCATTCTGGTGGCCTTGCAATTGGTTGATGCCGGTGGCCTGGTGATCGCGCCGCATGATTGCTATGGCGGGACATTCCGCTTGCTTGAAGCGCTGAAGGCCAAAGGCAGCATTGATGTGGAATATGTGAACCAGACGGTTGAAGAAGAGGTGGTGGCCGCAGCCAATAGATCACCGGCGGCATTCTTTGTTGAAACGCCGTCCAATCCGCTGCTACGCATCACCGATATTGAATTCGTTGTTGCTGAAGCGAAGCGCGCTGGCGCATTGGTCATCGCTGACAATACATTTTTGTCACCTGCCTTGCAGCGTCCGATTGCGTTGGGCGCAGATGTGGTTGTCCATTCCACAACCAAATACCTGAACGGTCATTCCGATGTGGTGGGTGGTGCGTGTGTCGGCGCAACGGACGAGTTGCACGAGCAGCTTTCATGGTGGGCAAACTGTTTGGGGGCGACGGGTGCTCCCTTTGATGCCTATCAAACGCTTCGCGGTCTGCGGACATTGCACGTGCGGTTGCGCCAGCAGCAGGAGGCAACGCAGGCGATTGTTGCCGCACTGGTCAAGCACGATGCGGTCAAGCAGGTCTATTATCCCGGCCTGCAAGACCACCCCGGTCACGATGTCGCCCGACGCCAACAAGACGGTTTTGGGGCCATGCTGAGCTTCGAGTTGAAAGGCGGCATCGAAGATGTGAAGCGTCTGGTGACAGGGTTGGACCTGTTCAGCTTGGCTGAAAGTCTGGGCGGTGTGGAAAGTCTTGTTGCCCATCCCGCAACCATGACCCATGCGGCGATGACACCAGAAGCCCGTCAGGTTGCTGGTATATCTGACACCTTGATCCGCTTGAGCGTGGGCCTTGAAGCCGCAGACGATTTGATCGCCGATTTAACGGGGGCACTCGATAAATTATCCGCGTCGACGGAGTTGAAGCTCACGGGTAGTTAAAATTGTTTATGGCAGACCATTTGCTATCATTGGGAGATATTAGCACTTGCTAAAGTGACAAAATTGCCTAATTGGGGTGTTTTTTGCTCTATATTAGGGCTTTCTTAAATTAATGCTTTACAATGGAGCCTAGTTGGATAATAAAGTTGCGCATCGCCTGAATGCAGGGACTTTCCAAGGTTTTTGATGGAACGACCTGTGGCGTGAAAATGGTTTGGATGAAAACGGCACGCTTGTTGCTTAGGATCAATCAGATCATTTATTTGAATGAAGGAAACGACAAGATAATGACGCAGTTTGCTGCACATAAACATATCTCCGCCGCGCGCACACGTGTTGTGCGTCGCAACGATGATGTGCGCATGTCTGAGGTTTTGAACTCCACATTCTGGCTACTAGCTTCCGTCCTACTAGGTCTAATTATTGTGATTAGCCCCAACATAGGAAGCGCGTCTGGCTGAATGAGTTAGACATTTAGGTAAACGAAAGTTGCCCGCTTCCTAACAAGGAGGCGGGTTTTTTAATGCACGAACCAATTTCAAAAGAAACTTATTTAGAGATCGAAACCTGACTTATGACGACAAGAGACAAAAAAAGTGACGCAATTACCAAAGGCCCGGCCCGTGCGCCGGCACGCGCGATGTTGCGCGCAACAGGTTTTACGGACGGTGATTTCGCCAAGCCGATGATCGGCGTTGTGAATACCTTTTCGACGGTTACGCCGTGCAATATGCACTTGAAGGACCTGATGGTGCCAGTTTGTGATGGTGTGCGGGACGCGGGTGCTATGCCAATTGAGTTTAATACCATCGTGGTATCAGACGGCATCACCATGGGGTCCGAGGGGATGCGCGCATCCCTCATCAGCCGCGAAAATATCGCGGACAGTATCGAATTGGCGGTAACGGGCCATTCACTGGACGGCGTGATCGTGATTGTCGGTTGCGATAAAACAATCCCCGCGGCGGCAATGGCACTGGCGCGGATGAATGTGCCGGGCTTGGTGTTTTACGGTGGCTCTATCATGCCGGGCACTTTGCATACGCCGCAGGGCGATAAGAAAATTACCATTCAGGATGTGTTCGAGGCCGTGGGCGCGTGCTCCGCTGGTCAGATATCAGAAGATGAACTGGGCACGATTGAGCGCGCCGCTTGCCCCGGTGCGGGTGCATGTGGTGGCCAATATACGGCCAATACAATGGCCATGGCGTTGCAATTCATGGGCATTTCGCCCATGGGTTATGGCGACGTGCCGGCAGTTCATGAAGACAAGCCCGCTGTTGCCCGGCGTTGCGGCCAGCACGTGGTGGATATGATCGAAAACGCTGTTACCCCCCGCAGCGTGATCAACACCGCGTCGCTGACAAATGCTGCAACTGCTGTTGTGGCAACGGCGGGCTCGACCAATGCAGTGTTGCATTTAGTGGCGATCGCGCGCGAGGCCGGAGCAGCGTTTGAAGTGGATCGTTTTGATGAAATTTCACGCGCAACCCCGGTGATCACCAATCTGAAGCCCGGTGGTAAATATACCGCCGCCGAACTGTTTGATGCGGGCGGCACCCCCTTGATCGCCAGCCGACTGAAAGATGCGGGCATGTTGATTGATACGCCAACAGTCACGGGTCGCAGCTTGTTCGAGGAAATCAGGGATGCGCGCGAAGCGGACGGTCAGGATGCAGTCTTAAGCGCGGCAAGCCCGGTTAAGGCACGTGGCGGCTTTGGAATTCTCTATGGCTCGTTGGCCCCCGAGGGGTGCGTCGCAAAATTGGCCGGGCATGACACCATGGCCTTTACCGGCCCGGCACGCGTGTTCGAAGGCGAAGAGGCCTGTTTCGCGGCTATTGAAGCTGGCGCAATTCAAAAAGGTGACGTTGTCATCATCCGCGGCGAGGGTCCCAAAGGTGGCCCGGGCATGCGAGAAATGCTGGCTGTGACTGCAGCGATCATGGGGCAAGGCCTTGGTGATGATGTTGCGCTTGTGACCGACGGTCGTTTTTCCGGCGCGACGCACGGCTTCATGATTGGTCATGTCACGCCAGAGGCCGCCGTTGGTGGCCCGATCGCATTTGTGCAGGACGGCGATGAAATCCACATAGATGTGGAACAGCAAAAAATTGATGTGGTGGCCGATATTGCTGGCCGCACGCCATGTGACATCCGGCCATTCGCCGGTTCCACCACCAGTGTTTATGCAAAATACCGCGCTCTTGTTGCCAGTGCCTCTGATGGGGCGGTGACACGGGCAGCAGACAAATAAATATAGAAATCCAAAGAGATCACGAAAGGTCGAAAAAATGAAAGTCTATACAGAAGCAGATGTAAAGCCCGGCGCGCTCAAAAACGAGACCATCGCCATTGTTGGCTATGGCAGTCAGGGTCATGCGCATGCGCAGAACCTGCGCGATTCAGGCTTTAACGTTATTGTCGGTGCACGGCCTGATGGCAAAAGTGGCGTGGCCGCTGCCGCAGCAGGCTTCACAGTCATGACACCGGCTGAGGCCGCCAAGACGGCGGATATGATCGCCATCTTGACGCCGGATATGATCCAGAAAGATATTTTCGAAAACGAGATTGAGCCAAACCTCGAAGATGGCAACGCGCTGATGTTCGCGCATGGGTTTTCTATACATTACGGCCGCATCACCCCGCCCAAAGGCGTGGATGTTGTGATGGTCGCCCCCAAGGGCCCCGGCAAATTGGTGCGCACAGAATTTGAGCGCGGTCGCGGTGTTCCAAGCTTGATTGCAGTATACCAAGACGCAACGGGTGAGGCGAATGATCGCGCGCTGGCCTATGCGCACGGCCTTGGCGGCACGCAGGGCGGGGTGATTGAAACCACGTTCCGCGAAGAAACCGAGACGGACCTGTTTGGCGAGCAAGCTGTCCTGTGTGGCGGCACCAGCGAATTGATCCGCCATGGCTTTGAGACACTGGTCGAGGCGGGCTATCAGCCGGAAGTGGCCTATTTTGAATGCCTGCACGAAATGAAGCTGATCGTTGACCTGCTGTATGAAGGCGGCATGGGCCGCATGTATGATTTCATCAGTGAAACCGCCAAATATGGTGACTTTGTCTCAGGTCCGCGCGTCATTAATGACGAAACCCGCGCACGCATGCGCGAAGTGTTGAAAGATATTCAGGACGGGACCTTTGCCCGCAATTGGGTTTTGGAAAACCAGGCCGGTTTACCCTTCTACAACAAAACCCAAGAACATGATCTTGAACATCAATTGGAGACCGTTGGTGCGGAACTGCGCAGCCGGATGCCGTGGTTGAAGCAGCCCTCCAATCATTAAGAACAAAAATAAATACTAAAGCGTTTGGACTAAGAAGTTTGGACCAAGAGATTTGGAAAAGTGACGTGATACCGAAAACTGACATAGACACATACTCACCCGCATCAACTGCTGATACGCCGAAAAATGGCGCAGAGTTGTTGGTGCGCGCGCTAGAGCGTGAAGGTGTGGATATGATTTTCGGCTATCCTGGTGGGGCCATCATGCCGGTTTATGATGCGCTGACCGGCTCCCCCATCACGCATATCTTGACCCGGCATGAACAAGGCGCGGCTTTCGCGGCAGAGGGCTATGCGCGCGTATCTGGCCGGGTTGGTGTCTGCTTGGCCACGTCTGGCCCGGGCTTGACCAATCTGGTAACGGGCATTGCTGACGCTTATGCGGACAGCATCCCGGTGGTTTATATCGCGGGCCAGGTGGCGGCACCTTTCATGGGAACCGATGCCTTTCAAGAGGTGGACGGGTTTGGCATCACAATGCCCATTGTTAAGCACAGCTTCATTATCCGATCCACCGAGGAAATCCCCGATGTGATTTCCGAAGCAATGTATATCGCCGCATCAGGCCGCCCCGGCCCAGTGGTGATCGAATTGCCCAAGGATATTGGGGCTAGCGCGATAACTGAGGCTGTTTTTGTTAACCGCAAAATCGAAGAACGCACAGCAGATACCCGTGCCGTCTTGGCAGCGGCGGAGGAAATGATCCGCGATGCTGAAAAGCCGCTTCTCTATGTTGGTGGCGGCGTTGCGATTGCGGATGCGTGCAACGAGTTGACCAGTTTCGTTGACCGTACCGGCATTCCCGCTGTTGCCACACTGAAAGGCTTGGGCTGTATCCCCACGGATCACCCTTCATTCATCGGCATGCTGGGTATGCACGGGCTGAAAGCGGCCAATATGGCGGTGCAGGAAAGCGATCTGTTGATTGCTTTGGGCGCGCGTTTCGACGACCGGGTCACTGGCAATCTGGCGAGCTTTGCGCCCCATGCCCGTGTCATTCATATGGATGTGGACCCTGCGGAAATGGGTAAATTGCGCGCAGTCGATCTGTCTATGACGGGTGATATCGGTCGCAATCTGACCGCGATGAACCCAACACCTATAGATATTTCAACGTGGCAGGATTGGATTGCAGAAAATAAAACTGCCTATGCACCCCGTTATGACGCCCCGGGCGAGGGCATTTATGCGCCAGCCCTGTTAAATAAATTATCCCATGATGCGGGCAGGGACGCTATTTTCACCTGTGATGTAGGCCAGCATCAAATGTGGGTGGCGCAGCATTGCCGCTTCACCCGGCCAGAAGGTCATTTGACCTCTGGCGGTTTGGGCGCGATGGGTTTTGGTATGCCTGCTGGCATCGGCGCCAAGCTGGCAGCGCCAGATGATACGGTGATTACGGTCACTGGTGATGGCTCTATCATGATGAATATCCAAGAGCTGGCGACGCTTAATCGCTATGGCATCAAGTTGAAGATTGTGCTGCTTGATAATTCATGCCTCGGCATGGTGCGGCAGTGGCAGACCATATTCTTTGATGGCAACCACAGCGAGGTTGATCTGTCGGATAACCCAGATTTCGCCGCCGTGGCGAAAGCCTTTGGTATCGAAAGCTTCGCAATCTCCCGCGCTGATGAAGTGCAGGACGGCATCAACCGGCTGCTCACAACCGACGGTCCGGTCTTGATGCATGTCAAAATTAACCCACAAGAAAACGTATGGCCCTTGGTTGCACCCGGGGCATCAATCTCAGACATGATGGAGGAAGTACCATGTCAAACACCCTGAGCATTAAAATCGATCGTTCCGAAAGATCCATTATTCGTGTGCTCTCGATTATCGAGCGCAGAGGGTTTGAGATTAGTTCGCTAGATTGCCCAAAAGAAGCGGCGGCAGATGCGCCACGGGTGATGCGGGTTGGGATCGACAGTCGTTATGGTGAGCGTGCCATTTCCACACTCGCGCGCCAGATTACACGCCTGCAGAACGTGCAAGGTGTAGAAACTGGCCCATCTCGAGCCATGCCGCAGCCAGAAGCCCACGCGGTTCAGGATAATGAAACCATGATGATGACGCCGCCGCGCATGGCGGGTGTCTCCGTGGCATAAGAGAAGATATAGGAAAAGACGATGAAACATGTAGATGCAAAATCAATGAGTGGTGCTGAGGGCACTGGAGAATCCGATGTCGGGGTGGATACTGTTTCTGTCCTCGACACAACCCTGCGTGATGGCGAACAATCGCCCGGCTTCAACATGACGCCAGACCAAAAAATTCAAATGGCGCGGGCCTTGGCCGACCTGAACGTGGACGTGATCGAGGCAGGCTTTGCGGCCTCCAGCCCCGGTGATTTTGATTCCATGCGGCAAATTGCGACCGAGATAAAAGGTCCGACCATCTGTAGTTTGGCCCGCGCCAGTGCGGGTGATATACAGGCCTCCGCCAAAGCATTGCAGCCAGCGAAGCGCAGTCGCATCCATATCTTTTTGGCCACCAGCCCCATTCACCGCGAACACAAATTGGGCATGACCAAGCAGCAGGTACTGGACCGCGCATATAAATCCGTGGCCATGGCCAAAGAAATGGTCGACGAGGTGCAGTTTAGCCCAGAAGACGCTGGTCGTACCGAGCTTGATTATCTGCAAGATGTTTGCGCCGCCGTGGTTGAAGCGGGTGCGGATGTCATCAATATCCCCGACACAGTGGGCTATGTGATGCCAGACGAAATGTACCGCACCATTTCCCATTTGCGCCGCGAAGTGCCGGGCATTAAAGAGCGCACCATTTCCGTGCATTGCCATAATGATTTGGGCATGGCTGTCGCCAACAGTTTGGCGGCTTTGCAAGCAGGTGCCCGTCAGGTCGATTGCACCATCAATGGCATCGGCGAACGTGCTGGCAATGCAGCGATGGAAGAGATCCTGATGGCGCTGAAGACGCGGCGTGAATTTTTTGGCTTGGATACCCGGGTGGATACCACTAAAATTTTCGCGGCGTCTAACCTGTTGGGCGAATTGACACAAAATAAGGTACAGCGCAACAAAGCTATTGTTGGTGAGAACGCGTTCGCCCATGAAGCGGGTATTCATCAGCACGGTGTGCTCAATAACCGCGAGACCTATGAGATCATGCGCCCCGCCGATATTGGCGCACCCGACAGCCGCTTGGTCTTGGGCAAACATAGTGGGCGTCATGCCCTGACGGATCGTTTGCGGCAATTGGGCCATGAGCCGGGCGGGATGCAGTTTGATCAGATTTTTTCGCGCTTTAAGGTCCTTGCTGATCGCCGTGAAGAAGTCGGCGATGCAGATCTGGAACGTTTGGTCCGCGAAACCGCGCCAGACAATCAGTTTGGGGATATGTATCATGCCTCTGACGCGATTAAAGCGATTTATTAGGTCGATAGTTTTTTTGAGAGATAAGAGTTTTAGGAGACGATAATGCCACGCTCACTGGTCGATAAAGTATGGGATGCCCATGTGGTCACGCCCGCAACCAGCGAAACCCCGGCTGTTTTGTTTATTGATTTGCAATTGGTGCACGAGGTGACATCACCGCAGGCCTTTACTGTGCTGAATGAACGGGGGATCAAGGTCCGCTGCCCAGAGCGCGTCTTTGCCACCATTGATCATGCCACGCCAACGATCCCCGTGGATCAAAATGGCGAGCACATATATTATACTGACGAAGCGCGCAATCAGGTCCAGACGTTAGAGAAAAACTGCGCTGAACATGGCATTGAATTTTTCGGTTGGGGCAATAAAAACCGCGGCGTCGTGCATGTCGCTGGCCCAGAAAATGGCCGTGTTAAGCCGGGTATGACCATCGTCTGTGGGGATAGCCATACGGCGACCCACGGCGCCTTTGGCGCGCTGGCTTTCGGCATTGGCACGACCGAGGTCGGCCATGTCTTGGCGACGCAGTGTCTACTTCAGCAAAAAGCGAAAAGTATGGCGGTTACGGTCAATGGTCGGTTGCCGGAGGGCGTATCAGCCAAGGATTTGATTTTGGCGATCATCGCCGAAGCTGGCGTTGATGGCGGCACCGGGCATATCATTGAATATCGCGGCGAGGCGATCGAAGCACTGTCCATGGAAGGCCGCATGACGGTTTGTAATATGTCCATCGAACTTGGCGCACGTGCGGGTCTGATTGCGCCGGATGAAACGACCCTGACGTGGCTCAAAAAACACGCAGGTCTTAGCGAGCAGGAAATTTCTGAAAACCGCGATGCTTGGTTGGGTTTGGCCAGTGATGAAGGGGCCAAATTTGATAAGGAAATTGTCATTGATGCCGCCAGCCTGTCACCCATGGTGACTTGGGGGACCACACCGGCAACGGGGATTAAATTGGGTCAGAAACTACCCTCAGCCAGCGATACGGATGATGCCAAGGCCTTAAATTATATGGGCTTTTCCGCTGGTGATGCCATTGTCGGGCAGAAGGTCTCTGTGGTTTTTATCGGCAGTTGCACCAATGGCCGCTTTGAAGATTTACAGGCCGCAGCAAGTATTCTGCGCGGTCGCCGTGTGGCGGATGGCGTGCGGATGCTTGTGGTGCCGGGTTCCGATAATACCAAGGCCGAGGCTGAAGCAGCGGGCCTTGATAAGGTGTTTTCCCAAGCTGGTGCGGAATGGCGCGAACCGGGGTGTTCGATGTGTCTTGCAATGAACGGCGATATGGCGCGTCCGGGCGAGTTGGTTGTCTCAACCTCGAACCGTAACTTTATGGGCCGTCAAGGTCCCGGTGCTCGTACTGTCTTGGCCAGCCCCGCCACTGCTGCGGCCAGTGCTGTTGCTGGCGAAATTGCCGATCCCCGGGAATATGCCCCGATCCAGTTGGAGGAAAGCGCATGAGTACCCTTGATCCATTTGAGATTATTTATTCCGACTTTGTCCTTGTCGAAGAAGAAAATATCGACACCGACCAAATTCTTCCCGGTCGGTTTCTGACCACCACCGAACGCGCTGGCATGAAGAAGTTTCTGTTTTATGATTGGCGCTACCGGGATGATGGCAGCGAAATTGAAAAATGCGTTTTCAATACGCCGCGCGCTAAGCGATCGCAAATTCTTGTGTCGGGCGCAAATTTCGGCTGCGGGTCAAGTCGCGAACACGCCCCATGGGCGCTGGCTGATTATGGGTTTCGCGTGATCTTGGCGCCGGAGTTTGCGGATATTTTCAAGAATAATGCCCTTAAAAACGGTATTCTGCCCATTGAAATTGACAGCACGTTTTACAATTGGTTGAAAGATCACCCTGCGGCGCGGATTTCGGTGGACCTGAAAGCCAAGCAAGTTCGTTATGGCGATGGTTGGGCCTATTGTTTTGACGTTGACCCATTCGCACGTCGCCGTATGCTGGATGGTATGGACGAGATGGATTTTCTGCTGTCGAAGTCTACGGAAATCGCTGATTTTGAAGCCAAATATGTAGGATAAATAATGCCCAGTTATAAGTTTCTATTTTTACCCGGTGATGGCATCGGGCCAGAGGTTGCGCGCGCGGCCGAAGAAGTTTTAGCCGCCGTTGGCGAGAAGTTTTCGCATCAGTTCACGGTCGCTCATGCTCATATTGGTGGCGCAGCGATTGATGCAACGGGCGACCCCTTACCACCAGAGACCCTGTCAGCAGCCAAAGATGCAGACGCTGTATTTCTTGGCGCTGTTGGCGGGCCGAAATGGGATGGTGGCGCACGCCGCCCCGAAGAAGGCCTGTTGGGTATTAGAAAAGCACTTGGCCTGTTTGCAAACCTGCGCCCCGTAACACCCCACCCCGCCGTATTGGGGGCATCACCGATCAAAGCTGAGGTCCTTAAAGGCACCGATATCATGGTTGTGCGCGAGCTAACAGGCGGCATGTATTTTGGCGAGAAAACACGTACCAAAGACAGTGCGTCTGATATGTGCACCTATACCCGCGCCGAGGTCGAACGTGTTGTCCGCCGCGCCGCTGAATTTGCGCGCGCACGTCGGGGTAAGCTGACCAGTGTGGATAAAGCCAATGTGATCGAAACCAGCCGTCTGTGGCGCGAAGTGACGATTGATGTCATGAACCGTGAATTTCCGGATGTAGAGTTAGAGCATATTTTGGTGGATGCGGCGGCTATGTTTTTGATATCTCGCCCTTCGTCCTTTGATGTGATTGTCACTGAAAATCTGTTCGGTGATATCCTGACCGATGAGGCCAGCATGTTGGCGGGGTCTATGGGCCTTTTGCCTTCGGCATCCTTGGGTGAGGGAAAGCGCGGGATGTACGAGCCCATTCACGGTTCGGCCCCGGATATCGCGGGCAAGGGCATTGCTAATCCTATGGCGGCGATCAATTCCTTGGCCATGGCCTTGCGCTATTCATGCGACCTAGCAGAAGAAGCCAACGCAGTCGAAGCCGCGGTCAATGCATGTCTGGATGCGGGTGAGAAAACCCCGGACCTTGGCGGGTCACTGGATACTATGGCGGTGACTAAAGCGGTCATTGCCCGTCTTTAGCGGGCGGACGTCCAGATATCCTGTTGGCGTTTGGCTTGATTTCTGAACATGGTGCGGCCCAATACAGTGGTTAAGCCTTGGTCCTGTGCCAGCGCCAATAATGGGCTGATGCGCGGCTTATATACCACGTCCATGATGACGCTTTCTGCATGGGTTATTCTGTTCAGTCGTTCGCTCCAATCAATGGCACCTCCTGCGGTATGGGGCAGGGTGTTTATGATCACGTCATAGGGCTCGACCCAATTCGCGCTATCAAGTTTTTTTGTGCGACAGCCCACGCGACCAGCAATCATGATGGCGCTGCGCCGGGTACGATTGATGATGGTGACATGGGCACCGCGTCGGGTGGCCTCAAAAGCGATGGCGCGCGCCGTGCCGCCAGCGCCTGTGAGTAATAGGTTTTTGCCCTTGAGCGGGCCAGACTGGGCTTCCAGCGCATCCATGGCACCCAGACCATCCACATTATCCGCGACCCAATGCCCGTCCGATAGGCAGAGGGTATTGGCGGCACCAATGGTTTGGATATTTGCAGCCAACTGATCCGCCAAAGACAGCACAGTTTCTTTCAGCGGCATGGTAATACTAAAGCCATGGAAGGGCAGGAATTTGGCGGTATCAAAAAAATCCATCAATTCATACTCCCGCACCGGGATGCGCACATAGACGGCATCTTCTTGTTCGCAGGCAAAACAGTGATTGTGATAGATATGCCCGCTCGAGCGCATGACCGGGTCGCCCAGAAGCGCATAAATTCGCGTTTTCTCCGTAATATTCGGGGTGCGGTAGAGCTTTTTAAGCGCAATCAGACTGATCAGTCCCGGGGCAGGGGTATTCTCAGGATCGGACTGGCCAATATTTGGCATCATACCGTAAGTGAATTGATTACCGACCATGGGACCCAGAATCCGCGAAAATGCGCCTGCTTGGCCCATGGCATGGGCGGTTAATGCGTGGTGTTTAGATTTATTGCGGGCAAATGCCATCAGCCGCAGAGCGTCCGATGCGATATTGGCTGTGGTGATGAATTTATACTGGTCGGCATGGGCCGATATCATGCTGCTAAACAGCGCGCCCAAGTCGCGGGGTGTGCTTGAAAAGTCGTGAAACGAGCGAATGATTTTCACATTTGGATTGGCGTGCTTGATGCGCGCCAAGACGGTTTCGTCTACTGTATATTCAACATCTAGATAATCAGCGATCGATCCAAGTTGATATAATTCCTCAATCCGGGCGGCCTCTGTGCCCCTATATAATCCACCTTGATCTACGGGTCGCAGGGTGATGATGACCGGGCAGGGGCAGTCTTTTTTGAGCGCTTTGAGATCATTGAAATCGCGAACAGCCAACCCATCGAGCCGCCATTCCAATACATCGGCATGGGGTGCATTTTTATCAATTGCCACCCGCATTTTGCCGAGATCGTTTTCTAGGATGATACCAACCAACATGTCAGGAAAACTCGTCTAATATATAGTCGACGCCTGCGCGAACTGTGGCCGCAGGCAGGCTCACGGCGGGGCGGTCTGTTTCGCAAAGCGGCGTACCAATGTCTTTCAAAAGAACGAAACGCGCTGTGCTATTCAGGGATTTTTTATCCAGCGTCATCGCATCCACCAATTCATCGGCGCTGAGTGCAGACAGATCGGTATCCAGAAGCGGCAGATAGGGGGCTAGGGCAGCTTTAATTTCCGTCACAGCGCCCTCTTTCAGGGTTCTATTTTCCGCGGCCATTTTGGCTTCGCCCAAGATGCCAAGGGCCACAGCCGCGCCGTGAGAAATTTTATAATTTGATTTGTTTTCAATGGCATGGGCCAATGTATGTCCCAGATTAAGCAACTCACGGCGGCCATTTTCATGCTCGTCAGATTCCACCACATCCCGCTTAATTTCGCTGGACCGTTTCAGAACCGCGGCCATCACGTCCGGTTTTCGGGCAAGAATATCTTTTGCCTGTTCAGTGATGCGCTGGAATTCGTCGCGATCGGTGATTAGCGTGTGCTTGATGGCTTCGATGATGCCGCCTGCATGTTCACGATCGTCGAGGGAATGCAGTGTGTCTGTATCAATAAAAACCGCGGCGGGATGTTTGATTACGCCGATCAGATTTTTGCCGTGCGCGGTATTGACGCCGGTTTTGCCGCCAATGGCCGCATCGACCATGGCCAATGTGCTGGTGGGCAGATAAATGGCAGGCACACCCCGGCAATAGGTGGCAGCAATAAAGCCTGCCATGTCGGTGGTGACCCCGCCGCCAAGGCCAATGATGCAGCTATCGCGACCAAAACCAGCCGCCAGCATCTCGTCTTCTATTCGCGCTTTAGTTTCGCGGGTTTTGGACGCTTCGCCCTCGGGAAATTCAAATAGGGTGCTGTTGAGGCCCTCATTTTTGAGGCGCGCGCAAAGCTGATGACCATAAAGGCCCACCACTCGGCTGTCAGAGATAATGGCAAAGCGGTTGCCAAGTGGCTTTAGGGTCTCCAGCAGCAAGTCGCCGGATGTCAGGCCACTGCCGATGTGGACATTATAGTCGCCGCCCAATTTTATGCGCACGCTTTCCATATTCCGTCTTTACAGCTTGGCTGCGCGGTTAAGTAGCAGACTATCTGCTAGCACCAGCGCCAACATCGCCTCGACCACGGGGACGGCGCGAATGGCAACGCAAGGGTCGTGGCGTGATCCTTTCGGTAGCTCAAAATCGGCGGCTTTGCCAGCCGTATCCACTGTTTTCTGTACCTTGCGGATGCTGGATGTTGGTTTGAACGCAACCCGTCCGCTGATCGGCAGGCCCGTTGCAATGCCGCCCAATGTGCCGCCCGCGTGGTTGGTCTCTGTGGCCTGCGCGCCGCCTTCAATAAAGGCATCGTTATGTTCCATGCCGGTCATGGTGATGGCAGCGAAGCCCTCGCCAATCTCAAATCCTTTTGAGGCAGGCAGGCTCATCATGGCGCTGGCCAATTTGGCCTCTAACTTTTCATAGACGGGGTCGCCAAGACCTACGGGAATACCGGTTGCGACAAAGCCAACAGCGCCCCCCAAGCTGTCACCATCCTTGACGGCTTGTTTGATCTTCGCTGCCATTTCTGTTGCCGCCTTTTCATCTGGGCAGAACACGGGGTCCGCATAGGTGCGCGCTCGCAGGTCGCTCAAATCACCCTCTGCCACTTCAAGGCAGTTGGTGCGCACGTCGGCAATTTGCGTGATGGCGGCGCTGATGTGGACGCCCTGCAGGACGAGCATTTTGCGTGCAACCGCCCCGGCCGCGACACGACAGGCGGTTTCCCGTGCGGATGATCTGCCGCCACCGCGATAGTCAAAGGCACCATATTTTTCTAGATAAGTGTAATTGGCATGTCCTGGGCGCATCAGGTCCTTGATGGGTTCATATTTACTGCTGTCAGCGTCCTGATTCATGATGACGATGGACACCGGGGCACCTGTGGTTTTGCCCTCAAACACGCCGGAAAATATTTGACCGGTGTCGGGTTCTTTGCGCGGCGATGTGTATTTGCTGCGGCCCGGCGCGCGTTCTAACAGGGCTGCGTTAATCTCTTCATCGCTAATGGGGATGCCCGCGGGGCAGCCATCAATGACCACGCCAATGCCTTTGCCGTGGCTTTCGCCCCATGTGGTGATACGGAACAGGTTTCCGAAACTGTTACTGGCCATGCGTGGCTCCTGCTGTTTTTCGTTTCTTAGTGGGACATAGACCTTCAAGGGCCTTGGCGATTTGCGCAGCGGATAAGCCGATGGTCTCGACTATGGCATCGGCGACCTGTTCATATGTGGCGGCGCGGCGATTATAATAAATATCAAAGGACTGACGCGGGGCTTTGGGGTCGATGAAGCCGGGCAGAAGATGGCTTTTGCGCATGCGTGTATATAGCTCATCTGCCGGTAGTTTCATATAGACCAGTGTGCCAAGCGACTTTAGGTGGGCTGTGGATGCCGCATCCATAACCACGCCGCCGCCAGTGGCAATAACCATGAGCTCGCCCGACTGAATGTCGCCGATCACTTCTCGCTCTAGGTTACGAAAGCCGCGCTCGCCCATGGTTTTGAATATGGCACGGGTGTCCTTTTTGCTGCCCGAGCGCTCGCAGAAGCGTTGCTCAATCAGGTCATCCGTATCGACAAATTTCGCATGAATGTTATCGGCCAAACGTTTACCTGCGGAGGATTTGCCACAGTTTTTGAAGCCGCACAGGATAATGCTCATCAGGGCAACTCCTTTAGTGTCACATCGGCGCCAAGACTTTCCAAATGCTGCCAAAATCCGGGGTAGCTTTTATTGACCACTTCGGCACCGGAGATATGCGTCTCACCCGTGGCTCCAAGAGCGGCGATGGCCAACGCCATGGCGATACGGTGGTCGTGATGGGCATCCACGCTGGCCCCGTTCAGGGCTTTCGGCCTGATCCGTAATTGGTCTGGCCGTTCATCGATATCAGCCCCCATTTTACCTAACTCTGATGACATAACCGACAGTCGGTCACATTCCTTGCTGCGGGCAATGGCACAGTTTTCAAGGTTCAGCACTTTTTCGGCATAGCAGCCAGCAACGGCTAAGATCGGCAGCGCATCGATATAGTCATTAATATCAAGCGTGCCGCCATCAATACGACCGCTTCCACTGACGAGAAGTCGCCGTTTATTTGGCTCCGTAATAATTTTGGCATCTAGGGCGCTCAGCACCATGACAAGTTTGCCATCACCCTGTTTGTCGCTCAAGTCGACATTTCTAATCTCTACCTCTCCGCCGGAAACGATGGCACCCATGATGGGAAAGGCGACCGAGGATAAATCCCCCGGGACGATATAATCAAATCCTTCGGGCAAGCCACCGGTGACCGTGTAATGGGTAAAATCCTCATTGACGGTGTAATTTACGGCCAATCGATCCAGCCAGTCGAGCGTTAGCCCGATCCATGGGGTTTCGCCGGGGGTGTCGACCAGAATTTCCGTGGTGCCCTTCATAAAGGCCCCGGCCATCAAAAAGGCGGACACGGGTTGGCTATCAGAGCCATCGATGCGAATTTTGCCCGCCGATATAGGGCCGGTGATGGCCAGCGGGGCATGGTCATTCCCCGAGAGTGAGACACAGGTGGCACCCAATTGATTCAGCCCCTCCATCATCGGGCGCACCGGGCGCGATGTGCGGATGGACTGGTCCCCATCAAGCTGAAATGTCCCATCTGCGAAGGCAGCCATAACCGCTGCAAAGCGCAGCACTTGGCCAGAATTACCGCAATCAATGCCCCCGGCGGGCACGGCTGGTTGGCCCGCGACCCCCTTGATCAGCAAGTCCATGCCGTTTTGATCGATTTGCGCCCCCATTTGCCGGCAGGCTGTGATCATGGCGGCAACATCGGGCGAGTTGAGGACCCCGCGCACCTGCGAGGTTCCCCGCACCATACTGGCGAGGAGAATAGCCCGCAGGCTATGGGATTTTGAGGGGGGGATGTCAACCCGCCCCTCTAGCCGTGATGGCCGGATGGTTGCGACCAGCATCAGTCCTCTCCGTACAGGTCCGCCATCAGCTCAGCATATTGCGGGAAGCGAAGGGCCTGCGGGCCGTCACTTTTGGCAACTTCCGGATTGGGGTGAATCTCCACCATGATCCCATGCGCACCCACAGCCTTGGCGGCCTTGGCCATCGGGGCGACAAGGTCCCGGCGACCGACCGCGTGACTGGGGTCAATCATGATGGGCAGGTGGGTTTCCTGTTTCAGGATCGGCACCGCACTTAAATCCAGCGTGTTACGTGTGGCGGTCTCGAAGGTTCGAATCCCACGCTCACACAGGATCACCTGCTTGTTGCCTTGAGCCAGAATATATTCGGCAGCATTTAACAATTCATCGAGAGACGCCATCAGGCCACGCTTGAGGAATACAGGACGATGCACCTTGCCCACTTCTTTGAGCAGCGAGAAGTTCTGCATGTTTCGCGCGCCAATTTGCAACATATCCGCTTGGCGGGCCACTTTGACCACATCTTCGGCATCCATTACTTCGGTGACGATGGGCATGCGGTATTTCTTACCTGCGGCCTCCAGCAGATCCAGTCCTTCATAGCCCATCCCCTGGAAACTATAGGGGTTGGTGCGGGGTTTGAAACAGCCGCCGCGCAGCAGTGCGCCGCCGTATTCTTTGACCTGGCGTGCGGTGTCAAAAATCTGCTCTTCCGATTCTACGGCGCACGGGCCAGCAATGGTGACAAAGCTGTCACCGCCGATTTTGGCGTCACCAATTTGAATGATGGTGTCTTCGGCTTGGTGTTGACGGCTCACCAAATGATAGGCTTTTTTCTTAAGCGGCTTTTCATCAGTTTTTGGCGTGGCCGGGACTTTCTTCTTATCCGCTTTGGGCGAACGTCGGCTCAGTGTTTTAGAAGTTGGTTCTGTGGGGTCGACCGCGGCGTCCGGATAGCAACCGAGCACCTTGAAGAATCGCGTTTGCTGGCGCAATTCTTCAATGGCAGCTTCCATATCGGGGTCTTCCAAGTTTTCCTCGACGTCGATATAGAACATTTCTTCCCACGGGTTGCCGTTGATGGGACGTGATTCCAATTTGGTCATGTTGATGCCGTGGTTTTTCAGCGTCAAAAGTGCCTCAACCAGCGCGCCGGGCTCATGTTTGGTAGACAAAAGCAACGATGTTTTGGCGGGGATAGAGCCTGCAACTTTTTGCGGGTCTTTGGCCAAAATGATGAAGCGGCTGTGGTTTTCGCGCTGGTTCGCTAAATTGTCATGGATCGGCACCAAGTTATAATAGCTGCCGCCCACAGCACCGCCAATGGCGGCGACAGCATGGGAGTTGGCCTCTTGAGCTTGACGCATGGCATGGGAAGTGCTTTTGCAAAATTCCACTTTGACATTGTGCAGTTTGGCGATGAATTGGCTGCATTGGGCGTGGACCTGTGGATGGGTTAACAGGGTTGTGATTTCATCCAGCGTGGCATCAGCAAATGGCGATAGAAGCCTATGTTCGATCGGCTGGATTATTTCGCCCACTATGGAAAGGCTGGTATATTGTAACAGGTCATAGACCTCATTAATGCCGCCGGATGTGGAATTTTCGATGGGCAGAATAGCATAGTTTGCTTGACCGGATTCGACACGCTCAACCGCTTCTTTGAAGGTGCCGCAGCTATGTTCGGCGACTTTGCCGGGGTGGCGCGAAAAATACCGCTCCGCAGCTTGATGGCTATAGGACCCCTTTTCACCAAGGAAGGTGACGTTATAAATGTCTTGCTGGTTGCCGGGGTTGGCCCGGGCTTGAAATTCCACGTGCTGTGACAACACGCTGTCTTCGATAATCGTATTGAACAAATGCACCACATAGTTGGCGTCTAAGCCGAGGGCACGGCCTTTTTGGATGCGATCCGCCAAGATTAATTGTTCGTAATCTTTGTCTCGGATGGCGCTTTGAGTGCCAAATTTGCGCTGGCCAATTTTTTTGGCCAGCTCCTTGCGTTGGGCAAGGGTGTCTAACATTTGTGCATCGAGCTGGTTTATGGAATCTCGTAAAAGGTTCATATCGTCTTGGGGCTTGGTCATTTGTTTTACTCTTCTTGTTGTTTTGGCTTTTTATGTTGGCCTTATTCGTTACAGTTGAAACCAGTGGTCTTTGGGCAAAAAAAAACCTCCCGTTTGGGGAGGCATCTCTTCAGCGTTTTGGTGTAATTCAGTTTACAGCAATGGGCTGAGCCTCCCGGATTGGGTGGTCCAAAAATAAAAGAAACCAAAGCTGTTAATCGTTGCGTGTGTCATGGATGCGTAGGTTACGCATTTTTACCTCGCCGTCAAGATTATATTAAATATTCTTCAACTACGTTGCTTTAAAAGAAGTTTTGCGACTGAATTGGGTAATATTGTTGGCGTTCAGACGCTGGTTCCCTCCATTTGACCTTCAGGAAAATAGTGTTACATGCATAGGCTAATGATAATCAGGGGAAGTCATCATTAAATGTTGAATTTTTTATGTTGAATTTTTCAGAGACATTGCCGAGCGGAGGAGCGTTGCCTTCGTGTCGCAGGTTTGTTCGCCTTGCGCAGCGGGTCAGTCGGACGATTGCGTTCGCCCTGATGTTGTTGACAGGTATTAGCGGGACCCAGTGGATCGGCGGCGGGCAAGTCTTCAACAGTGCCAACGCTGCAAATATTTCTGGCGAAATTGGTCCGAGCGAGGTCTTTGCCCTGTGGCAGGAAATTAATCGCGCCATTTTGATATATGCAGACGCCTATGGGGTCAGCGATGCGGTGAAAGCGCAAATGTTGACTGTGGAGCCAGAAGCATATCAAGACAAAATGCCCAGCGATGTGTTTGCGCGTGTGAATGGTGTACGTGGCGACTTGACCCAAGTCCTTGGTGATTGGAACGAGCTGAATTATCACGGCGGCGCACTGCTTGAAGCAGAAATGATGCAGTATTTAACCCTTGATGGGAATATGGTCACGCCGCTAACCGTTTATTTGCACTCGGTGTTTTTGTTAGACTCCTTGATAAAGTCTATTCTTGTCATCAATCCGCAATTCCAAAATGTCTCTCAGTTTTTCGCAGAACAGGAGGTCGAGCCCCGCAAGCCCGGGGATGTGTATATTCTTGTTGGTATGGCGCAAAAACGCATTACCCTATTGCTTGGGGCCGTGCGCGATCAAGGCCCGGGGAATCGGCCATGATGCCGATGTTTAAAACGCTTTCGATAGAGGCGCTCGGTCGGATTTTGGGCGTTGTCATGCTTGTTGCATTTCTGTTGGGTGTGGGGGCGAGTTATTATTTATCGAATATGACCTCGGCTCTTGAAGAAAACTGGGAGCAGCAGGTCAGGACGTCTGTTAAAAAGAATGCCTATTTAGGCCTTATCCGGCAGGCCGTTGGCTATGGTGGCATGATCCATCATTTGAAAAATTATGTTTTGCGGCAAAATCCACAGGACCTTATTGACGCGAACGTCCATATTTTACAGATCGCAATCGTCACAAACGCATATTCCAGTTTGGATATTAATGACGAGGAGCATCGCGCCCTCGCCGATATTCGGGCGACAATGTTGAAATACCGCGATGCTTTGCCCGTGGCAGAGAATTTGATCGCGCAGGGCATAGCAGCAGATAAGATCGATGCGCAAATTCGCGTTGATGATAGCGTGGCCACGCAGGCACTTTATTATTTGGAACAGATTGCCTATCAGCAGCGAGAACGGGATCAGGTCGATTTCAGGGCATCTCTTCAGAGGCTGACTCAATTTGCGAATATTGCGACCTTGGGCACCGCCGTTTTATTCCTTTTCCTGATGTTGTTTTTTGGCTGGGGCATTCGCCGCCGTATTAATCTCATGTATCAGCGAGAGGTAGAGGATAATAAACATCTCGCGGACGAGAAAAACCGGATTGATGTGGTGGTAAACACCATTGTTGACGGGATTGTCACGATTAACGCCAAGGGACGCATTTTAAGAGTAAATCATGCGGTTGAAGGGGCCTTTGGATATTCCGCGCGCGAGCTTATCGGACAAAATGTTCGACTATTGATGCCTGACCCTTACCGTAGCAATCACGACCGCTTTTTATCCCAGTATTTGGCAACCGGTACAGCGAAGATCATTGGCAAGCGCCGTGAACTGGAAGCCGTTCGCAAGGATGGTTCGCGTTTCCCCATAGAATTAGCGGTCACTGAAATGGCCGTCGCAGGCGAGCGGCAATTTGTCGGTGTAATCCGGGACATCACGGACCGCAAAGAAAATGACAAGCTGAAAAACCAGTTTATCGCAACAGTTAGCCATGAATTACGCACACCCTTGACGTCGATCCAGGGGTCATTGGGGATGATTGCGACCGGGGCGTTGGGCGAAGTGCCGCCAAAAATTGAAAACATGCTGTCAATTGCGACGAATAATACGCGGCGTCTGGTGAATTTGGTGAATGATTTGCTGGACCTGGAAAAGCTAGATGCCGGAAAAATGAGCTTTGCATTCAAGGATATTCCCTTGTCCGAGGTCATTGGCAATTCCTATTATTCCAATATGCCGTTTGCAGAAGAATTTGGTATCAATTTAGAAGTTGAAGGCAAGGGGCGAGGCCTGATTGTGAAAGCTGATGCCAAGCGGCTGGAGCAGGTCATCACCAATCTGTTATCTAACGCGATTAAGTTTTCACCCAAGGGGTCAACGGTGCTGCTGAGCTTTGGCGGCGAAGGCGATGTTGCGCGTGTGGCGGTGAAGGACGCTGGCCCGGGCATTGCTGACGAATTTAAAGGGCGCATTTTTGCGAAATTTGCCCAAGCAGATGGCTCTGATACCCGGACCAAGGGGGGCACGGGTTTGGGGTTAAGCATCTCTAAGGCGATTGTCGAAGCGCATGGCGGCACCATCGGCTTTGACAGCAATCCGGGCGCGGGCAGTACCTTCTTTTTTGAATTGCCCCGCCGAAGTGCCTGGACACCAGCTTTGCAGCCCGAGCTTGCGGTAAGGAATAGACCGCAGGCCCAACAACAGGCGCCGTACAAGCTTTTGGTGGTCGAAGATGATGAGGATTTACAGACAGTTTTAGCGAAGGGCTTGGAGGGTTTTAGTGCGGTCCAAGTTGTTGCCACTGTGGCGCAAGCGCGCGCTGCAATGGCGACAAATATATATGACCTGACCATTTTGGATTTGGAATTGCCAGATGGCTCAGGCCTTGACCTGCTGGATGGTTTTACGCCGGGCAGCAATGGTCGGTTGCCGGTTGTTGTGTTCTCGGGCAAGGAATTGGACGCCAAGACCGCAGCCCGTGTTGAATACGCGCAGGTCAAGTCGCGCGATGATGTATCTGTGTTGGTAGAAAAGGTAAAAGATATTATTCGGTCAATTAGGGGCCAATACCAAGAGGAAAAGGACTAGGACGATGGCGGAAGAGTTGAAAAAAATCTTGTTGGCGGAAGATGAGCCGGATATCCGAGAAATTGAGACAATGGCCTTGGAAATGATCGGGCCATTCGAAGTGCATGCCGTTGATAATGGCGGCGATGTGCAGGCAGCGGCGCTTTCTTTTCAACCGCAATTGGTACTGATGGATGTGATGATGCCAATTCTTGATGGTCCGGGGGCGTTTGAAAAACTGAAAGCTGATCGTGCGACCAGTCATTTGCCGGTTATATTTTTAACCGCTAAGGCAATGGAATCTGAGATCGCCAGATTATTGGACATGGGCGCGGTCGGCGTGATCACAAAGCCATTCCAGCCAGCGACACTCCATGAAGAGGTGCAGGCGCTTTGGACCAAGTTTCACGCAGATAAATCATAGGGGTTATGCTTGGAAAATGACTCACCAGAATTGATCGCAGCGATGCGCGACTTGTCTCGGCGCTTTGCGGCACGTATTCCGTCGGTTTATGAGGAATCTGAGCAATTGTTCGCCAAGATTAAAAGCCATTCCACTGGCGCGGACTGCGGGGCGGACTTGCAAGACCTACTTCGCTCGGTCCATAGTCTTGTGGGGACGGGTCGCCAATTTGGCTTTGTCGAACTGGCCGATGTGGCCGCGACCTGTGAAAAACAGGTTTTTGCATTGCAAAAGGCCGACGACGATGACTGGCAGACAGAACTGGACCTGACAGCGGACGCACTTGCCACGCTGTTCGCTTTTAAGGTGGAAATGCCAGAATAAAAAACCTATCTCGCCTGTATTGCCCCGCTGCCTAGCGTTGGTTCATCGCTGGCGTTTTCTTCGAACCATGCCAGTTGATCATGCAACTTAACCACATTGCCGATGATAATCAGTGTTGGGCTTTCAAGCCCGGCCTTGGCAACTTTGCCCGGCAAGCTGGACAGGGTTCCTGTGACCACTTTTTGACCCGGTCTGGTGCCGCGCGATACGGCGGCCGCTGGCAGGTCAGGCGATGCACCCTTTTCGATGAAGGCGTCCGCCAGTTGTGGCAGGGATGAGAGGCCCATATAGACCACAACCGTCTGTCCCGGGCGCACCAAACTGTCTAAGTCTAGGTTGAAGCGGTCCTCTTTGGTGTGGCCCGTCACAAAAGCCACTGATTGGGCATAATCGCGGTGGGTCAAGGGAATACCAGCATAGGAGGATACTCCAGACGCCGCAGTAATGCCTGGCACCACCTGAAAAGGAATGTGTGCGGCGGCCAGCTTTTCAATCTCTTCACCCCCACGCCCGAAAACAAATGGGTCCCCGCCCTTCAATCGCAGCACCCGCTTACCTTGCCTGGCCAATTTGACCAGCAATTCGCTGATCTCTTCTTGGGGCAGGGCGTGGTCCTTGTTCATCTTGCCCACATAGACACGTTCGGCCTCGCGGCGCACAAGCGAAAGGATATCTTCGCCCAACAGGCGGTCATAAAGAACCACATCGCATTTCTGCATCAGACGCAGCGCGCGGAAGGTCAACAGGTCCGGATCACCCGGACCAGCGCCGACCAAATACACTTCGCCCTTCGGGGTGTGTTTACTATCGGCGGCAAAATCCTTCAGCAACTGATCGGCCAAATCGCGCGCTTCGTCCATTTTCCCCATGAACACATGTTCGGCAATGTCGCCGTCCACAATTGCTTCCCAAAAACGCCGTCGTCCAGTGTAGGTTTTGATCTCGGACTTTACACGGTCACGGTAGGTTGCTGAAAACTCTGCCAGTCGGCCATAGGCCTTGGGAATCATGGTCTCAAAGCGGGCTTTAAGGGTCCGCGCGAATACCGGCACCGCCCCCGATGATGAAAAGGCAACAATGATTGGCGAGCGGTCAATGATCGCGGGCATGATAAAGTCACAGGTCATCGGATCATCGACGATATTGACCAATACCCCTGCGGCGCGGGCGAAATCGAAAACCAGTTGGTTCGGTATCGGGTCTTCCGAGGCACCAAAAGCAATGGTCAGTCCAACAAAATCACTGGCGTCGGGCATGCGGGTGATATGGGTAAAGTTTTCCTGTTTCTTGATCTCAGTAAATTCGCTGTCTAATTCTGGCGCAAAGCAGGTTACATGCGCGCCCGCCTTAAGCAGCAGGTCTATTTTTCGTGCCGCCATCAGCGTGCCGCCTGTCACCAGTGCCTTGGCGCCGCGAAGATTGAGCATTATTGGAAGGTTTTCCATTTGCTTTTGTCCGTTCTATTTTTCGAGCCAAGCTTCCAGTTGGTTCTTTAATTCTGTAGCGGATGCCGGGTCCAGATCCACCATTGTAAACCTATGGCCTTCTTTGATTTCCAATTGGATCATATTCATGCCACTGTCATGAGAGACGTTTTTAATGCGCAGTCGACGCGCATAGGGTGCATTGATTTCATGCAGTAATTCTGTTGTTGGTTCAGTCATTTATCTTCCACCCGCCATTTATCTTCCACCCGCCATTTATCTTCCACCCCATGTGAAGGCGTTTTCAATTTCCCATTCCCAATTGCGGGGGGTGTCGGGGAAATCCGGCTTTAGGTCGAAATTCAGCAAAATAACGCCCTTGGCGCCATATTGGCCGATCACGACCAACAAGTCTTTAAAGCTTGTTACTTCTGGATGACTGATGATGATCTGGCTTAAGTCCACGCCTTTGTTCCTTTTTCTGTCTTATCGTTGTTTAAGGTTGTTGTTGGTGCTGCGTAAATTTATTGCGGATCGGCGATGCGATCAAAGAAGCGCCCACGGTATAGGCGGCGCCCCATTTTATCTTCGCTGTCCTCAAACGCCGTGCGGCAGTGTAGGGCGTTATTGGTTAAAATGCCCTGACCCGGCTGTAATTTTATGCTGAGGGCGGGGCCATCCTCATCATCCAGAAGGGCGCGCAAAAACGCCAGCGCATCTTGGGTTATGGGGTCGTTGCGCCATTCAACGTTTCGCTTGCGGGTCGTGTAACGCATATAGAGATGCCCTGTGGCGTCATCAAGCTCAAACACAGGGCCCGATTGTACAGGGCGGATTTCTGTGTTTTGTCCCGCTTCGATGTTTGCAGGGATTGTCATGGTTTCGGGATGGCTGAGGGCTTCAATATAAGCAGGGTTCTCATCGCACAAATATATATAGGCGATTTCCGGGTCGAGAAAGCTGGTCTCACCGCCACGTTCGGCCGCACGTTCGCAATGTAGCAACATTGATCTGATTCGGTGGCTTGGGTCGTTATAATAGCCATCCGTATGCCAATTTAGGCCCTTATTGGTGTAGGGGATATAGGTCTTGTCGGCCCCTTTGTCTTTGTTTTCCAAGGCTGTGATGCCGTCTTCGTCGGACAGGAGGTGCATGTCCCGTTCGCCCAATCCAAATCGCTTCGAAAAGGTGAGTATTTTTTCCGGGCTAACCGAATCATTTTCACATTCGTAGATCGCTATATTAGTTTTTTCGCATAAATTTTTGATTGCGTGAATTTTTTGCATGGGCACAGTTTCGAGCGACTCTATGCCTATTTTTAAGGCATCAGGGTTGCTTGGCCACCACGCTAATTTCTTCGCGCGCCAATCGCTGTATGCCGCTGTTTTTGGGGCATACAGGGGGCTAAATTGTGTCAAAACTGTGTCCGTTGCAGGCATCATTGGAGTCAAATATTCCTAATAGTATACCAATATAGTATTAATATTTTTGTGACTTCTTTTATAGCTAATTTGTATATGCGATCAATTTTATATTAACAAAATCTTATAAATATATTATCACAAACAACCCAAGGATGGCGTTTTAGGAAATATTAGGCAATCTTTGGCAGGATTTAGGAGTAGTTTATTGGGGAGAGACCGGATCCTTATTCATCTGGGTCCATGTCTAAAAGGAGTGCTGAATTTATAGGCAAGTCGGATTTGTAGCCTGAAGTTGTGTTATGATTTGCTGCCCAAAGAGTGACGAGTAGAAGAATAAAATTAAACGAATAAGCGAGCGCGCAGTCTAGCCGTGCAGAAAAATTAAGATAATAACCCGAAGGGGAGACCATGTCGAAACAACATCATGATACACCGCTACTCGACCAGCTGGAAGCTGGTCCGTGGCCAAGCTTTGTCACCGGACTGAAACGTCTATCTGGCGACGAGGATAAACAGTATTCGGGGATGATGAAAGATTTGCTCGGTCAGTTGGAGCATTCTTATGATAACCGTAAGGGTTACTGGAAGGGTGGTACCGTCAGCGTATTCGGTTATGGCGGCGGCGTTATTCCACGTTTTTCTGAAGTGGCTGAACAATATCCCGATTCCAAAGAATTTCACACATTGCGCATTATGCCGCCAGCGGGGATGCATTATACATCCGACCTGCTGCGCAAAATGTGCGACATTTGGGAGCGTCATGGCTCGGGCTTGATTGCGTTGCATGGTCAGTCCGGCGATATCATGTTTCAGGGCGCGACAACGGAAAATGTACAGTCCGCCTTTGACGAGTTGAACGCGATTGGCTTTGACATGGGCGGTGCAGGTCCGGCACTGCGGACGTCCATGAGCTGTGTTGGTGCGGCGCGTTGTGAACAGTCCTGCTATAACGAGCAACAGGCACACCGTGCCGTAATTAATTCATTGCTTGACGAAATGCACCGTCCGGCGCTGCCTTATAAATTCAAATTTAAATTTTCTGGTTGCCCCAATGACTGCGTGAACGCCATTCACCGGTCTGACTTTGCTGTGATTGGCACGTGGCGCGATGACATGAAGGTCGATCAGGAAGAAGTGAAGAAATATGTCGCCGAGCATGGTCGGAAATACACAATCGATTCTGTGATTTCGAACTGTCCGACGCGCGCACTTAGCCTGCATGATGATGACACCCTTGAAGTTGACAATGGCAGCTGTGTGCGTTGCATGCACTGTATCAACGTGATGACCAAGGCTCTGTCGCCCGGTGATGATCGTGGTGCCGCTATTCTTGTTGGTGGTAAGCGGTCGCTGAAAATCGGCGACACCATGGGGACGGTTATTCGCCCCTTCATGAAGCTGGACACCGAGGAAGACGTTGAAGAGTTGGTTGAATTTGCAGAAGAAATGGTCGACTTCTTCGCTGAAAATGCGCTTGAGCATGAGCGGATTGGCGAATGTATTGACCGTATCGGTCTGTCCAACTTCCTAGAAGCGATGAATGTTGATGTTGACCCCAATATGGTCAACCATCCGCGGACATCAAGCTATGTGCGGACCGACGACTTTGCCGAAGAAGCAGCCAAATGGCATGCACGCAAAGGCGCCAAAGGCCCCGAAGCAGCAGAATAAATAGGTATAATTGAGCCCCGTGTCTTCTCCGGCACGGGGCTTATCAAAATTCAAAAGAGTTAAGGGGATACACGATGACTGATGCAACCGAACTGCGCCGCCCGGACGAACACGGCGTGATGGACCCGATGCCTTTGATGCATCCGGTTATGCAGAAAAATTTTGGCAAATGGGCTTGGCATGATCGTAAGCGCCCCGGCGTTTTGCACCATGTTGCAAAATCTGGTGATGAAATCTGGACCGTGCGCGCTGGTACACAGCGCCAGATGGACCTTCACACCATTCGCCTGCTGGCGGATATTGCGGACCAGTTTGCCGATGGCCATATTCGCTTTACCACGCGCTCAAACGCCGAATTTATGGTGTCTGACGAGGCTAAAGTTGAGCCATTGATCGAAAAACTTGGCAAAGAGGGTTTTCCTGTCGGTGGCACTGGGAACTCTGTTTCCATGATTTCCCATACGCAGGGCTGGCTACATTGCGATATTCCGGGAACAGACGCGTCCGGTGTTGTAAAATCCTTGATGGATGAATTACATACGGAATTTGTCCGCGAAGAAATGCCGAACCGCGTGCGGATCACAACGTCATGTTGTCAGATCAACTGTGGTGGCCAAGGCGATATCGCGATTAACGTGCAGTATTCCAAACCGCCGAAGATTGACCACGACCGCGTCGCGAACGTCTGTGAGCGTCCGGCTGTTGTGGCGCGTTGCCCCGTTGCGGCTATCCGCCCTGCTATGGTTGACGGCAAACCATCCCTGGAAGTGGATGAAAAGAAATGCATTTGTTGTGGAGCGTGTTACCCGCCGTGTCCGCCGATGCAAATCAATAGCGACGATTCAACCAAGATTGCGATCTGGGTTGGCGGCAAGCATTCCAATGCGCGCTCCAAACCAACTTTCCACAAGCTGGCAGTTGCGGGTTTGCCCAACAACGCACCCCGCTGGCCCGAGGTGGCAGAAGTCGTAAAAACCATCCTTTACGCCTATAAAGACGGCGCGAAGGACTGGGAACGCTTGGGCGAGTGGATTGAGCGTATCGGTTGGCCGAAGTTTTTCGAGGTGACGGGTTTGGCATTTACCAAACATCACATTGATGACTGGCATGGCGCACGTAAGAGCTTGAACGCGTCCACGCACATTCATTTTTAGGCGCTTTTTGGCCCTTTCAGGGGGCCAATTTAGCGGCGTCTATGGTGCGTGTTGGCATCTTTTGTAAATAGGTAGATTGATATGAAATTTGGTATTCTTGTTAACGAAGGCCCGTTTAACCATCAGGCCTCAGATTCAGCGCTTCGCTTTGCAATGGCGGCACTGGAGAAGGGGCATGAGGTGCCACGGGTGTTCTTCTATAATGATGGTGTTTACAACGCCAATAAGGAATCTGAGCCGCAGTCCGATGATCGTAACATTGTGAAACTGTGGTCAGACTTGGCAAAAGAAAATGGCATTGACCTTGTTGTCTGTATCGCGGCTGCTTTGCGCCGTGGGATCAAGGATGATGCTTTGCCGGACGGGTTCCGCATCTCTGGTTTGGGTCAGTTGGTCGAGTCTGGTATCGCGAATGACCGGCTCGTCGTATTTGGTGATTAAGGGGTAGTATGATGGACGATTGGGAAGATGAAGACGGCCCCGAGGTTGTTAAGAAATTCTTATACCTGAACCGTAAAGCGCCATATGGCACAATTTACGCGCTGGAATCCTTGGAAAAGGTGTTGGTTGCTGCGGCATTTGAACAAGATGTCAGCATGGTCTTTTGCGATGATGGCGTATTCCAGATTGTCAAAGGCCAGTCGACAGACGGCATTGGCATGAAAAATTTTTCGCCAACGTTTCGCGCCTTAGAGGGCTATGACGTTGAAAAACTTTATGTGGAAAAAGAATCCCTTGAAGCTAGAGGCTTATCCGAAGACGATTTGCTGGTGGATGTAGAGGTTGTTACGAGCGCAGAAATCCAAGACCTGATTGATGATCAGGACGTGGTCATGAGCTCTTAAGGGGAAGCGATATGTTGCATACGGTTAATAATTCACCCTTCGAAAAAAACGGTTTGGACAGCTGCCTGCGCATGGCAAAGGCTGGCGGAGCCGTTTTGTTATTTGAAGATGGGGTGGTCGGTGCCTTGGCGGGTACAGCAGTTGCAGATAAAATTGCAGCACGCAGTGATTTGAATTTTTATGCGCTGGGCGAGGACCTTGCCGCGCGCGGCCTTGGAGACAAGGCGTTGGTCGATGGTATCAAGGTTGTGGACTATGCAGGGTTCGTGGACTTGGTTGCTGAACACGAGGCCTCAACGGCCTGGTTATAGTCTAGACCCCTGCCACAGGGGTCATTTTGGGTTGGGTTGAGTTTAATAGAGAGAAAAGGAAACGAGTATGGCTTACGAAGTAGACGGGAAAACCTACGAAGCTGATGAAGAAGGTTACATCATCAATCTAGGCGATTGGAACAAAGATTTGGCTGCGGTGATTGCCAAAGAAGAAAATATCGAAATGGGCGACGATCATTGGGAAGTTGTGAACTTTCTGCGTGATTATTACGAAGAATACCAGATTGCGCCAGCCGTTCGCGTGCTGACCAAAGCTGTGAAAAAGTCCATGGGTCCGGAAAAAGGCAACAGCAAATACCTGTATGAGCTGTTTCCATATGGTCCGGCAAAACAGGCGTGTAAAATCGCTGGCCTGCCCAAACCAACTGGTTGCGTTTAATCTAAAACGGTTAAGTCATTTTCTGGTGTCCCGGTGTGTTCGGGGCACCATGCCGACCTCCGCGCGATATTGGTCCTTAGCATTATGACAAAGGTCATCGTGATAAGAGACATCGTGACAGGGGTGCTGCGAGACCATCGCAAAAGGATAAATGAGTAAGAGGTGCCGTCGTGCTGAGTATGACCTATGCGAGCCTGTTCTACCTAGCTACCCTTCTGTTTTTGGGTGGTTTGGGCTATAGAATTTACACGTACTGGAACACGCCAGCACCTTTGAAAATTCCGACCATGCCAGCGCCGACGACCCATAGGGGCGTGGCGTTCCGTATCTTTCGCGAGGTGGCGTTTTTTGAAAGCCTGTTTAAGTCCAATAAGTGGATTTGGATTTTCGGCTATATTTTTCATGTCGCCATGGCGCTTGTTGTTCTGCGGCATTTTCGTTATTTTCAGGAACCCGTTTGGGGCATTATCGCGCTGATACAGCCCATTGGTATGTATGCGGGCTTTGCCATGATGGCGGGGCTGGCAGCCCTGCTGTTTCGCCGTTTCGCGGTGAACCGGGTGCGGTATATCTCACGCCCTTCTGATTATCTGATGCTGGTGCTGCTAATGGCGATCGTCGCCTCTGGCTACGGCATGCAATATGTTGAACGGGTCGATATTCTGGCCGTGAAAGCGTTCATGCTTGGCCTGATGCGGTTTGAGGTTCTTCCGTTGCCGTCAAATCCTTATCTGCTGGTGCATCTCGGCTTGGTGAGCTTCTTAATGATTATCTTTCCGATCTCCAAACTGCTGCATGCCCCGGGAGTCTTTTTCTCGCCGACACGCAATCAAGTGGATAACGCGCGGGAAAAACGTCATTTGGCACCGTGGGCCGCCAAACTTGATGAGGGGAGGGATCGCTAATGGCTGACTTCGAAACACCGAAGCTGGGGAACTTTCTTCAGACTCCATGCATGCAGCCGGGTGCTATGGACCATTCTAGCCCCTTTGTCGCAGCACCTCAGCACAATACGGATTTGGGTTTCCCCGGGGAACTGGTTGACAACTGGGAAGAAAAAGCCGTTGAACGTCTGGGTGAGCTGCTGGATAAAAACCGTGCGCTGAAAGTCTTTATGGATAGCTGCGTGAAATGCGGTGCCTGCACAGATAAATGTCATTATTACATCGGCACGGGTGATCCGAAAAACATGCCGGTTGCGCGCCAAGACCTGCTGCGCAAGGTTTATCGCCGACACTTTACGGTTGTTGGTAAATACCTGCCAAAACTGGTTGGGGCCGAAGACTTGACAGAAGAATTACTGGACGACTGGTATAAATATTTCCACCAATGCTCGCAGTGTCGCCGTTGCTCGGTTTATTGCCCCTATGGCATTGACACGGCCGAGATTTCCATGGCCGCCCGCGACATCATGGACCATATCGGTAAGGGCCAGAAATACTGTAATGAAATCCTTGGCAAAGTGCACAAGATAGGCAACAACCTCGGTCTGCCAGAGCCAGCCTTGGCGGATACGCTTGAAGGGTTGGAAGAAGATATCGAAGAAGATACCGGTGTTGCGGTGAAGCTGCCGCTGGACCAAAAAGGTGCCGACATCTTGCTGGTGACGCCATCGGCCGATTTCTTTGCAGAGCCTCATGTGGATGGCTTGATTGGTTACGCCAAGGTTTTCCACGAAGCGGGGGTCAGTTGGACGGTATCGTCCTATGCCTCAGAGGCCGCCAATTTCGCCATGTTCATCGGCTCATACGAGCAAATGAAGGAAGTTGCCGAGCGCATCCGCAAAGCGGCCCAGGATTTGGGCGTGAAGCGTATTGTTGTCGGTGAATGTGGCCATGCGTGGCGTGTGGCTTACAGTTTCTGGAATACTTTGGCAGGGCCGTTTGATTTCCTCGACCCCAATTACCCGATCCCCCAGCATATTTGCGAATTTACCAATGACCTGCTGGAAGCGGGCAAGCTGAATATCGATAAGTCGCAGAATGACCATATGACGTTAACCTTCCATGACAGCTGCAATGTCTCGCGCGCGTCCCGTATGGGCGATAAGCCCGGCGGGCAGTATGAAATTCCGCGCGCTGTGATCAAAGCGGTTTGTAACAATTATGTGGATATGTCGCCTGAAACCATCAAAGAAGGCACCTTCTGCTGTGGCGGCGGCGGCGGCCTGTTAACCGATGACCTGATGGAATTGCGGGTCAAAGGGGCACAGCCGCGGATGCAGGCGCTGCACGAGGTTCGTGAAGATAGTGGTGTGACCCATATGGCCGCTATTTGCGCCATTTGTAAATCTCAGTTCTCGAAGGTTATGCCCTATTACGGCATGGGCATGGATGACATCGTCAGTGTGCATCAGTTGGTCTCAAACGCATTGGTTCTGACAGGGCAAACGCTCCGGGACGGAGAGCCGATTGAGGACCCAGACGAAGCTGCCCCAAATGCGGAGCAGGGGACTGAACAGAATAACGAAACGGCAGCAGGCTAAGACCTGAGCTAAGAAAAAGAACAGTGAGAAGGGATGAACATGAGTGACACAAGGTTGACAAAACGCCGCTTCGCAGACGGCGACAGTGCGCATCGCCCGTGGGTTGAAGAAATTTTCACAGGGGACAAAAGCCATAAATGCCCCACATATGTTCATCGCACGCCGCCGTGTCAGGGCTCTTGCCCGTCAGGCGAAGATATTCGTGGTTGGTTGAATATTGCTCGTGGCATTGAAAAAGCACCAGAGGGCATGAGCTGGCAGGAATATGCGTTTAACCGCATTGTTGAAGCTAACCCCATGCCCGCGATCATGGGGCGCGTTTGCCCAGCACCATGTGAAGATGGCTGTAACCGGAATGAGGTTGAAGACCATGTGGGTATCAACGCGATTGAGCAATATATTGGCGATCATGCGTTGGAACAGGGCTTTAAATTACCTGAAGCCGGGCCTGACACGGGTAAAAAAGTCGCCGTGATCGGCGGTGGCCCTGCTGGTCTAGCGGCCGCGTATCAGTTGCGTCTGCGTGGCCATGCGGCGACCATTTTTGAAAGCGCACCACTGCTTGGTGGGTGGATGCGTTACGGCATTCCCGGTTACCGCACGCCGCGTCAAGTTTTGGACGGTGAGATTCAACGCATTTTGGATTTGGGTGTCGAAGTTCGCGCCAACACGCGCGTGGGCAAGGATGTTACAGTCGAAGAGCTGGAAAAAGAATTTGATTCTATCTTCTGGGGCATCGGAACCCAGCGTGGCATGTTGCTGCCTGTACCGGGTGGCAATGCACCAAACTGCGTATCCGGCGTCGCTTTCCTTGAAGCCTTTAATCAGGGCCGCATGACAAATGTTGCCAAACGTATCATAGTCATTGGTGGCGGCGATACGGCGATGGACGTGGCCGCTGTGGCTCGTCGCCTTGGCCATATATCCGAAAAAACTGACGAGCCGGAAAAAGTAATCCTTGATCATACTGCAAATGACGCCGCATCGGTGGCCAAGCGCAGTGGTGCAGAAGTGGTGGTTGTTTACCGTGATCCGATGCCCGCGTCGGAAATGGAAATTCGCCATGTCACTGAAGAAGGCGTGGAAATACAAGGCCCCTTGAATCCGGTGGAAATCATCCTGGACGAGAAGGGTCGGGCCAAAGCGCTTAAGGTGGTGTCCATCGAATGGAAGGGCAGTGAGATGTCCGTCATCGAAGGGTCCGAGCGCGAGATCGAATGTGATATGGTGGTGTCTGCCATTGGTCAAGGCCCCGATATGGAGGGCATGGAAGGCTTTGGTGACGAACGTGGTTTCTTGCCCGTCGATGGAAATTATCGCCACAAGGATCATCATAATATGTTTGCGGGCGGCGATGTGATCCGCCCGCACTTGTTGACCACCGCCATTGGTCATGCCTCGATCGCGGTTGACGGCATTGATGAATTTTTGCATGGCAAGCAAGAGCTGCACAAACGCCCCAAGGTAGATAAGCACACATTTAGCCTGTTGGATAAATTACGCGAAACCCATAAAGAGCCAAAAGCTTATGATCATCAGCAGGTCCGTGGTACCAGCGACAGTGATTTTGCCATTCATAACTATGAGGATCGCTCGCACGTCGAAGTGATCCCATCGGATGAATTATTTCTTGGTCATTTTGCCTATGAAGAGCGCATTAAGCGTACGGAAAAGGAAATTGGCCCCGACGATGTAATCGGCCACTTTGAAGAGCGCATCACGGGCCTTACCGAGGCGCAGGCAGTTGCCGAATCTAACCGCTGTATGAGCTGCGGCATGTGTTTTGAGTGCGACAACTGTGTTATCTTCTGTCCTCAGGATGCTGTGTTCCGCGTCAAAAAGGATAAGGCGACCATGGGGCGTTATGTGGATACCGACTATGGCAAATGTATTGGCTGTCACATCTGTGCCGATGTGTGCCCGACGGGCTATATCCAAATGGGTCTTGGCGAGTAATAATCGCCAGTAAAATAGGGGAGGACGCTGATGCACCGTATCGTTTTGACAGCAATCTTGTTGTTTGCTGCTGCCAATTTCTTGACCCCGGCAGCGATTGCGTCGGACGAAAGTGTTGTGACTTCTGCGGTCCCGATGCCAGTCGTCCCCGAAGCACCAGAGGGTACTGAATGCGTTGCCGACCCTGATTTTATGCGTCTCAATCACATGAAGCTTTTGCAGCATGACCGTGATTTGACCATGCGCGATGGTAACCGGAGCATTGATTTTAGCTTGAAAGAATGTGTGGACTGCCACGTGGTTCGGGACGCCGAGGGGGTTGCCGTGACCGTGGATAGTCCCCAGCACTTCTGTCGGTCTTGTCATGAATATGCCGCGGTCAAAATCGACTGCTTCAGCTGTCATGCGTCGCGCCCAGAAATTGAGGACGCCATCAAATTGGGGCAAAATCCGCATCAGGCATCGGTGCGCGATTTGGTGCCGCAGATCGACTGGACGTTGCAGACAGGTGCGCCAAAAGCGGAGGTTGGAAATGAGTAATTGCGGCTCCAAATGTTCCTCTAAGGCAGCAAAGCCCGCCCAACCAGCGGATATCACTCAGTTCGACTTTGATCGCCGCCGATTTTTAAGTGTCTCAGCCGCAGCGGCGGGTGTGGTTCTCGCGCCGGGCGTTATGCTTTATGGCGTTGGCGCGCCAAGCCCTGCTCATGCACATGCTGACCACGGCGCCGATGCCAGCAAACGCTGGGGCATGCTGATTGATGTGAATAAGTGTGATGCAGACTGTGACGTCTGCGTTCATGCGTGCGCTGATGAAAACGGCTGGCAGGGAACCCATGATCGTCCCGCATCGGACGCGCAATGGATTCGTAAAGTTACGGTCCGTGACCCATCCACCAATCATACCCAATCATTGCCTGTGATGTGTCAGCACTGCGCCGAGCCGCCTTGTGTGGACGTGTGCCCAACAGGCGCGTCGTTTAAGCGCGCCGACGGCATTGTTCTGGTTGATAAACATATCTGTATCGGGTGCCGCTATTGCATGGTGGCATGCCCATATAAAGCGCGCTCATTTGTCCATGAAGATGTGCAGGACCAAAAAACCCACGCGCCGCGCGGTAAAGGCACGGTGGAAAGCTGCACTATGTGCGTCCACCGCATTGACGTGGGGGGCACGCCCGCATGTGTTGAGGCCTGCGCCGAAAAAGCGGGTGGCGCGATGATGTTTGGCGACTTGAATGATCCAACCAGTGATATTTCCAAACACATCGCGACCTATGCGACGCGGCAAATTCGCGCTGATCTGGGCGTTGATCCCGGTGTGCGCTATCAGAATTTGTAGGGGGCGGTTATGAAGCGGATTATATATTCTCAGATTGATGGTACGGGCAGCGGCTTTTACGGCCTGTTTGCCTTCCTCGGCGCGGTTGTCTTGGGCGCGGCCTTTTCCGTTTACAATATGGAACACGCAGGGCACTGGATTACGGGCATGTCTAATCAGGTGATCTGGGGCACGCCGCACGTTTTTGCTATTTTCCTGATTGTGGCGGCCTCTGGTGCGCTGAATGTGGCGTCCATCGGCTCGGTCTTTGGTAAGAAAATTTATAAGCCCTTGGGCCGCTTGTCTGGTCTTGTCGCGCTGGCCTTGTTGCTGGGTGGTTTGGCTGTATTGGTGCTTGATCTGGGCCGTCCGGACCGACTGATCGTCGCCATGACCAAATATAATTTCACCTCGATTTTTGCGTGGAATATCATTTTATATGTGGGCTTTATGGTGATTGTGGCGGCTTATCTGTGGGTACAGATGGAGCGCCGCATGAATATCTATGCCAAATATGCAGGGCTTGTGGCTTTTATTTGGCGTTTGATCCTGACCACGGGTACAGGGTCTATCCTTGGCTTTATTGTTGCCCGCGAAGCCTTTGACAGCGCGGTCTTGGCACCCCTGTTCATCACCATGTCATTTTCTTTCGGGCTGGCCGTTTTTTCACTGATCTTGATAACAGCAGCGCGCGGCGATGGCCGGGCGTTGGGGGATGCGGTCCTTGAACGCATGGGCAAATTGCTTGGTGTGTTTGTCGCTGGCGTTCTTTATCTGACGGCGGTGCAACATCTGACCAATCTCTATATGGCCAAACGTGTGGGTATAGAATCCTTCATTCTTTTGGATGGTGGGATTTACACCCAGCTGTTTTGGGGCGGACAGGTTATTCTTGGCGGTCTGCTTCCCTTAGCGATTGTCTATTCCACTGTCATCAAGAATGCTGCCGTGCGTTTGGCCGCGGCCTCTGTCTTGGTGATCGCTGGCGGGTTCGCGCAGATTTACGTGCTTTTGATTGGCGGTCAGGTCTATCCGCAGACCTTGTTCCCCGGCATGGAGGTTTCGTCAAGCTTCTTTGACGGTGTTGTTGCTGAGTATGCGCCCAGCGGCTGGGAAGTGTCCCTTGGTCTTGGCGGTGTAGCTCTTGCGTTGTTGATTGTCATGGTGGGTATCAAATTTCTGTCCTTCTTGCCGCAAAGTATGGCGGATGAAGATATGGACCCCCACCATAAAGCGTCTGGTGCTTAAGCCAGCCCCATTTACGAAGCATTTAAATTCAAGGTAAGTCGATGCAAGAACATCCCTTTGCGCAATATATTCGCCCGCTTGCCCGGGGCAAAACCAAATCCCGTGAGCTAACGCAAGAGGAAGCGCGCGATGCTATGGGCATGATCCTGCGGCGCGAGGTTGAGCCAGAGCAGATTGGCGCGTTTTTGATGTTGCTTCGATTGCGTGAAGAAACCGCCATTGAAATTGCAGGCTTTGTCGAAGCGGGCCAGATCTATTTTGAGGGCGAAGGCCAAATCCCCGCCGATGCCCCCGTAGTGGACGTGGATTGGTCGAGTTATGCGGGCAAACGCAAGCAGTTGCAGTGGTATATGCTGGCGGCGCTGACGTTGGTGCAAAATGGCTTTAAGGTTTTCATGCACGGCACCGATGGACATACCGCCGGGCGCATTTATACCAGTGAATGCGTGCAGCACCTTGGTTTGCCCATTGCCGGTGATTTTGCGATGGCAAGCCAGCAGCTAAAAGACAGTGGGTTTTCATATATGCCGTTGAAATCGCTCTGTCCGGTCTATCATGAATTAATCGAATTAAAGCATATCCTTGGTTTGCGCTCGCCAATACACACGGTGGCGCGGATGATGAACCCGTTTAAGTCAGATGTGGTCCTGCAAGGTATTTTTCACCCCACCTTTATGCCTAAGCACCAAGAAGCCGCGCAGTTGTTGGGGCAAAAACATCTGAGCGTGTTTCGCGGCGAAGGCGGTGAAATTGAAGTTCGCCCCAATAAAGCGTTCGAGGTTCGCACCTGTCACAACGGCGTTCTCGAGACTGAGAATTGGCCGCGTATTGCCGACGATAGCCGTCAGGAAGTGGACGAGGAGCTGGATTTATCGCGTCTCGAAGCGGTATGGCGCGGGCAGGCGGTGGACGACTATGCTGATGCGGCCATTCGCGGCACCTTGGCGGTGGCGTTAAAGACGATGCAGCGCGCCGACAGCATTGACGCGGCATTGACGATGGCTGCGGAAATGTGGGCCAATCGGGATACCTCGCGATTTATTTAGGCGGCGATGCTGGTGACAAGTCCCCCATAGAGGGCTAAACTTTGCGCTTCATTCTTTTGAGAAAGAGAAACGCCCGTGGCGCTTTATATTTCAGCAGCTCATAAATCTTCTGGCAAAACCAGTATCACTATTGGTTTGGCGGCCAGCTTGGCGGCGCGCGGCCACTGTGTGCAAACCTTTAAGCGCGGCCCAGATTATATAGACCCCTTGTGGCTGGCGCGTGCCAGCGGGCGGGCCTGTTACAATTTGGACTTCTTCACGCAAACCCGTGACGAGATCGAGACCACCTATACAGGCAATCTTCCCGGCGCTGATGTGGCGCTGATTGAAGGCAATAAAGGCCTTTATGACGGTATGGATGTGGAGGGCAGTGATAGTAACGCGGCACTGGCCAAACTGTTGCGGCAAAGGGTTTTATTGGTGTTGGATTGTCAAGGCATGACCCGGGGCATTGCGCCGCTGCTACAGGGCTATAAAGCCTTTGACCCGGAAGTGCATATCGCAGGGGTCATCTTGAATAAGGTGGGCGGCCAGCGCCATGAAGATAAGCTGCGCACCGCGATGGAGCGTTATACCGATATCCCTGTACTGGGGGCTGTAGGCAATGACCCGACCCCACATATTGCCGAGCGGCATTTGGGCCTAGTGCCAGCCAACGAAGACGGCGGCGCAGGCGCGCGTATTCAGGCGCTGGGCGATGCGGTAGCGGCATCGGTTGATCTGGACCGGGTACAGGCACTGGCCGCGGTCAGCGTTGGCGCAGGGGCACCCATAAATTATCCCGCCCCGGATGTGCGCATCGGAGTGGCCCGGGATGCGGCCTTTGGCTTTTACTATGCGGACGATTTAGACGCGTTTCGCCGCCACGGTGCCGAGCTAATCTTCTTTGATTGCCTGAAAGACAAAGACGTACCCCACGTGGATGGTCTGTTTATTGGCGGTGGTTTCCCGGAAACGCATATGGCCGCACTCGCGGCGAACAGCGATCTGCGCGGCGCCATAAAAACCCAGATTGAAAATGGCCTACCGACCTATGCGGAATGCGGAGGTCTGATGTATCTGTCGCGCTCTATTTCATGGCAGGGCGAAAAGGCGGCCATGGTCGGGGTGATTGCCGGCGATAGTGTGATGCATGACCGACCCCGTGGGCGCGGTTATATGCGGCTGGAAGAGACCACCAACGGTCCTTGGGGGCGGGTGTCCGATGATGTGTTTCCAGCACATGAATTTCACTATGCGTCCTTGGATGGTTTGGTCGCGCCGATGAACACGGCGTTTCATGTGCGTCGAGGCACAGGTCTGGATGGCAGCCACGATGGGCTAGTGCAGGGCAATTTAGTGGCAGGCTTTGCGCACATGCGTCACACCGCCGCGACCCCATGGGTCGGACGCTTTGTTGATTTTGTCAGATCAAAAAAACAGCCTTAGATTCTGTAAATTTTCAGGAAGGCATCCACGCATTGGCCCACGTGCTTTTTCATTTCAGGCTGGGAAAGTGCGCCCCTTAAACCCAGTGTTCGCATGAAATATGTCTCACCCTTGATCAGTGAAATAAACTGATGCACAGCCAGATAGGGATCTTCAATGGCCAGTTTTCCTTGACTATCCAGTTCTGTAAAGATGGCCGCCATGCGCTCGATGGTTTTCTTGGGGCCTGCGTCATAAAATAGTTTGGCAAGACGCGGGGCATCCGGAGACCCGCTAGAAACCATTTTATGAACTGCGACCGCCACGTCGGAAAGGATTATGCCCGCAGACCCCATGCCGATGGTCATCAGCGTTTCGCCTATAGGGGCGTCTGGATCAGGTTTGTGAATATTTGCAGGAATAATGCGCTCGGAAAACAGCTCCACGGCGGCTGCAAACAGCGCTTCTTTGCCGGAAAAATGACTGTATACGGTCTGTTTTGAGACGCCCGCGGTTTGCGCCACAAGATCCATACTGGTGCCATCAAACCCGTGCTGCGTAAACAGGACGGCAGAGGCCTCTAGGATTGCTGTGCGTTTCGCGGTGTCCTTGGGACGACCTTTGTTGACGCTATTATTCATGATCACTCCAGTCTCTCTAAACCTAATTAACGCGATGGCAGTGGAATTGTCCATATTTTTCTGGACTAGACCGTCTAGTCCAGTATATATGCAGAAGAGCGACAGCGCATGAATCATGATTCTACAGGATAAAATAATGAGCCTAGACAGCCCCTCGTTCAAACTTTCGAGTATGGTGCGCGGCCGCACCCCGTTTTTGACTGCGGTGGCCCTCATCATCATGATTGGCCTTTTCACCCGCAATGGCGACGATGATGTCGGCACAGAGGTCAGGGTTTTACCCGTTGAAACGGCTGTGGTGCATTATCAGGACCGCCATATTGTCTCCCACGAGTTCACCGGGCGGATTACATCGGAAAAACGCTCGAACCTGAGTTTCGATCTGGGCGGCAGATTGCAGGGCGTTTTGGTGGATCACGGTGATGTTTTCAAAAAAGGCGATGCGCTGGCCGTGCTGGATACAACCCGAACCGAAGTTCGACAGCGTCAAGCGGCGGCCCAACGCGACGAAGCGGCTGCGGCACTGCAATTGGCCACGAACACCCGCAAGCGGGCCGAAGAAACATTCCGCGAAAATCACACATCGCAACAGCGCCTTGACGAAGCCATTGCTGCCGAAGGCCGCGCCAAAGCACAATTGGCGGCGGCCATCGCGGCCTATGATATGACCCGGGTCGATATGGGGCGCTCGACCCTGCGCGCGCCATTTGATGGGGCGGTAGATCGGCGGCTTTTGGACGAAGGCGTGGTGGTTTTGGCAACAACACCCATTTTGTCCGTGATTGATGCGGGCGGTATGGAAGCGCAAATCGGTATGGGGCGCGAACATGCGGCGACGTTGGCGATCGGTCAGAAATTTATGCTGGATGATGAAGATGGGCATAGCTGGCCCGCTGAAGTGATCAGAATTTCATCAGTTATTCGCGGCGATACACGGACCATGCTGGTGGCGTTTGGATTTTCGCAACCGAACCATGGTGCCGATGGTGAACTGATCAGCGTGGTGATCCCGAGCGCGCGCGAAGCACGTGGTTTCTGGGTACCAATTAGCGCCATGACGGCGGATATACGCGGGATGTGGCGGCTGTATGGATTGCAACCGGGAGAAAACGGCACGTTCAAAACAGTGGCTGAAAATGTACAGGTTTTGCATGTTGAGGGCGAACGGGCTTATGTCACTGGAACCATTAACGATGGTCTGCAGTTTGTCAGCGCGGGATTGCACCGATTGACCCAAGGGCAATTGGTGCGGCCCATCACGACATCGGGAGAATAGGAGCATGATTGGCTCCCTTTATAATTACCCGCGCTTGGTGGTCCTGCTGTTATTTTTAATTGTGGCTATGGGTGCAGGGGCAATTGCCAACATGCCCCGATTAGAAGATCCAAGCATGGAAACCCGCGTGGCGCTGATCGTGACCCGCTATCCGGGTGCCAGCGCTGAACGTGTCGAGGCTCTGGTCAGTGAAAATATCGAATTAAAACTGCGCGAGGAATCGGGCATTAAACGCATCATGTCCAATTCCCGGCCTGGCGTCTCGACGGTGATTGTTGAATTGGTCGATTCGGTTAAAAATAGCGAGCCATATTTGGCCCGCCTGCGCGACAAATTGGCCGAGGTCACAGACCTCCCCCCGGGGGCATCAAAGCCCCGCTTTGATGAAAATATGATGTATGCCTATACCACCATCATCGCGCTGAAGTGGCAGGCACAAGAAGCTCCCAATTATGCGATCTTGGGGCGCTATGCCCGGGAATTGGACAACCGGCTGAAAAACTTAACCGGCACGGACTTTTCGAAAATTGCAGGCCTCCCGCGTGAGGAAATTTCAGTTGCCTTTAATGATGATGCACTGGCAGCGATCAATATGACGCCAGCCGATGTGGCGGCGCGAATTTTCGCGGCTGATCCGAAAAATTCGGCGGGCATTATTTCCGGCGAGGCAGGGCATTATCTGGTGGAAATCGCTGGCAGTCTGGATGGGTTGGAACGGGTTCGGCAAATTCCATTGGTCTTTCACCAAGAAGGAAGCGTCACCCGCGTGGGTGATGTGGCGCGGGTAACGCGTGCAGCCGCGGACCCCCCCGGCGAATTGGCGCTGATTGATGGCGGCCCCGGAATTATGGTGGCGGCACGGATGCACGAAGATATGCGCGTGGATAAATGGGTGGCATCTGTTGATGCGATGCTGAGCAATTTCGAAGCGGGCCTTCCCGGCGGTATCCAGCTTGAAAAAATCTTTGATCAGGACCGCTACACCACCGAACGGCTTTCGGGCTTGTTTGGCAATATGGTGGTTGGCGCCCTGATCGTATTTCTTGTTTTGCTGGTGACCTTGGGCTGGCGCGCGTCACTGATTGCTGGGTCGATCTTGCCGCTTGCTGCCTTGTCTGCGCTGGCGATCCTTTATATGTCGGGCTTTCGCATTCAGCAGATGGTGGTGACGGGTATGATCGTCGGCCTTGGGATCATGGTTGATAATGCGATTGTTCTGACCGATGCTATTCAGACCGAATTATTGCGCGGGGCGCGGCGTTCGGTGGCCGTGGCGAAAACCGTTGGTCGCTTGTGGTTGCCACTGTTGGGATCGACCATTACCACGGTTATTGCGTTTCTCCCTATCTTGTTGATGCCGGGGAATGCAGGCGATTTTGTAGGCGGACTATCGGCGTCTGTGATCGCGTCCATCATTGCGTCTTACATCATTGCCTTTACGATCATTTCCGCCATTGCCGGCAAGGTTCTTGGCCGGGCCGATGGTCAAGCCCATAACGGCGTCCGGCATTGGTGGCGCGAAGGCGCCCAAGGCAGCGTCATCTCTAACTGGTTCAAAGGGTCGTTGGAACGGGCCTTGGACAGACCCCTTCGCACCATGGTCTTGGCGAGCCTTTTACCTGTTCTGGGGCTATATTTGGCATCGACCCTGCCGGAGCAGTTTTTCCCCCCGGGCGACCGTGATCAGTTTCATCTACAGCTTTCAATGCCCGCGCAGTCGAGCATTGAGGAAACAGAAAAAACAGCGAAAAATATTCACGCCCTGTTGAAAGCGGATGAACGCATTCTATCAGTGCATTGGAATTTGGGCAGCGGTATTCCCAAATATTATTACAATCTATGGGGTGGGCGCGAAAACATGCCGCATTACGGCGAAGCGATGGTCAGCGCACGGTCAATGGAAGACGTGGATGGCCTGATCGCCAAGTTTCAACCTGAATTTGATGCGAAGTTCCCCCATGCGCAGATATTGGTGCGCAATCTTGAACAGGGTCCACCCTATGACGCCCCGATTGAAGTGCGTGTGCAGGGACCCGACCTGGACGTCTTGCGGCAATTGGGCGAAGACATTCGCAGTGAGCTGGCGGGTATTCCCGGCGTCATCCATACCAAGACGACGTTGGAATATGGCCGGGCAAAAATGCTGGTGAATGTGAACGAGGACGAAGCAGGCATTATCGGCCTGTCGCTTCGTGACGTCGCGGATCAGTTGCGCGGTGGCTTGGATGGGGAGATTGGCGGATCTATCATCGAGGCCACCGAAGACGTTCCTGTGCGCATTCGTATGGGCCGTGCAGAGCGCAGTGATATTAACGCGTTGGAGAATATCCAATTGGAGCCACGCCGTGGCGGCAAAGCGCAGGACGGGTCCTATTTAGGCACGCCTTTAAGCGCGGTGGCGGATGTGCAGCTGGTTCCATCTGTTGGCAATATACCGCGGCGCAACAGCGTGCGGGAAAACGCGGTGCATGGCGTTTTGGAAAATAACCTTTTGCCGGATGTGGTGTTCCAGAAGTTGCAAGCGCGCTTAGAGGCTCAAGGCTTCACCGCGCCGCCGGGGTACAAGATCGAATTTGGTGGTGAAAGTGCTGAACGTGACCGCGCCATGGAACAATTGATGGCAACCGCAGGCGTTCTGGCGGTGATCATGCTGATTGCGGTGGTGCTGACCTATGACAGTTTTCGTTTGGCGGGCATTACCTTTGCTGCGGCGATACAGGCGGCGGGGTTGGGCTTTTTTGCGCTGTGGCTGACTGGGTTCCCGCGCGGGTTCATTGTGATTGTCGGGGCGATGGGGCTGGTGGGGCTGGCGATTAATGCTGCAATTGTGATCTTGTCGGAATTGAAACAGAACCGTGCGTCTCGTGCAGGAGACCGCGACGCGGTGGTGGCGGGTGTGATGTCCACTGGGCGTCATATCCTGTCCACCACACTGACCACGGTTGGGGGTTTTACCCCGTTGATGTTAGCAAGTGCCGAGTTTTGGCCGCCTTTTGCCATCACCATCGCGGGCGGGACGTTTCTGTCTATGGTGGTGTCATTTTATTTTGCACCAGCCGCCTTTACCTTGTGCGCACAACGCCGGGCGTTTGTTGGAAAACGGCAACTTCTGGCGGAACAGGCAGAAGCAATCCGCGAAGCAGATGCTGTGGCGCATCCGCCTGCGGAATAAGACCGCTTGCGGTGAGCTGGGTTGGCGATCGGTTTACTCTGGCACAATAACCAAATCGCCGGGGCGCAGGCCGCTTAAAACATCCAGCATGCCCGCGATGGCATTGCCGGTGGTGATCAGACGCCGTTCGCGGGTGCCATTGGCCCATACAGTGACATATTCCAACTGACCGATGCGCGTAACGGCGGCAACGGGCACCAATAATGAATGCCCTTGACCTGCGGGTATGCCGACCCGGGCGAACATGCCCGCCAAAATATCCCGATCACCCCATGTTTGCATTTGCGGTAGGCGGATTTTGACCAACAAGGTGCGCGATCCGGGTTCGGCGAAGGGCACAATTTCATCGACGATGCCCTCTAAGTCCAGATCGAGCGATTCTATTCTCACGCCCAGCGCTTGCCCCAACTTCAGCTGCACGGCTAGATTCTCGCGGACCGGAACTTCAACCCGCAACACGCTGGGGTCATAGATATAGAGCAGCGCCCGGCCGGGGGCTGCGGTTTCTCCCGGCTCAGCATTGCGGTCAACAATCCGCCCTGATACCGGGGATAGAATGCGTGTGTGGCTCAGCGCGGTGCGGGCTTCGTCCAAAACTTGTTCTAGGCGCAAGACCTCTGCGTTGGCAACGCGCAGGACATTGCTCACTTGGTCCAGCCGCTGCACGGTGGACGCCCCTGTTGTCACCAGCTCCTCGACGCGGGCCTTTTCGCGGGCGGCAAGGTCTTGCTGGCTCTTTGCGGCATTCAGGGCCTCGGTGGTTTGCGCGACACGGGCGACAAAATCGCGGTCGTCAAGGCGCACTAGTTCCTGACCGGCTGTTACGCTGTCGCCTGCCACCACGTGAATATCGGTGATGCGCGCCAATACGCGGGCGGCGACCGTGGTTTGCCGTGCGGATGCTATGGCGCCGGGGTTCCATTCGGTAAGCTGGCTGGGGGTTAAGCTGGTCTCGTAAAGCTCTTCACCTGCCGCCAGTTGCTGTTTTGCCAGGTCTAGACGCTGCGAGGCGATACGGTCTTCAAAAGCACCGGAAAGCCAAGCCACAATTAGGGCCAGCGCAACAAGGCCAAGACCGGCTTCGATGATGCGGCGATAATTAGAAAGTGTGTTCAAAATGCTCACGGTGTGTTCCTTTTTGGTCAAAATTCTTATGCGTCTTCGTCGGCCAAACCACGCATTGGTAGGCCATGGCCGGGTGTGTTGCGATAGACCAAATAATAGGTCAAGGGCACGACAAACAGGGTGAATGCGGTTGAGACAAACAGCCCGAAAATCAACGACCACGCCAGCCCGGCAAAAATCGGATCGAGCGTAATCGGAATAGCTGCCAACATAGCGGTCCCCGCGGTCAAGAGAATTGCGCGGATGCGAATGGAACCAGCTTCGACGATGGCGTCAGTTAATTCGACCCCGCGAGCCAAGGCTTCATGTAAAAATTCGATCAGCAAAATGGCGTTTCGAACCGCAAGACCAGATAGCGCGATCATGCCAATCATGGCGGTGGCTGTAAAGAATATGGGGTCTTGATACCCTGCGACGGACGATGTGCCGATGGCGTTTAAGAGCCAAAATCCGGGCATGATGCCGATCATGGTCAAGGGAATGGAAATCATCAAGATCAATGGCATGGCATAACTGGCCGTTTGATAAACCAACAACATGTAAATGCCGATGAGGGCCACGCCAAAGGCAATCCCCAGATCAATGAAGACGTCCTTGGTGATTTTCAGCTCGCCTTCGCCGAACCAGGATATATCCGTGCCCGCTGGCAGGGACCAGTTGATCCCCCCACCGCTGGAAATGAAGCTGCGTTCATCAACGGGCCGTGGGGCGGCGTCTAAATCTACATGACCCATATGAGGTTGATCTGGGCCGCTCAGCATGTCGGCGTTGACATCAGCGACAATCTCCGCCGGGGCACGGCCAACGGCCTCGGCATAAATCAGCGCTGTACGCTGCAAATCTTTATGATAAATGGCTTGTTCAATGGGGCGTTCTTCGAAATGGCCAATCTCGCCAAGGCTCACCAATGGCATTGGGGCGGCTTCGACACCAGCCACAGAACGGGTGCGAGTGATGCCCTCGCGACCCCGAACGATGATGGATGACAGGGCCTCGACCGAAGACCGCTCCGCCCGGTTCAGGCGCAGGCGTATGGGCAGCGGATTGGCTTCCCCCGGTAAATGCATCTGGGCCGCATCCAGCCCCGATAGTGCCATGCTCAGGGTCTGCGCAATATCCTCGGCAGAGATGCCAGACAATGCCGCTTTTTCTTGATCGGTGACAAAGACCAGTCGGCTGGCCTCCGCCTCTACACTGGTATCAACATCGGAGACACCAGGTTCGCGTTTCAGTCGCGCGGCGGCGATTAAGGCAGCACTGCGGAAACTTTCATAGGGTGTGTGCAGGTCACCATAAATCTCGGCGGTGATGGTAGATAAAACAGGTGGCCCGGCAGGAACCTCTGTAATAGCAATACGTGCGCCTTCAGCGGATGCGATGGCTTCCAATTCGTCGCGCAAGCGCAGACCCATCGCGTGCGATTGCATGGATCTATTGCGTTTGCCCACCAGATTAACACGGATGTCGGCTACGTTCGGGCCTTGGCGCAGGAAGCTATGGCGCACCATGCCGTTGAAATCCATGGGGGATGGAATACCCGAAAAAACCTGAAAGTCCCGGACTTCTGGCGCTCGGCGTAAAACCCCGGCCAATTGGCGTGTTAGCGCATCGGTGCGTTCAAGCGTGCTGCCCTCGGGCATGTCCACGACGATCTGAAATTCGTTCTTATTGTCATAAGGCAGCATTTTCAGTGGCACTGCGCGCATGGCACCCAGCGCGACAGCCCCCATAAACAGCAGGCCCGTCCCCCAAAGCAACAGTTTCGCTTTTTTGTCGCTCTCCAATAACGGGCGGATGAGCGGCTCATATATGCGCTTCATGCCACTGTCGTTGTCTTTGCCGTTATCGGCGGTGTCTTGGCTGACGTGTGGGGCTTTCTTTTTCGGTTTTACGTTGCGCAGCACATAATAGGACAGCCACGGCGTGATCGTCAGCGCGACAAACATGGAGGCCATCATGGCAACCGGCACATTGAGCGCCATGGGGGCCATATACGGCCCCATCATGCCAGTGATCAAAAACATGGGCAGGAAAGAAATAATCACCGCAAGCGTTGCCAGAACAATGGGCGGCAGAACCTCGTTCACCGCACTGCGCACGGCGCGCAGCGGCGTTTCTTTGCCCATCTGCAAGTGGCGATAGATATTTTCAACCCCAACAATAGGGTCATCCACCACCAGACCCAGTGACAGGATCAGCGCAAACAAGGTGACCCGGTTGATTGTATAACCGAACCAGTAATTGATCATCAGTGTAATGGCAAAGGTGATCGGCACAGCGGCCGCAACAATCAGTCCTTCGCGCCAACCAAGGCTATAGGCAATCAGGCCAATAACGATGATGATCGCAACCAATAGGGCTTCTAGCAGCTCGTTCACTTTGTCGTTGGCTGTTTCGCCGTGGTTACGGGTGATCCGATATTTCACACCGTCGGGCAGGGTCGCCCGCGCCAGTTCCGCCATACGTTCTTCAATGGAATCTGCCACATGCACCGCGTTGGTGCCTTTTTTCTTGGCGATGGAAATGTGCACTGCGGGGTAAAATTCCTGATCGACCGGTGCTGCGCTATCTGCGGGGCCAAATCCCATCCAGCTATAGCTGGTGCGCTCGGCTGGGCCGTCAAATACCTGTGCCACATCGCGCAGATGCACCGGTATGCCATTGACCACATTCACAACAATGCCGTCCAGTTCCTGTGCGTGGGCGATGTGATCCCCCACATCTATTTGGATGTTGGTGTCGTTTTGATCAATTTGTCCGGCGGATTGGCGTATGTTTGATACGTTCAGCGCCCACGCCACATCAAGCGCAGCTATATTGCGCGCGGCCAGCGCCTGTGGGTCCAATTCGACGCGAACAGTGCGCGGGCGGCCGCCGACAGTTTCGGTAATATTGGTTCCGGGCAGGGCCTGCAGTTCAATATCCAGTTCTTCCGCGATCCGTCTGAGCGCATAATCGTCAATGGTGTTTGGTAATTCGCTCCACAGTGAGATAATGACAATAGGCACATCGTCTATTTCAATAGGCTTTACCACCCAATCGGTTACATCGGGCGGCAACATGTCCGTATTGGAATAGATTTTATTATATATTTTGACCAGACTGCGTTCGCGGTCTTCGCCGACATAAAAGCGCACAGTTACCGTGGCCTGCCCCGATGCGGAGGCAGAATAAACATGTTCCACGCCATCAATCTGATTTAGCAGTTTTTCCAGAGGGGTCGCAATTTGGCGCTCGACTTCTGCTGGGGCAAGACCCGGCGCTTGGATAAAGATATCCGCCATGGGCACCACGATCTGTGGCTCTTCTTCGCGCGGGGTCAGGGTCATGGCGACCAATCCGGCAATCAGTGAAAATAGGATCAGCACCGGCGTGACGCTGCCGCGCAGGAAAAAATTGACGAGCTTTGCCAAGTGGCCATTATTCTCGGTGTTTGAATTTTGACCTTCGTTGCTCATGGATATTCGCTTTCATTGGCTATTATATTAGAAAAAACTAATGTGCGGCTATATATGGCGCAAAGGCTTATAAAATCAACCCTGTATCGACAAAAATGACGGTCGCCAGATTAGATTATACGGGTTTTGACAAAAGAATCACTTTATTGCCATAGAAACTTAAGGTGCCACCCAGCTGTTCGGCCAACCAGTGAAAAGATTTCTTGCTGTAAAAGCAGATATGGGTGGGATCGCGCATATAGTGCCAACCAGCCAAATCATCGATATCATCGCTCATCCACGTCATTACGCCCAATACGCCACCGGGGCGTAGCAGGCCCCATAGCTGGGTAAACTCTTGTGCGGGGTGATGCAGATGTTCGGCCACTTCTGTTGCAGTAATAAAATCGTAAGTGCGCGCTAACTGGCCATTGTCAGGGGCATAAAAGGGATCATAAAGCGAGACTGTATAACCTAATTCTTCAAGCATCACGCTGAGTGTAGGGCCGGGTCCGCAGCCAAAGTCAAGACCTGTCGCTCCTGGCCCCAACCGGTCCACCAATGGGTCGCTTAGTTGACTTAAAAACGCCCTGTAAGCTTGATCCTCTGCGTTGTTTTCATGCAGATCATATTGCGCCTTTTCTGCGACTGCATCCAAATATGTATCGGGTGCGATATGGATCAGATCGCAGGCTGGGCACCTGAAACAGGGGCGCGTGACCGCGCCAATCGCCAGCGATCGGTCTCCGAAACATAAAGGGCAACGCGGTGCGGGGTTAGTCATAGACCCAATTTAGCGTGCTTGGCCCTTCTCAACAAGGCGGATCGCGCTAGATAAATAAAGGCTTACAAAATTCAGGTGATCGCAAAATGGGGGTCATTTCAACGACATTACGATGACATAATTCAGGAATATACATATGAAATGAATGGGGAAAAGAATGCGAAACCAGCGGTCTTGAAAGCTTGGGTGTAAAAGATCATCTGGTAAAAAGGCATGCATTGGCACATATCTTGATTTGTTATATTGATTTGATATATAGACTTGCTATATAGTATTTCGCAGGGTATTGGTATTTTGTTCGTATAAGAACAGGGGCCTAAGACCCGAATTGATCTGGGGACGCAAAAGCAAAACCGCCGCTGTAAACCCTAGGCAAGAATAAGAAACACGCAAAACGACAGCAAAGCCGGTCCGTTTCCACGCTGGACTTAAATATGAGCAGAGCATGGGAAAAGCCGTACAAGACAAGTGAGACAGACAGTGAGAACCAAAAAAATATTGAAATTCGTAGCGCCCGTTCTGGTATTGGTTGGGGCTGCGGCAGTGGTTGCGCTATTAAGCGCCACCAAACCTGAACCGGAAAAAACCACCAAAGATCAGCGACCCGTGACCCTTTTCGTTGAAGAGGTCAGCGAAACTGATTTGGCGTTGACCGTATCGACCCACGGCGAGATTAAGCCCAAAGTTGAAATTCAACTGGTGCCCCAAGTCGCTGGCCGGATTGTTGCGGTCTCCGAAAACTTTACCCGTGGTGGACGCGTTAAGGCTGGTGAGACCCTTATTCAAATTGATGACAGGGACTATCGCACTGCCGTTGTTCGCGCCGAGGCCCAAGTTGCTCAGATGCAGTTAAGGTTGCTTCAGGCTGAAGGCGCAGCCCAAGTGGCGCGCCGGCAGTGGGATTCTAAGGTGGCCGGTGATCCGTCAGCTCTGGCATTGAAAGAGCCGCAGGTTGATGAAGCCCGCGCCGCCCTGCGTTCGGCAGAAGCCGACTTGGAAATGGCACGGACCAATTTGGCCCGCACTAAGGTTAGCGTTCCCTTTGATGGAATTGTGAATGAAAAACTGGCTGACCTGGGGCAATTCGTTGGCGGCGGTACGCCGCTGGGTCGAGTATTCTCGACCTCAAAGGTCCAAGTGAGCTTGGCTCTGTCAGACAGTCAATTATCCAGCCTTGGTCTACCCATCGCGTTTGAGGCGGTACCGGGTGAAGAACCCAAAGTGGAACTGTCAGCCTTGGTGGCGGGCAAGGTCCATCATTGGAAAGGCAAAATTGTTCGCACCGACGGCGTTGTAGATGCGCGGAGCCGCATGGTCTTCGCCATTGCCGAAGTGGATGACCCGTATGGCGCAGGCGCTGATGGGGATATGCCGCTGGCTATCGGTCTTTTCGTGAATGCTGATATTGAAGGCCGCGATATGAAAAAAGCCCATGTGCTGCCCCGTGCTGCATTGCGCAGCGGCGACAAGGTATATGTGGTCACAGATGGCGAGTTGGACATCCGAACTGTTGACGTGGTGTATACCGATGTCGATCAAATCGTGGTGGCCGAAGGTGTCGCAAACGGCGAACAGGTTGTGGTTTCATCGGTGCGGGCACCGGTGAGTGGCATGAAAGTGCAGGCCTTGCCGCGCGGGATGCGCCCAACACTTGCATCCGCATCTAAATAATAGGGGGCTATCATGAATAAACTGATTGAATGGTTTGCCTCCAACAAGGTTGCCGCTAACTTCCTGATGATTGGGATTTTGGCTGCTGGACTGTTGTCCTACATGAATATGGAGCGTGAGGTGAACATCACCGTACCCGTGCCATATTTCGTAATCACGGCCGCATGGCCGGGGGCGGCGCCTCAAGAAGTAGAAGAACAAATCGTCATTCGTATCGAAGAGGCACTTGCCGATCTCGATAATATTGACCGTCTGCGCTCAACCGCACAAGAAGGCTTTGCTCAGATTGTCATTGAAGCATCAGATGATGTGGATACGGACAGGTTTGTGAATGAGGTTAAGCTGCGTATTGACAGTATCTCGACCTTTCCACGGGATATGCTGCAGCCACGCGTACAGCAGATCCTGACACGGAATGATCTGATCCGTATTGCGGTTCATGGCGACGTGCCTGAAAAGCTTTTAAAACGCACAGCTGAACAGGTGCGTGACGAATTGGTTCTGTTGCCCGGTGCATCGATGGTGGAATTTTTCGGCATGCGCGCCGAAGAAGTCTCGGTAGAGTTATCCGAAGCAGCTATGCGCCGTTACGGCGTCACGTTTGACGAGGTTTCAAGGGCCATTCGCGGGTCTTCTGTTAATTTGTCATCAGGGCGGGTGCAAACGGAAACTGGCGATGTGATGTTGCGCGCCCGTAACCTTGCCGACAGTCAGAAAGAATTTGAAGAAATTATCATTCGTCAAACTGCGGACGGGGCTATTGTGCGCGTCGGCGATGTCGCGACAGTGATTGATGGCTTCGAAGACGAGGATATCTTGGCCACCTTTAATGGGGAGCCGGCAATTTTGGTGACCGTTATGAGCACCGAGGTGTCCGATGTGGTTAAAACGTCCAAGGCGGTTCACGAATGGTTGGATACGGCCGCTGAACGTATGCCAAAGGGCGTTAGTGCCAGTTTATGGTATGACACATCGAAGATTTATTTTGACCGTGTTGAGACCATTTCTTCAAGCGCCTTCTATGGCTTGTTGTTGGTCTTTGCCATTCTGATCCTGTCCTTGCGTCCTAAAGTCGCCTTGTGGGTGACATTCGGGATTGGTACGGCTTATGCGGGGGCATTCATATTGCTGCCGATGTCCGACGTATCGCTGAATATGCTCTCGCTGTTTGCATTTCTGCTGGTGCTTGGGGTTGTGGTCGATGATGCCATCGTTGTCGGTGAAAATATCCACACAGAATCCCATAACGGGCCAGGCGGATTGTCCGCAGCGATATTGGGCACCCAATTGGTGGCCAAGCCCGTGATTTTTGCGGTCTTAACCACCATGATCACCTTTGCGCCATGGCTGTTTGTCAGCGGTGGGACCGGCGCCTTTACGCGACAAATATCGATTGTTGTGATTGCCGCATTGTCCTTTTCGCTGATTGAGGCGCTTTTCATTCTGCCAGCCCATTTGTCGGGCCTAAAGAAAAGAGAGCACACAGGCCGTTTTGCCACGCTGCAAAAACGAATTGCCGGAACCATCACGTCGTTTGCTGAAAATACCTACCGTCCTATTGCGTCTAAAATCGTCGAGCGGCGCTATCTGACGACAAGTATTTTCATTGCATTCTTCATGTTCTCATCCGCTTTGGTGAATACGGGTTGGATTAAGTCATCCTTCATGCCCGTGATCGAGAATGAGATGGTCCAGTTTAATGTGATCTTGGCAGATGGCACCCCCTATAGTCGCGCGCTGGAAATACTCGACCAGTTACAAACAGCGGAAGAGCAACTGATCGAAGAGGTTAACGCGCAAGCCGAAGGTGGTGAAGGGCGTTTGATCGACGCTTGGTACACACGTGCCCGCCGCGACAGTGTTCTGGCACTGGTGCAGTTGGCACCACCTGAGGTACGCGATCTGTCGGCGAAAGAGACAGCCGATCGTTTGCGGGCCCTGGTTGGTGAAATTCCAGACGCTGAGGATATTGATGTTGTCTACACCATTGATAACCCAGACCCTGGCCTGCAGTTTTCGGTCAGCGCGATGAAGTTTGAAGACCTGCGTCCTGCATTGGATGATCTGAAAGCACAGCTTACGAGCTATGAGACGCTTTATGACATCCGTGATAACCTGCAGTCTGCGACCGATGAAATCCGTATGACCTTGAAACCCGGGGCTGCCCAATTGGGGCTGACCCTGGCCGACGTATCGCGACAAGTTCGCCAAGCCTATTTTGGTGAAGAAGTACAACGCCTGCCACGTGAAGGTAACGACGTGCGGGTGATGGTGCGTTATCCAAAGGCCAGCCGTAAAACGCTTGAAAGTCTGCAAGACTTCCGTGTGCGTTTGGCCGATGGCACCGAGGTTGCTTTGATGGCCGTGGTGGATATGGAATATGCGCCGGGCTTGAAGCGGATCAATCGCCGCGAACGTATGCGGGCCGCCGTTGTGAGTGCCGAAATGCGTGATGAGGTGCGCGGTGATATTATGCGCGACTTGAATGCAAACTTCTTCCCTGCGTGGGAAAAACGTCATCCAAATGTCAAACGCGGCACGATTGGTCAAGCCGAGGGTGAGGCGCGTTTTATGGCTGAGATTGCATCCATGTATGTCTTTGCGTTGCTGGCTATGTACGCGCTGATTGGGATTGCATTCAGGTCTTACTGGTCCCCGATCCTTGTTATGGTCGCCATACCATTCTCCTATATGGGGGCGGTCTATGGCCATCTATTCACGGGTTTGAACTTCACGCTGTTCTCATATTTTGGGATAGGTGCGGCCGCCGGTGTTGTGGTGAATGACAACTTGGTTTTGGTCGACTATGTGGTTCGACTTAGGGAAAAGGGCGTGGATGCCTATACGGCGGTTGTTGAAGCCGGTGTGGCGCGTTTCCGACCCATTCTATTAACCACTGTCACGACCTTTGTCGGCTTGATGCCGATGATGATGGAACGCTCAACACAAGCGCAGTTCCTGCAACCAACCGTGATTGGCTTGGCGTTCGGTGTTTTGTTTGCTCTGTTTGTGACCTTGGCCTTGGTGCCTGCACTCTATGGCATCGGTGAAGACATGCACGTGCGTATCGAGGGTTGGAAGATGAGCCTTAAACGCTTTTTTGCGCGGCTGTTTTCCGGCGCAGGTGCGCGGCAAGCCGGCGAATAGACGAAGCTTTATGAATTTCGGCTCTCATTTACGTGATGCGCCGAATGTCGGGTAGCCACCATCTGTAACCTTGGTGGGAAAACCCATCTCACTTGTCGAGAGAAAAGGGCGGAACCGAATGGTCCCGCCCTTTTTATATGAGGTCCGCAGGACGCGCTTGCCTATTCGCCAGCGGCAAGTGCGGAGATTTCCTGAACATGTTTGCGACGCGCGTCAAAGTCACGGGCGATTTGATCATCATTGGCCTGCAAAGCGTCAATATCAACACTGGCAAAAGCGAGAACGCCCATTTTACCATAGCCTTCTTGGATTTTTGGCCCCCAAAGGCCGATATCTTTGACGATGGGCACGATCCGATTGAACAAAAATGTGCGGAATTGGTTCATACCCTGCGAATTGGTGATAAATTCAACACATTTGGCCTCGTTCAGGCCCAAGTTTTTCCAGACTGCGCGGGCTTCAAATCGGTCACGCATTAGGAAACATGCCTCGACCAAAAACTCTTCGCGTTCGTCCCGCTCAGCCTGCGTGAGTTGGGGGTAATATTCCCGCAATGCCAACCGCCCGAAGGCCACATGGCGGGCTTCATCCTGCATCACATAAGCGTTGACTTGGCTCGCCAGCGGATTTTCGGAAAAATCGCGAATGCCTGCAAATGCCGCCAGTGCTAACCCCTCTATCACGACTTGCATGCCCAAATAAGTCATATCCCAGCGACTGTCTCGTAAGACTTGGTCCAATAATTCGTGCAGTGGCCCCGCCATAGGATAAACCACGCCGAATTTCTGCATCAGCTTTTTGTAGGCTTCTACATGGCGGGCTTCATCAATCACTTGCGTGGCCGCATAGAATTTCGCTTCCATATCAGGAACCTGTTGCACAGTTTTAGAGGCGCAAATCAAAGCGCCCTGTTCGCCATGCATGAATTGTGAATTGTTCCATGCTTGGAAATGGCGCCGGACCATGGCTTTTTCTTTACGGTCCATTTTCTCGAACTCATCATAGCCAAAAAGTGGGAATAAATTGTCTGGCATTTGCAGGGGATTATCTTCATCCAATTCCAATGACCAGTCGATACGGTCACTGGCATTCCACTGCATTTTTTTGCCTTTTTCATAGAGGTTCAAAAGGTCTTCCCGCTCATCCCCATAGGTGAAATCGAACAGGGTGTCGAAGCCCTGAGGGACGCTCCATTCCATATCATCGGGCGTGACTGTGTAAAGGTCTGTAAATTTTACGTCTGACATATTCCCCAATCCCTGTTTGACAGTTCTGTGCAATTCCCCAACTTGGCCAAATCAGGCCGCGTGTCATGCGTGGGCGCCATGAAAGGTCGGCGTTGCATGATCTAGCCAAGCTGGTATTCTGTGCTGCAAGATGGGGCAAAGGCAAGGAATTTCACCAGTTTTTGCACCGACATTGCTGGTGATCTAGGCTGGCCTATGGGGACGAGTTCTCGTTTTGATGGTGGGTAACGCTACGTTTATCTGGCTATGGGGGAAGGATATTATGATCAGAACCATCGTTATTGGCCGCTCAGAAAAGGCGGATGTGACGCTGGATGATGCCAGTGTTTCCCGCATTCATGCCGAGATTATCGACCACGGGGATGGCCGATTCTTTTTGACAGATTGCCGAAGCACCGGTGGTACCCATGTCGCGCGCGAGGGGAAATGGGTGCCCATAACGCAGGAGTTTGTCCGCTCGGGCGAAGATATTCTGCTGGGGCAGCACCAGACCACGGCGGGGCGCCTGATGGCGCTTTATCGGGGCAAAGGGGGGGGACATGATGACCTGACAGGTCAAGGCGGCCGTAAACCCCGACCACAAGACGCTCTACCCAAAGGTCCGGTTCGGCGCGACCCCGAGACGGGCGATATTATATCGCTCGACCCATCGGGTAAAAGCTGATTGAATTCTGAAAGCAACCCGGGAGCGAAAGGAAGTTCACAACATGAGCAAACCCTCAACAGGTGCCGACAGCCACGATCGACTGCGCCCCTATGCCCTACTCGGCGGAGCTGGGTTTGCGGCGATTTTTATCTTTCTTGGCCCTCTTTTGATCAAAGACGAGGGCGTGCTTTATTTCCTCTTTGATTTCACCCGTGACAGCTATCCCTTCACCATACAGAATCTGATGTGGGTGGTGTTTTTTGCGGGCCTTGGCGATTTAAGTGTGCACTATATTCGGGGGCGGGCCGAAGACCAGCAAATTGGTAAATCCTTCCTGCCAGAAGACGATGCGACCATGCTGCGCTCTGAAGACTTGGGCGGCGTGTTTAAGCGTATTCGCAGCGACGGCGGGGATAGCCATTTTCTGCAACGACTGGTGGCCCGGACGATCCTGCAATTTCAAAGTAGCCGCTCGGTGGATCAGGCCAATTCTATCCTTAATTCTTCGCTGGAATTGTATCAGCACGAAATTGACCTGCGATATAACCTGATCCGTTACGTCACTTGGTTGATTCCAACGCTTGGGTTCATCGGCACTGTGATCGGTATTGCTTGGGCGCTGGGGGATGCGGGCAATCTGGATTTTGGCAACCCTGAAGCGGGCATGTTGGCCAGCGTGACGGATAAGCTGGGTGTTGCGTTTTACACAACCCTTTTGGCTTTGTTGCAATCGGCGGTGTTGGTGTTTGGCCAGCAGATGGCGCAAGCCCGTGAGGAAATGGCATTAAATAGGGCTGGGCAATATTGCTTGGATAATCTGATCAATCGCTTGTTCGAAAAATAGACGGAGTTGGAGGCAATCATGCCAGTTTATCGTGGGCCAGACGGCAAGATCATAGAAGAGCGCAGTGGCGTGACCAATCGGCAGGGCAGCAGGGATGCTATAGATGAGCCGACGCGCAAGGTGGCATCGCGACCAGCACCCCCTGACCGGACCCCAACAAATACCGATCTGCGTCCTGCTGATATTCCAATCGCTGATGAGATTGACGGTGCGACACGCATGTTGCGCAAGTCGGCACCCGCAGATGCCAAGGCATCTACACCGCCCGCGGCAACGGACCCGGTGGCCGGTTGGCTGGTCATCACCGATGGGCCTGGCCGTGGGCAGGACTTCACTGTTCGATATGGCCGCAATTCACTGGGGCGGGCCGAAGGGCAATCGGTGTGTCTTGATTTTGGCGACCCGCAAATCTCCCGTGATAGTCACGCGGTCCTGACTTATGACCCAAGGGGGCGGTCCTTTTATATTCAGGGCGGCACAGGGCGCAGCCTGACCTATATGAACGGCGAAGTGGTGCTTGCGCCGCAGCCGATCAAAAGCGGTGCAGAAATTCAATTGGGCGAGACCTGCTTGCGCTTTATAGCCTTTGTCGGTGCGGACTTTGACTGGTCGGACCAAACAGGTCAGGGGGCTTGATGGAGGTCTTGGACGGCAAATTTGCGGCCAAACAGTCGCAGGGCGCACGGGCCTATCAGGAAGATGACTTTGGTTTTCTGGAAACCTCATCTGGTGCATTTTTTGTCCTTGCCGATGGAATGGGTGGTCACGTCGGTGGCCAACACGCCAGTTCCGTGGCAGTAAAAGCGATGATCGACGCGTTTAATGTCGCCGATGGTGACATAAGCGCAGACCTGCAATCTGCAGCTCATGGCGCCAATGAACAGGTGCGCCAAGCCATTAATGACGACGATCAATTGTGTGGAATGGGGACCACATTGGTGGGTGTGGCTGCCGCTGGTAACGGCCTTTATTGGGTCAGCATCGGTGATAGCCCCTTGTGGTTGCTGCGTGGTGGCGATTTGTACCGCTTGAACGAAGATCATTCCATGGCCCCAGTATTGGCGGACCTTGTGGAGACGGGGCGTATGAGCGCGGCAGATGCGGCGGCGGACAAACGCCGAAACAGCTTGCGCTCCGCAGTTATGGGCGAGGATTTACCGCTTGTGGACACAGGCGGTCCGCTGGGCTTGCAGCAGGGGGATGTGATCATTCTCGCCAGCGATGGTCTAGAGACCTTATCGCCCGCTAAAATTCGCGACGTCGCGCGCGACAATCTGGCGCATGGTGCAGCGGGGATGGCTATGGCGCTGATCGCAGCGGTTGAATGGGCGCAAAAGCCTAACCAGGACAATACTACAGTTCTTATCTTTGAAGTGGATAGGGACAGAGGAGGCGAAGATCTGGGCGGGCGGACGCCCGTTGGTGACGGCGCTGAAACCAGCGGGAATGACACCGGATTGCTGGCCAAGCTTGGTGCGCGTGTAGGGGCGTGGTTTAGAAGGGGCTAAATATGAAATTCACAATGAAAATTATGCTGGCTGCGGTTGTGGGCCTGATGGCGCTGGCATCACCGCCAGCGATGCAGATCGTTTATGCCGACCCGCCTGTGGCGGAGTGGGAGTCATCGATTTTTCGAGTGGATAACGGCAGTGGATGGGGCACCGGTTGGCTTTTGAATAATGATGGTTATGTGGCGACCAATTGGCATGTGGTCGATGGGGCCAGTGACTTCACGCTGACGCGCGGCGGCACGCAAAACTCTTATGCCGCAGAGCTGGTCTGGCAGGGCGATGACGCCCGCGATTTGGCGATTTTATATGTGCCGGGCTTGTCAGGTCAGCCATTCAAGCTGAATACGACCGATCCGGAACGCGGCATGACCGCTTATACTGCTGGTTTTCCGGGTGTCGCAGACCAGATGTCTGGGGGGTATAATACCAATATCAGCGTTTACCGCGGAACGATCAGTTTGGTTGTGGAAAATGCGTGGGGCGTTCGTATCTTACAGCATGATACACGCGTCAATGCGGGTAATTCCGGCGGGCCATTACTTGATGAATGTGGCCGAGTGCACGGGCTAACAACATGGTCACGCAATACCCTTGCCGAGGGCTCAGATGATGTGGTGTGGGCGTCGGTTCATATTGCGGAATTGGCGAACATACTGGATCAATTGGATATAAACTATCAAACCGATAACAGCAGTTGCCAGCTGGAAAGCTCTGGCCCTATGGGTGAAGTTTCGGACACCTTAGCGCGCCAAGAGGCCCAGCAGGCGTCTGAGAATGCTGCTGAGGCCACGCGCCGGGCACAAGGGGCCGAGGCCGCGCTGGAAAAACTCCGTGATTTTGTGGTGACCGGCGGTATTGCACTCTGGGTTTTGTTGGCGGTTGTGGTCGTGATGTTGTTGCGCCGCCCACGACAGCGTATTGTCCGTGCGATTGAAGAGGCCTCGCGATCAATACGGCGACCGCGCAATCAGGCCGCTGATAGCGATGAGGCAGCAACGCGCCGTGCAAGCCAACCGCACAGTATTATTCTGTCAGGATTTGCCGCCAGCGGGCGCACCATTCGGATTAATTTCAGTCGCCGCGATTTGGCAGCCGCAGGCAAGGGCATAAGCCTTGGCCGTGCCGCTGACCTTGTGGATCAAGTGATCGAGGATAAAGAGATTTCCCGTCGTCACGCGCGTATTCTTTGGGGTGGGGGTCGTTTCATGGTCGAAGACCTCAACTCAACCAATGGCACATCCCTCAATGGCCGTATGCTCACCCCGTTCGAGCCGAGCGAATTGCACAGCGGTGACATGTTGAAACTGGGGCAGGTTGAGCTAAACGTCACCACAGACTAATCACGAGGAATCCCGGTGAAAAAACGGAGCCGCGAAATTAATATCTTCTCGATGTCGGCGCTGGACCTGTTTGCGTCGGCCATGGGGGCTTTTGTCATCGTCGCGGTGATCATGTTTCCTTATTTTCCAAATACTGGCGATAGCCCGGAACGGGTTACCAATGTGCGCGCAGAATATGAATTGAGGATTGATGAGCTTCAGGCGCAGATCGCGGGGCTTCAGGCACAGTTGGACGCGTGTGAGGCACGCAATGAAGCCCTGCAAGGGCAGGTGTCCCAGTGCCAGTCCGAGTTGATGCAAATGGACAGTCGATTGCAGCAGATACAGGCAGAACTAGAAGGTTGTCGGAATGATCTGATGCGGGCCCATCAGGAAACGCAAAGCTGCCGGGCGGCGATGCAGCGCACCTATCTGGTGGTGGCCATAAGTTGGTCATCCGCAGGGGATGACGTGGATTTGCATGTGGTTGATCCCCGCGGCAATGAATATTATTACGAAGCCCGCACATTTGCTGGCTCCGCCGCTGCACTGGAAGAGGACAATACCAATGGCCCAGGCAACGAGATTTGGCAGCATCCTGAGGCCATCCCCGGCGAATACCGGATTTATTATAAATATTATGCGCGGCGCTCTGGCCCCGCACAGGTCCGAGGGTTTGTCCTGCATAAAGATGGACGACAAGTGCTGCCAGAACGCACACTGGTGAGCGAGGGTGAAAAACCGCTGATCGCGACAATCGTGGTGACGCAGAACGGTGAAATAAGGGTGAGGTAGCATGGAATTAAAGGGCAAGGTGGTCGTGATTACGGGCGGCGCACATGGCATTGGTGCGGCACTGGCGCGGGCGGCAAAAGCACGCGGCGCAGGCGGTATTGCTATTTGTGATCTGGAGGCACAGGCTGCCCAGCAGGTCGCAGACGAGGTCGGCGGCATCGCTTATGGCCTTGATGTGCGTGATGAAGGGGCCATTGCGGCTATGATCGACGATGTGGAAACGCGCCTTGGTCCCGTTGATCTTTATATCTCCAATGCCGGGGTGGGCTTTACCGATGCGCCGGATTGGACCGCGGCGGGGACCAGTAATGAAAACTGGCAAACCGCGTGGGAGGTCAACCAGATGGCCCATGTTTATGCCGCGCGCAAATTATTACCGGGCTGGAAAGCGCGGGGTGAAGGGTATTTCCTGATTACAGCCTCGGCGGCGGGCTTGTTGTCGCAGATTGGTGATGCGGCCTATTCCACCACCAAACACGCCAATATCGGCTATGCGGAATCCATGGCCATCACCCACGGCGACGATGGGATCAAGGTGTCGGTCTTGTGTCCGCAGGGGGTTCGCACCCGCATGCTGGATCATATTGATGATCGCTCGGTGGGGGCAGATGGCATCATGAGCGCCAAGGATGTGGCCGAGGTGACGCTTGATGGGGTGGCGGCAGAAGAATTTCTCATTACGCCGCATGCCACTGTGCGCACTTATATGCAGCACAAAGTCAGCGACTATGGCCGCTGGCTGGGTGGGATGCGCAAATTTCGTCGTTTCCTGATGGCCGATAAAGACACGCCGATTTAGAATTTATTTCGCGCTGGCCTGCGGCTTTTTGCGGTAGGCTTTGCAATTGGACCAGCCAATCCCTTGGAAATAATATTCGGGGTTTTGCGGCGACCAGCTAAAGGCGGCATTGCCATCGGCGACAAAGACCACCCGAGACATTTGATAAGGGGGCAATTTGCCACGGGCGCAAACGCGCGTGGCGTCAGCGTCATACATCAGCAGTTCGCGAAAGCTTTTGCCCTCTACGCGGTATGTTTTGGCGTCCGCTTGGCCCGGTGCTAATACAAATGATGCGGCGATCAGCGCTAAGGCCGAAAATTTAAACATTCTATTTGTCGTCGTTCTCATTGTCTGTCTCTTTTGCTTTTGTGCTCGTGAAGTCATTCTGTCTCCTCCAGACAATTGCAATATGACAGGCATGGGTAAAAACCTGGTTACGAGTTGCAAATCATTTAATTAAGATTTTAGCGGGTTTGGAGCGTGGCTATTTCAAGCCAGCCGATGACGGGTGCCACCCAGCTATGGTTTTCAGGTGTGTCACCATAATAGGCTTGATACATACCCCCACACATGCGTTTTTGCGCCGCGATATACGAGGGGTCTATGAGCCTCTCCCCATTCTTGATTAAGCCGTCCTCGGATTCGTCGGCTGGGCAGGCTAGACGCCCTAGGACAATGTCGATGGTGTGTTGGGCAATATGGATGAAGGCCCGCCCTTCTTGATGCAATCCGTTTTTCTTGAGTGCAGCAGCAAGTATGGGCAAAGCCCTGAAATTAGGTGTCTCGAACAGGTGCATGGAGTCAGCATTCCGCAGCGCATGGATTGCATTCGCGCTTTCACCTGTCTCAAGCGCGCGAATTCCTTCGCAAAGCTTAATCTGGAAGCTTTGGTCGGTGAGTGGAGCGGTCAGATCAATGGTGGCCCCACAGTCTGGCCACGCGGGGTATTGTGTGTCTGCATGCGCTATAGCTGTCAGCAGCCAGTTGGCCAATACAGCGCTTGCAGTGAATTGAATAATTCTAAAGACATACATGCCCCTTTATTAAGGGAACAGGGCAGTAGGGTCAATGAGTTGGCCGGACTTTCTGATCTCTATATGCACGTGTTCAGTGATGCTTGGATATCTTGTTGCTAAGGATTGGTAGGTTCCAATCACACTGCCTCCTGCTACCCAAACACCAATTGAAATGTCCATGCCGGGACAGACATAGAAGTGGCGAATAGCGTAATTGCTGGTGGTTGTAATCTCTACATATCTATAGGCAAGGTTGTCTGCATATGGGTATCCAAGTTTGGTTACATAGCCAGTAGCTACCGCCAAAATTTGTTGGCCTTCCGTCGCCAAAAAGTCGGTGCCTGAATGACGTCGTCGTCCGCCATCTCTCGCGGCGCCGAATGCGCCGGAGCCCCATTTGTCGACACCGCGCAACGACTGTCCAGTTGGATTGAAAAATCTCGTCTTGCCGTTTTGCTTGCCCTTGTCCGATTTTGGCCTCAGTCGGGATTGCAGCTTTTGCGCCAATTTGGCTATTGTGGAGCCAGTGGGATTGACGGCCTCGGATGGCTTGATCTGGTGGCTGGATCGAGAGCCTGAAATGGCTTGCTCCAATGCTCGCGAATGAGAGCCATCTGTTCGACCATTCCAAGGCTGGCTTGCTCCACTGGATGTTTTAACGCGCGCGATTTTTAGGGCTTCTTGATCCCGTGCTGCATCATCTTTTCTATTCAGTCCGCCTATTCCTACACTTCCTGTTCGCTTCATATTGATGCTCCTTTGATTCTGTTCGAGTTAATTTTAACCAATTTGGCACAAAATAGCATAAAATAACCAAATTATCACCAAAAATAACCAAATAGGCAATATATGGCTGGAAAACCCCTGTTTTCAGCCATTTTCGTGCGCGAAAGAATTGTATCAAAAAACAATCTGTCCCATTGTCACCCAGTTTTTCCCATGATATACCATAAATATACATACGAACTGTTGTGAGAAGGGGTTCGTATGCGTGACGAGGGAATGAGAGAAAAGACTGCCGCAATCTTCACAATCACCGCGGCGAACCAATAGGGGGATATCCATCAAGGGGGTAATCCATCTTGCGGGGATCAGATTAGAAGCCTGGGGTTTGATGTCTCTCGTTCTCGATTGAAAAGGTCGTGAGGACGCGTAGATGCCATTATTTTTGTCAACGGTGACCAATAAGGTCGATAAGAAGGGGCGGGTTTCGGTGCCAGCCAGCTTCCGTTCGGCTGTGGCCGCTGATGGTAAAGGTGGTGAGGTCAATAACAGCGTGGTGATTTACCCAAGCCTGTTCCACACCTGTCTTGATGGCACAAACCGCGAATATATGCAGGATATCTCTGACAGTATTTACGATGAATTCGGGCCATTTTCCGAAGAAGGTCATGAATTGTCTGATCTGCTGCTTGGCTCCGCACATGAATTGTCATGGGACCCGGAGGGGCGTATTTTGCTGCCCGAGCCTCTGATTGCCCATGCGGGTCTGTCCGAGGCGGCGACCTTTGTCGGTCGGGGTGAATTGTTTCAAATCTGGCAGCCTGATGCCTATCAGGACTTCCACGCGTCAAAAATGGACCGCGCCCGCGAACAGGCGCGCAAACTCCGCCCCGGCAAATCCCGGCGCAATGATCATGGTGGGGGGCAGCAGTAATGAGCACAGCGGCAACCACCTCCGCATCGCACATTCCTGTTTTGAGGGACGAAGTCCTCGCCTATTTGGCACCCCAAGATAACGAGATATTTGTGGATGGAACTTTCGGCGCGGGCGGCTATACGCGCGCTATTCTGGATGCGGCAGATTGCCGTGTTTACGCCATTGACCGTGACCCCGACGCGATTAAGCGCGGGCGTGTCATGGAAAAAGAATTCGCCGGGCGCCTAACGGTACTTGAGGGCTGCTTTGCCGACATGGACGACCTGTTGGCCGCTGAAGATGTTTCATCAGTGGATGGTGTGACGCTTGATGTGGGTGTGTCCTCCATGCAGTTGGACGAAGCGGATCGCGGCTTTTCATTCATGAATGACGGCCCCCTTGATATGCGCATGGCGCAGTCGGGCCAAAGTGCCGCTGATGTGGTCAATAGTGCCAGCGAGGAAGACTTGATGGTGATGTTCCGCGATCTGGGCGAGGAACGCCACGCTGGCCTGATCGCGCGCGCTATCATTAAAGACCGCGCTGAAGTGCCCTTTGCAACCACGCGACAGCTCGCCACCTTGGCTGAGCGTGTCTTGGGTAAGTTTTATAAAAGCAAAAAGGGGTCGAAAAAGATCCACCCGGCGACCCGTATTTTTCAAGCCCTGCGCATTCATGTGAATGATGAGCTGGGTCAGCTTTCTCGTGGGCTAATGGCCGCGAAAAAAGTTCTGGCACCGGGAGGCCGACTTGCAGTCGTATCCTTCCATTCCCTGGAAGACCGTATGGTCAAAACTTTCCTTCTCCAAGAAAGTGGCGGCGCGCCGAAGGGTAGCCGTCATCAACCTGACGATCCGTCGGGCCCCGGTGTCAGTCACTCATTCAAACTCCTCAAGCGCGGTGCGGTTAAGGCCAGTAAGGCCGAAGAGGCTCGGAATCCCCGGGCGCGCTCGGCGCGGCTACGTGTTGGCGAACGGCTGGCAGAGGGGGCATCATCATGAAGCGCTTTTTGAACATGATTGTGATCATGCTGGTCGCCCTTGCTGGGACGGGCTTGTTCACGCTTAAATACCGCGCTGGTGACCGCGATGCGGAAATCCAGGCCCTGCATGCGCAAATCGTTGCGGATCAAAAGGCCATTCGTGTTCTGAAGGCCGAATGGGCTTTTTTGAACAGTCCTGACTATCTTCAAGACATGGCGGAAAAACATCTGGGCCTGCGGCCCATTACGCCAGATCAAATTATTGGCGATTTGTCCGATTTGCCATGGCGCCGCGCTGGTGGGGTGATTGCGCCGCCACAGGTCGACCGCGTTATGCCGCGCCCGCGCTTTAAGCCGGGGACGGACCTGTTTTCAGTCCCATCTGCCGAGGCACCACAATCTGGCGTCATAAGTTTCGATGGCAGTATGGGTGCCAATAGCGATGTGTTGCAGTTGTTAAATGATTTTGACGGGGGTGAAAGATGAAACTTAGCCCGCGCTTAGATATTGCTGATGGCATGAATGCCAAGCTGGAAATGACCCGCAATCGTTTGATGGTGGTTATCTTCCTATTTGCGGCCGCCTTTGTCTTTCTTGGTGTGCGGACCCTTGATCTGGGGTTGTTGCAGCAGGTGCGCGAAGTGGGATCTGGCCGCACCGGTTATGCCACCGTTATGCCCGCGCGCGCCGATATCGTCGATCGCAATGGTGTGGTTTTGGCAACCAATCTGGACACCGCGTCCTTACATGCAAACCCTCGTGAAATTTTGGACGCGAATGAAGCCGCGCGCTTGTTGGTTCGGGTCTTGCCGGACCTGTCCGAGGCTGATTTGAAGGCCAAGCTTTCATCGTCGGCGCAATTTGTCTGGATCAAGCGCAAACTAACGCCCCGCCAGAAGTGGAAGGTCAATGCATTAGGCTTGCCGGGTCTACATTTCCGCATCGAAGAGGAGCGCATTTATCCGCAGGGCAAGATGGCGGCGCATGTGCTTGGTCATGTTGATGTGGATGGTAAGGGCATTGCAGGTGTCGAGCGCTTTTTTGATCAGCGTCTGTCCGATCCCGAATTTGCCCAGAAGCCTTTGCAACTTTCTATTGATAGCCGCATTCAGCACGCCTTGGCGGACGAGATGATGGATACGGTTGAACGCTTTAGCGCCAAGGGCGCAGCGGGCGTGGTGATGGATGTGAATACCGGCGAAGTGCTGGCGATGGTGTCTTTACCCGACTATGACCCGAATCGCGCTGGGACTGCCATCCCGGACGCGCGCTTTAACCGCGCCAGCAAGGGGGTGTATGAGTTGGGGTCGATTTTCAAGACTTTTACGCTTGCGATGGCATTGGATGGCGGCGTGGTCGATATGAACTCCAGCTATGACGCCACCTATCCAATTCGCGTCGGCAGGTTCCAAATTAGGGACGATCATCCCAAGTCAAGGGTGATGAGCGTTCCAGAAATTTTCACATATTCGTCAAACATCGGCGTGGCGCAAATGGCGCTGGACGTGGGCGGCGAAGCGCAGCAGGAATTTTTGGGTCAGTTGGGGTTATTGCGGGCGCCCGTATTGGAGCTGGAAGAGGTTGGCTATCCGATCTACCCGGATCGCTGGCGGGATATCAATACCATGACGATTTCTTATGGGCATGGCATTGCCGTTAGCCCGTTACAGGTCGCCAGTGGTATGGCGGCGATGGTCAATGGTGGCAGTCTTATTCCAGCCACATTAATCAAGAATCCTGATGGCGCACATGCGGATGAAAGGGCAAGGGGTCGGCGGATCATTTCCGACGCCACAAGCACGCAGGTCAATAGCCTGCTGCGTGCTGCCGTTAAGCTGGGCACAGGTTCGAACGCAGATGTACCGGGATACCGCGTGGGCGGCAAGACTGGAACAGCCGAGAAATCAGCCGTAGGGGGCTACAAGGAGGACGCCTTGATTTCGTCATTCGTGGGGGTATTTCCCATGGATGCACCGCGTTATTTGGTGCTTGTCGCCTTTGATGAGCCGAAGGGCATTGCGGCGACTTATAATTTTGCCTCGGCTGGTTGGGTGGCGGCCCCTGCTGTGGGTCGTGTCGTCGGCCGGATTGCGCCCTTGTTAGGCGTCGAGCCGGGCAATGAAGAGGTGAATGGATTTCAGCAGGTCAGTCTGCTGGTTGAGCCGGATTAAGAGCGTGAAAGGGCGCGAAAGAGGGCATGAAATTGTCTGAGCTTATAAAAGATATAGATGCGAGAGCTTTTGGCTCTTCCTCCAGTGCGGCAGCGCGCGTGGCGGGCGATGTGGAGATTAAGGGTATCTCCATAGATAGCCGCCGTGTGGAATCTGGGCATCTTTTTGCGGCTCTCCCCGGCGAGCGCATGGACGGACGCGATTTCGTCGCCGATGCGTTGGCCCGCGGGGCATCGGCAATTTTGGCGCCAATGGGGTCCGACATCAATGCAGATGGGGCGGTCCTTTTAGAACATGAAAATCCGCGCTTGGCTTTGGCACGTATAGCGGGTCGCTTCTATGGAAATGGCCCAGAAAATTTGGCAGCCGTTACCGGCACCAACGGTAAAACCTCGGTCGCAAGCTTTGCCCGCCAGATATGGACGCGATTGGGTTTACAAGCCGCAAGCATTGGCACCTTGGGTGTTGAGGCACCGTCACTGGGCGATAAGGTCCGCGACACAGGCGGCCTGACCACGCCGGACGCGGTGACGTTTCAACGTACATTGGCGGATTTGCAAAAGGCCGGCATTGGGTATGCGGTCTTTGAGGCGTCCAGCCACGGCCTTATGCAATACCGCATGGATGGCGCGCGCTTAAAGGTTGCAGCTTTTACCAATCTAAGTCGCGATCATTTGGATTATCACAGCGATATGGACAGCTATTTTGCTGCGAAGAAGCGCCTGTTTGATGAAATTCTTCAGCCCAATGGCATCGCCGTTATCAATACAGACGATTTCCGGGGCCGCCAATTGGCGGATCATCTGCGCCAAGGTCGCCGCAAACTGATGACTGTCGGCCATGATGGCGCGGCTGATATGCGTATAGTGGGCCTTGTTGCGACCGTGGCGGGCAGTGCGGTTCATATAGAATATAACGGCGAAAGCTATCATATCGCGGTGCCGCTAATGGGCGATTTTCAGGCGTCAAACGCCTTGGTGGCTGCGGGAATTGTCTTGGCGGCTGGTGGGGATGACGTGAACGCGCGCTCAGTATTCGCGGCGATTGAAGGTCTTAAAGGGGTGTCTGGTCGGGTCGAGTTGGTCGGTCAAACAGCTGCGGGCGCTAAAATCGTTGTGGATTATGCGCATACGCCGGATGGATTGGAAAACGCCTTGCGGGCGCTGCGCCCACATGCGACGGGCAAGCTGCACGTTATTTTTGGCTGCGGTGGTGATCGGGATGCAGGCAAGCGCGCCATAATGGGCGAGGTTGCGTGTCGCTTGGCCGACAAAGTTTATGTGACCGATGATAATCCCCGCAGTGAAAACCCGGCGGCTATTCGCGCAGAAATTCTTGTCGCATGTCCGGGAGCAACGGAATTTGATGATCGTTTTAATGCGATCAAAGCGGCCGTCGCGGCGTTAGGGGCGGGTGATTTGTTGCTGGTTGCGGGCAAGGGCCATGAAGAAGGTCAGGATTTTGGTGATCGGGTTTTGCCATTTTCTGATCTGGGGGCCGTTGGCAAGGTCTTGAGCGCGCAGAAAACGTCGGAGGTGCATCATGGCTGAGCCGTTATGGACATCTTCTGAGATTGCGGCGGCAACAGGGGGGCGTGTTGGGGGTGAATTTGTCGCCAGCACTGTGCATTTCGATAGTCGCCTGGTTGGGTCCGGCGCGTTATTTGTTGCTTTGCCGGGCGAGGTTGCTGACGGCCATGAATTTGTGGCCTCGGCACTCGAGCGCGGGGCAGCAGGTGCGCTGGTGCAATCTGATTACACCGCGTCGGTGGCCCTAGAGCCAAGACTTATTCGGGTAGCGAATGTCGCGCAGGCGCTTGATGATTTGGCGCAGGCCGCGCGGGCGCGCATGTCGGGTGTGGTGATCGGTATTACCGGCAGCGCAGGAAAGACGGGCACAAAAGACGCGCTTTACCGGGCCATTGGTCGCTCGGGGTTTGTTCATGCCAGTGAAAAAAGCTTTAACAATCACGTAGGTGTGCCCATATCGCTGGTACGGATGCCGCAATCCGCGCAATACGGTATATTTGAACTGGGTATGAATGCGCCCGGCGAAATTGGCACATTGGCAGCAATGGTGCAGCCGGATATCGCCATTGTCACCTCCATCGGTCTGGCGCACCGTGCGGGCTTTGAAAAAGATGAAGATATCGCCCATGCCAAGGCTGAAATTTTTGACCATGTGACACCGGGCGGCAGCATCATATTTGCCAAGGAATGCAAGTATCTGGATATTTTGATGGCACGGGCGAAGTCCAGCGCGGCGGCGCGTATTGTAACGACGTCGCTGCAGGATGATCAGGCTGATGTCTATGCCGAGCGCATTGTTTACCACGACACCTGCACCTGCATGACCGCGCGGGTATTTGATAAGAAAATCACCTTCAAGGTTGCGCAACCGGGGCAGCACTTGGCCGCGAACAGTTTGAATGTCTTGGCGGCTGTTTATTTATCAGGGGCGGATTTGGCTTTGGCGGGCGTGGCGCTCGGCACCATGCAGGCCATCCACGGCCGTGGTCGCAGATATCAGGTTAATATGGGCGATCAGTCCATTGTGGTGATCGATGAAAGTTATAACGCCAACCCACTTTCTATGGCGGCATCGCTGAAGGTACTGGCCCAGACTCGTCCCCAAACACGCGCTGGACGACGCGTCGCGGTTCTCGGTGACATGGAAGAATTAGGCAGCGCTGCGGAAAAAGCGCACATGGCGCTTGCGGATAAAATAATTGATGCCGGTGTCTCTCAACTTTTTGCATTTGGGCCAAAAATGACCCGCGTCGCAGAGCATCTACATCCGCGCGTCAAGGCCGAAGGTTTTATTGACAAGAACAGTCTGATGGCAGCGCTGCGCCAGCAAACGCGCCCGGGCGATGTGATTATGGTGAAAGGCTCGAACGCGCAGGGTATGGATGAGGTTGTCGCAATGCTTTTGGCGCTTGAAGAAACATCAGATGAAGGTCGCAGCCAAGGGCTTGCGGCCCATATATCTGCAGCCAGAACGGGGTGATCGAACATGCTTTATAATTTATTTGCTCCTATGGCCGTGGATCACGCCTTTTTTAATCTGTTCCGCTATTTGACGTTCCGCACGGGTGGGGCTGTTCTAACGGCGCTGATTGTTGCCTTTATTTTTGGTCCAATGATCATTAGGTGGTTGAAATCAAAACAGAAAAAAGGGCAACCCATTCGCGATGATGGCCCGCAAAGCCACATTATAACCAAGCAGGGTACGCCGACCATGGGCGGATTTTTGATCCTGTTGTCGTTGGGGATTTCAACCCTGCTGTGGGCTGACCTGTCCAATGATTATGTTTGGGTGGCGTTGTTTGTCACGATGGGCTTTGGCATTATTGGATTTCTTGATGATTATATGAAAGTCACGCGCGGTTCTTCTGCGGGGGTGTCTGGCAAGCTGAAGCTGCTGGCCGAGGTTGCCATTGCCGTTGGCGCTGCTTGGTGGGTGGCGGATATGTCATCGCCCACACTGGCCCTGCCATTCTTCAAGGACATGCTGATTGACCTTGGTGGGTTCTATCTGGTTTTTGCCGCCATTGTTATTGTTGGTGCGGGCAATGCGGTTAACCTGACCGATGGCTTGGACGGGCTGGCCATCATGCCAGTGATTATTGCTGCCAGCGCCTTTGGTCTGATTTCATATTTGGTGGGTAACGCGGTTTATTCAGAATATCTGGGGATTACCCGCGTTGTTGGGTCGGGTGAATTGGCTGTCTTTTGCGGTGCGCTGATTGGCGCGGGGCTTGGTTTTCTTTGGTATAATGCGCCGCCCGCTATGGTCTTCATGGGAGATACCGGCAGTCTTAGTCTTGGCGGGGCGCTGGGCACCATTGCGGTGATTACCAAACATGAAATTGTGCTGGCCATTATTGGCGGGCTTTTTGTGCTGGAGACCGTATCGGTCATTGTTCAGGTGGCGTCCTATAAGCTGACAGGCAAGCGCGTGTTCCGCATGGCACCGTTGCACCATCATTACGAACAAAAAGGCTGGGCAGAGCCCACCATCGTTATCCGCTTCTGGATCATTGCGTTGGTATTAGCGCTGATCGGGCTGGCGACCTTGAAATTACGATAATGAGATTAAGAGAGCAGAATAAAGGCCAAAAGATTGATTAACGCCACAGCATATAGGGATAAACGCGTCGCCGTCTTCGGACTGGCGCGGTCCGGTCTTGCTACTGCGCGCAGTTTAGCGGCGGGTGGCGCGCAGGTGTTGGCGTGGGATGATAACGCCGCGGCCCTGAAAGAAGCGGTGGCAACAACGCCCGGAATTCACATCGAAAATCTTTATGATATAGACTTTTCTGGTCCGGCCGGCGTCGATGCCTTGGTGGTTAGCCCCGGCGTACCGCTTCATGCACCGGTGCCACATCCCTTGGTGCGCAAAGCGCAAAGGGCGGGGGTTGGAATTATTGGTGATTTGCAGGTTTTCCAATCCGCGCGTGATCAGTTGCCGTCCCACGCAGTGGTGGCGATCACGGGGACAAATGGCAAGTCAACGACAACGGCGCTATTAAGCCATATCCTGCGGGAAACTGGCGTTCCAGCAGCTGAGGGCGGCAATATAGGGACCCCGGTCTTGGGATTAGAGCCATTGCCCACGGGCGGCATCTATGTGTTCGAAATGTCTTCCTATCAGATTGACCTGTGCCATGATTTTGCGGCTGAGATTGCGATTTTGCTGAATATTACGCCCGATCATTTGGACCGTCACGGCGATATGGAGGGCTATGTGGCGGCGAAGAAACGCTTGTTCGATATGCAGGGCGACGATGGCATCGCGATCATCGGTGTTGATGATGCTCCCTCGCGGATGATTGCCGCGACGGCCAATGGGCGCGTTGTGCCTATTTCCGCCGAGGGACCGGTTGATAACGGCATTTTTTGGCAGGGGGGCAAGCTTTATGACGCCCTTGACGGCGCTGGCAAAATTGCCGTTGACCTTTCAGATATATCCAGCTTGCAGGGCGGGCATAACGGCCAGAACGCTGCGGCGGCCTATGCTGCGGCGCGCCTGATGGGGCGCTCAGTTGAACAAATAGCCTCGGCAATGGGGACGTTTACGGGGCTGCCGCACCGGATGCAACTTGTTGATCATCTGCGTGGTGCGGCCTTTATCAACGACAGTAAGGCGACCAACACGGTTGCCGCTGCCAAAGCGCTGGAGGCCTGCCACGATATACATTGGATCGCGGGCGGCATTTTCAAAGAAGACACAATGGAGGCGCTTGCGCCGGGCCTTAGTCATGTGAAGCAGGCGTATCTCATCGGCGATTCAGCCGAGCGTTTTGCAGCGTATTTAGAGGGCAAATGCGCGGCAAAAATATCCGGCACCCTGCAAGGCGCTGTACGCGACGCCTATGACCATGTGCAGCCGGGCGAGACGGTTTTGCTCTCCCCCGCGTGCGCGTCTTTTGATCAGTTCAAGAGTTTTGAACACCGCGGATCTGTATTTGTTGATGTTGTCAGGGATTTGAAGGGATCGGATGTGAAGATTAACGAGCATAAAGGGGCGGCATTATGAATATTTTTGCCCGCGCTGATAATTCACATATTTCTCGCTGGTGGTGGGAGGTTGATCGCTGGATGATGTTGGCGATCATTCTTTTGGCGTCGGTTGGCTTTCTTTTAACTCTCGCAGCAAGCCCCGCTGTGGCCGAACGCCTTGGTTTGGGCGGGTTCCATTTCGCCAAGCGCCAACTGGTCTTTTTTGCCATGGCGCTGGGGGCTATGTCCTTGATCTCCATGCTGAGCCGCACATGGGTTCGCCGCTTGGCTGTGTTGATGCTGCCTGTGATGTTGGGCCTTGTTGTTTTGACCATTCTGACCGGGCCAGAGATTAAAGGCGCGCACCGCTGGATTCAGATCGGCAGCTTTACCTTGCAGCCATCGGAGTTTTTAAAGCCTGCCTTTGTTGTGACCAGTGCGTGGATGTTTTCAGAGCAATATAAAAATCCTGATTTCCCGGGCAAAAAGGTTGCCATTGTCTTGTATTTGATGGTGGCAGGCGCGTTGATTTCGCAACCTGATTTTGGACAAACGCTATTGCTGAGTGGGGTCTTCGCTGGGCAGTTTGTTCTGGCGGGCTTGCCCTTGATGTGGGTCGGGGTGATCATTGCCGCCGTTTTTGCAGGCCTTGGTGTGGCCTATATGTTTGTGCCACACGTCCACAACCGGATTGAGGTGTTTTTAAACCCGGCCAGTGGCGACAGTTACCAGATTGATAAGGCGCTCAATGCATTTCGCTCCGGCGGTTTATTTGGCCGCGGCCCCGGCGAAGGTTCGGTGAAGAAGGTTCTGCCCGATGCGCATACGGATTATATTTTTGCCGTTGCAGGCGAAGAATTTGGTGCCTTTGCCTGCCTTGCTATCTTGGCGTTATTTGCGGTGATTGTTATTCGCGGCCTGTCACATCTGTTGGAAGAAGAAGAACCCTTCGTGGTGTTTGCAGCGGGCGGCTTGGTCGCCTTATTCGGCCTGCAAGCTTTGATCAATTTGGGCGTGAACTTGGCTTTGATCCCCTCTAAGGGCATGACGCTGCCCTTTATATCATATGGTGGCTCGTCGGTATTGGCGCTTGCGATCACGATGGGAATGGTTTTGGCGCTGACCCGCAAGAACCGGTTTTTGGTAGGTGGTGCCCCGCGCATGGGTGGAGGGCGTCAATGACCAAAAAACCCACCAATATATCAGAACGCGTCATCGCCTTGGGGGCTGGTGGTACAGGCGGGCATATGTTCCCCGCGGCGGCGTTGGCGCGCGAATTGGATGCACGTGGTTTCGCGACGCTGCTGGTGACAGATGATCGTGGCAAGCGGTTTAGCGACCAGTTCGCTTCGTCCGAGATTATAGAGATCGATGCGGGAACCCCCATGCGGGGTGGGCTGCGTGCGCGGGTTTCGGCATTTATGCACATCATCAAAGGGGTGCGTTTCGCCTATCGATTGTTGCGGGCGAAAAAGGTGGCTTGTGTTGTCGGCTTTGGTGGCTATCCGTCTTTGCCCACAGCGCTTGCCGCACGGTTGGCGGGCATTCCGTACATCCTGCATGAACAAAATGCTGTTTTTGGCAGGGCAAATCGTTTTCTGGCTGGCGGGGCACGCTCAATCGCCATCAGTTTCGCCGACACCAGCGCCATCAAGACAAGTCAGCTTGATAAAGTGGTTCTGACCGGCAATCCGGTGCGCCGCGAAATTGTAGGTGTCGGCGAGAAAGCCTATGTCGCCCCCAAAGCAGATGGTGAAATTAGTATTCTCGCGGTCGGTGGCTCGCTGGGCGCACGGATATTTGCAGATATTATTCCCGCCGCCATGACGTTTTTGGATGCCGAGATCAAAGAACGTTTGCATGTGACCCAGCAATGCCGACCCGAGGATCGTGCCCGCGTTGCCGAGGCTTATGTGCGCGCCGGTATTATGGCCCAGACCCCGGACTTTATTCGCGATATGGCTGGCGCCTTGCGATCCAGTCATTTGGTGATCGCCCGCGCTGGTGCGGGCAGCGTGAGCGAAGTTGGCGCCGCCCGTCGGCCAGCAATCTTTGTGCCGCTGGCGATTGCGGCAAATGACCATCAGACAATGAATGCCCGTGCGCTCGGTGACCATGGGGCGGCGTGGGTCATGTCAGAAGCAGAATTTCAACCCGGTCCCCTTGCGCAACTGTTGACCGAATTGGTCAGGGACGGGGAGCGTCTGAAGGACGCCGCAAATTTGGCGGTTAAGAAGATCCCGCTAGGGGCAGCCGCTGCACTGGCGGACCTGATTGAACAAGCTATCCACAAAACCTCCGCCAGCGAGGAAACGAAAAAGCCGATCCCTGTTGCCAAAAACGGGCGTGGCAAAGCAAAGAGGGTGGCCGTATGAGAAAAATACCCTTTGATATTGGCACCATTCACTTCACGGGCATTGGTGGTATTGGCATGTCTGGCATTGCCGAGGTTATGCACAACCTTGGGTACAGCGTGCAGGGCAGCGATTTGTCGGAAAATGCCAATGTGGTCCGCCTGCGCGGATTGGGCATCGATGTGAAGATCGGCCAAGTGGCGGAAAATGTGACCGGGACCAGCGCCGTTGTTGTGTCCACCGCCGTGCCCGCAACCAACGAAGAAGTTGTTGCTGCGCGTGCTCAGCAAATTCCTGTGGTGCGCCGCGCCGATATGTTGGCGGAATTGATGCGGCTGAAATGGTGTATTTCTATAGCGGGAACCCATGGCAAAACCACAACCACGTCCATGGTCGCCGCTTTGTTGGACGCCGCAGACTTTGACCCCACAGTTATTAACGGCGGTATCGTGAATGCCTATGGCTCCAACGCGCGCTTAGGTGCTGGCGATTGGATGGTGGTTGAGGCGGACGAAAGCGATGGCTCGTTTAATAAGCTTCCCGCGACCATTGCTGTTGTGACCAATATGGACCCGGAACATCTTGATTTTTACGGGGATTTTGCTGGCGTGCGCGCTGCATTCCGGGCCTTTGTTGAAAAAATTCCATTTTACGGCGCAGCGGTTCTGTGTATCGACCACCCCGAGGTTCAATCCATGATCCCGCACATTATGGACAAAAAAATCATTACCTATGGCATTTCGACCCAAGCGGATGTGCAGCTCAGCAATATCCGTTTCGTCGGCGGCGGTGCCGAGTTTGACGTGAAACTATCTGATAATTTTGCCGACGCAGTCGGGATTTCCAGCCGCGTGATCACGGGGTTTAAGCTGCCCATGCCGGGCCGCCACAATGTCACCAATGCGGGCGCGGCCATTGCCGTGAGCATGGAGATGGGCATTGATGTCAATGATATAAAGCGCGGCTTTGCAGGCTTTAGCGGCGTCAAACGACGCTTCACCATTGTTGGAACGGTCAACGGCATCACTATTGTTGATGACTATGGTCATCACCCGGTCGAGATCGCCGCTGTCCTGTCCGCTGCTCGCGAAGCCTACGATGGCAAGGTTATCGCCGTGGTGCAACCACATAGATATACCCGACTGCATGATCTATTCGATGAATTTTGCACCGCATTTAATGATGCCGATCAGGTCATTGTCGCCCCTGTCTATGAGGCGGGCGAGGCACCCATCGAAGGCGCAGATCATCATAGCTTGGCCCGGGGTCTGAAAAGTCGCGGCCACAGGCATGTACATACCATCGATGATCAAAACCAACTTGCGGGCGTGGTTGCAGGGCTTGCAGGCCAAGGGGATCTGGTTGTCTGTCTCGGTGCGGGCAGCATAACAAACTGGGCGGCGGCACTGCCTGCTGAATTAGCCCAACTGTTGAATTCATCAAGCAGTATCAACAAAAACGGCACGAAGACTAAGGATGGGGGAAAGCGTAATGAAATTGGCTCGTAAACTTCACGGTATCATGAAAAAGCTTCCGCATGTGCGCGGGCAATACCTGCCCGGCGCGCCGATGTCAAAACTCATCTGGTTCCGCACTGGCGGCGCCGCAGAGGTGCTCTTTAAACCCGCGGATGAGGCCGACCTGAAGGCTTTTCTGGAAGGCGCGGACCCGGGCGTTTCGGTCACCATGCTGGGTATGGGGTCGAACGTCATCGTGCGCGACGGCGGCATAAGGGGCGTGGTGGTTAAGTTGGGCAAACCCTTTGCTGATGTGCGTATCGAGGGGGACCGGATTATCGCGGGCGCTGGGGCTATCGATCTGAGCGTGGCCAATAAAGCAGCGGATGCTGGCATTGCAGGGTTGGAGTTTTTGCGCGGTGTGCCGGGGACTATCGGCGGCGCGGTTGTGACCAATGCCGGGGCCTATGGCGGCGATGTGGCGCGCATTTTAGAAAGCGCGCGGTTTCTAGATCGCCAAGGCCATGAGCATGTGCTGAGCGTTGAAGAAATGGGATATGGCTATCGCAGTTGCAATATCCCCGGTGACTGGATTGTGGTCGAAGCCACCTTCCGCGGTGAACTGATGGATCAAGACTTAATCATGCTGAAGATGGCGGAGATTGTTGATTCTCGTGAAGAATCACAACCCCTGCGCACACGCACCAGCGGCAGCACCTTTAAAAATCCCAACGTTACAGGCGTCGGCGATAAATCTGCCTGGCAATTGATCGACCAAGCGGGGTGTCGCGGCCTGCGGGTGCGGGGCGCGCAGATATCTGAAAAGCATTGCAATTTCATGATCAACACGGGCTTGGCGACAGCCGCCGATCTGGAAGAACTTGGCGAAGAAGTTATTCGCCGGGTGAAAGAAGTCACAGGCGTTGAACTGGAATGGGAAATCGTCCGGCTTGGCAATAAAACAGACAGCGCGGTCTGAAGGAACGAAAGCTATAGGGGGCTTTTATGGACTATGCGGTAAGAGCAAGTGATTTGAATAAAGCGGAGCGTAAAGCGCCGCGCGGATCGCTTGTGAGCATGCGACAAGTCGTTTCACGACACCTGCGCGGCCTCCTCTTGGCATCTGGCCTGCTTGGCGCGGGTGTTGCTGTCCATATGGGCTGGGCATCGCAGGTTATAATACTTGGCTCGGATTGGCTCAGCAGAGGCGCGGTGAATGCAGGCATGGTGGTGGCCCAGCTTGACGTCAGGGGGGCGCACCGCACCGATGAAGATATGCTTTTGCACAGCGTCGGCGATTTGCTTGGTCGCCCAATCCTGAGTGTGGATTTGTTGGCGATTAAGGCCCATGCCGAGGAACTTGGTTGGGTTCAGCAAGCACATGTGACCCGTCAGTTGCCAGCGACGATCAATATCGAGATCGTTGAGCGTGTCCCCTTTGCCCTGTGGCAGATGGAAAACGAGGTGTGGGTTATTGATCAGGCAGGCGTCAAAATCACCGCCGACGCAATCGAGGAATTCCGCAACCTGCCCTTTATCATCGGGGAGGGCGCGCCGCAGGCATACAAAGAAATTGCTGACGTGCTGGGGCGTGAGCAGCAGTTGATGGCGCGGGTGTCTTCGCTGATACGGGTGGGGGATAGACGCTGGGACGTCTTGTTTGCAAGCGGTGCCCGGTTGCGCCTACCAGAACCAGGTGGGGCCTATATGCCGGAGGATGCGTGGCAGCGCTTTGCCATGATGGAACGCGATCATCAGTTGCTGTCCCGTGAAGTGGCGGTCTTTGACATGCGTCAACCTGATCGCATGGTTGTGAACCTGACGGATGCCGGTGAAAAAGACTTGAAGAACAAAACAACACAAGCTGATCGGAGCACGTGAGAGAAACAATGGGCTTGAACGGTAAACATATCCTCAAAGGGCGCAATGACCGGATTTTGACGGCGCTTGACGTTGGCTCGACCAAGGTCAGTTGCTTGATTGGTCGCCTACAAGGGGACAATGACATTCAAATCATAGGCTCAGGTCTGCGCCCGTCTAAAGGGGTGCGGGGTGGTGCCATTGTAGATATGGATGAAACCGTTGGCGCGATTAGTGCGGCTTTGGACCAGGCCGAGGGTATGGCCGGTGAAAAGGTCGAAGATGTCATTGTCAATCTGTCCGCAGGAAATCCGCGCAGCCAAGTTATTGAAGCCAATATCGCGGTGAACGGAAGTGGTATTCTGGAAAGCCATATCGAGAAGATTTTGCATAAGGCCAGCAATTCCATCGACCTCGGCGAACGTCAATTGGTGCATGCATTTCCAGCGTGCTATTCGGTGGATGACAGTATTGGTGTGAGTGCGCCGGTGGGTATGTTTGGTGATAATCTGAATGTGGCCCTTCATGTTTTAGATACCAATCCCGGCCCGGTCCGCAACCTGATCACCTGTGTGGCCCGGGCGCATTTGAACGCGTCTACGATCGTGATGTCACCCTATGCATCGGGGCTTGCCGTTCTTGTCGAGGATGAAATGGACTTGGGCGCGGCCTGCATTGATATTGGCGGGGGCACCACAGGTATTTCAGTATTTGCGGGTGGGGCGATGATTTATGCCGATATTATTCCACGGGGCAGCCATGGTATTACCGAGGCCATCGCGCGTGAACTTGTCACCACCGTAGAACAGGCCGAATGGCTCAAAATGATGCATGGCAATGCGGTGGCCACGGCGTCAGACGCGTCGGCCAATCTGGAAATTCCGGTCTTGGGTGAAGACGGCGGAAGCGAAGAGGATATGCAAAGCATTTCCAAATCAGCACTGACCAATATTATTGAAAGCAGGATAGTACAGATACTGGAAGCCGCAGGGGAAAGCCTTCGTGCTTGTGGCTTTGATGATGCCACTGGTCGCCGTGTTGTGCTGACTGGGGGCGGCAGTAATTTGGATGGTCTGGCTCCCCTCGCGCAGAAAATACTATCAAAACATATTCGCCTTGGCCGGCCCCAAGGCATTCGCGGCCTGCCAGAGGTGATGTGCGGTGCGCAGTCGGCAACCAATGTTGGCCTGCTGGCTTATGCCCTGCGCGCGCCGTTAGAACTAGGCGAACAGCACACCATGCCCGTGATAGATGCACCGCGCGATAACGCGTTAGCCCGTTTAGGGGATTGGTTTAAAAGGAGTTTTTAGGAATTTGTGACGCCTCAAGAGGCGTTATGACACAGGAGGTAAGGACCTCACCACAACAGAAGTCGAGTACCACAACAGACGACAACATCCCGCAATATTTGGCTGAAATGCTAAATCGGGGAAAACAGGAGAGTAAAATGTCTATTGAACTTACAATGCCGGAATTGACCGAGCTGAAGCCCAAGATCAGTGTGATTGGGGTTGGTGGCGCTGGCGGAAACGCGGTCAACAATATGATCAATGCCCAATTGCAGGGCGTTGAATTTGTCGCAGCCAATACAGATGCACAGGCCTTGTCACTTTCGCAGGCGGATGTGAAAATCCAGCTTGGAGCACAAACCACGCAGGGCCTGGGCGCGGGCTCACGTCCAGACGTGGGCCGGGCTGCTGCCGAGGAAAATCTTGAAGCCATCGAAGCAACGCTAAATGGATGTCACATGGCCTTTATCACCGCGGGTATGGGCGGCGGTACGGGTACGGGCGGCGCCCCCGTTGTCGCAAAACTGGCACGTGATCGCGGTATTTTGACGGTCGGTGTGATTACCAAGCCGTTCCAGTTCGAAGGGAGCCGTCGGCAAAAGGTCGCCGAAGAAGGCATCGCCGAGCTGCAAAAGCATGTCGATACACTGATCATCATCCCGAACCAGAATTTGTTCCGGATCGCCAATGAGAAAACTACTTTTCAAGAGGCGTTTTCCATGGCCGATGAGGTGCTGCATTCCGGTGTTCGCGGGATTACTGATTTGATGGTTATGCCCGGCCTGATCAATCTTGATTTTGCTGATGTGAACACGGTGATGAGCGGCATGGGCAAAGCCATGATGGGAACGGGCGAGGCCGAGGGTGAAAACCGCGCACGGGAAGCGGCCGATGCGGCCATTTCCAACCCCTTGTTGGACGAGACCTCCATGAAGGGCGCGAAGGGCGTCATCATCAATATCACGGGCGGCACTGACCTGACACTGTTCGAAGTGGATGAAGCGGCCAACCATATCCGCAGCCAGGTTGATAACGATGCCAATATCATTGTCGGCTCCGCCTTTATGGAAGAGTTGAATGGCAAGATGCGCGTGTCCGTGGTGGCGACAGGAGTGGGTGATGAGGTGTTGACGGCTTCAGAACCAGAGGCCACCGAAACCATTGAGGCAATTGCTGAGGTTGCTGACTTGGGTGACGCGCCAGAAGGTGCGGACATTGTGCAGATGCCGAGCACAGCTGAGGCTTTAAATGAAGCTCTCGCCAATGCCCTTGCCGAGGATAGCGAAGCAGGAGAAGAACCGTTTGAGCTTGATAATCCGCTTGATGACGACACCAATACCGGCTTTGCGGCCCTTGATGATGCCTTTGTCCCGGCCGCGCCGATGGAGCCTGAAAGCGCGGTTGAGCCAGAAGGTGCGGCAGACCCGTTTGCTGAAGCGGCTATGGCGAATGCTATGGCGGCGGGTGGAGAAGCGAAGCCAGCCGTGGCGCAACGCCCGACTGCAAAAAAACGAGACGATGAAGGCAGCTTAACCATGAGCCTCTTCAAACGCTTGACAGGTGCGGCGCGTGAAACCGATGGCGAGACGCCGACGGAGCAAAAAAGAGCAGCGGGAAACGATGACGGCTTCCTTGGCGGGATGACGCCAGAGGATCGTCCAGCACCTGCGTCTGAAAATGATGCGTTGGATATTCCCTCATTCCTGAAACGGCGCATGTCATGAGGCATAGGCCATGACGGGAATAGTCGTGTCATTCCTCGGGTGCCTTGGGTTGTGACTAGGCCGCCGTTGGCGCTTGCAATGCCAGTGACCAGTGACCAGTGGTGACTGTTTTCCAATCAAATGACACTGCCGTTCAATAGGGGCGGGGTTGATTTGAGACTGTTGTGGGGATCGGGGCCCTCCTTAGGGAGGGTCCCGATCTATTTTCTATTCCTATTGGTTGTTTTTGTAACTGACCCCTATGCGTGTGCGGATTAACTGTCTGGGTTAAATTGAAAGGGTGCAGGCCGTTCGCGCTGGCGGCCCCGCGGGTCGTCTCGCACTGTTTCAACGGGGGTGTTGCTGCGTTCGCGCTCTTCTCCTTCTTTTGAAAGAACGCTAATGAGGCCGATTAAGGCCTGTCGCACGGGGTTTTTCAGCGCACCTATTTCGCTCATGGCGTGGCCGCTGACTGTTTCGGTGTCTAGGTCTGAAAAAAAATAGAGGATATTGACCCCAAGCGCGAGGGCCATGAAATGGAGTCTCCCACACGTAATACGATTGGCGCCTGTTTCGTATTTCTGTATCTGTTGATAGGAGACACCAAGCGCTGTCGCTAATTCATGCTGGCTCAGCCCTAATTCAAGGCGCCGCAGCCGCAACTTCTGCCCGATGATCCGGTCGATTTTTCGCATATCCCTTGCCTCTGGGGGGAGGGTCTTAGCTAAGCTATTCAAAATGCACACTCCTTGTTTGGTTGCACTGGATTGAAATTCACTACGCGCTTCAATCTCCTTACGAACACCAACATCTGGTCTTTGATTAACGTGGTACAACGGCACAATTTGTATGATGCTTTGGTGTCTCATTTTCGCCTAGATCCAGACATAAGCTCCCTTGGCAGGTTTGCTGGATCCTGCGTGTTACTTGCTGCCCGTTTATGGCGGGCGTGGGGTTGGACGAGATCTGCTATAAATGGAATTATAGCCGAGCGATATCCATCTGCAATACATAACTGTAATCGTATTATATTATACAACTTTATGGTGTGGTTCCCTTTTTTCGACTTTGGTGCCCGCATGGACCGCAACGGCTTTGTTAGAGGGCGAGGAAAAAGAGGGTGGCAAATCTAGCCAGTTCGGGCTAATAACATCCGCTAGAAGGTTCAGGAGATAAGGCGTGAAAAATGACAATGGGCAAAATATGACCGGGCGAATTGGCAAGGGCAGGACCAATTTAAACGCGTTTTTGACCGCATGCGTGATGCTTCTGGGGTTATCGGCTTGTGCGTCTGATAGCGACGATGTCTATATCGCCCGCGAAGTCGAATCGCTTTATTCCGTCGCCTCTGGATTTCTTGATGATGGTTTGTATCCCCAAGCCGCTGTAATGTTCGACGAGGTTGAGCGACAGCACCCCTATTCGTCATGGGCGCGTCGCGCAATGCTGATGAGCGCCTATTCCTATTATAAGGCAGGCGCATATGATGACGCTATTCTGGCGTCCGAGCGTTTTTTGACGCTGCACCCCGGCAACAGTTCGGCACCATATGCCCATTATCTTATTGCCGTATCGCACTATGAACAAATTACCGATGTTGGCCGCGACCAGCGCATTACCGAACAGGCTATGTCTGCCCTAGAAAATGTGGTGACGCGCTATCCCGGTACGGAATTTGCCCAAGATGCCACGTTAAAACTTGACCTTACCCGTGATCATTTGGCGGGTAAGGAATTGGACGTTGGTCGATTTTATCAAAAGCAAGGGCAGTATCTTGCGGGCATTGGCCGTTTCCGGAATGTGATTGAGCGCTTCCAGACGACCAGTCATACACCTGAAGCGTTACACCGACTGGTCGAATCTTATCTTTCTATTGGCTTGGAACAAGAAGCAACACAAGTGGCTGCTGTTTTGGGGTATAATTTCCCTGACAGCAAGTGGTATGGTTATTCCTATAGACTGCTGACGGGCCGATCGTTAGCACCTGCGGCGGTTGAAGATATCAGTAAGGAAGGCTGGCTTGGGCGGTTGTTCGGAAAAGTATTCTAAGCACCCCGACCCGCTATCAGCCTTGACGATTGGGGGCGACTGGTGCTGCAAAACCTAGCCATACGCGACGTGGTACTGATCGAAAAGCTTGATCTCGCTTTTCACGGTGGCCTTTGCGTCCTGACTGGCGAAACGGGCGCGGGCAAATCCATTATTCTTGATAGTTTGGGTCTGGCACTTGGTGCGCGGGCAGACGTTTCACTTGTTCGTCGCGGTTGTGATAAGGGCAGTGTGACGGCCTTTTTTGATCTCGCAACGGACCACGCAGCGCTGCAATTTCTTCATCAACAGGACATTGATGTGGAGGGGCGGGAATTGATCCTTCGCCGGGTTATCTCTGCGGATGGCAAAAGCCGCGCATATATCAACGATCAACCCGTTAGCGTCGGCTTGCTGCGGCAACTGGGGGCTTTGCTGATCGAAGTCCATGGCCAGCACGATGAACGTGGGCTCTTGAACGCCACTGGGCACCGGGCGTTGCTGGATGCTTTTGGCGGTCTGAGTAACGAACTGGCCGCAGTGCGTGATCATCATGCCAAATGGCGCGATATGTCGGCGCAATTGGCCGCTGAAAGTGCACGCCTAGATGCCATTCGCGCTGAAGAAGATTATGACCGTCATGCGTTGGAAGAATTAGAAGCCATCGGTCCTATAGACGGCGAAGAAAACGAGTTGGCGGGCGAGCGCAGCATGATGATGCAGGGTGAAAAAGCGTCTCATGACCTGCAAGAGATATTAGAATTGGCAGGCGCGGAAGACGGCCCGGAAGTGAGCCTTCGCCGTATCCTGCGCAAATTAGAACGCTTGAATGAAAAGCTGGGCGGTCAGATGGACGGCATTATCGACCAGTTTGCCCGTGCCACCGCCGAAGCGGATGATGGCCTGCGCGCGCTGGACGCGTTGACCCGTTCCCTCGATTTTGACCCAAAACGTCTGGAAGAGATTGAGGAGCGGTTATTTGCCTTGCGGGCCTTGGCGCGCAAACACAGGGTCAATGTGGATGATTTGCCGGGGTTGCTGGCGGAGCTACAGGCGAAAATGCAGGCGCTGAGTGTCGGTGATGGCATGCTGAAGGACCTAAAGGCGGCGGTAAAAGCGGCGTCTGATGAATATGGGGCTGCTGTTTTGGTTTTGGGCAAGGCGCGCCGGGCGGCGGGGCAAACCCTCAGCAAGGGCGTGATGGCGGAATTGGCCCCCCTGAAATTGGAAAATGCCCGCTTTGAAGTAGCGGTACAGGCGCTTGAACGTGATGACTGGGGCGAACATGGTGGCGACCGAGTGGAGTTTACAATCTCGACCAACAAAGACACCGCCCCCGGGCCACTTGCAAAAATCGCATCAGGCGGCGAGCTGTCACGCTTCATTCTGGCGCTGAAAGTGGTGCTGGCGAGCGCGGGCAGCGCACCCACCCTGATATTTGACGAGGTTGATCGTGGCATCGGCGGGGCCACGGCCAGCGCGGTGGGAACGCGATTGGCGGAATTATCCCGGGCGGCACAGGTTTTGGTGGTGACCCATTCGCCGCAGGTCGCAGCCCTCGGCGCGCATCATTGGCGCATCACCAAATTTGAAGTGGAAAATGACGGTGACATACGCACCATCACCAAAGTCAGCCCGCTGACGGCGGATGAACGGCGCGAGGAAATTGCACGTATGCTGGCGGGTAGTGCGATCACAGAAGAAGCCCGCGCCGCCGCAGATCAATTGATGAAGGCGGGCTAGTGGGTTATCTGCGGGACATCGCTGTTGAGGACCTTACCCCACTTGACGCGGCTGCTGAATTGCAGTTGTTGGCCCAAGAAATTGCCGATCATGACCGTCATTATCACCAAAAAGATCGCCCCGTTATAAGTGATGCCGAATATGACGCCCTGCGGTTGCGCAATCATGCGATTGAGGCGCGCTTTCCCGGGCTGGTGCGCCCGGACAGTCCATCAAAACGCGTTGGTGCGCCGCCAAGGTCGGGCTTTGCTAAAATCACCCATGCCAAGCCCATGCTCAGTCTGGATAATGCCTTTGATGACGATGATGTGGTTGAATTTATTCGCCGCGTACAGCGCTTCTTGGGCCTTGATGCAGCCGATGGGGTCGCTCTGACTGCGGAGCCGAAGATTGATGGCTTGTCAGCATCGCTGCGCTACGAAAAAGGTGCGCTGGTCAGCGGGGCAACACGGGGTGATGGGCAGGTAGGCGAAGATATCACTGAAAATCTCCGTACCTTAAAGGATATTCCCGAACACTTGTCCGGTGACGATTGGCCAGATGTGGTTGAGGTGCGTGGTGAAGTCTTTATGGCAAAGACCGATTTTGCCCGGCTGAATGCGGCACAGGAAAGCGTAGGTAAAGCCCCCTTTGCCAATCCGCGCAACGCCGCCGCCGGATCGCTGCGTCAGTTGGACGCGCGCGTGACCGCATCGCGCCCGCTCGGGTTTTTTGCCTATGCGTGGGGCGAGGTCTCTGAATGGCCGTTCAGCACCCATGCTGACGCCTTAGCGGCCATGGGGCGCTGGGGGTTCAGGCTCAACCCCATGACAGAAATATGCGAAGATTTGGCTGCGGTTTTGGCGCATTATGCACGTATTGAAGCGGCGCGTGCGACGCTCGACTATGATATCGATGGCGTTGTTTATAAGGTTAACAGGCTGGATTGGCAGGCCCGTTTGGGTATGGTGTCGCGGGCACCGCGCTGGGCGATTGCGCACAAATTTCCGCCTGAAAAAGCCCAGACCCTCGTCAGAGATATCGAGATACAGGTGGGCCGCACCGGTGCATTGACGCCGGTGGCTAAACTGGAACCTGTTACCGTGGGCGGTGTGGTTGTCTCCAATGCAACGTTACATAATAAGGACGAGATCGCGCGCCTAGACGTGCGCATCGGCGACCGGGTGATCATTCAGCGCGCGGGCGATGTGATCCCGCAAGTGGTCGAGGTCATCAAGGACGCGCGCCCGGAGGGCACCACAGAATTCGTATTTCCCGATACCTGCCCAAAATGCGGGCATCCGGCCACGCGCGAAGGCGATGATGTGGTCATCCGCTGTACGGGTGGATTGGCCTGTCCAGCGCAGCAAGTCGAACGTCTGCGCCATTTTGTGTCGCGCAATGCGTTTGATATCGAAGGCCTTGGCACCAAGCAGATCGAGCTGTTCTGGAACAAGAAATGGGTGCAAACGCCAGCGGACATCTTTCGACTGGAAGCGAAAAGCAGAGCTGCTGAGGCCCCGCTGGAGGACTGGGACGGTTGGGGCGCGCAATCGGCGGTCAAGCTTTTTAACGCTATTGATGACCGACGCAGGATTGCCTTGGATCGTTTTTTATTTTCCCTTGGTATTCGCCATGTCGGGCAGGCGGGCGCGCGACTATTGGCCAAGACCTACCTGACCTTGCCAACGCTTTTAATGGCCATGGACGACGCCCGCGACCGAGACAGCGATGCGTATCATGATCTGGTGAATATCGACGGCATTGGCCCGAAATTGGCCGACACGATTTTGGATTTTTTCGAGGACCCGCAAACCCGGGCAATTGTTGATGACTTAGCAAATGAGCTGGATGAAGTGATCGATTTCGTGCCGCCGAAAACAGGCAGCCCGGTGGCAGGCAAAGTTGTGGTCTTTACCGGGTCATTAGAACGTATGACGCGTTCGGAAGCGAAGGTAAAGGCCGAAAATCTAGGCGCCAAGGTGGCGGGAAGCGTCTCGAAAAAAACCGATATTGTGGTGGCCGGACCCGGCGCAGGATCGAAGCGCAAAAAGGCCGAGGACCTAGGGATCACTATCATGGATGAGGACGCTTGGTTGGCCATGATTCAATGACCAAACGGCGGAAATTAACTGTCGGTGCGTTTCAGAACCAGCGTTCCCCAATCACCTAAAATCAATTCATGGACCGCGTTCAGCCCTAAGCCCTGATAGCATGCCTTCAGTTCGCGGACCTGTGTTTCTAAGATACCGGAAAGAACAATATGACCCCCAGCGCTTAGCTGTCCCACCAGATCGGGTGCCATGGCGATAAGGGGCTGCATCAATATATTAGCGATCATCAGGTCCACTGGGCCAAAGGCTTTCACTGCTGCCGCATCGACGCCCGCACAGACGCATGTTTTGAACTCTTGAACGTCATTCAGGGTCGCATTTTCGGCCGCAATATGTACGGCAACGGCGTCATTGTCACTGGCCATGACGGGAATTTCCCACAGTTTTGCGGCGCCAATGGCTAGGATTCCCGTGCCGGTACCAACGTCCATGCATTTTACAGGTTTAAAGCCCGCATCGAATAGCAGCGAAAGGGCCTCTAGGCAGCCTTTGGTGGTCTCGTGGCTCCCCGTGCCAAATGCCAACCCGCCTTCGACTTCTATGCCCAATAATCCACCATCCCGGTTGATCACATCTGCGGCGTCGCGGGCATGAGATTGAAAAACAACAAATTTCCCCGCAACAATTGGCTGGTTCATCAATTGCGTTTCTACCACCCAATTTTTATCTGCAATCGGGCGAAACACGATGGCGGGAACTGGTCGGCCAAGGCATTGCGCTAACAGCCCTTTGAGCCGTGATATCCACCCGTCCGAGGGGTCAAAGCTGGTGAAGACTTGGACCGTCCAAATGTGGGGGTCTGCAGATTCGTGGGTGGAAATAAACGGCTGATCTGTCCCCGAAGGCGTGAAGGCATCGCCATCTTCCGGCCATTCAAAATCCAATGCCAAGCGTTGTGCATCGTCGGCGGGCAGGGCGAATTCCGCTTGCCAGCCTGTTGGATTGCTTTTTCGGTTATTCACAAGAGCGTCTTTCTTTTGTCTTTGGGTATTTTTGCAATGGGTCAGGCCCTTTCTACAAAATTATCCATAATTTTTTTGCTGCCGGAATGTTCGAAATTTACCTCTAATTTATTGCCGTCTATGTCTTCAATCAGGCCATAACCGAACTTCTCGTGAAAGACACGCTCGCCGATGGCAAAGTCGCTGATGATGGTTGGTTTGGCGCGACTTGCCGTGGCCTTTCGCGCCTGTCCTTCAATGATGGGAGGGCGGTTTTTTGCAATCCGTTCAGCGCGGGTCGGTTCATTTTTTTCCGCCGTATAGCCGCGCGTATAGCCTTGACCGGGTGTGTAGCCCTTTGATGTGGCACGTTGCCATCCGGGGCTGGACCCACCCGATGGCGGTGTATAGTTGCTGTCTTCCTGTACTCTGGAGTATCCACCGCCGTAACCACTGGCATAGCCGGAATCGCCGCTATAGCCGAGGTTGCTATGGCGTTCCACATGGTCCTCTGGCAAATCATCAAGAAAGCGGGACGGGATCAAATCTTGCCATTGGCCAAATAATTGACGTGACCCGGCATAGACGATGGTGGCGGACTGCCGGGCGCGGGTCAGGCCCACATAGGCCAGCCGACGTTCCTCCTCAAGACCGGTCAAACCGCTGTCATCCAAGGCGCGCTGGTTGGGAAAGACACCTTCTTCCCAACCGGGCAGGAACACATGGTCAAACTCCAAACCCTTTGCCGCGTGCATTGTCATGATGGAGAGCTGCTCCATATTGCCGCCGGCCGCGTTTTCCATAACCAAACTGACATGTTCCAAAAAGCCGCTGAGGTTTTCAAACTCGGCCATGGCCCGTACCAATTCCATCAGGTTATCAAGCCTGCCCGGGGCATCAGCAGCTTTGTCCGCTTGCCACATGGCGGTATAGCCGCTTTCGTCCAAGATCATTTCCGCCAGTTCGGCATGGTTCATATGCTGTAAATTATCGCGCCAACGGTCAAAATCATCCATCAGACCTTTGAGGCTGGTGCGGGCTTGTGGGCGCAGGCCATCGGTTTCGCACAATTGCCGCGCAGCGCGGGTCATAGGGATATTATGGGCGCGGGAAAGCTGGTGAATTTTCTGGATGGTGGCATCCCCCAATCCGCGCTTGGGGGTGTTGATGATGCGCTCTAAAGCCAAGTCGTCTGCGGGCTGTGCGACAACGCGAATATAGGCCAGGGCATCGCGAATTTCTTTGCGCTCGTAAAATCGGGGGCCACCGATGACGCGGTAAGGCAAGCCCAATGTGATGAAGCGTTCCTCAAACTCGCGGGTTTGAAACCCGGCGCGGACCAATACCGCCATTTGATCAAGGCTGCTTCCTTTGCGTTGCAGATTTTCAACCTCTTCACCGATCCAGCGCGCCTCTTCGCGGCCATCCCACACCGCTTGCACGCGCACGGGGGGGCCGTTTTCGCCTTCTGTCCACAGCGTTTTGCCAAGGCGGCCAGAGTTGGATGCGATCAGGCCCGATGCAGCGGCGAGGATGTTTTTTGTCGAGCGATAATTTTGCTCCAGTCGGACGATTTTGGCTCCCGGGAAGTCTTTTTCAAATTTCAGGATGTTGCCAATTTCTGCGCCACGCCAACCATAGATACTTTGGTCGTCATCGCCAACACAACAGATATTGCCAGACCCTTGCGCCAGCAGCCGCAGCCACAGATATTGCACCAGATTGGTGTCTTGGTATTCGTCCACCAGGATATATTTATAACGCGCGTGATACTGCGCCAAAATGTCCGGCTTGGTTTGTAGGATGGTCAGCATGTGCAGGATCAAGTCGCCAAAATCACAGGCGTTGAGTGTTTTCAGGCGGTCTTGATATTGTGCATAAATCTTGCGCCCTAAGCCGTCACCATAGGCATAGCTTTCATTTTCCGGCACCCGGTCGGGCGTGAGGGCCTTATTTTTCCAGCGGTCGATTAATCCAGCCATTTGCTTGGCGGGCCAACGCTTGTCGTCGATATTTTCAGCGCTGACAATTTGTTTTAACAGGCGAATTTGATCATCGGTATCAAGGATGGTGAAGCTGCTTTCTAGTCCCACAAGTTCGGCATGTTGGCGCAGAAAACGCGCTGCAACGGAATGGAATGTGCCAATGGCCATGCCTTCGACCGGCCGACCCAACATGCGGGCCACACGTTCTTTCATTTCGTGGGCGGCCTTGTTGGTGAAGGTTACAGACAGGATTTGTCCGGGTGCTGCGCGGCCCGTCGCCAATAGGTGGGTGAGCCGCGACGTGAGAACCCGCGTTTTGCCTGTGCCCGCCCCTGCAAGCACCAGAACCGGACCCTCGGTTGCCTCAACCGCTTCTTTTTGCGGGGCATTCAGCGCTTCGATATAGGGTGGCGGCACAGCTGATTGCGGCCCGCCGCTGCGCGCTTGATTTGGCGCTTCTGGGGTCGGGGGGGTCTCAAAATTATCTAGATTAAATGGGTCGTTGCTCATCACTATCCTCGTTCAGCACCCCTATAACATGAGCTTGGGGCAGGACGAAGATTTTATCTGCCGCCAAACTGCTTTATCGGGCGCCAAGACCCCCAGATTGCGAGTCTTCCTGCGCTTCTGCCAGGGCTTGGTTATACGTCCGCATGATATCGCGGTAATGCAGCATGCCTGTGACGCTGCCATCATCACCATCAACGACGGGGATATGATCTTCTCCTGAGGCCTCCATACGATTGAGGGCCACTTCTAGGGTGTCGCTGGCGATGACGCTGACTGGGTTGATTCGGCAGATATCTTCGGCGCGGATCAATATGTCCAGCCCCGCTTCAAAGGCCTCTGACGATAATTCTGCGCCTGTGATAACACCGTATAATTTGCCGGACGCATCGGTCACTAACAATTTATTGCCATCCAGATCGAAAAATAATTCACGGACTTTATTCAGCGGCGCTCCGGTCTCAATCGTCACAAAGTCCCGGTCGGCCACTTCGCGCACATAGGTGGACTTCAACAGGTAATTGGCCTTGCCCCCTTCAAGCTGCATCCCGCGGCGCTCCAATTGCCAGTAAAAGAAGCTTTTGCGGTGGGCAATACCAGTGGTGAGGCTGGCGACCGCTGCAGCAATCATCACCGCGATGGTGATCGAATAATCCCCCGTTAATTCAAACACGATCAGGATGGTGGATACCGGCGCACCCAAAACCGCCGAGGCCACCGCGCCCATGCCGACAATGGCATAGACACCGGTTGATGAGCCATATTCCGGGAAAAGGGAGGTTGCGATAATGCCAAATGCCGCCCCGGTCATGGCACCGACATATAATGATGGGCTGAAAATACCACCGCCAAATCGGGCGCCGAACGTAATGGCCGTGGCGATGATTTTGGTGACCAGAAGCGCTAACAGGAACCATAATTCATAATTTTGGTGGATGGCATTGTCGGTGGCTTCATACCCCACGCCCAATGCTTGGGGCAGGAACACCCCGATGGCACCGAGGGCTATACCACCGATGGGCGGCAGCGCCCATGGCGGGATCGGCAGATCCAACCCCTTATCTTCGGCATAGACAATGGTGCGCATGAAGGCGATCGCAATGATCGCGGAAACGATGCCAAGCAGAACAAATGCCGGAAATTCCCACACCGAAACCAGTGTTTGATCGGGGATGATAAATGCTGGGTAATTGCCCAAATGGGCGCGGCTGATAATGGTGCCCACAACACCCGCGATGACCACCGGGGCGAAGGTATGGATGGCATAATGACCAAGCACCACCTCTAGTGCGAAAAAGACGCCCGCAATGGGGGCATTAAAGCTGGCGGCAACCGCTGAGGCCACGCCACAGGCCAGCAGCGTGCGCGCCACGGCGGGGGTGAGATGCAGGCGGCTGGAAAACCAACTGGCAAAGCTCGCGCCCATATGCACCACAGGGCCTTCGCGCCCGGCGGATGCGCCAGTGCCAAGCGAGACTGTTGTGATGAGCACGCTGTGAATACCGTGTTGCCAGCTCATTTTGCCTTCTCTCAGCGCGTTGGCTTCGATAACCTCGGCGACGCTGCCAGCGCGCTTACCCTTGGTCAGATATTTGAGCATAATCCCAACCAATATGCCCCCCAAAACCGGCACAATCATAATGCGCCACCACGGGATTGATGGATCGGTCATTTGTCCGCCAAAGCTGACCAGTGCGATATTTTCGATCAGCCAGCGAAAACCGATCGACCCATAAGCCACCACAGCGCCAATAAAAACGGCCAGAATGCCGAGTGTGACGTGGCTATAGCGTCTGGTGGAGCGGGCGAGCTTACGCAAAAGCCATTTTGCGCTGGTTATGAACCTGTGCTTTCTCATGATGTTCATAACCTCGTGCGACGTGGCTGTTGTGCCAATTTCAAGTGGTCGGTTTGGCGTTAAATTTTTGCGTTGGTGCCGATTTTGTGGCCGGCAACACGCGGTTTGCCCAATTGGCTATGGCTTTCCATCAATGCGTCCAATTTGGCCTTGGCCTCCATGGGGAAGGGGGCAGAGCGACGCGACGAAAAATCAACATGGATCATCAATAGTTCGCTGGTGGCGGCCATATGTCCGTCTTCATCGTCCATGAACATACGCATAAAGACATGCAGCCGCTTACTATCCATATCTAAAAGCTGGACCGTAATTCTTATTTTTTCACCCTCTCGCACTTCGCGCATATAATGAAGGTGGTTTTGTAGGGCGAAGACACTGCCAACGCCAGACCGAGTATAATCTTCGCCAAGTCCAAATTCATCGAGAAACTTATCGATACATTTATCGAAATTGGCCACATAATGGGCAACATTCATATGCCCGTTAAAATCCAACCACTCGGGGAGAACCTCGACCTTTAAAAACTCGAGCGGTTCCGTAAAATCTTGTAGCGACGATTGCGACATAAAATTCCCCCATCTAGGCTGTGAGCCTTGGCTGATTTTGCGATTCTCACCCTCATGTTTAGCGAAATCTCAGGGGGGCGTGAAGCCTATTCAACATATTTCAGCACACTGACGCCATAAATTGACACTATGTGGTATGAATAAATGGCTTATGTAGTGTTTCTTGCGTCGTTTATTGTTAAAAGCACAGACGAGAGATAGGCTCAACCGAGCCTGTGAAAGGGTGTTGATTGAAGAAAATAGTGGCATACGTCGTTGCGGTTTTGCTGATCTTGCTGGGGCTTGCCTTGGCGTTGCCGGGCATGATCGACTGGAACCAATATAAGCCAATGCTGGTGGAGGCCATTGATACGGCAACCGGGCATAAGGTGCAAATTGGTGGTCAAGTGTCACTGCAAATTGTCCCCCACCCCGCGCTTGTGGCCGAGGACGTGGCGTTGCTTGCGCCTGCGCAGGAGGGCGACGCTGAGGCGCAGGTCTTTTTGTCGATGCGGCGGTTTAGCGCTAATCTTGCCTTTTTTCCGCTGCTGACGGGGCGGACCGAGGTCTCCAGTCTGGGTATAGGCGGGCTTAATCTTGATTTGCGTCGCTTTGCAGATGGCAGTGCGAATTGGGACTTTTTGGTGAAACCCGGGGCTGGTGCTGGTGATGCTGAAGACCTGCAACTGCACAGTGTTGAGGTGACAGACAGTCGTATTCACCTGATCGATGCCGTGTCCGGGCGCGATGATTTGATCGAAGACTTGAACGCCGAATTTTCTGCGCGCACAGCCGTAGGACCCTACCGGGCTGAGGGTAGCTTTATGCGCGCCGGGTATGATTTTCAATTCATGCTCAATACAGGTCGCATTGAAACAGCGCGCAGCTTTCCCGCGACAATTCGGCTGGGGACCAAAAACCAGACCACGAAAAATCAAAGCGCAGAGTTTCAGGGAACAGTGGTAATCGATGGGGCGGCCTCGGCAGCATCGGGCAACATGGAGGCCTCCGGCAGCGATCTGGGGCAATTTCTTGAAGCGGTGTTGTCTCTTGTCGGGGTTGAACCGCCAACCGGCATTAACCTATCTAAAACATTCGAGGTGAAAACACCCCTGGTTTTAACCCGTGCGCGCATGACCGCGCGTCCGTTTGAGGCCCGCTTGAACGGAACTGGGGCAACGGGGGAATTGATATATGTTCCCGATCAAGGGGGACGGGTCGAATTGAAAGCAGACCTGAATACGCTGAAATTGGATGAATGGCTTGTTTCGTCATCCGCCGATCAAAACGGCGCTAGCACCGGCTTCAACACTGAAATGGGCGTTAAGCTGGACGTCAAGCTGGGCGCGTTGGAATATCGCCGCGGCGTTGCCCGGCAATTGTCGCTGATTGGGGAGTTGGATAAAGGCGCAGGGCGCGTTGGCCGTTTATCGGGGGTCTTTCCGGGCGGCAGCGAACTGGCGCTGCGCGGCGATATTGATTTATCTGGCAAGGTGCCGTCCTTTAAGGGCCCGGCTCAACTGACCAGCGATAACCTGCGCACCCTTTTGGATTGGCTGGGTGTCGGCACGTCGGATATCGCTGAGGGGCGCTTGGCGGCATTTTCCTTTGAGGGGGATTTGGTCTATAGCGCCGATGAGGTTGCTGCGCGGGATATTCGCGGACAGTTGGATAGCACGCTTTTTCGCGGCACGCTTGCCCGTGTCGGGCTGACGTCCGCGCCCCGCTGGGATGTGGATGTGGCGGTGTCTCGATTGGATATGGATCGTTATTTTCCTGCCCCTGATACGCCCATGACAAGTCTGAGCGAGCTGTTGAGCGCGCCCTTGGCGGAGTTGGCCGGCAACCAAGGCAGTTTCAAGCTGAATGCGGATGAATTGTCGGGGCGCGGGGTTGATGCCAAAGAGCTGCGGGTTTTCCTGCGTGTGGCGGATGGGGATCTGCGGATTCACCGCCTCCGTGCTGCAAGTATAGCGGGGCTTGGCATTGATATTGAAGGCGCGGTCAATCAATTGGCTGGAGCGCCGCAAATGGCAGTTAACGCCGAGGTAAAAGCCGATAATCTTGCCGCTTTTTATCGCTGGCTGGGCAGTGAACCATCCGTTGATGTTTTTAAATTGGGACAATTTTCCTATACGGGCCATTTCGGCGGGACACTGGACGCGCCGACCCTGAAAGGTAGTGGTCAATTGGCAGGTGCCGGTTATAGGCTCGAGGGTATGCCGGGGTATTTGACGGGGGGAGACGGCGAATATCGCTTTGACGTGTCGGCCCAGCACCCCAATCATCGGGATTTACTTCGGACTTTGGAGGTGGGGTTAGAGCTTTCTGGTGCGGGCGAGCCTGTTGATATGGCGGGGGTTGTCACAGGTTCGAAGGCGCGGGTGGTTTTCGCAGGCACTCTCGGCGCGTTGGGCGGTCAGGCCGCGATTGATGGGGAAATGAACCTGGTTGAAAAGCTCAAACCATTTGATGTTCGGCTGAGTGTTAATCATGCCGCTTTCCCCAAATTGGTAAAGGTGTTTAACTGGAATTTGAACCCCGTTAGCAATATTGGCGGTGTGGATATGATTGCGCGGGCGACGGGGCAGCAGAATAAATATGATCTGGATGTGCAGGAATTGGCGATTGGCAGCACCCAAATGTCTGGCGCAATTTCCGTTGATCAAACGGGCGCGCGACCAAATTTAACGGGTCAAATTGTCTTTGCCGATGTGGCAGTACATGACTTTGTGCCGCCGGACCCGGCGGGTGCGGACGCCGCCAAAAGGGCAGGGGGAAAGCGTTGGTCAACGGCGAATTTTGATCTGTCTTTGGCGCGCGCATGGGATGTGTCGCTGGACATAAGCGCCAAGGCGCTGGCCTATCAGACCTGGCGCTATACCGCGCCTAAATTTCTTTTGGCGCTTAAATCAGGACAGTTGAAGATTAGCCAATTCACTGGCGCGCTATTTGGCGGCCGTGTGACTGGCGCTTTGGATGTGGACCTCAGCGGCACGCCGAAGGGCACCATGCACCTGGCCATGGAAGATACGCAAATTGATCAGTTATTAGAAGCCAGTGCCGCAATCAAGCCGGTCACGGGGCTTTTAGGCATGAGTATCGAGACAAGTTTCCAAGGCGATAGCCAATATGCACTGGTCTCGACCCTTGCAGGCCGTGTTGAATTATGGGCACGTAACGGCCTCATTCGGGGGCTAGACGTGCCGAGATTGGCGGGGCGCATGGGACGGCTGCAGCGTTTGCCTGATTTTGTCGGACTTGTGGGGTCGGCCTTGTCAGGCGGGCAAACGCCTTATGGAAATATTCGCACCATATTGACTGGCGAAAAGGGTGTTTTTAGCACCCGGCGCATCGATGCCGATATCGCAGGCGCTGATGTTCGGGGGCGGATGGATATACGCCTGCCGCCATGGACACTGACAGCGTCGGGCCAGTTGCAATTAAAGCCGGGCGACGAGATTGACAGCGCAAGCTTGCCGCCCATCGGGGTTGATATCGACGGGGATATTGATGACCCGGTGATTTATTATCGGACCGAGCGTCTAAAAACCCATATGGCGGGCGTCTTTTCAAAGGCTTTACTGGAGCAGGTGAGCGGACAGGGGACAGCGCTGGATGTACTGACGGGGGTTTTACCCAACCCATTGGCGACGCAACCAGATGTGCAGTTGGATGAAAACGGTCAACCCATCCCCGTTCAGACGGAACCGACCCCATCTATTCCCGAGGCAAGCGCAACGACCAACCCCGGTGCGGCGGTCATGCAGGGTATCTTCAGCCTTATCCGTCAGGCGCGGCCAAAACCCGAAGAGCCGCCGAAGGACCCGGATAATAATAACTAGCTTATCCTGGCCTCCAGCCAGTGCAGGACCCGCAAGCGCAGGGCGCTGGACAGATTTCCTGTTCGGTTGCCGTCGATCTCTGAAATCAGCGCGTTCAGGCTTTTGCCTTCTTCGTTGGCAATGGTCTTGAGATGCGCCCAAAAAGCATCCTCCAGCGAAATGCTGGTCAGGTGGCCTTGAAGGCGAACCGAATGCTTTTTGACATCGCTCACTTGAATACCCGACTATTGGTGGCTTGACCCTATTTCGGCCCAATCATGGTCTCGGGCCGCACCACTTCGTGGAAACGCTCTTCGCTGACTTGGCCCAATTCCAGGGCGGCCTCTAACAGCGTCAGCCCCTTCTTATGGGCATACTTGGCCACAGCGGCGGCATTGTCATAGCCAATCTCCGGCGCCAGAGCGGTGACCAGCATCAGGCTTTCATTCATCAACTTGGTAATGCGGTCTTTATCGGCCTCAATGCCGACGACGCAGCGATCTGTGAAGCTATTCGCCCCCTCTGCCAGCAGTTTGATCGACTGCAGGACATTGTGGATGATCACCGGCTTATAGACATTCAATTCCATATGTCCCTGACTGCCGGCGATGGTGACCGTGGTGTGGTTGCCCATGACTTGGGTGGCGATCATGGTCAGTGCCTCGCACTGTGTCGGGTTGACCTTGCCGGGCATGATGGATGACCCCGGCTCATTTTCGGGCAGTTTCAATTCACCCAATCCGCAGCGCGGGCCAGAGCCAAGCAGCCGGATATCATTGGCAATTTTCATCAGCGAGACGGCGATGGTGTTCAATGCACCAGATGCCTCGACCATGGCATCATGGGCGGCGAGGGATTCAAATTTATTTTTTGCGGTGATGAAGGGCAACCGTGTGGTCAGGGCCACTTCTTCCGCAAAGGCTTCAGCAAAGCCGACCTTGGCGTTTAGGCCCGTTCCGACCGCTGTGCCGCCTTGGGCCAGTTCATACAGCGCGGGCAGGGTGTCGCGTATTCGGCGCAGTCCGTTGGAGACCTGTGCGGCATAGCCAGAAAATTCCTGACCCAGTGTCAGGGGGGTTGCGTCCTGCAAATGGGTGCGGCCAATCTTGATGATGTCTTTAAACGCCGATGATTTATCATTCAGCGCACTTAAAAGATGTTCCAGCGCCGGGATCAGGCTTTTGTTGATCTCCTCCGCCGCCGAAATATGCATAGCGGTGGGGAAAGTATCGTTGGATGATTGCGAACGATTGCAATGGTCATTGGGGTGCACGGGCGATTTGGAGCCGATCTCACCGCCCATAAGTTCAATGGCGCGGTTAGAGATAACTTCGTTCGCATTCATGTTGGACTGCGTGCCAGACCCCGTTTGCCACACCACCAGTGGGAATTGGTCGTCCAGCTTACCGTCCGCCACTTCGCCCGCGGCGGCGACAATGGCGTCTTTGATATCGTCTTCTAAGTTGCCCAGTTTATGGTTCGCCTTGGCGGCAGACGATTTAATGATCCCCAGTGCGCGAATAATCGCGGGCGACATGGTTTCAATGCCGATCGGGAAGTTTTCGATGCTGCGCTGGGTTTGCGCGCCCCAATATTTGTCGGCGGGCACTTCGATTTTGCCGAAGGTATCGCTTTCAATGCGCACTTGACCACTGGCTTCGTCTATAGACATGTTTAATTCCTAAAATAGATATCCCAATTGCCGAAAACGAGGGTTCACGGCAGTCATTCTTGATGGGTGAGTTTATAAAGCGTAAGGCGATTTTGAAAGCGCGAAAAGAACCCGCGGGCTATTTCTTTTTACGGAAAGCGTCCAGCGTCACAACTTTTGTGACATCATCTTGGTCTGATGGTTGCTCGGACAGCGCATCGGTCAGGCGCTCGGTCATTAAGCGCTCGTCATCAATCACGGTCCCTCGGTGCGTCGTGGTGCCCACTTCCAGCGCGAAATCTTCGCTCAAATCATCCGGGTCGGTGTCGTTGGATGCTTTTTCTTCGCCATAGTCAAATTGCAGCGCAAATTGAGCAGACGGATCAACAAAACCAATGATGGAATCGAATGGCACAATGAGGTGTTCTGGCTTTTGGTTAAAGCTGAGGCCGATCTCCAGATGCTCTTCGGTCACTTTTAGGCCCCAATAGCGATGCTGGACAACAATGGTCATTTCGTCGGGATAGCGTGCGGCTAAGTGATCAGGAATGACCACGCCGGGATCGGTGGTGCGAAACGCCACATAATAGTGATGGTCGCCCTTTAGCCCATTATCAGCCACATCAGAAAGGATGCGTGCAACAACGCCTTTGAGCGCGTCCTGAATCATCAGGTCATAATCAAAATATTGATCTGACATTTGTACCTCTATCCCCAGTAACCATTATACCCAGTAACCATTATACCCAGTAACCATAATCCCAAGTAACCACCGCAAGTCTGCGGTCTATAATGAAAAACTGCGTGTTTGGCGAGTCAAAATTTAGTTTTTCAATTGTAGGACTCTTCCACCTCATGTTCAACATAGTCGCCTTCACCTAGGCCTTCGCCGCGGACTTGACTCAAGGTTTCAATGGATTCTTCGAACTTTTCCACTGTTGTTGCAGTCTTCTTGGAGACCTTAAATTCACCAACATGAAACAAGGCGTCGCCCTCATTCACAGTTGGCAGGTTGGTTCGACCGATGACGACGCCATCGCGTTGCGCGTAAACGCCTGTTTCTTCTTGCCCCAGCAAGTCGGCCAACATGGCCAACAAATCACCCGCTTTGACAGCGGTGCCCAATTTAACGGGGTGCCGGATCATACCCGTCTTTTCCGCCCTAACCCAATGGGATGATTGGGTTTCCATAGAAGGATGGGGCTGTTTCTTTATATTGCGTTTAATCATACCGAGCGCTCCCAGCACATTCAAAATGCCGCGAATGCCACCTTGGATGGGCTGTTTATCAAAGCGCAGCGCTTCACCAGCTTCATAAAGCAGGACGGGAATGCCTTTCTCTACCGCGTAACTTCGAAGCGATCCGTCCCTTAAATTGGCATTGACCATCACGGCCGTATTAAATGCGTGCGCCAATCGCGCAGTTTCCGGATCGTCCATATTCGCCCGAATATGGGGGAAATTGGTGCGGTGATTGGACCCTGTGTGCAGGTCGATGCCATAGTCACAGCGGCTGATAATTTCCTTGCGGAAGACATAGGCCATTCGGGCCGCCAGACTGCCGCGTTCCGAGCCGGGGAAGGCACGGTTCAAATCGCGGCCATCGGGCAAATAGCGCGTTCGGTTCTGAAACCCATAAACATTCACAACGGGAATGCAGTAGAGGGTGCCTTTCAGGCGCTTCAGGCTTTTTTGCAATAAAAGCTGACGGATAATTTCAATGCCGTTTATTTCATCGCCGTGAATGGCGGCACAAACAAAAACACTGGGGCCATTGTGGCGCCCATGAATGATCTGAAGCGGCATGGCAACAGGCGTGTAGCTTGATTGCCCTGGTAAATTTAGCGCCGTCGACAAGCTTGTGCCTGCGGCTATAGTTTCTTTGCCAAATATAAGCGGCGCGCGGCGGGCCATTTATTATCCTCTCCCCTTCGTGCGGGTGCGATTGGGGCGGGCATATTTTTCAATGACTTGAATAATTTTGCCTGCAACGTCAATGCCCGTCGCAGTTTCGATACCCTCCAACCCGGGCGACGAATTCACCTCCATCACCACGGGGCCATCGTTGGACCGCAGCATGTCAACACCCGCCACGTTCAGGCCAAGCACCTTTGCTGCGCGAACGGCGGTTGCGCGTTCTTCTTTGCTGATTTTAACCGTGCGTGCGGAACCCCCGCGGTGCAGGTTAGAGCGAAAATCCCCCTCGGCGCCTTTGCGCAGCATGGACGCAACCACCTTACCATCAATCACCAGACAGCGGATGTCTTTACCGCCGGCTTCTTTGACAAAGCGTTGTACCAAAATATTCGCTTTAAGCTTGCCAAAGGCTTGGATCATGCTGCGGGCCGCATCATCAGTATCTGCCAGTACGACGCCGACGCCTTGCGTGCCCTCTAATAGTTTTATCACCACGGGCGTTCCCCCGGCCATCTGGATCAGGTCATCAGCTTGGCTTGTTGTGTGGGCAAATGTCGTTGCGGGCAAGCCAATGCCTTTTCGCGCCAACAATTGAAAGCTGCGCAATTTATCACGAGAGCGGCTGATCGCAACGGACTCGTTCAAAGGATACACGCCCTGCATTTCAAACTGGCGCAATACAGCGGTCCCAAAAAATGTGATGGAGGCCCCGATTCTTGGAATAACAGCATCATAGCCATCGAGAATTTCACCCTTGTAACGCATTTCCGGCTTGTTTTTCGCGATATTCAAATAGACCTTAAGTGTATTGATCGCGTCAATTTCATGACCACGCTCTTCTGCTGCCGCTATGAGCCGACGGTGAGAATAGAGTTCCGCATTGCGCGTTAGGAGTGCTATTTTCATTGGTGAGCCTTTCTTATCCATAATTTTTTGTCTCATAGGGTGCAGGTAGACCTAAGCTGCCACTTGCATCTACAAGATAGAGCCCTTTAAGGGCTTGGCGACCAATCAACATACGAAAACCCATTTCATCCCTGTTTGTCAGCGTCAGTTGGGCCTTGCGGCAATAGGGGCCGAGTTGGAGATTTGTTTCAATCACATAGCGTTCTTCGGTGGCGCCGTTGGAGCTGCGAATATGGCGTGTGTCAGTGACCTTGGCCTCACACTTGACGACGGGGCGGCGCTTGTGCTGCTTGGGGTGGAGGTCAAATTTTACCCATTCTTCGCCATCACGCTTGAATGGCGTGATGTTAAACGCGTGAACACAAGATGTTTTAGCCCCGGTATCCACCTTTGCCTTAATGTGATCGACACCAAGTTCGGGCAGTGCAGCCCATTCGCGCCAACCGATGATAATTCTACCAGACATGCTCTTCACGTGTTTTTAACCCAAATTGGCCTGATTTAGCCTGATGATGACTTTGTCATAGTTACCATATAAGTCTGATCTAAAAACCCCATTAAACTAAAATACAGCAAAAACTGGATGGGATCTTTAAATTACCATGATTTTACCCTATATAGGTGGCGTCAGCTTGCTGACTATGGCGATAAACGGCATATGTAATAGACATTGCGGACCCCGGGGCAGTACCGGGCGCCTCCACCATAAATACTTATGATCATTCAATTTTTTGCAAGTATTTATATTGGGGGCGAAACAGGATCGACGGATGTTCAAAGATATGTACTTTTGCTCGGTATGATACCGCCGTGACGGGTCATTTTTTTAGATGCCAATGATAACGAGGCTCTAGCAGTTGCTGCATAACTGATCGCCTAACGGCTTTTGGTAAATGCTAACATTGCGCGGTTTAGGAGTGTGCCGGGCAACAGAAACAAATTCCGCGGTTTGGGTGGTGCCGGGCAACAGAAACCACCCACTTTTCCTCTTATTCTGACTCTACCGCGTCAGCCAATTCCTTTAGGCTTGTATAGGACCAATGGGGTTTGATCGGCTCTGGTGGGGCTTTTGTGGCGCCAGACGCTGTGCCGCTATCATCCTTGCGGCGGTTAATCCAGCAGGTCTTAAGGCCAAATTTTTGCCCCGGAATATGATCATGGATCAGCGACTGCGCGGTGTGCAGAATCTCATTTGGATCTAGGCCGAAATCTGCTTTTGCGTGGTTCAAAAGATATCTGAAATTGGCCTTGGCAGGTTTATAGGAACAGATATCTTCAGCGGTATAGACAGCGTCAAATTTGATGCCGAGCTTGTCCTCAGAGCGCCGAAAGCTGGCGTTATCCACATTGGAGAGCACAATCAGCTTAAAATGCTTTTGCAGGCGTTTCAGCGCATCAGCCGAGTCGCTGAAGACGGGCCAGTTACCTACACTTTCTGCCAGCGCGCGACGGTCCGCGGGTTTGGAACGCACCCCAAATTGCCGCGCCATAGCGATATGCACACCGGACAATATCTCTGGGTAGGGCGATGATGGCACTTCGGCTTGTTCGTCATATTCATGGGTGGCAAAGGATTCCAGAAGTTCATCATCACTGGCGCTTATTCCGCTGGCATCCGCCCACGGGCGCAAAACCGCCAATAACCCGGTTTCCCAGTCAATCAGTGTGCCGTAGCAGTCAAACGAAAGCGCTTTGAAATCAGTGAGTTTCATGACTGTTTTTATGCGTGGCTCGGCGCACTGGGTCAAGCCCAGAATGGTTAAGAGCCTGCTTGACCGCGTCCCAGACTGTGCTATCAACGGAACGGGTTAATTTGCGGGCAGGCGGTATCACATATGCAGCAATATCTGAATTTATTAGAGCGTATTTTAAATGAAGGCGCTGTGAAGGGCGACCGCACTGGGACCGGCACGAAAAGTATCTTTGGTCATCAGATGCGTTTCGATCTATCCGCTGGCTTTCCTATGCTCACCACAAAAAAGCTGCATCTGAAATCGATTATACACGAATTGCTGTGGTTTATCGCAGGCGATACCAATATCAAGTATTTGCAGGATAATGGTGTGCGAATTTGGGATGAATGGGCCGATGAAAACGGCGAGCTTGGCCCCGTATACGGGCATCAGTGGCGGTCGTGGCCGACACCCGATGGGGGCACGGTGGACCAGATATCAAACCTGTTGGATCAGATCAAAAATACGCCTGACTCGCGCCGTTTAATCGTCAGC
>Ga0070729_10000323_pt1 | contig 108994 bp, 84 predicted proteins | sample tdDd472_FD_66725 | JGI IMG/M metagenome (GOLD analysis project Ga0070729, IMG submission 66725) | Marine sediment microbial communities from the Atlantic coast under amendment with organic carbon and nitrate - tdDd47.2 | ecosystem: Environmental > Aquatic > Marine > Coastal > Sediment | place...
GCGGGAGGAGAAAGTATGGTGGAAGTTGTCAACAGCCAGACAGAAATGCTCGGTACCGTAACCAGCAGACTGACTGACGCGGTTGACGCGACCCGAAGGGCGGCAGAAGATATGGCCGATGCCCTTACGGTCAAGGATTACCTGAATAAGACCATTACTGAGACCGGGGAAGGTATCAACGAAGCGGCGGGCGCCATGAAATCCGCGGTTCAGCGTTTCGAAGAGATGAACCGGGTCAGTGAAATAATCAATGACATTGCCGACCAGATTAACCTTCTGTCATTAAATGCGGCAATCGAGGCGGCCCGGGCCGGTGAAGCGGGCCGTGGTTTTGCTGTTGTGGCCGATGAAATCGGAAAGCTTGCTGATAATACCAGTGAAAACCTGAAGTCCATTGTCACCCTCTTTAATGCAAGCCGTGAAGAGATAACAAATGCCAATACACGCATCGACACCTTTCAGGGAACTCTCGGCCATATGCTTGAAGGTATCACCCGCTTCGGTGAATCCATTGAGCAGGTTGCCTCATTGATAAGCAATACGACCGCGGTAACCGAGTCAGCGGGAAGTGAAATCAATATGGTCATGGATAGTGCCAACACGGTACAAAATTCAGTAGAGGAACAGCAGGTAGCTGTAAAGGAAGTAACTGAAGCCCTCCAGGGAGTTAATGCTATCAGCCAGGCAATCGCTTCAGGTTCTGAAGAGCTTACCAGTAGTATCTTTGATGTGACCGATTCTATTGATCAGCTTAAGAAGATTCTTGAGGGGACCGGTGAAGAGGGAGAGACCGGGGTGTAATGATAGTCATACTCTCAGCCGGAGGGTGTGATTCCTGCATTTAATTGAAATCATATATGAGAAAAGGACCGAAGAGTATATCGGTCCTTTTCTGTTGCCCAATGGTTTTATTATCTTTTCTTTGTGCTGATTTTTTGAAAAAAATATTGACATTCAGGGATGCGCATGACACAGGTGTGTCATGCGCAAGGCACACCTGTGTCACATATGGAGGCATCAGCCATGAAAAAGGAAAACAACCGCTATTCCCTCTTTGGAAATACTACTACGAAACGAGAAGCCAGAAAAATAGACGCCTGGCAGAAGGGACTGGCAAAAAAATTCAGCTATGACCCTGATGAAACCTACGCCCTTTCCCTTGAAGATAATCCCTACCTGTGGGCGGAGTTCGGTTTAAAGGATATTGTCCGGAGTGATCAGGGAAAGCCCCTTAATATAAAAAAATCAGTTGTCTGCGGCACCATACGGATGGGATTCGGGCATTACCGGATTGCAATGGCCGGTGCTTCATGCGCCCGGGCAATGGGTTTTACTCCCCTCTGGCTCGATTATCTTTCAATACCCGGGATCACCACCGACATGATTGCAGATTTTGAAAAGACCTACAGCATGTTTTCCAAGCTTTCTCAAAAGAGCAGGTTTTTTAATAAATACCTCTGGGAACCCCTCACCACGGGAGAAAACGCCACGTCCATGGTTTCTTTTATTTTCAACAGCATGATATTGACCTGGCCATGGAAATATTTAAAGTCGAGTTTAAAGGAAGTCAAAACAAGCCAGATGTTTGCCTCTCTCTTTCAGGCCCTTCCTTCTGATGTACCGGTGCTTACCTCTCACTTCTATAACACCATGGGCGCTGTTGCCGGGGGTATGAACAATGTCGTCAGTATGGTCTTTGATAACTGGCCCCTTGCATTTCAACTTGTTGAGGGGGCACAGCATGGCATTCAGTCGCCGTCAGCATATTACGGCTTTCGAACATTGAAGGGCTTCAATAAAAAAAATGCTGTAATGAAGCCGGCGGATTCTGATGCGGTTCACTTTGTCGGGCATCATGTTGACCATGAGATTGTTGAAAATATCGAAGCTGACTGTTCACTCCGCTTAAAGCGCATGAAGAACGATGAGCCGCGGCGACTGCTTCTCACCATGGGGGGCGCGGGAGCCCAGCGGGAGCTTTTTCAATCAGTGGTTGAGCATTGTCTCCCCCTTATCAGAGAAAATAAGATGACTCTCTTTGTAAACCTGGGGGATCATAAGGGCAACTGGGAATGGCTGCAAAAACAGCTGAAGGGAAATGAAGATATACTCCATACGCATTTATCATGGGATGATACAAAAGATTTTACCGATGGTATTCGTAAAAAGCCGGTTGAAGGGCTTCATGTTTTTCTCCACGACAACGTTTTCCATGCCGTCTATTCGACTAATTACCTGATGCGGGTGGTCGATGTGCTGATTACTAAACCGAGTGAGCTTTCTTTCTACCCGGTGCCGAAAATATTCAATGAACGGGTCGGAGGCCATGAAATGTGGGGGGCAATCCGTGGTGCCGAGGTCGGTGACGGTACACCGGAAATGCGTACTATTCCTCATCTGCTTCAGGCAATTGACCTTATGGTAGATGAGAACGATCTGCTGGAAATGTACTGCAGCAGCATTGTGAAAAATAAGAGTATCGGTCTCTATGACGGGGCATACAAATGCGTTGAACTGGCTACGGGAAAAAAATGGAACAGAAAAGTTCAAAAAAAATAATAGTACCACCACGGCAGGGTATCTTTAGGTGAGTGCGGGGTTGCCTGCAGTTGTCTGTATGAATGCAAAAAACATTGACATATTGGATGCATGATCCTTCTTCAACATCTGACCCCCTTATACTGCGGGCTGCTCTTTTGGGCAGTCCGCACTAATTTTTTGCTGTGACGAGGTAGTATTATGAAAGCTAAAAAACGAATTGCCCTGGTTGCCCACGATAACCGGAAACAGGACCTGGTTGAATGGGCTGAATGGAATTTCATGGAGCTGATCAACCACCAGCTTACCTGTACCGGAACAACCGGGAGGCTCGTCGAAGAGGCAGTCTACCGCTGTTGTAAAAAAGACGACCTTGACTGTAGTCTTGAAATTTCAAAACTGAAGAGCGGCCCCCTGGGGGGAGACCAGCAGCTGGGAGCCCTGATCGCGGAAGGGAAAATTGATATTATGATTTTCCTCTGGGATCCCATGGAAGCCCAGCCTCATGATGTTGACATTAAGGCCCTCCTGCGGATCGGGACAGTATATAATATTCCCATAGCGACAAATCGCTCTACAGCTGACTTCCTTATTTCATCACCCCTGATGCAAAAGGAATATGATCCCGTGTTGAAGGATTATTCTTCGTATATAAAACGAAATGTTGATATGAAATAATATTTTCCCGGTAAACTGCTTGCCTTTCGGCGGTCATGTATGTGAAAATGAATACTGAAAGCGCGAAAACGGTTTCGCGCCTTCAGTATTCATGCCTGCGAGGAGACTTTCTATGATACAATATGACGGATACAATGACCTGATACAGAAGGTCTATGACAATAAACAGGACCATCTTTTTGCCGCCTGGGATACCCTCGGTGAAGATGAGCAGAAAGCGCTGCTCAGTGAAATCCAAAAAGTCGATTTTGATCAGATCGAATCACTTTTTAAACACGCAGAAGATCCCCAGGATGCGGGAGATTTTTCACCCGCCCCCTTTATCACTGTTCCCATAACCGATGAAGAAAAGAAGCGTTACGAAGACGCGCGCCGTGCCGGCATTGAACATATCAGGGCCGGTCGTGTCGCAGCCTTTATTGTCGCCGGCGGCCAGGGTTCCCGCCTCGGTTACGAGGGACCGAAGGGGATGTACCCTGTCGGCCCCATCACTGATAAGTCATTGTTTCAAATGCATGGTGAGAAAATTTTAAAATATTCACGTAAGTACGGGGTGCCGGTTCCCTGGCTGGTGATGACTTCAGAAGCGAATTATGAGGATACGGAAAATTATTTTAAAGAGATGAAGTACTTCGGCCTCGCCCCTGAAGATGTGTATATCTTCAGGCAGAACATGATACCTTCTCTTGACAGTCACGGTAAGTTGGTTCTTGAAGCCCCGGGAAAGCTTTTTCGAAATCCCGACGGTCACGGGGGAAGCCTGACGGCTCTTTATACTTCCGGCGCCCTGGGGGCGATGAAGGAGCGGGGCATTGAAACCATTTCATACTTCCAGGTGGATAATCCCCTGGTTAAGATTCTTGATCCCGTTTTTATAGGTTTCCATGTTCTTGACAATGCGGATATCTCGAGCAAGGCCCTGAAGAAGGCCTATCCCGAAGAGAAAGTCGGTGTTTTTGTCACCCTTGAGAGCGGCCGCCGCGGGGTTGTTGAGTATTCTGATCTCAGTGATGAAAAAGCGAATGAGCGTGACGAGGCGGGAGAGCTTCGCTATAGCGGTGGCAGCATTGCAATTCACCTTTTTGACCGGGGATTCGTTGAAGAGATAACTTCCGGCGCAAGCCTGACCCTGCCTTTTCATACGGCCCGCAAAAAGTTGAAAATTTTTAAAGAGGGTACGGTGAAGGAAGTTGAAGGCTTCAAGTTTGAGAAGTTTGTTTTTGATGCATTGCCCCTTACTGAAAAGAATGTTATTTTTGAAACCCTCAGGGAAGAAGAATTCGCGCCGGTTAAAAATGCCACAGGCATCGATTCTGTTGAAACGAGTCGCGACCTGATGATGGATCTTCATCGGAAGTGGTTCGCTGAACGGGACATTGCCGTACCGCCTGTTGTCAAAAGGCTTGAAATATCTCCCCTGGCTGCGGTTGAACCTGGAGACCTTGATACAGACCTTTTGATTCCTGAAAAGGAAGATGTTTATATTGATTGATACATTAATGGTATGATTTTATCGAAGGCGCGGTTTTTTTGAAGGCGCGAAAGCGCTTTCGCGCCTTCAAAAAAACCGCGCCTTCAATGAAAAACTTCAAATAGTGGGTGAATTTTTGTTATGAAAAAAACTTTTTTTATTCTCCTGTTGACCGTGATACTTTTTCCTCTCTGGGGTGCCGATAAAGATGAAAAAAAAACTGTCCTGGTTCTCGGCTTTTCGTCTCCCGTGATGGATGAAATTGAAGAACGCTTTATGCGTGAAGAAGTTTTGAGGGGCCTTGCCCGCAGGAAAGCTGCCTTTGTGTCGGTTATGGCGACCGAGGCATTGATCCGTTCACGGCAGAATTTCAGGGCGGGTTCTGTGACTGCGGCGGAAATGAATAAGATGGCTCGGGCCGCCGGGGCCACGCTGGTGATTGCGGGAAATGTAATCTGCAGCAACTGCACCAAAAAAAGTATTACAGGAATTGATCCACGGTGTATTTACCGGTGTACCATCGTCGTTTATTTTTCTGAATCGGAGAATAGCGTTTCTTTTTCCCTTGAACGGAAAGGTGAAAAAGACCGCTATCGGTTTCTTCGTGCCTTCAGCCGGGAGATTGTTGCCGCCCTGGCTGCGAAAAAGATGCTTTAGGCGCCGAGAACAAACTTGTTGTTTAAAAATTCAGTCTGCATTGGATTCAGGTCATATTTTTGTGCCGCCTGATTGATGAGCTTGATCTTGTCGAGATCGGGATTGTTTTTTAACTCTGTGCCAATAAATCGTACTGCTTCGCGAATTGAATCATCCATGCCACCCCTCCATATTAAGTGTATTGTATCGTGATATCCCTTTAAAGGGCCCGCATATGTTCAGGTTTTAGAACAGCTTCATCCCGTTTACTGATGACCTGCTGCAGCATCTGCAGAACCGCTTCTCTATCCCGGGGCAGGTTTGCCTTAATGGGAAGATAATTCGAAGCATGGTTTGACGCAAAATAGCAGTTTTTACTGACATGCATATTGTCCAGGATGTGATAGAGCTCTTCGAGAAGGCCGAATTTGTCAGGTATGGCAAATGTGCCCGCCTGGGCTTCCTGCCAGAGCTGCGTGTTGGGCAGAAGCATTACTGTCAGTGCTCCCGCGAAATCAGGGGACATTTCACCGAGAAGTTTACCCGTATCAACGGCATGCTCCCTGCTGTGTTCGACACCTCCGAGACCGAGGAGTACAGTCTGTGAGAGCTTGATATCTGCCTTCATAACTTTATGGGCCGTTTCGATCATTCGGTGGGGAAACGCTCCTTTTTTTACATGGCGCAGTACGTCTTTGTTGCCGCTTTCAATTCCCTGGTAAATTATACCGAGGCCTGCGCTTTTCAGTTCACGCAGTTCTTCAGGGGTCTTTTTTATAATTGCCTTGGCATTCCCGTAGACACCGAAGCGCTGTACTGAAGGGGCTTTCTTTTTTATATAGGCCATAATTTCAAGGATTGTTTCAGTAGGAAGTATCAGGACATCACCATCGGCAAGAAATGCTTTGTCAAAGGCTCCATAGGTCGATGCCTCATCAATATCCCGCTTGATTGTTTCCATATCCTTAATACGAAATTTCTGATCTTTGTAGGTTCCGCAGAAGGTACATTGATTATGAGAACAGCCCACGGTAACCTGAATGATCATACTGTAAGCTTCGCTTGGGGGCCTGATGACATGTCCGACGTAATCCATTGCTTCCTCGTTTTCTCTGTTGCATTCTTTCCTTTTCAGGAAGTTACACAGTCTCGCATTGAAGGGGGATTTTTGTCAAATGCAAAAATCCCTCTGGTCACAATGTAATGAAAAGAGGGGGCAGATTTCAACTTTTCTGGTGTAATACAATGGCGGTGATTTTTTTTAAGGCGCGAAAACGGTTCCGCGTCTTCAAAAGCGAGGAAACGCATCCTCGCCTTTGGAAGACGATTTAAATATGCTGATGAATGATTTTATTGCCTTCAACGATCGAATAATGGACAAAGGGGCGCAGCGGAGCGCTGACTGCCTCAAAGGCATTTTCGTATATGCCGATAAACTCGTGATTCCCTTTTTCCGCCATCATCTGGTAGACCCGGTAGGGCATGCCCGGGGTCAGGTCGTCTTCCGGGGAAAGAAAATCTGTAATCAGGTAGTTGTCCGGAACATTGTATACTGCCGCCCCTGGCAGATCTTCCCCCGCATGGCGGGCGAGAAATTCTTCAGCTGTTTTTTCATCTTTTTCAGTATCAATGGGATTATAGTATTCCCGGGGTGCAATACCGACTTCGGTTATTATTCCATCATTCACAAAGGCAAAGAGGTTGTAGATTGTTTCTTTCATGGTGGTCTCCCTTCTGCTTTATCGTTTTTTTTGACAGGGTTTTTCCAGGCTTTTCTCCGGTTTGAAAGTGTCCCGGGCTGCAGCAGTCAGCCCGGGACACAGGCTATGGCAGGAAGTAAAACTTGAACCCGGAGAAGGCTTTTTGGCCCCGTTATCTGATAAACGAAAATGGGATGGGGAAAATGAAATTTTTTTTAAAAAATTTAAAAAAAGAGGGCGCCCTCTTCCGGGGGCCGGCGATAGTTAATGCAAAAGGCTGCTCTATGCGCTCCCTTTGGAGAATATTGTACTAAAAACAGTGTTAAGGAATAGAACCTGAATTATTTAAGGATTTTTATTCTTTTTTCCTGTTCGCTTTCTAGGCCGATCATCTTGTGAAGCTGGATGTTGAGACGAACCGGGAGACGGTCATCAAGAATGCGGTCTGCCAGGTTTGAGTAGGTAATCTGGCCGTAAATGGGAGAAAAATTGACCACTGCCGGCTTATCCTTCAGGTGATTGATAAAGAAGTCCCGGGCAAAGATGTAATCCTTGTCGTCTCCGAGGACAAATTTTATCTCATCTTCCCTGGTAAGCTCATTGAGATTGTTCATGTGAAAGGATTTTTCTTCTCCGCTTGAGGGAGTTTTTATGTCAATAATCCTGCGTGCCCGGGGATCGACGCCTGTAAGGGGTATGCTGCCGTTGGTTTCGACCTGCACCCGGTACCCGAGATCGCACAGTTCGGTAATAAGGCTCAGAGCCCCTTCGTGGGCCAGGGGCTCGCCTCCTGTGAGGGTAACATGGTGGGCTTCTGGTATTTTTTTAACTTCCTTTACTATTTCTTTTATTGAAAGGAAGGTTCCTTCTTCCCGGGCATATTCGGTGTCACAGTAACGGCAGTGAAGATTACAACCGGTTAAACGGATAAAGAGAGACGGAAAGCCGGTTGTTGTCGTTTCTCCCTGGATAGAATAAAAAATTTCATTTACTTTCAGTTTCATTAAATCTCCCGGATTCAGCGTTTCTCTATTGCTGAAGTAGATGCTTGAACTTCCTCACACAAATACTTTCTCTTTTAATATAGAATAAATTGTATGAGGGAACACGGAAAAATTATCGGTTTATTAATTTTTTATCAATGGTTTTTTTTGAATCGGGACGCCTCTTTGCCTACTTTATGTACAAGAAATACTTTTATCAGGAGGGATACCATGAAAGCAGGACTGTTGATCACAGGCAGCGGGGCCCTTATTTATCTGACATCTCACGGGGACTATATGGACAGTTCCCTGATTGAAAAGTTCAGGGCCAAGGGAATCAGTAAATTTATCGCCTACGAGGTGCCTGTTGATGCTGCCTCTAAGAGGTACGCGGGTCACTATGATGTAGTTACCCGTGATTTAAAGGAGACCGATGACCTGAGAATACTCGATTATGACGGCACCAGGGCATTTAAGATGTTTTCCTTTGAAGAGCTGGGAGAGCCGTATATGTACGAAGGAGACCTGAAGGCGGCGGAAAGGAGTGCGTAATTCGTAAAAGATTCTGTGCATATACTGATAATTCGAAAAAGATGTTGCGGTTTATGTTTCCTGCCGCTATTATGCTATCGGCTTAAATAAAAAGGGCAGGAAAGTAATATGAAAAAAAAGATTATCAGTATTGTCGGATTATTAACATTTATTACTGTTGTTACCGCAACTTCGGGCCTTTACGCCCAGGGGAAAACTCCCGGTGACGGTGAAGTCAGGGAACGCCTTACCTATATTGATTCAGCTCTGAAAGAGGGCCAGTTTAATGCAAACCTGTGGTACTGGGGATGGCTTGGGGGCTATTCTACGGTTGCTGCTACTCAATTGACACTCTTTTTTGCAAAACCTGATTTGATGTCTGACACTCGTGCTCATGGCAAACAGGATAACATGACAGGTTTTATTACCGGGATACTGGGCGTTGTCGGCCTCGCTATTGATCCCATGGTTCCGGGATACGCCCACAGCAGGTTCAGGGACATGCCTGAAAACACTCCTGAAGAACGAGCAACAAAGCTGAAGCAGGCGGAGTACTGGCTGAAAAAGAGTTCAAAGCGTGAGCGTGACGGCAGGGGCTGGCTCAACCATGTGCTTAATTTTGCCGTAAACTTTACCGCCGGTATGGTTATCTGGCAGGGTTTTAACCGTCCATGGACGGATTTTTTCATTACTTTTGGCCCCGGTTTTCTTGTTGGTGAGGCACAGATTTTCTCCCAGCCGTGGCGGGCAATGGACGACTGGGAAGCCTACCAGAGAAAGTATATGATGGCCTCAATGCCGAGGCGTGATACAACGCAGGGCTGGTATATGGCCGCATTTCCCGGGGGTTTTGTCGTGGGTATGTATTTTTAATTAAAACCATCCTTTCTTCGGGCATTTTTTTGAAGGCAATATTTTTAGTGAAGGCGCGAAAGCGCTTTCGCACCTTCACTAAAAAGCCCCTTGACTTTAGAAACTTCTTCCCTTTTTACTTCCCATATAGAATAATTTTTATTTGGAAAGTCCCATGAAAAAGTATATTTTAACCAGAAGAAGATTTATCCAGTCTGCCGCAGTGGCCCTTCTTGCATTTCTGGTCCCGGATAAACTCCTGGCAAAGAAGCGAGGAACAAAGCTTCGGTATCTGAAAAATGAAGCTCTTCCGCTGATACAAGAGGGCTACCCCGGGAATCCCTTTCGTGAAGGCCGGTTTCTTAACGAAATCTCAAAGCCTGAAGTTTCCTTTAACACAATTCTCAAGTGGCGCTTTTCAAAAAACCCTCAGCGTGACGAAAAGAGAAAAGATACCTTTTCTCTTAATGTAAAAAAGGGGAATTCTTTTTTTACTGAAAAGAAAGATATGCTGGTCTGGCTTGGCCACGCTACCTGGTTTATTCGTCTCGACGGGGTTACCTTTTTGACCGACCCGTGCCTTGAGGGGCCCCTTTTTGTGAAACGCCTTTCTGAACTCCCCTGTGGTATTGATGAAATTAAAAATATCGACTACCTTCTTCTCAGTCACTCCCACCGGGATCATCTTCATGAGAATTCAATAAAGCAGCTCAACCTCGATAATACCGAGGCGCTGGTTCCTCTCAGGATGGGAACACTTTTAAAGAAGTGGCGAAAAGATCTCATCGTACAGGAAGCCGGATGGTACCAGACCTGTAAAACAGGCGCGGGTAAACCTGCGGTAACCATGATGCCGGCCCAGCACTGGTCTCAGCGCTATACGAAAGATATAAATGAAGTGCTTTGGGGTAGTTATATTTTGAAAGGAAGTAAAAGGACTATTTATTTTGCCGGTGACACGGCTTACGCTCCCCATTTTTCTAAAACAGGAAGTCTCTTTCCCGTAATTGATATAGCCCTGATGCCCATTGGCGCCTATAAGCCCGCGTATATTATGAAAGGAAGTCACATGACTCCTGATGAAGCAGTTCGGGCTTTTCATGACCTCGGGGCTCATACGTTTGTCCCCATGCATTACGGCACCTTTGATCTTGCCGATGAGCCTCTCGGTGAACCGGTCAGGCGACTGAAAAATCTTGATAAAGCAGGGAAGATAAATGGCACGCTGAAGGCTCCCGGTGTTGGTGAAATAATATATTTATAGCAAAAAAAGGATACTCCCGGGAGAGCATCCTTTTTTTATTAGTGTATGCAGGATTTTAGTACAATGTCCGGTAATTTACAAAGGACTTTTTACCCTTTTTAATTTCTATTTCATCAGTTTCAGTTCTTGCAACCGCGCCGTTTTTCCCGACGAATTCAAGCTTCAGGGTGTATTTTCCCGGCCTGAGAAATATTCGGTCAAACTGAAGATTAGCCGGAAGTGAATGCCAGCACCGCAGGTCAGGTTTAATCTGTGAGATAAGGGCTGCAGCGGTACCAGCACCGGCTGCAGCGCCGATGAGCCCCGAAAACAGCTTCAGGTACGAGTTGCCTGAATTTTTTGCGATCTGCTTGGCTGCAATGCCGGCTGCCAGAGCGGTGACCGCCTTGGTAACGATTCCCGCGGCAACTTTTTTATACAGCCTTCCGTAGTCATCCCGTAGGGTCATGACAGCGGTAGTTTCAATATCTTCGAGCTGTCTTGTTCTGGATATGGTACGGTTCTTTATTTTGATGCGGAGCTGGTTGATCCGGTTTGATCGTTTCCCGAAATAGGGTATCGGGTGCTCTGCTTTTCTTAAAGAAGCGACAATGGTGGCAATAGTCAGGCCCGCGGCGAGGCTTCTTGTGTTTAATGAGACATTGACAGCACTCCACATGGCCCGGTCGCTTATCAATTTCCCCCGGCTTTTCTTGATTGCGCTGCGTCCCGCCTGGTATATCACCACCAGTTCTCCCGCATTGTAGGGTAGCCGGTCCTGTTTTCCGTACTGGCGGATCAGCTTTCGGTAGTCATCACCATATTTTAGTTTTTTGGCCATCCGCTGCAGGTCCCGTCGAACCATCCTGAGGCCCGGGTTGAGCTTTACGATCTGTTTGTATTCTATATAGGCGTATTCCCATGCATTGGCATCCTTGTCAATGTCTCCGACCATTTCATAAGAGATAGCGGTGAGGTACTTTGCCATGATATTCTGGCGGTAGTTTTTGCCGGTCTGTTTCTTAATGCGGCTGAGTTCATCGTTAACCTTTTTAAATTCAACACGGGCGCTGTCAGGTTTTTCAAGCATCAGGTAATTGATACCCATGTACATGTGAACCAGAACTTTTTCAAAGTCTTCTCCCTTGTAGTTGGTTGAACGCTCATTGAGAAAGAGGGATGCAGCCTGTTTGGTTATGCTGGTACTCATGTTCGCGAGAACCTTCGAGGCTTTGCCGAAGACCTGGTTGCTTTTTGCGTAGTTGTCCCCGGTATGCAGCATCAGTCCCGCCTCCATGCAGAAGAGGAGCTGGTCTTTACCGCTTTTGTTGATGTGGGGAATGAATGCCCGGGCCGCCTGTACCGGTTTGCCCATGTAGAACTGCCGTTCCGGTTCGGCAACGATTTTGGTGTAATCGGCGCCGCAGGCGGTCATGAGGGCCGTCAGGGCGATGACTGCAGTAAAAGCTTTTGTTTTATGTGATATCTTTTTCGTATATATTCTTTTCATTTTGGTTGCCTCCTTAGAAGAATTTTGCTATGCCGATGGACAGATGTGAGTGTTTGGCTTTGAACGTGGCGTCAAAAAAACCATAACCTGTATGATCTCCGGTGACTGCGCCTTCAACCATGACATACTGTATTTCTATCTGGAGTCCTCCACTGGTTATGAAACCACCGCCCACAGCAAAGTAGAGGCCGCCTTCATTACCATTTATCACAATATCATCGTTTGTCGTATTGAAGTAAGTATAAACATTGTAACCCAGACTGAGAGAAATAAAAGGTGAAGTGCCTTTTAAGAAATATCCTTTTGCGATTGCATATACCGGAACATACATCATGGTGGTGGTTTCTATATTAGAATGATAGTCAAGGATAGTTCCTGCGCCGGCACCAAGTCCCAGATGACCGCCGAGAATGTTGACTATTAATTCCATGCCCATGTCTACGGAATACCGGTCACCGCCTTTTAAATCTTTCTCATACGATGTAAAACCGTCTACTTTTGTCTCGGTCTCAGGTATCACGTTATAGGCAATTTTCAAACCAAATTGAAACTTTTTACGCTGCTGGGCTGAAGAACGTTTTCTTTTTTTTCTTTGTCGCTGCTTCTTCTTTTTCTTCTCTTCCTTTTTAATTTCTTCAGGCTGCTCTTCTTCTTTATCTTTTTTATACTGGTACTCTTCTGCCGGGGCAGTTGATTTCTTTTTGCCTTCCCAGTCTGACTGCTCAAGAGGAACTGACGGGTCGGTGAAGAATTTAGCCTCGGGACCCTGTACTCCCCATGATACGCAGAAGGCGGCAATAGTGATAATGGTTAAAAAACGTTTCATTACATTCCCCTTTTGATGATAAAGATATCAGCATCCTGCAGGCCTGCTGCCGGTGCCGGTTTTTTTATGGTTAATACTGTGTATTATCGGTTGAAGGTGTTGAATGATTCGACAGTGAATGCCGATGGAACAGCCTGTTGTGTACTCTGTTTTTAGTGCATTTTATCAGTGGGCGCTTCTGTCGGTCAAGAAGAATCGGGGTTTGCAGCCTGAAGAGGCTAAAAATTTTTAATGTCCGGCAGGTGTTGGTTGCACCTGCCGGTACGAGTGCTACAGTTTTGTAAAGGTTTGAATAAGCTCATCAACCAGCTTTGAGAAATGACCGATTGCCGCCTTAACCGGTTCGGGTGAGGCCATGTCGACTCCCGCCTTTTGCAGTTCTTCAAGGGGGAACATGCTTCCCCCCAGGGTGAGAAAGTCGAGGTACCGGTCACGGGCCCCTTTTACTTCCTTTGACACTGATTCTGCCAGGGCTATTGCCGCGGAGATGCCTGTCGCGTACTTGTAGACGTAGAAGGCTGAATAGAAGTGAGGAATTCTCAAGGCTTCCAGGGTCAGGCATTCATCAAGGGTCAGCACATCGCCGAAGTAATCTTTTAAAAGTCCCTTGTACATCTCGCGCATGACATCGAGGGTCAGGGGCTGGTTTGCCTCGGTTGCCTCATGGGTCAGCTTTTCGAATTCCGCAAACATGGTCTGCCGATACAGGGTCGCACGGATATTGTCGATTTCCCGGTTCAGGAGCCATGCCTGCATTCGGGGATCGTCGGCGTATTTTTTGAGAAGGAAGTCACTGAGGAGTGTTTCGTTAAAGGTCGAGGCAACCTCGGCGACAAAAATTGTATAGCCGTGATTGATATAGGGCTGATTTTTTACCGAGTACCAGGAGTGCATACTGTGCCCTGCCTCATGGATCAGGGTATACAGGCTGTTGATGTTGTCCTCCCGGTAGTTGAGAAGGATGTAAGGCGGCGAATCGTAGCTGCCTGATGAGTATGCGCCGCTCCGTTTGCCCCGGTTCTCATAGCGGTCGACCCATCCGCCGAGAAGACCCTCTTTGAGTATCTGTGTGTATTCAGCTCCCAGGGGGGCAAGGGCCTCGACTGCCGTATCAACGGCTTCTTCGTAGGGCATATGAAACTTAATATCTTTTACAATGGGTACATAGGTGTCGTAGGCATGAAGCTCATCGAGACCGAGAACTTTTTTGCGAAACTCAAGGTACTTGAAGAGGGGCTCCATACTGTTTTTGACGGTCTCTATCAGGTTGTCATATACCGAGAGGGGTACATTGTCAGAAAAGAGTGAGGCCTCCCGGCTCGAGGAAAAGTTTCGTATTCGCGCATAGGCGCTGTCTTTCTTGTTTGAAAACTCCAGGGTTGTTGCCATGGTGTTTTTGTGGTTTTCGTAAGCCTCATAGTATTGAAAGAAAGCCTTCTCTCTGATGTCCCGATTTTCGTTTATTAAAAAGCTGCTGAAGCTGCCGTGAGAGAGTTCCTGTTCCGTGCCGTCGCTTCCCGTGATTGTTCCGAACTTCAGGTCTGCATTGTCGAGCTGGCTGAAGGCGCGGGAAGGGGCCTGGCCGATTTCTCCCGCCATGGCGAGAATGCGTTCAATCTCTTCATTGTGGGTATGGGGCTTGTAGCGCATCAGCTTTTCCAGAGAAAAACGGTACTCGGTCATGTCAGGGTGTTTCATGTATCCCTTCAGGGTTTCTTCCGGGAGGGCCTGTATCTCCGGCGACATGTAGCTGGCAACCTCTGAAATGCGGGTATATAGATTCGTCACCTTCTGGTACATGGCCAGGTAATCCTGGTTCGAGGTATCTTCATCGCTTTTTAAATGTGCGTAGGTATAGAGCTGCTCAAGGCTGCGGGAAACCTCAAGGTCAAATTCAAAGGCCTCTTTAAAAAGTTCCGGTGAATTTCCAAGCTTTCCCCTGAAGGTTTCATAGCGGGGAACTTCCTTCTCAAGATCTTTATAAAGCTTTTCCCAGGCATCATCGGATTCAAACATGGGAGAAAGGTTCCATCGGTTTTCCTTTGGTACGTCTTTTCGTTCTTTCAGTGCTGCTGTCATGGCGGGCACTCCTTATGTGAATGTATCTTAATTATGATGTGTCGGAAGTTTATTTGTTTCTTGAGGGAGAAAATTTTTTGTGTCAAGGGATTTTGCGTGTTATCGGGAAAACGGGTACATGAACGCGGGAAAGCGCCCGTATTTTTTGAAGGCGTGAAAGTGTTTTTCCGCCTTTAAAAAAACGGGGCGATTACTCAGGCTATTTAGAAGGAAGGCCTGTATAGACTTGAAGGGTGTATGAACTTGGAATATCGTCCCATTCTTCTACCACAAGAGTGTATGTGCCAGCAGGAACAGTTGTGCCGTAGATTTCATCATCATTAGATGATGAGTCATCCTGGTCCCATAGCAGTGCATCGGTAGTGCCGTCATAGAGTTCCCATGATAAGTCGGTATCGCAATTGGTCAGAGATACAGTGTAGTTGCCCGTTGCCGGAATAGTTACGGTGTAATAATTTGTGCCAAATGCGCTGATTGTATGGTTGTATGCTGTATCTATCTCTACTGGTGTTTTGTTCAGGCTGTCTTCAAAACATGAGGTCTGCGTAAGGATAGCGGCTGAAAGGATTAAAACTTTGATAAGAACCAATGCATTTTTCATGGCTTTTCTCCATTGGGATATATGATATTGACTTGTTATACGGCAAACGCTACTGAAGTGTCAAGGTGTTTTATAAATTTTCGCCATGGTTGAACCCTTTTTTAAAGGCGCGAAAGCGCTTTAGCGCCTTTAAAAAGGGGCGGGTAAAAGGCCTTGACAGATTGGAACATTTTTTGCCAATAAGAAGCTGCAGGAGTTTTTATGAAAAAAATCAGAATCGGTACCCGGGGAAGTGAACTGGCCATGTGGCAGGCAAACCACGTGGCAGATCTCCTGGGCCGTGAAAATGTTGAAATAATCGTTATTAAGACCCAGGGCGACAGGATACAGAATGTCTCCTTTGACAAAATGGAAGGGAAGGGCTTCTTTACCAAGGAAATCGAAGAGGCGCTTCTCGAAGAGCGGATTGATCTTGCGGTTCATTCTCTGAAAGACCTGCCGACTGAAAATCCTGAAGGCCTCACCATTGCGGCGATTCCTGTACGGGGCCCCTGGGGAGATCTGCTTTTGATCCGTCCTGAGGCCTTTGACGAGTCAAAGGATATTCCGGTTCGTGACGGGGCCTGTATCGGGACCAGCTCAATGCGGCGCCGGGCCCAGGTACTGCGGGCCCGTCCCGATGTGACGGTTGAGGCCCTGCGGGGAAACGTCAATACCCGCCTGCGCAAACTGCGGGAAAAACAGTATGATGCCATTGTTATGGCAGAGGCGGGGCAGAAGCGTATCAATCTCGATGTCAGTGATATGAAGGTTGCCCCTCTCGGTGTTGAGTACTTTCTTCCGGCTCCCGCCCAGGGGGCTCTCGGTCTGCAGATACGTTCTCATGATACAGAGACCTTTGAGGCTGTTGCGAAGCTGAATGATCCGGGTACCGAGCGCCTTGCCACGGCAGAGCGTTCCTTTCTTGAGCATTTCGGCGGCGGATGCCATGTGCCCATCGGCGCTTTTGCAGAAGAGACAAATGGAAAGATTACCCTCACCGGCATGGTGGCCGATCCTGACGGGGCGGAAATGTTTCGTGAATCCGCAGAGGGCACAATACCTGAAAAAGTCGGTGCAGAGCTGGCTTCAATACTGAAGGCAAAAGGAGCAGAAGAGCTGCTATGAAAAAAGGATTTGTCTACCTTGTCGGGGCGGGCCCCGGCGACCCTGAGCTGATAACCGTGAAGGCCCTTCGTGCCCTTGAAGAGGCTGATGTTATTGTCTATGACTTTCTTGCCAACAGCATACTCCTTGATAAGTACAGCTGTGAAAAAATATACGTGGGAAAGTCAGGAAGCAACCATACCCTGACTCAGGATGAGATCAACCAGCTTATTATTGATAAGGCTCTCGAAGGGAAAACCGTTACCCGTCTCAAGGGAGGCGACCCCTTTATCTTTGGTCGGGGCGGCGAAGAAGCAGAAGAACTGGTTGATGCGGGCATTGCCTTTGCCGTTGTTCCGGGGATATCATCTTTTTACTCGGCTCCCGCCTATGCGGGGATTCCTGTTACTCATCGTGACCATGCCAATGCTCTTGAGGTTATCACCGGGCACCGCCGTGCTGACGGGTCCGATGACGATGATGTGAACTTTCCTGAATATGATTCTGACCGGACCTATGCCTTTCTTATGGGCATGAAGAACCTTGGTCACATTACGGCCTCGCTGATAGAAACGAAAAACTTCCCCCCCGATACTCCTGTGGGCATTATTACCTGGGGTACCCGGCCCCAGCAGAGGGTCGCGACGGGAACCTTAAAGACTATTGTGAAGGAAGTTGAAAAGGCGGGGCTTACTCCCCCGGCAATAATTCTGGTGGGGACCGTCGTCACACTGCGGGAAAAGCTTCGCTGGTTTGACAATATGCCCCTCTTTGGCAAACGAATTGTTGTGACTCGAACCCGTAAACAGGCATCAAAGATTTCTCAAAAACTGATGCGACTCGGGGCGGAAGTTATTGAATTTCCGACAATAGAAATTGTCCCTGAAAAAGATATGAGTGGACTTGTCCGGGCTCTGGATAAAGCGGATGCATATGACTGGCTGGTATTGACGAGCCAGAACGCCGTAGAGATTTTTTTTGATGAACTTTTGAAATCAGGACAAGATGTCCGGGCCCTGGGAAATCTGAAAGTCGCGGTTATCGGACCTGCAACGGGAAATGAGCTTATCAACTACGGCCTGATCCCTGACATCGTTCCTGAAAAATATGTTGCCGAAGGGCTCCTGGCCGCCTTTGATGATTGTGATCTGAAAAATAAAAAGATACTGCTTCCCTGCTCAGCTGAAGCTCGTCCCGTTCTTGCTGAAGGCCTTGCGGCCCGTGGTGCTGAAGTTGATCGTATTCATATTTACGGCACCGCCCTCCCCGAAGGAAAAACTGAAGAAGAAATTGAAATGGTCGGCAATGCTGATTATATTACTTTTGCCAGTTCAAGTACCGTATCTAATTTTTTTAAGATTATTCCTGACGTGAAGGCAAAGATCGCCAGTATCGGCCCGGTCACTTCGGCAAAGGTGAAAGAACTTGGCTTTGATGTAGCGATAGAAGCTGAAGAATATACCATTGATGGCATTGTTGAAGCCGTTATTGCAGACTGCGTAAAGCCCCTCTAGCTATTATTTGTATTACGTAAGTCCCCCTCGGGGGGATTCAGGAGGGGGGGGAAGTTTCTGTGAGCCCTTTGTCCTGTAAAGGTGCTTGTTTCTTATAGATAAATAAATGCCATGGAGGCTCCCATGATGATTCACCGACCCCGCAGACTTCGTGAAACTGACAACCTTCGCAGCATGGTCGCTGAAACAGTTATACTTCCTTCTAAACTGATAATGCCCCATTTCGTATGTGAGGGATCAGGAATTCGGGAAGAAATTTCCTCTATGCCGGGGATCGAACGGGTTTCCATTGATAACTTTGTGAAAGATGTGGAAGCAGATGCCAGACTCGGCATCAGGTCATTGATTCTTTTTGGTATCCCCGATAAAAAAGATGAAGATGCTACGGGGGCCTACGACGATGAAGGAATTGTCCAGAAGGCTCTTCGTGCTGTAAAAAAAGAAGTACCCGATGTTACTTTAATCAGTGATGTATGTCTCTGTGAATATACAAATCATGGACACTGCGGCATAGTTGATGACGGCGAGGTCCTCAATGACCCGACCCTTCATCTGCTCGGAATGACCGCCCTGTCTCACGCCCATGCCGGTGCCGACATGGTTGCCCCCTCTGACATGATGGACGGGAGGGTGGGGCGCATCAGGCATACCCTTGATGATAATGGCTATTCCGGTGTGCCGATTATGGCCTACTCGGCCAAGTACTCTTCTGCCTTCTATGGCCCCTTTCGTGATGCCGCCGGGAGCGCTCCGCAGTTCGGGGACCGGCAGAGCTACCAGATGGACTGCCGTAATGCCCGTGAAGCTGAGCGTGAGGTCGCCCTTGATCTCGATGAAGGGGCGGATATAGTTATGGTAAAGCCGGCCCTCTCATACCTTGATATTATCTACCGTACAAAGTTGATTTCAGATGTGCCGGTCTGCGCCTATAATGTGAGTGGAGAATACGGTATGGTAAAAGCTGCAGCTGAGACCGGCCGTGGTGATGAACGGCGTCTGACTCTTGAGATACTTACTTCAATATTTCGCGCTGGCGCTGATATGGTAATTTCTTATCATACCCGGGAGCTTTTGAAGAAAAAATGGCTGTAGTTATTCAGAGTTTATTCTGGACAACAACTAAGAACCGTACTATAGTGAGTCTGGCCTTTTGGAGGAATGGAAATGGAAAAAATGAAATTGATTGTACCGGCACTGCTGGCGGTTATAGTTATATCGGGTTGCGGGAAAAAAATGCAGGAGCAGCCGGTAGCTGTCTGGGTGATAGGGGAAGTGACGCTCCAAAAGAGTATCGGTTCAATCGGCAGCCTTAAGGTTGGTGATAAGCTCGAAGCGGGAGATGAAATCACTACCAGCGCCTACTCCCACGCCGCTGTTCAGATTGGCAATGAGATTATGGTAAAGATCGACCGAAACAGTACTCTTTCCATATCAAGGCTCATGGCGGGGAAAGAGCATGAAGTATTTCTTAAAACCGGGAAGGTTTTTTCCAAGGTGAAGCGTCTCAGGCCGGGAGTTGAATTCCGGATTAAGACCCCCTCTATTACCGCTTCAGTGCGGGGAACCAGTTTTAGTGTCTCAAGCGCAAAGGCCGTGCAGAAGGTTGCAGTGGCCGAAGGGCTTGTTAAGGTCTCGAGAGAAAAAAGTGAAGCAGTAACCGAAGTAGCAAAGGATGCTCAGGCGGGAACAACCATTGTTATAACCGAAACAGTTAAAGAACAGCCTATCAGCGAAATAGAAAAACTTGAAATTCAAAGAGTCTCTATCGTTCCTTTTATGAAAGGCTCGGAAGCCCTTAAAGGGAAAGAGTATGACTTAATGGTCGATAAGCTGGGAGAGCAGCACGATGATATTGATGAAAAAATCAAAAAGGCTGATGTACCGAAATCCCTTACGGAAGTAAAACAGAAATACGGCCGGGTTGATGAGATTACTCTCTATAATGGAAAAGTGTACAAGGGTGTTATCCTGAAACGGGGAGCAACTTATACAATTTTGACCACTGGCGGAAAGGTCTACGTCCCGAAAAAGAATGTTCGAAGCACCCGTGTGGTTCGATAGTGTTTTCTTCTCAATGTAACGTTTAAAATGAAACTTCAGCTAAAGGGCCCCAAACGGGGCCCTTTGCTTTTATAATACTCAGGAGTTGTTTGATGCCCGGCACTCACTATGATACGATAATCAGAAACGGTACAATCTATGATGGAGAGGGCCGGGAATCCTTCGTGGGTGACATTGCTGTTAGAAAAGATCGTATTGAAAAAACTGGTACTCTTACGAATGCTTCAGCAAAAAAAGTTATTGATGCCGCCGGCCTGATTGTTGCCCCTGGATTTATTGATCCCCATACCCACTGCGATCTCACTTTTATTCGCGCCGGATACAAAAGGCACCTGGCCCGGTTCCTTCCTTCCTTTAAAGGAAACTATAATTTTATCTCTCAGGGGGTGACCTCCTGTATAACCGGTAACTGTGGCGAAGGGTACGGTGATATTAATACATGGAAGTCTCTGATTGCCAAAACCGGCTTCGGCACGAATCTGTTTCACCTGATTCCCCATGGTCAGGTCCGCCTTGATCTTTTCGGTCATGACCAGAAGGGAAGCCTCAAGGTAGATCAGATGGGCAGGATGATACATTGTTTTCGTGATCAGATGCACAAAGGGGCCATTGGATTTTCAAGCGGTGTTGAGTATTTTCCCGGCTTTGAATCTCCCACCGGGGAGTTTGTCGAACTGGCTGAGGTTGTCGCTGAATCGGGGGGCATCTATGCGACCCATACACGGGAAAACAGCGGCAGAAAAACTTCTGACGGGGAGTACGGGGTTACTGCAGCCGCGCTTGAGGCAATAGAAATCGGCGAGCGCGGCGGCGCGGCAGTGCATCTTTCTCATATCAAGATCAATCGTCCCTTTAATGATATCACCGTTAATGATCTCCTTGAGCCCATTGAAGCGGCACGCCGTCGAGGCGTCAGGGTTACCGCTGATCTCTATCCCTATGAGGCGGGAAGCTCTACCCTGACCCTGCTGCTCCCCCGGCACTTTGTTTCTTCGGGAGGGGTAAAGGAAGTCTATCGTGCCGGCGCCGGAAAGGCAGCCTTGAAAGAGGCGGTAAAAGAAATCTTCACCTGGATGGAACCTGAAAGAACAGTCATAAGTGTTATGTATAAAGGGCCAAAAAAATATGAAGGAAAATCAATTGCCGATATCGCCCGGTCCGAAGAACGCAACCCGGTGGATGTCTATGCTGATCTCCTGACCAGGGGGCGTGGAAGGGTGCCGACGGTGCTCTACTTCAGGCAGGAGATGAGCTTTGTCCGTCAGCTGGCGGCCCTCGACTATGTGATCCCCGGTTCTGATGGACTGACTATACCCTTCGGCTGGGCACAGCCTCACCCCCGGGCCTACGGGACCTTTCCCCGGATGATTCGAAACTTTGTGCTCGATGAAAAAGTTAAGACCCTTCCGTCAATGATTCAATCAATGACATCACGGCCCGCGGATATCTTCGGCCTGAAAGACCGGGGCCGAATCGCCGAAGGATGCTTTGCCGATATTACCATATTCAATCCTGGAACAATACGTGACCGGTCAACCTGGAGTGAGCCCCACCAGTATGCTGAAGGCATTGAGTATGTGCTGGTTAACGGTACCATCGCTCTGGCAGAAGGCTGCCCTACGGGAAAACGGGGCGGGGTGTTTGGGTGAAAATTCATTGCTTTTTTTCCGGCTCAATGGATATCCTGAAAATAGAATTGACCTTACACATGAAGGCCTTATTTTTGAAATTTTTGAAGGCGCGAAAGCGCTTTCGCGCCTTCAAAAATAAGGCATCATTTGTCATAAGTCTTCTTCAATAAAAATTATAACAAGTAACAACAAGTGAGGAACCATGAATCGAAATAAATCTGAAAGCTTATATAAAGAAGCACTGCAATATCTTCCCGGTGGTGTTGACTCCCCGGTACGGGCCTTTCGGTCAGTAGGCGGATTCCCCATCTTTATGGAAAAGGGAAAGGGAAGCCGGGTCACCGACGCTGACGGCAACGAGTACATTGATTACTGCATGTCATGGGGCCCCTTGATTCTCGGCCATGCCGATGATGATGTTATTGCCGCGGTCAATGAGACGGCGCTTTCCGGTACCAGTTTCGGAACCCCCCATCGTTATGAAGTAGAACTTGCAAAGCTGGTGACCGGTGCCTATGATTCAATTGAAAAGATACGCTTTGTTAATTCAGGGACCGAAGCCACCATGAGCGCCATTCGTCTCGCCCGGGGCTTTACGGGGCGTGACCGTTTTGTAAAGTTCGACGGGTGTTACCACGGTCATGCCGATCATCTTCTGGTTGCCGCCGGATCGGGACTTGCCACCTTCGGCACACCTGACAGCGCCGGGGTTACTGAAGGAAACGCGAAAGATACCCTGGTTGTTCCATATAATGACATTGATGCCCTGAAAAGCCTTCTCGAAAAGGAAGGTGAAACAGTTGCCGCGATAATCATGGAACCGGTTCCCTGCAACTACGGCCTCATATTACCAGGTGAAAATTATTTAAAGGAAGTCAGGGCTCTCTGTGATAAGTACGGCATCCTTCTTGTTTTTGATGAAGTGATAACCGGTTTCCGTCTGGCTGCCGGGGGCGCACAGGAGCTCTTCGGTGTGAAGCCGGATCTCACCACCCTGGGAAAAGTTATCGGTGGGGGGCTGCCCGTCGGCGCCTACGGGGGAAGAGCCGATATCATGGACAAAATTGCTCCCGACGGCCCGGTTTACCAGGCCGGTACCTTATCAGGGAATCCCCTTGCCATGGCAGCGGGAATTGCCACGGTAAAAAAACTTCTTGAAGGTGATATTTACGCACAGCTTGAGAAAAAGGTCGCCTTGATGAAGGAGATGCTGGGTAAAACCTTCACGGCCTACGAGGGGCGTCTTCTCTTTGCCAGTATCGGTTCGATCTTTGCCTTCTGTTTCTCCGACCTTCCAGCCATTTCCTCTGTTGATGATATACGAAAGGGAGACATGGAAAAATATGCCGCCTTTCACCGGGAGATGCTTTCCCGGGGAGTCTATCTTGCGCCTTCAGGTTACGAAGTCGCTTTCTTCTCGGCACAGCATAGTGAAGCTGATATTATAAAAACAGCAACGGCTGTTTCTGATTCACTGAAGGTGGTTTTGGGGTAGCTTAATCAGTCTTCCATTAAAAAAAGAGAGGCTTTTAGAGTCTCTCTTTTTTTGTTCCACTCATTTTTTTAAATTAATTACTTGCCAGCAGATCGGATGTTTTTATTATTTAAGAACTTACTTAATTAATAGCACCATAAAGCCCCTGCTGTTGGTAATTAGACATAATCTTGATAATGTGCTGCTGGCGGGGCGATAAGGCGGATTATACAATGAACAGTGTACCAGATGTTGCGGTAATCGGATTCAGTCATAAAACCGCATCGGTTGACGAGCGGGAATGTTTTTCCATGCATTATGACATACTTCCTGATTTTTACCAAAAAATAAAGGATTCTTCTATCGGTGAAGCGGTCTACATGGCAACCTGCAACCGAGTTGAGACCTATATCGCAGCTAAAGATATCCGTGCTGCTGTTGAAGAAATTATTAAAATATATGAAGACATCTCAGGAAAGGAACACGAAAACTTTAAAGATAACATATATGTGAAGTACTCCCGCGATGCGGTTACTCATTTGCTGACGGTAATATCCAGCCTTGATTCCATGGTTATTGGTGAAAATGAAATTGTTGGCCAGGTGAAAGACGCCTTTACTCATGGCATTCACAACAAGTCCGCGGGACCCGCCCTGAATAAACTTTTTCATATGGCCTTTCGAACTGCCAAACAGGTAAGAACAGAAACCGATATATCCAAAAATCCTCTTTCAGTTGCCTTTATCGCCACAGATCTGGCTAAAAGTCTTTTTGATGATTTTAGTGAACGTAAGGCCCTTCTGATCGGCGCCGGCGAGATGGGTGAGTTGATCCTGAAATATTTTACGAAGTATGATGTCGGAGAGATTACCGTTGCCAACCGTTCACTTCATAATTCTGAGCGTATTGCCAGTGAAATTGACCGGGACGTGGAAATAATTCTACTTGATGATATTGAAGAAGCCTCTTGTGAAGTTGATATTATTATTTCTTCCGTATCGGCTCCCCACTATATGGTTACCGCTGAAATGGCCCAGGAAATAATGCAGGTGCGTCAGGATAAGCCGATTTTCCTGATAGATATCGCGGTACCAAGAAACATTGATCCCAATGTCGGGGATATAGAAAATGTACATCTCTATAATATTGATGATCTTCAGTCTATTGCCGATGAAAATCTTAAAAGCCGTCTCAGTGAAGCTGAACTGGCCCGTGAATTTATAGATGCAAATGTAAAAGAATTTTACGAATGGCACAATGAACTCTCTGTGGCCCCGACAATTGTATCGATTCAAAAGCAGTTTGACGAAATTCGTACTATGGAACTTGACCGCTACCGAAAGAAAAAAATGAAGCATCTTTCAGAAGATGACTTTTCGTTGATAGAAGAACTGACAAAGCAGATAATGACCAAGACGCTGCACAATCCGATTGTGAACCTTAAACGTCAGCATCGGTGCAGTGATCATGAAAAGGAAGAACGGGAACATCTCCACCGTCAGACTAAATTTATTGAGGAGATTTTTGTAGAAAAATGAAAATGCCAGATAAGCCTCGGCTGATTTTCTGGGAGCTGACCAAGCGGTGTAATTTAACCTGCAAGCATTGCCGGGCAGAAGCGGAAGACATCGATTATAGTGGTGAACTTTCTGAGGACCAGATCAAATCAGTTATAGATGATATAGCAAAGGTCTCATCCCCCATCCTGGTTCTTACCGGTGGTGAGCCCCTCTACCGGGATGATGTGTATAATATTGCCCGATACGCGGGAGAAAAAAATATTCGAGTCGCCCTGGCGAGCAACGGAACGCTGATAGATGAAGAAGCCGCCCATAGAATCAAAGAAGCAGGTATCGCCCGTGTGGCCATATCTATTGATGGAAAAGGCCCTGAATCACATGACAGCTTCAGGGGTATTGCCGGCTCTTTCGATGATGCTGTCAGGGGTGCCCGCCTTTTGAAAGAGACGGGTGTCGAATTTCAGTTTAATACCACTGTCACAAAGCGTAATGTTGATGAAATAGATGATATTCTTGTTTTTGCAGAAAATGAAGGAGCAGCGGCGCTGCATATTTTTATGCTTGTTCCGGTTGGCTGCGGTGTTGAGATTGCAGAAACTGACATGATTTCATCTGAAAAATATGAAGAAGTCCTGAACTGGTTCTATGACCGTTCGAAAGAAACCAAGATGGAATTCAAGGCAACCTGTGCTCCTCACTACTACCGTGTAATCCGTCAGCGGGCCCGGGAAGAAGGAAGAAAGCTGAGCTTTGAAGAGGACGGCATGGCTGCCATGACCCGGGGATGCCTGGCGGGAAGCGGTGTTTGTTTTATTTCACACCGCGGAGATGTTCAGCCATGCGGATACCTGCCATTGGTTGCGGGTAACGTGATTGAGACGCCCTTTGAAAAGATATGGAACGAATCGGAGCTTTTTCTTGAGCTTCGTGATGCAAATGTACTTGAAGGTAAATGCGGCCCCTGTGAGTACCGGATGGTATGCGGCGGTTGCCGGGCCCGGGCCTTTTACGCCACGGGGAATCATCTTGATGAAGAGCCCTACTGTATATATGAGCCGAAGGGATACCGTGAATGTCTCGATTCACCGACATCGAAACCGAAATCCTGAACTTCCTTCAAAAATCCTTTCCCCTTGTGGAAAGGCCTTTTCTGGACATTGGCGGCAAACTCGGCATTCCTGAACAGCAGGTTTTGAAAACTGTCAGCGATCTGAAAACAAGAGATGTAGTCAGAAATATAGCCGGTATTTTTGACGGCAAAAAACTCGGCTACCATCTGAGTCTTGTTGCTCTCAGTGTGCCTGAAAATATTCTTGATGAAGCAGCGGCGGTGATTAACTCTCACCCCGGAGTGAGCCATAATTACCTGCGGGATCACCGGTATAATGTCTGGTTTACCCTGGCTGAAGAAACCCCCGAGGCCTTTGAGAAATCTGTTAATGTGATTGCTCGTCAGGCTGGTGCTGAAGACTGCCTGGTGCTTCAGAATGAAAAACTATACAAGATTGGATTTACTCTCTCCATTGGAGAAAAGAATAAAGAAGAATTTAAAGAAGAGAAATCGGGTGAGGAAGTTAAAGCCTCAATACCCCTGAGTGCCTTTTCTGAAAATAGTATCATTGCTCTGCAGCGGGATCTTCCCCTGGAAAGCCGTCCCTTTGATGTACTTGCCGAAGGTGCGGGAATCAGCAGTGGTGCCGAACTGATTAAGCAGGGCGAAGGACTGCAAGCCGGGGGATACATGCGCCGTTATGCAGCGGTTCTGCGCCATCGGCAGGCGGGATACACAAGCAATGCCATGACTGCCTGGCGGGTTCCCGATGAGGGCGTTCCTGACGAAATGGTACGTCCCTTTGGTGAAGAAAAAGCAGTAACCCATCTCTACCTGCGCACTCTGTACCCGGGGCGGTGGGAACACCGGCTTTTTGCCATGATCCATGCCCGCAGTGATAAAGAACTTAATGAAATCCTGGTCCGCCTGGGAAATGCCTCAGGTCTCAATGATCGGCTGGTTCTCAGGTCACTGAAAGAATTTAAAAAACAGAAGGTAATGTACTTTTCTCCTGAATTTACTGACTGGAAGGATACATATTATGATTGATATAGGAAAACTTTACTGTGGCGGTACCTCAACGGGTGACGGCCTCAGGTATGGAACAAAATCAGAAGCTGACTGTCACGGCAACAAACCCCACCAGATAGTGACCCTTGCCAGTGAGCGGAAGCCCATCGTTGTCTGGAGTACCAGCCGTACCTGTAATCTCCGCTGTGTTCACTGCTATACAGATTCTGACAATAAAATATACAGCGGAGAGCTTACCACCAAAGAGGGATTCAATCTTATTGATCAGCTCGCTGATTTCAATATTCCATCGCTTCTTTTTTCAGGCGGCGAGCCCCTGATGCGGCATGATATATTCTCCCTTATTGAATATGCTGCGAAGAAGAACATCAGGCCGGTAATTTCGACTAACGGCACACTGATTGGTGCCCAGACGGCCCGGGACATTAAAAATGCCGGGGTTGTCTATGTCGGCATCAGCCTTGACGGTATGGAAGAAGTAAATGATAAATTCCGCGGGGTTGAAGGGGCCTATAAAAAAGCCATGGCAGGATTTGAAAACTGCCGCAATGCTGATCAGCGCGTCGGCCTTCGCCTTACGCTGACGAAGCAGAATTACAGTGATCTTAACAGGATTTTTGATTTTATTGAACGTGAAGATATTAACCGCGCCTGTTTTTACCATCTGGTATATTCCGGCCGTGGAAAGGATATGTTCAAAGATGATCTGACCTACCATGAGTCAAGGGACGCCATGGATATTATTATGGCACGCACAAAGGATTACTTTGACCGGGGTAAAGACATAAATATTCTCACGGTGGACAACCATGTCGACGGCGTATACATGTACCTTAAGCTGAAAGAAGAAAATCCGGAGCAGGCAGAAGAGGTCTACCGGCTTCTTTCATGGAACGGCGGCGGGGCCCATTCAACGGGTGTCGGAATCGGAAATATAGATTTCAACGGAAACGTGCACCCGGATCAGTTCTGGCAGGATTACAGTCTTGGAAATATCAGAGAAAGGAAGTTCGGGGATATCTGGTTTGATGAGAGCGAACCCCTGATGAAGGGACTGAAGCATAAAGCTGATTTTATCAAGGGACGCTGCCGGGTCTGTAAATACCGCGAGCTCTGTACCGGGGCCATGCGGGTACGGGGCTATCGAACCTATGATGATCCCTGGGCCCCAGATCCAGCCTGCTATCTGACTGATGAAGAAATCGGATTAGACACAGATACAAAGGCAGAACTGAAGGCGGCTGGTGAACATTTTGAGCAGCCGAAGGAGCTTCTCGCGATATGAATCTTTATCCGGTAATGATTAACTTGAAAGACCGCAAGACTGTCATGATTGGCGGTGGGGAAGTTGCACTTCGAAAAACCAGTGACCTTCTTGACTCAGGTGCTCATGTGAAGGTTATCTCGCCAGAGTTTCACAGCGATTTTGCTCTCCTCGAGGCGGATAGCCAGAAAAGCCTTCAGCTTGTAAAGAGAAAGTACCATCCGGGAGATCTTCAAGGAGCCATGATGGTGTTTTCAGCCACCAATGATCCCGGAGTGAACCGTGAAGTTTTTGAAGAAGCCACTGAATTGAATATACTGATCAATGCGGTTGATGATCCTCCTAACTGCAGTTTTTATATTCCCTCCATGTACCGGAAAGGGGATCTGATAATGACCCTCTCTACCAGCGGGGCTTCTCCGTCCATGGCGGCCCGTCTCAGGCGAACACTGGAAGAACATATTCCCGAGGATATCGATGTGATTTTAACGGCCCTGCGCGAGGCGCGGGAGCTGCTTAAAGAATCATCTTCTTTTGATCAGCTTGATTTTAATCAGCGGGGTGCCCTGTTGAAGGATATTGTCAACCGTGAAGATCTTCTTGAAGGTCTTTGCACATCCTGTAAAGAAGAAAACCTTGAAGAATTTCTTAAGTCAAGAGTCTGTGAAGGATAACCGTCAGAAAACGGTCATGTAACTATTGAAGTGAGGTAACTGTTATGAGTTCTTCTGATTTTAATGGACTGATTATTGACGTTATAGTGTCAGCTGATGAACTGCCTGTTGTTGATAAATCCGCAAAGTCAGAGAGATCGTGTCCTGAATGCGACCGGAAATTTTCTCTTTTAAAAATTAAGGGTACGGAAGTTGATTTCTGCAGCTATTGTAAAAGCTACTGGTTTGATTCAGGGGAGCTTGCAGCCATCACTGACCAGGGTACTGATATTCCCGATACCACGCTTCGGTCAAGGGAGGCAAAACATCCATGTCCTGTCTGTGGAGAGATAATGAAGGAGCATATCTACCTGAGAGGGAATAATCTTCTGGTTGACCGCTGCCCTGAACACGGCGTATACCTCGAGAGCGGAGAACTTCAGCGGGCCCTTGATGCCCTGAAGGAATAATTTAATCTTTTTAGAGAAGGTCTATGGATCAGAAAACAGCAGATGGCAGAAGCAGAAGTAATGTGCGTCCCGGACTCAGGGTCGCCATTGTACTTAAAAAGGATCAGCGTTCAGGCGCCCTCACCGAAGGAACAGTGCAGGACCTTTTGACAAAGAGCCCCTCGCATCCCCATGGAATTAAGGTCCGCTTGACCAGCGGTGATGTGGGGCGGGTAAAGAAAATCTTTGCGTAAGCAGCTTCAGAGGGGCATTTTTTAAATATTTCCTTTACACCATTTTAAGTTTATTTTTACTGAAAATTGCAAGGAATAATTACTTAACCTTTTTCAGTAAAATGCTGAATATGTATCTTCGAATAATCGATACTGTTACTGTATACTAATAGATTATTGCGGAGAAAGAGATGAAACAGTTATTTGCGGCAGTCCTGGTATTTCTTTTCTCAATGGTATTGATGGCTGATATGGTGAAGGAAAAAGAAAAAACCGAAAGCCGAAAATCTAAAAAACATGTTCATGCCTTCGCGTCCCGGGAATGCAAGGGTGTCGGGTTTAAAGCAGGTGATCGCTGTCTTGCGAATTACTGCACTCAGGCCAATGCGGTAGAAGTATATCTTATCATTAGTAAAAAAGATTACCGTAATGCCGTATCATGTTTTAAAAATGTTTTTGAACCCTGCGTTATTTCCTGCAGTGCGGGATCAGCGGACACGGTTTCTGAGAAGTGCAATGCTCTTCTTAACCGCTGCATCAGTTCGAAGTGAAGTCATATGTTCATCCTGCAAAGTGATTGACGCATTCACTTCCTTCAACTATTATAAACAATCAGCATATTCGCTGAAATATATTTCAGGACAACCAGCATGAAACAATTACTATTTCTGGTAATGGTCTTTGCGGCTATTGCAGGAAACACATCGAATTTATATGCCCGCTGTACCGCGGGGAACTGCATAAATGGAAAGGGAACCTTTCTGTATCCCAATGGAAGCCGATACGAAGGAGAATTTAAAGAAGGAAGTTTTCACGGCGAGGGGATTTACTATTTCTTTAACGGCAGCCAGTATCAGGGAACCTGGAAAGAAGGTAAAATGTCAGGTCAGGGAACCTGGCGTTATGCAAACGGCATGAAAATGAAAGGAAGTTTTACCGATGGGAAAATTTCCGGTGACGCAAAACCTGAACCGGTAATCATTTATAATGATTTTAATTATATTTCAAGCATTGTACCTGAAAATACCGAGATGCTCCTGGTGATGAAATCTGTTGAAGATATTTTTATCCAGCTTCCGGTTACAGAGAAGAGTTTTTTCGGGGAAAAAATTAAAAATGTTAATCGTCTTCAAAATGAACTGGGGTTTAATCCTTTTTCTAAAAAGGATCTGGAGAAACTTGGAGTTGATATGAAACGTCAGGTCGGGGTAGTTGTTTCTGATCTTGATTTAAAGGATGTTAACCAGCCGTCTATGAATGTCGTGATTGCTTTACCGGTCACAAAGGATGGGAACTTTCTTGCTACTCTTCGTTCAACCTTCCGAAGAATAAGCAGAAACAGGGGGCGCTTTGAGTATCATGGTGATGTCTTAAGGTTCCTCCCCGGGAGGACTACAAAAAATTTCAAAAAAACTTTCGGCGTGGTCAAACGGAATGGATATCTTTTTCTCGGTTTTAATCCCAACGGCGATGTGGCCCCTTATCTTCAGAAAATAATTGACCGCAAGAAGACTCTTGCCGAATCTACCGTCTATCGGGATGTTGTAGGGAAAATTGATACGGGAGAAGAGGCCTTTGTTTATTTAGACGGAAGGAAATTTGCTGACATATATACAATGATTCTTGCGCAGTCTGGTAAAAACAGGGGGATGAATAATCAGCAGCGTATGGCGATGGGCATGGCTTCCGGGATGATGAAAAACATGATATCAATCATGAAGGATTACCGGGGTATCGGGATGACCCTCGATTATAACCGGGGTGATCTGGTTCTTAAGGGAATCAGTGTCTTAAAAGAAGGATCAGAGCTTCTGAAAATGTATCAAGGTATCACCTATGACCGGAAAAATGTTCTTGGTGTCAGTAAAAGACCTGTCGCCCTGGCGGTCATTGGTGTAAACATGAAAGAGTATATCAACTTTATGATGAAGAGTCTTCCTCCCTTTTTAAGCATGACAGTACAGGGAAAGATGCAAAAGCTGAAGGACTCTGATGGGATAGATGTTCAGGTTGAGCTTATCGATAACCTTGCCGGCAACATCAATGTGGGGGTCTATGATGGCGGTACTTTCAGCAGTGAAAACTTGAATGTTGTCATGACTGCAAATGTGAAGGATGTTAAGGTAATGCAGGGGTTTATTAAAAAAGTTTTTGCTGATGCTCCAAAGGATAAAGTGAAACCGCTCCGCATCGGCCGTGTCCAGGGACGCGTCATTTCGATGAAGAAACAAAAAATATTTTTCGGCATGGCAGGGAAAAATATCGTTGTGGCCCTTTCTGAATCCATGTTTCGCGCATCAATGAGACCCCGCATGTCCCGGACCTTTCTCTACAAAGTTGATCCTGAAGTTGCAAAGGTGATCAATAAGGATGGAACCACAATCTATGTTGATGCGGAAGAGCTTCTCAAAGCGGTTAAAAGTTTTTCACGGGTGTCAGCAAAAAAACAGAAGGGAAAGCAAAATGCTGATAAAAATGCTGTCTTTGAAAAGGTGATGAAGCATTTTTATTACCTCTGCTGGAATTCATGGAACCGGGATAATGTTTTCTTTACAAAGGCCGTGCTGAAAACTAAATTCAACAAGCCATTTTTTCGGGGAGTCACTGATTTGATTCAGGAAATAAATATACTTGAAAAAAAGAACCGTCAAAAGCCTGCTGTGATTATTGAAAAAAAATAAGAATCTGTAGATTTATATAAACTAAAAGGGCCGGTGCATATGCACCGGCCCTTTTTTGTATTTTGGTTATTCTCAGCTGCCTATAGACGTATAATGGTCGGGAAAGGTGTCAAGTCTTACAAAATCCTTCAGTTCCTTTCTTCTGGGTGCCGGTTTGGCTTCGCCTTCAGGTTTCCCGATGGGAATAGTTACTACCGCATCAAAGCCCTCGGGAATTGCTAGAATTGTATTTATCGCATCATGGTCCATGGATCCCACCACGACGGTTCCGAGTCCCAGGTCATGGGCTCGGAGGCAGAGGTTTTGGACTGCCAAACCAAGGTCAAACATAAACCAGTCTTTAAATTTGGTTGTCTGTTCTCCTTTTTTATACCCGGAGCGGATTGTGTCAGCACAGACTGTAATAAGAGCAGAGCAGTCAAAGGAGCACTTTCTGGCCGGATTGGTATCTGAATATGTTTCAGTTACCTGCCGTATTAACTCACGGTCGCGAATGACAATAAATTCCCAGCACTGTGTGTTTGCCCATGAGGGGGCATAGCGGGCGGCTTCAAGTATTTCATGAAGGTCATCGTTTGAGACGTAATGATCAGTGAATTTTCTGACAGACCGCCTGTTGAAGATTGCTTCTTTTAATTCCATTGGTTCCTCCGAATCTACCTGTTTGTTTTTTATCACCTGAAATGATAATGTCAAGAAGTTTACGCTGATTCGTCTTGCTCATGACAAGTGATTGACAGAAACTGAAGGATGGCTTAGAATCTTTTTGTTAGATATTAAAACATGGAGAATTCAGAATGGCTAAAAAAATAATGATTATTGATGATGCTGCTTCTATGAGGCAGGTGATTTCATTGACCCTGAAAGGGGGAGGATTCGATTTTGTTGAAGCGGGAGATGGCCAGGAAGCTCTTGATAAACTTGAAGGGGAACTGATAGACCTTTTTGTATGTGATGTCAATATGCCCAATATGGATGGACTTACTTTTCTTGGAGAAATTCGTAAGAGCGAAAAACATAAATTTACTCCCTTTATCATGCTGACCACAGAAATTGGAGAAGACATCAAGCAGAAGGGTAAAGATCTTGGGGCCAATGCATGGATTGTTAAGCCCTTTAAGCCTGAACAGCTTCTTGAGGCAGTTAAAAAAATGATAAATTAGATTATGAATCTTAAAGACATGGTAGATGCTCTTGCAGAGCGCATTGTTTTAACTGATAGATTGGCTGATAATCTGAATGAGGACATTGATCTTCTTTCAAAGCTCTCAGAAACGGCAGAAAAACAGAAACAGAAGATTCTTAATGCTGCCTATCAGCGGGAGGGCCATGAAGGGGAACTCCTGGCGACAATCACCCAGGGGAGTTTTGAATATAAGATTTCCGCACCCCGTTATGACGAAGCTGATTTCATTAAGAACAGGCGGCGGGGGCCCGGGGGCAAGTATTTTCCTTTCATCGAAATAGAATTCCCCTGCAGTGTAAAAATTACTGCTTTAAAACAGAATGAATCCCATGAAACGGAAGGAAAGGTGAATCTTTATAGTAGTGAATGTATTGTTGAGGATACAGTGCTGCCGATAGCGGGAGACGCTATGGATATGATTATCTGGCACTGCAAAGAATATTCCTTTCTTCTTGAATAAGTAAAAGTACAGGGTATAAAGCAGGAAGGAACAAGTTTGCTAAACTAGACTTGTTCCTTCTTACTTCATGCTTGTACCTTTTATTGTCTCATGTGCTGGTTAGTGTTCGCGCAATTTACATTAAATAGTAAAAATATTTTAGTAAATAATTCCGGGGTAGTTATGATTTTTCAAAGGTTATGGAAATACAGTTTTTTGATAGTACTTGTTTTGGTAAGCACTGCAGGTGTTGGTAGTCTTATGGCTTCAGGAATTACTGTTGAGCATAATGTGCATTTTCAAAGCCCCTATTTTTCTGATCCTGCAGTATCACATAATGGCAAATATATTGCATATGCAGGCAATAACAGCGTGAGGATATGGGATGTCAATGGGAACTGCATTGGCTCTTTCATTGATAAACAGCCTTATATCAATCCTCCTAATGCATTCAAGTTCTGGCAGCCCAATAGAAATATTTATGCAGTCACTTTTTTGCCCGACAATAAACATGTGGCAGTGTCTGTTTTTCCTCGCAGGGTGTATGTTCTCGATTTGAACGGTAAGATAATTAATAAGTATAAGGTTAAAAAGCTCAGAATAAGCAGGGATAAACGTGAGTGGAGTAAAATAAGCCAGATACATTATTTTCCTGGCGGGGATAAGCTTCTTACTTATGAACCGGGCGGGGATGATATTGTTGTTCGGAATAAAAATTATGAAAAAATCAAACGGGTACAGTTAAACAAGACAACCAGTGTCATTAAGTATATTATTCGTATTTCTCCAGATGGCAGGTTTTTTATTGTCGCGCAGAATGTAGCAGGGACAACGAAAAATGGATGGAAAACCTACATTCGTTTATTTAATAACAAAGGCAGACTACTGCGGAACATTTCTTCTGACAGGCCGGGAAGAATATCAACACCTTACGGGAAATCAAAAAAGATTTTTTTCCTTCCAGACTGGGTTGAGTTCAGCCCGGACAGCAAATATCTTATTTATATGAATACCTATCATGCCGGGCGTTTCAGAGACCCTTCAGACAGGAAGAAGTACCACGGCGGCAGGATACGCCGTGTGGAGATCAAGAGCGGCAGGGAAAAGGAGTTTTGGATTCCAGACAGTAGATACCGTATAACCCGTTTATTCCATAACAAAGACGGGAAGACATACACCGGTGTAAGCAGCAGGGCTGTATATAAGATCTCAAAAGATGGAAAAATCATAGAAGAATATGTGCACCAGAAGGTAGAACATGCCCATCGAAATGGGAGAACCTATAACCGTATGTTTTCAGCCTCACACCAGCAGATACCTGTCATGGGTAATATTATTATTGGGAATTGCAGCGATCCTGACAGCGGCTTTGCTCTCTATACAAAGACCGGTGAAATGAAGGTGTTTAATACCTATCCATTATATGTCCCTAAAAGGGCATTTGTTTCTTTTAATGGAGAATTCCTCTCATTTGAAATCGAACGGGCGAAAAAATCAGTGTTTTTTGATGTGAAGAGCAATAGTGTTGCCTTGAAGGACTCATCAGTGTATTTCGACAATAAAAACAAGCCATACAGCCTCTGTCATGACAGGAAGAAGTATAGCAACACGATAACTTATGATTCAGGAAGTATATCTTACAGCCACCGTGAGCATTCTTATATGTTTCTTATGCCGCTGCCGAACGGGAAATTTGCAGAAATAAAGAATGGTTTTACCCTGTACAACCTTGATGGTGACGCATTACGGCGGTACCCTCAGGCAAAAATTAAACTCAGTACAGCTATTGCGAAGAACATGAAATACTATATTGAACCTCTTACCTGGCCTAAGGTTAAGTATGTACTTTTAAAAAACATGAAAGGTGAAACTCTACTGAAAAAACTGACCGGGGCCTTTTTTACTTTTGCATGGACCGTTTCGCCTGATGGAAAATATTTTGCAGGAGGTCATGACAGTCAGGGGTTTATACAGGTTTATACAAAAAGAGGAGAAATGGTTCATCGGATAACAGACCTTCTGGCAGGACAGGTCCAGTCTCTGGCTATGACAAAAAATAACCGCTATCTCATTGCTCTTGGGAGGATGGGGACAGTTAAAATTGTTGATCTTAAAAATACAAAACGCAGGGCAGAGATATCATTTTTCAGTGGTAATGGGTTTGTTGTGTCAGATAACAAAGGGCGTTATGACTGCAGTGATAACGCATTAAATAGAGTATCAGTTGTTAAGAATAGAAAGAGCCAGACTGGGGCGGTGAAAAAAGAAGCCAGAGTTAAAGGCCTGTTGTGGAAATTTTTCAAAGGGGAATAAATATGAAGAAGATAGTGATAACTATATCAGTATCAGCACTGGTTTTTTTAACAGCTCTTTCTTCCATTTCAGAGGATGATGTTCCCGAGGCAGCATCACTTTGGGGTAAGTATAATACTCTCATTGGTAAAATTAAATGCCCTGATGTAAAGCTAAGCAGGAATCCTTTCTGGCAGTTCGGCTTTAAAGAATACGGCTATGCAAAGGAACGAACCTGGTGCAGGGGAAAAAAAGGGAAGGCCGGGTATTATGTGTATGTAAAACCCTACTGGTATGCATGGAAAGAGAAGGGCAAAAAAGTGAACATAGAGACCATTGCCTCGTTAAACGGGATATATAAAGGGCTGCAGAAAAAATTGAAATGCCCGAGTAATGCTTCGCTATATAAAAAATTCACCGATTACGGCTATACTGCCGAGCATTTTAAGGGTAAACAGATTTTGTGGTGCGGAGGCTATACTCCCCCCGGGCATTTTGTCTATGTGAAGCCATACTGGTATATCTGGAAGACTTATGTTCATCACATTGACGTTCCGTCCGATGCATCAAAGGGGAAAAAGTATATCTACAGCAACCTGCTGCAGGTCATCAAATGCCCTGAAGATAGAAAGACTTATAGGATGTTTTATGAATACGGCCTCCATGAACAGAACAATATCTATTGCGGACGCAAACGAACTGCTCCGGGTTACTGGATGTATGTATATCCCAACTGGTACATCTGGAAAAATCGAAAGAAAAAGGAAGATGAACTGGATGGAGATCATGACAACTGGCCGCCTGAATAGTGTGGTGAATGGGAGCTAAGTGTTTGCACAAGGAATAAGTCTTCTAAATACGGAGAGCAGACTTGTTCCTTGTGCTATCCTCTATACCGGCTCATCATGGAGCACTTTACTGAATATCTTTCGCGTCTTTACACCGCATCCCTATGTCTGCATCAGACTTATTTAATCCTCAATTTTCAATAAATGAAATCCGTCATTCATATCTGAGGAAGCCCAGGGACCATTTCTTTTCTTTTTTAAAATACCCATGGCGGCGTGTTTCCCGTCATTGCTTACATACATTGACTCCGACACGAGCAATGTTGTTATGCCTGGAAATATTTTATGCAGCGGAATTGTTTTTATTTTTTTCATTGTGTCTAAAGCAAAGGCATCAACACCTGTTTTGTGAAAAACATAAACATATTTTGAATTGGGAGATTCAATGAGCTTAAATATATTTCTTCCCGAGCGAACTTTGTTTGTGAGCTTTCCTGTGGCAAGATCATATCGGAAAATTGTGGCAAGCTGGTTGCTGCCGAGGAAAAGATATTTTTTTTTCCGATCAATTAATCTTCCATAGGAAGTAACGGGAATGGAAAGAGAAATATGACTCCTGGTTTCGGTGTTGACCACATAACCCTGTGCTTTTGGCCCGAAAAGAGATCCTTTTGCCGGATTATTGTGAGGCCCTTCGTCATATTCCAGGAACACAATATGTGAAAAATCCGAAGACGTAAAAGAACTTATGCTATAGGTGGAGGCTGTTCTGCCTTTGTATCGCACCGGAACCTTGATAGTATGTTTCCAGTCGACTTTTCGTTTCTTAATATTAAACCGATGAAGAATTATGTGTCCTGGAGTTTTCTTTTTATTTAAAAAATATATCCGGTTAAAGTAGTAAAAATATGAACCCGAAGGATCTACTCCTATGGGAAGGACTCCTTTCTGTTCCATTGGGTGGTTCCAGTTCCGTTCCAGGGGAGTCATCCAGTTAAGTTTTTTGCTTTTCAAATCCATCTCAGCATAATAGGAATTATTAACCTGCTTGAGATAATTCTTTTTATTAACGTACTTTCTGTTTCGAGCGCAATAATACATGTTGTATTGAGAAATGAATCGAGAAACGGACCCGTCTATGCAGGGCGGATTTCCGGAAACAGTTTTAACCGTTTTATTTTGAGCCAGATACAGACCAATCGTGCCTGTTTCGGGATTATAATGGACAATCTTTTTGTCATTCCATCTCCAGTATTTACCTTCCAGCTTAAGACCGTTGATTATATATCTCCGGTTTGCCCTGGGAAGATTTTGAATATTAATGGGTTTTTCGATTCCACTAAGATTTTCAATGGCAGGTAAGTTTATCTTTCGATTAGTCTGAATATCATAAATAACGGGAGCCCAGGGTCTGGTTGTTCCTTTGCTGAGAATATACCGGTTGGGATGAATTTGTTGATGTTCAAATCGTTTGCATCCATGAACGGTTTTTATGATTGTTATTCCCGGTTTGCCCGCGGTATTTCCAATTGCAACCATAGTTTTCGGCACCGCAAAAATTGATAAAATAGCTATACATGAAAAACAAATTAAAAATCTTTTAACTTCCCTTTTCATTGTTTTCTCCTTGCAAATATCAAAAAAGCCTTGCATGCCCGGTGCTTTTTGTCAATATTTTAATATGGAAGTAGCCTTGTGCAGCTTTTCAAAAGTGCCATTCTGTTTTATCTGACGGGTGTTGGTTGAGGAACTTTCCTGAATATCTGAATCGCAAAAAAGGGCGCCCGACGGACACCCTTTTTAATAATGGATATGTTGAATGTGTTAGTTTGCTACAATATTGACCAGTTTCCCCGGTATTGCGATTACCTTGCGGATAGTTTTGCCTTCGATAAACTCTTTTACCCTCTCGTGTTCCATGGCCATTTTTTCCATATCTTCTTTAGAAATGTCTGAGGCCACTTCGACCTTTGCACGGATTTTTCCATTGACCTGGAAGACTACTTCGATTTCGTCACGGGTAGTCAGCGCTTCGATAAAATCAGGCCACGGGGCATCTGAGAGAAGATCGGTTCTTTTCATGTTTTCCCACATTTCTTCAGCTACATGGGGAATAAAAGGATTAAGCATGGGAATAAAACTGTCAAAGATCTCTGAAAGAACAGTGCGCCCGGCGGCACTCTGCCATGCTTCTTCGGATACCTGGTAGAGGCCGTTTGTCAGTTCCATGAAACGGGCAATGGCTGTATTGTACATCATTCTGACTGCCATATCATTGGTGACAATTTTAATGGTACGGTGCAGTTCAATGCGGATTTTTTTCAGTTCATCAGTAAGCTCGTCTTCTTTGATCTCAGCGCCTGTTGTGTAAAGATCGATATGGCTGTTGAGAAAGCGCCAGATTCGGTTAATAAAGCGGTAACTTCCTTCTACACCCTTGTCAGACCAGTCGAGGTCTTTCTGGGGCGGTGCGGCGAAAAGCATGAAGAGACGAACCGTGTCCGCCCCGTATTTTTTAATGATCTCATCGGGGTCAACAGTATTCCCCTTTGACTTGCTCATCTTGGCCCCGTCTTTGATAACCATGCCCTGAGTCAGGAGGCGGGTGAAGGGCTCCCGGTTTTTTACAAGACCAAGATCATTGAGTACCATGTTGAAGAACCGGGCATAGAGGAGATGAAGTACCGCGTGCTCAATGCCTCCGATATACTGGTCTACAGACATCCAATAGTCAACTTCTTCTTTATCAAAAATTTCTTTTGATTTGGGGGAAGTGAACTTCGCATAATACCATGACGAATCGACAAAGGTATCCATAGTATCGGTTTCACGCTGTGCGTCTTTTCCGCATTTTGGACACTTGACCTTGAGGAACTCGTCCATCTTTGCCAGGGGCGATCTGCTGTCTCCGTGAAAGTCTACTTCCGTGGGCAGAACAACCGGAAGGTCCTTTTCTGGTACCGGTACCTCACCGCAGCTGTCACAATATATGATGGGAATCGGGCAGCCCCAGTACCTCTGCCGGGAGATGCCCCAGTCCCTGAGACGGTAATTTACCTGTCGGGTACCGAAACCTTCTTTCTCTGCATAATCGGCAATTTTTTCGATTGCCTCTTTATTGTTAACGCCGTCAAAGGGACCGGAGTTAACATTGACACCTTCGGCAATATAGGCGTCCTCCATTTCATCGATTTTGATGGGATCTTTAGGGTTGTCGATAACCAGTTTGACCGGTATGTTATATTTTTTAGCAAAGGCGAAGTCCCGGGTATCGTGGGCCGGTACCGCCATGATGGCGCCGGTTCCATATTCCATCAGTACGAAGTTTCCTACATAGAGGGGCACTTCGTCTCCATTAAAGGGATTGATAACCTTGAGCCCCGTGTTAATGCCTTCTTTTTCTTTGTCTTCAGCGGTCCGGTCTGCCATGGACTGGTTTTTAATCCGTTCAACAAAGGCCTTCACCTCGGGATTGGTGATTTTTTCAACAAGGGGGTGTTCAGGAGCGATAACCATGAAGGTTACCCCGTAGACCGTATCGGGACGGGTCGTGTAGATGGGGAAGTCTTCACCTGATTCAAGTTTGAAATTTATTTCCAGGCCAGTAGACCGTCCAATCCAGTTTTTCTGCATGGTGATGACCTGTTCGGGCCATCCCTCTTTGATGTCGTCATGTCCTGCCAAAAGATCATCGGCATAATCAGTAATTTTGAAAAACCACTGCTCAAGGGCCTTCTGGACAACCTCAGAATCACAGCGCCAGCAGATACCGTTTTCAGCCTGCTCATTGGCAAGGACAGTGGCGCAGTCGGGACACCAGTTTACCGAGGACTTTTTTTTGTAGACCAGGCCTTTTTCTTTCATCTTAAGAAAAAGCCACTGGTTCCACTGGTAGTAGTCCGGCTGGTAAGAGGCTATTTCACGGCTCCAGTCGTAGGAGAAACCCATCCTGTCGAGCTGAACTTTCATGTATTCAATGTTTTCCCCGGTCCATTTGCTGGGAGGAATATTATTTTTGATTGCCGCATTTTCAGCAGGAAGGCCAAAGGAATCCCATCCCATGGGGTGAAAGACGTTTTTTCCCCTCATGCGCCAGAAACGGGCCATGATATCTCCAATAGTATAGTTCCGTACATGCCCCATGTGAAGGCGGCCGGAAGGGTAGGGAAACATTTCGAGAACATAAAATTTTTCACGGGATTCGTCGCGGATATTCTTGAAGATTTCCTTATCCTTCCAGTATGTCTGCCATTTTTCTTCTATAGTATTAAAGTTATATTCACGTTCCTGCATGGTGGTAGACCTCGATGATGATTTTTACCGATGGGTGACCGGTATCCTGGTCAGGCAGCCGCCGGGCCAGGGGATTTAAAAGAGTTTATTTGCTTTCCTGTTCGAGAAGGGTAATGATTTCTTCCGGTGAACTGTAGTCTATAATGCTGTTTTTTGTCGTTTCATTCTTTAATATTGCCATTATGTTGGAGAGAAGCTTCAGGTAATCCTTATGCTGTCGTTCTCCAGCCGCAACCAGTATAATAAGATGTGCCGGATTGCCGTCAAGGGAGTCAAAATCGATACCTTTTTTGGAGACTCCGATAGCAAAAGCCATCTCTTTGACTGAATTGATCTTTGCGTGGGGAATGGCGATGCCGAGGCCGATGCCGGTACTGAGGATTTCTTCCCGTTCTTTTAATGCCTTTATCAGGGTATCTACATCACTGCAGACATCAGAATCTTCGAATACCCGCGCAAGTTCTTCAATGGCTTTGAATTTATTGTCAGCTGTAAGTGCTTTGATGTACTTCGCATCTGTGTATGTTACAACAGGGGACATGTTACTACCTCGTGATAAGGTTATTTGTAAGTGTAATGTACCTTTTTTTAGTCCTCACAGGTATATGTCAATGATTAATTTTTCATTGACATTACAACACCGCTATATAGTACGGCACCTGTACACATTTTTTTAAAGGTCTCTGAGAGTGCCCTGGGCAGCACGGGAATCTTCAAAAAAAATACCCCTGGAGACATTAATCCTAAAAACCATGAAGCAGCTGTTTTCAAAGAAAATCCTCTCGCTTCTTGAACGGGCGAAAATGACTGAACATACCTTTATGGTAGTGGTCGCCCTGATTATTGGAGCCTTTGCCGGTTTTGGAGCCCTTCTTATCCGGGTGATGATTAAGGGGATATCAGAAATTTTTTACAGCGGCAATGGTACCCTTCTGGCAAATATCATAGCCTCCCCCTGGTATATAAAGGTTCTGGTCCCGGCCCTTGGAGGGCTTATTGTGGGACCCTTGATTTATTTTCTCGCCAGGGAGGCGAAGGGCCACGGGGTACCCGAGGTCATGCAGTCTATTCTTCTCAGAGGGGGCGTAATTCGCCCCAGGGTTGCGGCGGTGAAGGCCCTTGCCTCGGCTATAACCATCGGTACCGGCGGATCTGTAGGCCGTGAAGGCCCCATTGTGCAGATTGGTTCGAGTATCGGCAGCAGTATCGGACAGTTTTTTAAAGTAAATTCGGTGCGCATGAAGACCTTTGTGGGGTGCGGTGCTGCCGCGGGTATTGCCGCTGCTTTTAACGCTCCCATTGCCGGGGCCCTTTTTGCCGTGGAAATAATACTTGGAGATTTTGCCTTTGCGCAGTTTTCACCTATTGTTATTTCTTCTGTCATGGCAACGGTAATCTCTCATCACTTTGAGGGGAATTTTGCCGCCTTCCAGGTTCCTGAGTACCAGCTTACCAGTCCCTATGAACTTTTTTTCTATTTTATACTTGCGATACTTGCCGCAGTTGTGGGCCATATTTTTATACGGGTTCTTTATTACTCTGAAGATTTCTTTGATGACCGCCTTAAGATTCCTGATTATGCTAAACCGGTTATCGGTGGTCTTCTTATTGGCGCCATTGCTCTCATTTATCCTGAAATTATGGGTGTTGGTTACGAATCGATAAATGATGCCCTTCATGGCAAAACGGTCTGGGATCTTGCACTCGTGTTGATTTTGGTAAAGATAATTGCCACATCTCTGACCCTCGGCTCCGGGGGCTCCGGGGGGATTTTTGCGCCTTCTCTCTTCCTGGGGGCGATGACAGGGGTATTTTTCGGAAGTTTTGTTCACTGGCTTTTCCCGGGAATCACGTCTACCCCGGGGGCCTATGCCCTGGTTGCCATGGGCGGCCTGGTTGCCGCGACGACCTATGCCCCGATTACCGCGATTATTATTGTCTTTGAGCTGACTAATGACTATCATATTATACTCCCCCTTATGATTACCTGTATTGTAAGTACGATTATTGCCACCAAGTTCTCTCGAGAGTCTATCTATACATTAAAGCTGGTTCAGCGGGGCATTCAGATCAAAGACGGGGCTGAAACAAATGTAATGAAGTCAATTTTTGTTAAGGAAGTTTTTATCAGCAAAGTTGAAACCCTCAGCCAGTTCTCTACCTTTGATGAGGTGGCCAATAGTGTTATTTCAGGAAAGGATACCTATTTTCCTGTTGTTGACAAGCAGACCCATTATCTCGGGATGATTACTATCAATGATGTGAAAGAGCATCTTTATGATAAGGATATACTGCAGCATCTTCTTATTGCCGATGATATAGCGAATAAGGACATTGATCCGGTTGTCGCTTCGGATGACTGCCAGACGGTGCTTGATACCATGAGCCGTCTGAATTTCCAGGGGCTGCCGGTTGTTGACAGCCATGAAAAGAACCGGGTCGTCGGCATGGTCTGGCGTAAGGATATCATTGACGCATATAATGAAGAGGTTGAGCGCCGGGATATTACCACCGCCTTTGCCAGCCGGATTACCATGAAGAACATCGACAGCAATGTTCACTTTATGGAAGGATACAGCATGTGTGAAGTTCCGGTTCCGAAAATGTTTATCGGTAAGTCAATTAAGGAGCTGGATATCCGGGCCCGCTACGGGGTCGACATTCTTCTTATCCGGAGCAATTCAGACGAGGGATCCCGCATCAAGGCGATTCCGAAACCGGAATATGAATTTTCCTACAATGATTCCCTTGTTGTTTCCGGGGAAATCGGCAAAATTAATCTTATCAAGCACCTGTAAACTTCCTCTTCCTTATCCCCTGTTTTTAAATGCCCCCTGTGTCAGGAGAATCGGTAAAAACTGAAATATTCTTCATTTTGCCGAAAGAAGGAAATCATAATAAAAATTAATTGACTTTAATTGAGTCATGTCATATGCAATAATATTAGGTTGTTGGGGCCGCCTGCAGGCGGGTATTTCACTCACATAGAGGTTTTTATGAAAGTAGTTCACGTTCTGAAAAGAATTGAAATAATTGATGAAGATATCAAAGATCTGAAAAAGCTTGAAAAGTCTATTTCCCGCAACAAGTCTTTTTCGACACCTATTTATATGTCTATTGAGAAGCAGATAAATATTCTTCTTGGAGAGCGGATTAAGATGTTCGAACTTCAAATTGCCGATCCACCGGAGTCTCTTGTCGAAGCGATTGAAGGGAAACCGGAAGAAAGAGGCCCTGCGGTGAAAAAGGCCGCTCCGAAGGCGAAGAAAAAGACCGCAAAAAAAGCTGCCAAAAAGCGCTCTGCCGGCGGTGATATGGGAATGCTGACCCAGGACATGATCGATTCCCGTTTTGAGGATCTTCAGAAAAAGGAAGAAAAAAAGAAGCCCGCGGCGGTAAAAGAAGCGGCTCCCGCGCCTGAAGATGATGGTGATGAGTCGGTGAAGATACTTGATATCGCCCTTGAAAAGGGAACCCTTAATAAAAAAGAAATCGAAAAAGAGAAGAAGGTACGGTTCTTTCGAGAGAATTTTCCTACTGACTGATAGAAGTATATTATATCTAAAATTAAAAAAGGGACTTCTGATAAAGAAGCCCCTTTTTTAATGTAAAAATTTGTACAATCTGTTGACTTTCTATTAGAGTATTTTATGGTTTGTTCATAAAATAAAAGGGGAGATTTGTATGAAAAAAGTATTACTGTTTTGTCTTATTGGAGTGTGTGCTATTGCTTTCAGTTTTACCGGCTGTGATGATGAAGAGGCAGGGCTTACCTGTGCAGAGCAAATTAAATCATATAAGATTTGTATAAATGAAAATGGTCTTGAAGATCCACAGTGTATGGGCATAATAGATGATTCTTGTAGAGTTAAGTAAAATTGCCTGGTAACAGCATCAAATCTAAGTGCAAAAAAAAGCCGGGGCTCAGAGCCCCGGCTTTTTTTAAATAGATGCTGCTATAAAAAAATTACTCGCTCATGACATATTCATCAGCCAGTGAGTACACATGCTCTTTGAGAACCTTTTCAAATTCATCGTTGTTTGCGACAGGCTTCTTGACCATTGCGAGACACTTTTCATCCTGAGCAGCCGTGTTGCTTGGCTTGCCGTAGAGATCCATGGCATAGCGGTTGAAGTCACGAACGTAGACGTCGAAGATCTGGTTCAGTACATCATCACCGATGCCTTCCATGGCTGCGCTTTCGATGATAAGCTGTCCGAAGGCAACCAGGGTAAAAATTTCACCAACAGCGAGAAGGTAGTCAAAATCCTGCATCTGCTTCATCAGGTCTGCGCCTGAAGCGATAAGGTATGCCTTAAATCCTTCGATCTGCTCTTTAAACACATTGATGTTGGGAAGATCTTTGCTGTTATATGCTATATTGAAATCGTGGAACTGAATCTTGCTGTAGCCGCGTGTGGGGCCCTGCTCGAAAAGAAAATCATCATTTTCGGCACCGTTACGTCGGTCAATCTCGGGGAACTCACCGGGATTGAAGAAGTAGTTGGGGATAAGCTTGGCGATCAGCGCCATGTTTACGTGACGGGTTCCTTCAAGTTTCGGGAATCCTCTCAGCTCGCCAACTGCCTGCTCAAAGTAGGTATTCTTTTCAAAACCCTTGGCGGCAATAATGTCCCAGAGAAGGTCCATGGTTTCTTCGCCCTGGATAGCAACTTTCATTTTCATGATGGGATTATACAGAAGGTATCTCTTGTCTTCAGAGGTAGCTGCTCTCATGTAGTCAGTTGCTCTGAGGCCGAAGAGCTTCATACCTGCCAGACGGCAGTAGGAGTCCATGAACAGTTTTCGTACATGGGGGAAGTCAGTTACATACTTGCCGTAAAGGTTTCTGTTTGCAGCGTGATTTATTGATTCGTAAAAAGCGTGAGTTACGATACCGATGGCACCGGAGCCGATGTTAAACTTACAGATATTTACAGTATTAAGCATGTCGTCCCATGCCTTCTGGCCCTTTGAAGTAATATCAGCTTCGGTGATGGGGTAGTCATGGAGAGCAAATTCAGAAACATAGTTGTTACTGAAAGAGATAACATTCTGAATACATTCGTAGTTTGGATGTTTTGAATCAACAACAAAGAATACATATTCATCAGTATCAGCGATTTTTGCAAAAACAGTAACCGTACCGGCTTCGTTTCCGTTACCGATGTAGTACTTGCTTCCGTTTGCAAGATAGGTGCCGTCTTTTTGGGGGTAGAGCTTCATATCAGTTGAATAGATATCCGCGCCGTGTTCCTTTTCAGAGAGACCAAAGGCACAGAGGGGATTTTCTTTCAGTTTAGCGGCAGCCTTCTGCTTGGCTTCTTCGTTGTCTCCAAGAAAGACAGGGTCGAGGCCCAGGGTTGAAACATGGTACATATACCAGTAGGCGGTTCCGTAAAATCCGCAGATTTCAGAAAATTCGAACATTTTATAGGTGCTGTAGTGCTGGTTGGGATCTTCTCCGTAACCTTTAGGCAGAAAGAGGTTTTCGAAAATTCTTTCTTTTTTGATGAATTCAGCAAAATCGTAGGTGAATTCCTTTGACATGAAGTCATCTTTCATCTTTTTCAGGCCCTTGCCTTCAAAGAAGTCGATGGTCTTCTGCATTATCTCACCGGATCGATCATCGGGATACTTGCGGCTTTTGGGATCATATTTCTTCGGATTGAGTAGAAGCATGGCATTTCTCCTTTACACAGATTATTCGTTAAATAGGGACATAAGAGCCCTTTTGTTTTCCGATTTTTTATATATACTCCGGAATGTGGAATATGATTGTATGAGGTCTCTGGAAGACAAGTCTTTTTTTCTATTTACTGGCAATAGAATGTCACTAAAAAGGCTGATTGTAAAGGAAGTTTTTCTGTTGTTTGTCTTGCACCTTCGGTTTTTGGGTATACCGGTTTTCAAGAGCGTCTCGGAGCACTTTCAGAAGTTAAAAAAGAGAAAGTCGAGAAGCTGTTAAAATGCGGCAAATTTAAAAAACCCTTGCATGGTCCACGCTTTTTGTTAATATTTTAAGATTTCAGTGACATGATGCAGGTTCCTTAAAGATGTATTGTGTCGCATGCGCTGTTTGCTGACAGCGCAGATTATTATATGTCAATATAATAATCTGTGGCAAAGAACAGTTGTTGATGGCAGGTCGATTCTGTGAATAAAATAATTACGAAAATTCTTCTATCAATCATCTTATGTTCAATACTGGTTGCCGTCTCTATCGGTTTTCTCAGCATTTTCCACGCTTCAAAAAATCTTCGGCAGGAATCATTTGATAAACTCCAATATGCATCAACAAGCTATGCAAATGAATTCAGTGCTAAACTTAAAAATGTCGAAGGTGTTGTTGATGCCTTCGAATCTGTTGTTGCGACATCTTTTGACTTAAACCAGTTTCAATTCAATCTCAGGTATCGATATGAGTATATTAAAAATACTAATGATATGCTTAAAACGGTAGCTGGCAAAATTTCCGGAATTCAGGGAATTTATTTTACTGTCAATCCGAAGTTGACTGGTAGGGTTTTCCAGTCCTGGTATATCAGTGATGGGAAAGGAAGTTTTGTATACCAGGAACCTGAGGATATTTCAGAGTTTTATCCCTCCAACAAAGATATGGAATGGTATTATAAGCCTATCAATAAAAAAGAAGGTGTCTGGCTCCCTCCATATGTTGATGCAACTATTAAAGTAAAAATGATATCCTATACTAAAGCGGTCTTCAGTGATGGACAATTCATTGGCGTTATAGGCATTGACATTGCTTTTAAAGACATTGAAAAAACAATAGAGGAGATGAAACTTTTTGAATCAGGTTACTCCTTTCTGCTCGACAGGGACTACAAGATTCTTCTTCACCCCGAAATTGAAGCCAACACAAGTATGAAAACTCTCAAGGATGAAGGCTTAGACGGTGCTGTAGAGTCTATGAACAAGAAAACATCTGGAGCGGTGGAATATTATTATAAGAATAAAAAAAAGGTTATGGGATTTTCCAGGTTATCAAATGGGTGGATACTCGGGGTTTCTACCGTTGCTTCTGATATTTTTATACCTGTTGACCGTCTTAAAAACAGCATCATAGTAAGCGTTCTCATCCTGCTTATTGTTACTGCCATTATTGGCCTGTTTATTTCTAAGTCGATTACTGAACCAATTAACAACTTAAAAGATAAGGCAGCGTTAATAAGTAAAGGAGAGCATGATGTTGAACTTGATCTGAATTCCAATAACGAGATTGGAGAGCTTTCAAAAAGCATTCATATCATGACAAGAGAACTGATTACCTCACATGAAGAGCTGAAAATGAGTGAAGAAAAGTTCAGGGCACTGGCCGACACCTCTCCTCTTGCAGTATATATGTCAGAAGGTATCGAACAGAGAGCTGTTTATATCAATCCTACCTTTGTTGACCTGTTTGGCTATACAATGGAAGAAGTGCCAACCGCAGATCATTGGTTTCCCCTGGCCTATCCTGATCCACTATACCGCAAACAGATAACTGAGATGTGGCAGAAAATAGTGAAACATGCCATTGAGTCAAAATCGGATACTGAAACGGTGGAGTCTGTTGTCAGGTGCAAAGACGGCTCAGACAAGCATATCTCATGGGGATTTATCAATATTGGAAAACAGAACTGGGCTTTCGGTCTTAATTTAACTGAACGCAAACTGGCAGAAAAAGATAGGGAAGAGACAATCGAAAAACTAAAAAAATCACTAGAGGAGATTAAGAGTCTTCGGGGGATTCTTCCTATCTGTGCAAAATGTAAAAACATCAGGAATGATGAAGGTTATTATGAGCAGATCGAATCGTACATCCAAAAACATTCAGAAGCTGTTTTTAGCCATGGACTTTGCCCAGACTGTTCAGATGAGTTATATGGAAATAAAGAGTGGTACAAGAAGAAGAAAGAAGATCCCGATTTATCGTAAAAACAGATTTAATGAAATCGTTGTATGGGCGGTGCTTTTTTTCAGTATTTTTAATTTGGAAGCAGGAAGATGCGGTTTTTTAGAAGATTTATTCTGTCTCATGTACTGATTGGTGTTGCCGGAGTTTCCTGAATATTGATATCCAACTGCCGGCTTTTTTACTACCCGTGCAGCGCCCGGGTCAAAATAAACTCAACCCGGTACTTCTCTAGAAAAAAGCTGTTCGATCCATTTTTGTAAAGGGAAGAAGCATCTCCCGTAAAGGTAATATTAGTCAGTGTCGGAATGAGAGGGGCGCCCGCAAAACTCTGGCGTACCGGCGTAACCAGATCTTTTAATTGAGCCGGGGCACTCTGCCGGTCTACGGAAGAGACCTGGTACTGGTGTATCCCTTTCTCCCCCGGTACGATGTCAGCCTTGAGAATTGTGCTTCTGTTGAATTTCAGCAGATGCATTTCTTCGAGCTGGTTTGCAACATTATCATAGGTTACTGTTCCCCGGTTGTCTATCTGAATCTTTAAGACTCCAATTTTTGGGGAAACCTGGGGAATTTCTTCAATGCTGTTAATGGTCGTAACGACATTTTTACAGAACTCATACATTCGCACCAGGTATTCTTCCCGCCGTGAATCAGGTGCTATGTAGGTGAAGATGTTGCCCTGTTCATTGATGATGTATATCAGCGTATGTTCGTTTTTCGTTTCGTACATGAGGCTTATAGAATTTGTACTCGCCTTTTCGAGGAGCCCCGCGTAGAGCTGTATACGGCTGTCTTCCCCATAGAAATGAAGATCGATGCGGGGTTTCGGGTTCAGGGTGAGGGTTGTCAGCATCTTGATAAGATGGGGCTGAATGTCCACCTTGATAATATTTTTTTCCCGTGAGATAACAAGAAACTGGTCTCCGAGACGGGTAACCATCCGCTTTGGGGCCTTTCCTTCCTTAAATAATATGAAATTGTAACTCTCCCGGAAGAGGCGTTCAAGTCCCTTGTAGAGAGGCTTAAAGGGCTCCGGTGTCACAACGGCACAGAAATCATCAAAGGGCCGCGGGAGCTGTATCCCGTCCTGGAGAATTGTTTCGAGGATGGGAATCATGTCATTGATGCCGTCAACGCGGCGGACAAAGGACTGGCCCCAGCTGGTGTAGTAGAGCCAGTCAATTGTTTTGATTTCTTCAACGTTTTCAGTATTGAAATTTATTATCACCATGTTGTTAAGGCTGAAAGACTGGTGAAGGAAGAATTCATTCTTCAGGTAGACCCTTTTTTCATTAAAGAGTTCATGTATCTTGTTAAGGAGTTCAAGAATCTGGTTCTGGTTGATACGGCTGTAGCCTGACTGAATCTGGAGACGCGTAAAGGTCGGGTGAAAAATCTGGTTCAGGGCCATCCATGAGAGAAGACGGACCAGGTCAGCATCTGATTTCAATGTTGTCGAAACAAACTTTTCCTGTGAACTGGTATTTCTTTTGTAGAGCCGCCACTGGGGGTTGTCAAGGTCTTCGGTCAGCGGTTCGATGTAGAGAATCGATTCATGGGGCGTGTCCTTGAAGGTGATATAATTATCGATCTCTTCGCTGTTGGTTGAAAAATATGATTTAATCTTTCTTGAGAGAAGCTTGAAGTCAGATTCAGAGATGCGCTGGGCAAGGTTCAGGGCAGGAAGTTCTCTCGCTATCTTCTGGTACGAGAGGAGCATGAATTTTCGTACCTGGTTCCAGAACTGCATTATTTTGTTGAAGTCCCAGTTGTCAAAGTTGTCATGGTCTTTGATGCCCCGGGCGCTCCATTTCCAGTTAATGACATAGCGGGACATTATCATGACCTTGTAAGGAAGATTCTTTTTCCCCTGCATGGCCGCATATTTGCTCAGCTGGGGGTCGATCTTCAGGTAAAGGTTCTGACGGAGAATGGTTAAAAGATTTTTGTCTTCAAGGATACCGCTGTAGTAGGCGTAGACTTCTTCGAACATCAGCACGTACGAGTCGAGTATTTTCCCGCCTATTTCACCCTTTTGAATTGAGGCTTTTACCTTTTGGCTGATAAGGTAGGTGCTTTCAGTGTCAAAAAGGTACTTCTCAAGGACCCCTATTTTGAGAATAGACTTGAAGGGGTTTCCCAGGGCTTTAATAATCTGGAAGAGAGCTGCCCCGAGAAAATCTTCTTTTGATATGGTGTAGAGGTTTCCCAGGTCGATGTAATTTTTTTCTCGCAGTTCTTCAGGTACCTGGTTAAAAAGCTTTTCATATTCTTCATCGCCTATACGGGGAACCACCCACCAGAAGGGAATTTTACCTGCAATTATAATAGAACTCCGGTAGAACTCATCCTTCAGGGTTGCCCCGATGGTTGATCCGAAGGCCTCTGTTTCGTCTTCCGCGTAAATGTTGCTTTTCAGCTTGCTGATTTCATTAATGAAAAGGTGCACATCAATCTTGATGTCTTCGATGGCCCACTTTTGAATTGCTTCGATCTTCTGGTAGAAACGGTCGACCTGTTCTTTGGGGATTCCGTGGCTGTCGATACATACCCAGTAATCGAAGTCTGACTGCTTGGTATAGGCGATGGTTCCGACACTTCCCATGACTGCAAGCATCTGTATCATTGGATCTTTCGTCTTGAACTTTATATCATTGAGGTGGAAATGGCTCGATATGTACTTCAGGGTTTCCTGGTCAGCCTTGTAATTGGGGATGCCAAGGGGGATGTCGCCTTCAATATATCCAGGGAGTTTTTTATCATTGACACAGAGAAGCAGTGGGATTGCATTGATAACCCGTTTAACATTTGCATTGGTAATCAGCTGCTGAAACCGGTCAAATTTTTTCTGATTAAAACTTAGAAAGTTTTGTCTGTTTTTTTCAATAGTATCAAGGAATGACATGAAATAACCTTCGGGCAGTCAAAGGTCACCCGGGTTGTTTTATATTTAAGTTAGTGTAATGCTGCAAGTCTTAGTAGCAAGCAAAAAATGTCATTTGGTGAGATTATTCTCAGCTCCCGGAATTCTGGTGTCAGTTGCCGGGGTTCATCCTTATTTAAATTAATATACCGTGTATTGAAAAAAAAGGATCCTCCCGGGGTTTCGCATTGACAAATAAAGAGAAATTGCAGTATCTTTATTTTCTGTATTTTTGCCGAAATCCGGGAAATTGACCACTTTGACCGATGTATACTCAGATGTTAGGGCAGAAATCAACTGAAGATGAGAGGCATAATGGATATTGATGATATTCTGATTGAGGGCAATGAGATCCCTATAGATACTGATTTTCTGGAAAGTGAACTGGTCTCCCTTGACCAGACTCTTCCCGATAAGCTTTATATCATACCGATACGGTACCGGCCGATTTTTCCCGGTATTGTCACACCCCTGATAATTTCTCAGGGGCGTTTTGCAGAAGCCATAGACAGGGTAATCGAAGAATCCCGCACCATCGGACTTGTCCTCATAAAGGACGATGAGAAGGATGATGTAGACATTGAAGACCTTTACAATTATGGAACAGCCGTGAAGATTCTTAAGCGGATAAATCTTCCTGACGGGGGCGTTAATGTCCTTATCAACAGTGTTAAGCGTTTTCGTATTGATGAAATAATATCAAGCAAACAGTATATCGTGGCTGATGTTGAATATTTGAATGATAAACCGGGCAACCGGCGTACCATCGAAATTAAGGCTTTAACCCGGGAGGTGCTTTCTCTTCTGAAAAAGCTTTCTGAGAGCAATCCTCTTTTTACCGAAGAGATGAAGCTGACTATGCTCAATGTTGAAGAGCCGGGTAAAATTGCTGATTTCGTTACTTCTATACTTAATATTGAGAAGTCTGAATACCAGGAAATTCTTGAAACCCTGAATGTAAAACGACGCCTTCAGAAGGTCCTTCATCTTCTCCACAAGGAGATGGAAGTCATGTCTGTTCAGCGGAAGATACAGGGACAGATTAATGATAAAATTGAGAAGCAGCAGAAGGAATTCTTTCTGCGGGAGCAGCTCAAGGCGATAAAAAATGAACTGGGCCTCGAAGAGGATGAACGTACTCTTGAGATTAAGAACATGAAGGCGAAAATCAAGGAGCTCGATCTGCAGGGTGAGGCGCGTGAGAAGGTTGAAGATGAAATTCAGAAACTGAGTCTCATGGATTCTTCATCCTCTGAGTACACGGTATCCCGGAATTATCTCGATACAATTCTCGGTCTTCCCTGGAATGTGAAGACCGATGATGCGATAGATATGGACGCGGCGGAAAAAATACTCGAGAAAGAACATTACGGCCTTGAAGATGTTAAAAAGCGGATTCTCGAGTTTCTCGCTATACGAAAAATAAAACCCGATGCCAGGGGATCAATTATCTGTCTTGTGGGCCCTCCCGGTGTGGGAAAAACTTCCCTAGGTAAATCGATTGCCCATGCTCTGAACCGGAAGTTTTTCAGGGTATCTCTCGGGGGCATGAGAGATGAAGCTGAAATCAAGGGGCACCGGCGAACCTATATCGGCGCCATGCCGGGAAAGATTATCCAGGGCTTAAAGATTTCAAAATCACGAAATCCCGTTTTTATGCTCGATGAGATTGATAAACTTGGGCAGAGCTACCAGGGTGACCCGGCATCAGCCCTTCTTGAGGTCCTTGACTCAGAGCAGAATGTCGATTTTCGGGATCATTATCTTGATGTACCCTTTGACCTTTCTGATGTTCTGTTTATTACCACGGCAAATACCCTTGATTCTATTCCATCGGTGCTCCTTGACCGGATGGAAGTGATACGCCTTTCAGGGTACATTTCAGAGGAGAAGTATCAGATTGCCCGTAAATACCTTCTGCCGAAACAGGTCAGTGAACATGGTCTCAAGAAAGGAAGTATTCAGATTGACAAGGCGAATTTTTTATATATAATAAATGGCTATGCACGTGAGGCAGGGGTCCGAAACCTTGAACGGCAGATTGAACGGATATGCCGAAAATCCGCCACCGTGGTAGCCCGGGGCAAAAGACTCTCTAAAAAGCCTCTTGAGAAGCCCCAGATCCGTGAGTATCTTGGACCGGAGCCCTTTCTTGATGATGAATTCGTCAAGACGGAACGCCCCGGCATGGCGGTCGGTCTGGCATGGACCTCAATGGGTGGCGTTACGATGATCATTGAGTCACTTGCCACCGAATCAAGCAAGGGCGGCGGCCTTAAGCTGACAGGACAGCTTGGAGATGTAATGACCGAGTCTGCCAGCATCGCCTACAGCATGGTTCAGCATTTGCTGGTTGGCGACGAAGAGAAAAAAAAGTTTTTTAGCAGCAATATAGTTCATGTTCATGTTCCCGCCGGGGCGACACCAAAGGATGGTCCTTCGGCAGGGATTACCATGGCAGCGTCCCTCTATTCCCTGGTTACGGGAATGACGGTTAAAAAGGGGTTTGCCATGACTGGAGAGTTGACTCTCAGCGGAAGGGTGCTTCCCGTCGGAGGCGTCAAAGAGAAGGTAATCGCCGCAAAGCGGATGAAGGTAAAGAATATTATTGTTCCTTTTGATAATAAAAAGGATATTGAAGAAATTCCTGATTATATTAAGAAGGGGCTGAATTTTACCTTTGCAGCAGAACTGTCTGAAGTTTTCGATGTGGTTTTTAAAAAGCGTCGAGTTAAATAATACCGTTGATCCTGTAAGGGGGTAGTGTATGTCATACCAGAACTTGATGGAAGATATCGTTGGCAACGTGGTCGATGAGGTGCTGAAAAATGATAAGGACCTGAATCCTGAAGAATATAGGAAAGATGATATTGTGGCCTATGTTCTTAACAGGATTAATCCGCGATATATAACCAGTGAGCGGGGTATTCTTCATGGAAAACTCGAAGCCAGGTATGCTACCCAGGAGAGGACTGATATCCTTTTCTCTATTTATGAAGCCATTGAGGTGATTAAATCACGGCGTGCAACCGGAGCAGGGGATTCTACCGGTGGAAAGGTATGTGAAGACGCGGGGCGCCTTGCCCATATCGTGGGAGAGGTTCTTGAAGAAACCACCATGGTGATGATTCCCGATGTGGAGATTTCTCTTCTTTATAACGATCGGGTTGCTGAAATGATCGATGAGGGCTGGAAAAATCCCTACAAGACCAACCGGGCAACCAGGGGCTACTATCATTTCTGGCCAGTATACCATGGCGAGGATATGATGAAGGGGAAGAAGATTCCCTTTACTCTTGTATTCAGGCACCCAAAATTTAAAGAAAAACGAATGGATATAGAGATAGATCTTCTCGTAGAGCCGGATATGGCAAAATCCCATGTGGTTCCTATTGTGCTTCTCAGTGCAAATGAGGGGGTCGATCTCGATTTTCTCTATACAGATGATTAGGTAGCCGATACGACTGTTATTTTTATAGGCCCGGGGCCGGCTTCGGGGCGATACATTCTTATGTCTGAACTTTCTGCAGTACAATATGAAAGAATTTCAGGGGGGGGAAGTTAACAGCATCCCCCTTTTGTGCGTGGTGGTCATTCCGGAAATCCTTTGGGATTATAACAATGAAACAATGGCCCGGTAAAGTAATTGACCCGGTAGTAAAGCCGGAACATAGATATAAAAAAAGGCAGACTGTCCCCGGCGCCGCGCCCGGCGCCCGGGGCCTTCACTTCCTTATCCAAAAAAAGGAAGTGAGGTGGCTGCCCTGAAAAGGTAAATGCAATGAATTATGATGATGTGAAAAATCTTTATGATTTTTACCAGACCCGCTGTGAACGATACAAGGACTGTATATTATTTGACAACCGGATAACATACGGCGAGGCATGGGAGCTTGCCAGTGCCCGTGCGGTTTTTCTGCAGAATCAGGGATATAAAAAGGGTGACGCCATCGGACTCCTGGCGGCGAGCAATGCCGAGTGGTGTATTACCTACATGGCAATTACCATGATGGGTGCTGTTGTGGTTCCCCTTGATGTGAACCTTCCCGCTGAGCAGTATCCACCGATGTTAAAGGAAGTAAAATGCAAAACAGTTTTTATTTCTGATGAATACAAAAAGACCCTGAAGCGGATAAAGACTTTTTCAGTGGCCCTCGATGCATGCGTGGAAAAGCGTCGAAAGTTTAAGATACCCAATGTGACCGAAGAAGAGACTGCCTGTTTTGTCTTTACCTCAGGCACCACCGGGGCCTCAAAGATTGTTGAGCTGACCCATGCGAATATATTTAAAATGGCAATCGGTACCTCGGATTTTCTGCAGCTTTCACCGGCTGATATGAACCTCTGTATTCTTCCGCTTTTTCATGTCTACGCCCTGGACGCGAATTTTGTCGGTCCCTTTGCCAACGGGGGAGCGCTTCTTTTTCAACCTTCCCTCAAGGGCCCCGATATCATGGAAAGCCTGGCGAATAACCCGATAACTATTTTTCCTGCAGCGCCCCTGCTCTGGGAGCTTTTCATGGACGCCATTATCAACAAGGTGAAGGCAGAGTCTGCCCTGAAGTACCGCCTTTTTATGTTTTTTCTAAAACGGGCCCCAATTCTGAAAGCCATCGGTCTCGGCTTTCTGGTTAAAAAGATTTTTGCCCCGATTCATGATCTCTTTGGTCACAGTCACCGCTTTTTTATCAGCGGCGGGGCCCCCCTGAAAAGGCAGTATGCTGTCTATTACCAAAACATGGGCTTTACTCTTATCGAGGGCTACGGTCTGACTGAGACAACGGGCCCTATTTCGCTTCCCGATTATAAAAAGAATGTCATCGGCTCTGTGGGGCGGCCCACTCCGGGCAATTTCGTAACCCTGAAGAATATTAACAATGAGGGTATTGGTGAGATCTGGCTGGCGGGAGACGCGGTTATGCCGGGATATTATAAAAATGACGCGGCAAATGCCGAAGCCTTTGATGATGATAATTTTTTCAATACCGGCGACCTGGGGTGTCTTGATAAGAAAGGAAATGTTTTTATAACCGGTCGATCAAAGAATGTCATCGTGCTCTCGTCGGGCAAAAATGTTTATCCCGAAGAGCTTGAGGCATACTACAAGCAGTCAAATGCCATCGCGGAGATTGCCGTCTTTGGCCATGAAAGCGGGGGCAGTGAACGGGTCTTCGCTGTAATTGTTCCCTCTCTTCGTGATGAAGGAAGTTATGCCCGTATTAAAAAAGAACTGGAAAAACTTTCCCGCGGCCTTCCCGATTACAGGACTATTCATGATTTGGCCATATCCCTGGAACCCCTGCCGGTTAATTCAACCCGCAAGATTCTCTATCGGGAAGTAGAGGCAAACCTGAAGAAGGGAGTCTACCAGGTCAGTGAAGAAGATTCTGCCCTGTTAACCAGCATTCTCTCACCGAAGAGTCCTTCGGAAGAAGTGATCATCAACCTGCTGAAAAAAAAGCTGAATAAAAATACTTTATATGCCAGCCAGATTCTACGGGATTTTGATGTAGACAGTCTTGGCCTGGTTGACCTTGCTGTTTACTTTGAGCAGAATCTGCAGGTTATTATTAATGTTGCTGAATTGAAGAAACATGAAACCCTTGAGGCAATTGTTGAATATCTTCTGGGTCTTGAAAAGACTGAGGGTACTTCAATCGATGACCAGATTTTCGGGGGAGATATTAAGTATAAGCCGAACCGGATATTCAATCCCCTTCATCATTTGGTATTGGCTTTTCTGAAATTTATTTCCATACTCTTCTGGAAAGTTGAGATTTCAAATAGAAGTAATTTCGAAGAGGATAATATCATAATAGTGGCAAACCATCAGTCGTACCTTGACATGATATGGCTCGCCTGGGGCTTTACGCCTGCTGTCAGGTCGCAGATATATGTTACCGGCAAAAGCCGCTTGAAATTTCTCCGGTATGTCTTTCCTGTTCTTCCGGTGATCTGGATTGATGATGACAATACCCTTGATGTCCTCAAGGCGAGCGCCGATATGCTTCGCCAGGGTAAGAGTATTCTTATCTTCCCCGAAGGGACACGAACCCCTGACGGTTTCATGCACGACTTCAAGTCAGGGGCCGCATACCTGGCCTATAACCTGGAGAAGAAAATTCTTCCTGTTTCCATAAAAGGGGCCTTTCAGATCTGGCCCCGCCATGAGAAGCTGCCAAAATTTTTCAGCGGTTTGCGCGGGTCTGTTGCTGTGGGCGAACTTATTGATCCGAAGAAGTTTAAAAATGTCGACAAGCTTATTGATGCCATGGAAAAGAAGGTTAGTGATAATCTGTAGGTTGATTACAACCACAAGATATAAAACGCACCCCAAAGGGGTGCGTTTTTTTGTGAAAGTTTATTTGAAAATTTTTAATGAATAGTCTCCTGGTTTCGTTTCTCTTATGTATACATTTATTCAGAACATAAGAGAAAATTTAAAAAAGTCTTGCATGCCGGATGCTTCTTTTCAATATTTTACCATTCCGGTGGCGTGATGCAGGTTCCTTAAAGATCTCTTATGCCGCATGTGCTGGCTGGTGCACAGCAATCTACTATATATCAAAAAGTTTAAAAATTAAATAGATGTAAAAGGTAATATGTTTATAAAAGAATTTAATAATACCGCACTTGTGCAGGGTGACCTGCGAATAAGTTACAGGGAACTCATTGAACACATTAATGAATATTCCCACATTATGAAAAATTATAAAAAGAAGAAGGTAGCTCTCTTCTGTGAAAATCGTATAGAATGGGTTTATGCTTTTTTTGCTGCCTGGAATATAGGGGCCACACTGGTTCTCATAGATGCAATGTCCACGCAGAAAGAAGTTGAATATATACTCGATGATTCAAAGGCCTCCCTTCTTGTGACCTCTAGAGGAAACCTCGCCCTCTCCAGAAGAGCAGTGAAGAATTCCAGAGAATCAGCAACGATCCTCAATATAGATCATCTCAAAATTCCAAAGAAGTTCACCCCTGTAAAACCCTATACTCCAGGGGAAGATGAAACTATACTAATGCTCTACACCTCCGGTACTACTGGAAAATCGAAGGGGGTAATGCTTTCCCGGGGCAATATTATGCGTAACGTACATTGGAATAACGATGCAAAACGGATCAATGAAACAGATCGAATCATAGCAATTTTGCCAAATCACCATTCATGGCCCTTGATTTCAACCCTCCTTTGTCCAATGGAGTGCGGGGCCACTACAGTTTTTCTTCAGGAACTCACTTCTGAGTCTCTACTTGCCACTTTAAAGAATGAAAAAATAACCATGGTACTGGGTGTGCCCCGTCTCTTTATCATGCTTCATGACGGAGTAATGAAAAAAATCAATACAAGTGCAGCAGCAAGGTCAATGTTGAGCTTCTGTAAAACACTCTATCGTCTTCCCTTTAATAAAATTCTGGGAAGAGTAAAGGTGCCCCATGCGACCCTGGATATCATTCCTCTTACCAGAAAAATCTTTAAAAAAGTACATGATGAGTTTGGGGGCAATATGAAGATTTTTATCTCAGGCGGAGCTAAACTTGATGACCATATCATACGAGATTTTCGCGCCATGGGACTCTTGACTGTGGAGGGTTATGGTCTAACTGAAACCGCACCCATGGTCACCTGGCATCCCTTTGATGACATTCATGTCGGCACTGTGGGAAAGGTCTTTGACGAGATAGAGGTTAAGTTTGAAGAGGATGGTGAAATACTGTTGAAGGGGCCTAATGTGACAAAGGGCTACTGGCGGAAAAAAGCAGAAACACAGGCAGCCTTTAACAATGAGGGATTCTTCAGAACAGGTGATCTGGGCAGTATGGATAAAGAGCGATTCCTCACCATCACCGGTCGCAAAAAGGATCTCATCATTCTCTCCAATGGTAAGAATGTGCAGCCCGATATTCTTGAAGAGACCTTGAGAAGTGAGTATTCTCTCGTAGAAGATGTCGCCATAACAGAAAAGGGGGATAAACTCTTTGCGATTATTGTTCCTGATCGCGAAGTCGCCCGGCAGGACGGAGTCACCAATATTAGTGAGAAAATCAAATTTGATGTAGTGGATAACTATAACAAAGAAGTGGAAAACTACAAGAAGATATCAGACTTCCTGATAACCAATGATGAAGTTCCCCGCACTCGAATGGGGAAGCTCCAGCGGTTTAAGCTGGAAAAGTTTATAGCTCAACATGGCACAAAAAGAGAAAGAAAAGATGTGAAGATTCCGTCATATCCTGAGTATAAGAGAATCAGCAGTTACCTCAAAGAAGCAGCGGGTACGAAGGTCTATCCTGATGATCATATTGAAATAGACCTGGGCCTGGACTCACTTGAGATTGTAGAACTACAACTTTACCTTGAAAAAAACTTTGGCATTAAGCTTGAGGAGGGTGAAATGGCCTCCCTTGCTGTGGTCTCCGACCTGGCCGAATATGTGCAGGAGAAAAAAAAGAGCTCTCTCAATGATGGAAGTTTCAACTGGAAGGAAATCCTGAAGGAACCAGTAGATTTCTCCCTTCCCAGGGGAATATGGATGATGAACCTGGCGAATAAAATTTTTTCAATCTTTATAAAGAAAAGGATTCATTTTACTCATAAGGGAGTGGAAAAAATTCCCAGGGGCGCGGCGATTTTCACTCCGAATCATACAAGTTACCTTGATAGTATTATACTCTACAATGCTCTTTCTAAAGAAGAAAAAGAGGAAATCTATTTCTTTGCCAAAGAAAAGGTCTTTCGGTCTGCATTTCTGCGGTTTTTTAGCAACAATGCCCATGTCATTGTCATGGATCTAAACCATGACCTCATAGGCTCCCTCCAGAGAACTGCCTCCCTTCTCCGCAAGGGAAAGAAGATTGTATTTTTCCCCGAGGGGACCAGGAGCCGTGATGGCAACATCCAGAACTTTAAAAAGAGTTTCGCCACCATTGCAAAGGTGCTGCAGGTGCCGGTAATACCTGTAGCCATCTCAGGTGCCTATGAGGCAATGCCCCATACTCGTAAAATTCCAGGAAAGGGGAATGTCAGCCTTGAATTTCTTGATCCCATTTTGCCTGGTAGATTGTCAGAGGACAAGATAACAGAGCAAACTCATGCGGCGATATCCAATGCCGTGTTGAAGAAGGATTAAGATATAAAAATTAAACTTTTTATATTTCCAGAGTTTCTTCTATTGAATTGAATTCAAAAAAGCCCTGCATGACCGGGGCTTTTTGTTAATATTTTGTGTGGTAAAAGTAATTGACCTTTCCCTGATTGAATGTTATCAAGAGCCATCTATATTCATTTGTTGTATCGGCAATAATCCTCATCTGTGTTTCTTTCGTAAAGAATATACTTTCAGAGGAGAAAATGTATGAGAACTTTTAATCTTAGCGGAAAGTTGAAACGCTCCTGTTTTACTTTTGTTTTAGTTTCAGGCCTTATCATTATTTCTTCATCTATCCTTTCAGCCGGGATAAATCAGGGAGAGCTTCTATACAAGAAACTCTCTACTCTTGCCAGATCCAGCCAGAATATTTCACTTTTGCAGACATTAAATGAAACGGCACAGAGTTTAGACTGGGAAAATAGAGAAGAGATACAGTGTGCCGGAAACCTGCGTCTTATTCACGCTGAGCAGGTGAAGGGGCCTCTGATTAAAAAGAAGCTTTATTTGATAAGAGAGCTTGAGGGTAAAATATATGTTCTCATGCTGCCAAAGGAAAGAGCGGAATTGTATCCCGGTTCTGAATCATACTACGCCGGCATTGACGGCATGCTGCAGAACAGAATGATGTTTAAAATGAAAATATCAGAAGGGGTTATAGATGGTGAATCCTATACCTTTGCCCGGCTGACTTCAAAACCATTCCAGGGACGCCTTGATAAAATATTCAGGACCAGTATTATTTTGATGCTTTTTTTTGTAATGGTCGGTATGGGCCTGACGCTTACCGTGAAAGATTTTGCCCTTGTTTTTCAAAAGCCGAAGGGTATCATAATAGGTGAATTGCTGCAGTTTGGACTCATGCCCCTCATTGCCCTTGGTTTTGGCCATGCAATGGGATTTTACGAAGAATATCCATTTATTTTTGTAGGTATGATACTGATAACAGCAATTCCCGGTGGAGTGACTTCTAACCTTATGACGTATTATGCAAAGGGCGATCTTGCTCTTTCTATTTCCATGACTTCATTTTCTACAGTTCTTTCCCTTTTCTTTACGCCACTCATTCTGGGGCTCTATTGTGCCAATGTGCCGGAAGTATCTATCCCGGTTAAAACTGTTGTCCTTACAATTACTGTTCTGGTAATTATTCCACTTTTTATTGGAATGGTATTTCGGGCAAAGTGGGAAGACCTGGCAACCAGAATAATTCCTTTTTTTTCCATACTCGGAATTATAGCTCTTCTCTTTATTATGGTTTTTGGAGTGCTTGGCAATATTCATGTTTTTGCCGATGTGAACCGGTACGGCATAAAGTTTTATTCAATGGTTTTTTCTCTTACCATTCTTGGTATGTTTTTTGGCGCACTGATACCAAAACTTTTTGGTGTTAACAATTATCAGGTAAGGGCTATTTCATTGGAGAGCGGTCTTCGAAATGCATCTCTCGCAATGACAATAGCTATTCTTATACAAGATGTAATGGGCGATTTTTACAGTTCTATGTTTGTTGTGTCGGGTATCTTTGGCCTGATGATGTATATAGCAGGAATTATATCCATTGCAGCTTATAAAAAATTATTTCCTGTTGATGAAAACAGTGATTTTTTTACTGACTCAGACGAGCCAGGTCTTATTATAGATTCTTCAGACGAGGTTTGAGACTCAATACAATTGGAGTGACATGCTGCTGTCTTTCGATAATAAAGATACAGGGGATTATACAGTTAATCCCCTGTATCTTTATTGTAAAATCTTACACGATTAACGTTTTTATGAATATAATTTATAAGTGCAGGTTTTTTACATGAAAAGATTAAGTTTTTTTATTGTGATAATTTTTGTGACAGCATGTGCATGCAGCTTAAAGAAAAAAACTATTTTTATCAGAGATCTCCCGATTGTTTATTCAGATATGTATAACATCAGAATTTTCGGTATTCAAAAATTTCACCCCTTTGATTCTGAAAAATATGAAAAAGTGTATAACTATCTTACACGTACAGTTGGAATAGATAAAAAGTCATTTGTGATTCCTGAGGCTATATCAACAAATGATTTACTTCTGGTCCATAGTGAAGAGTATCTGGCATCCTTGAAGGATTCAAAAATAATTGCACAGGTTGCAGAGCTTGGATTATTGAAAATATTTTCTGCTTCAACACTTGAGAAGAAATTATTGCAACCGATGAAATTTGCTGTTGGCGGTACAATTGCAGGTGCTCATCTGGCCCTTAAAAAAGGCTGGGCCATAAATCTTTCCGGTGGGTACCATCATGCAAAATTTAATAAAGGAGAAGGGTTTTGTTTTTATGCTGATATTCCACTTGCGGTAAAAAAAGTATGGGAGAGAAATGAATCCCTGAAAGTTTTAATTATTGATCTCGATGCGCATCAGGGGAACGGGATTGAATCTTTTTTTCATGATGAGCCCCGTGTTCATGTAATTGATGTTTATAATAGTGAAGTCTATCCCAGGGATGTAAAAGAAATTAAATTCATAAATACAGATTTACCATTGAAGAGTAATACCAGTGATAAAGCGTATTTGTCAATTTTGAAAAAACATATACCGATGGTTATAAAAAAGTTTAAGCCGGGATTGATTATCTATAATGCGGGAACAGATATATTAAAAGGTGATTCTCTCGGTCAGTTAAAGGTTTCTGCTGATGGAATAATTAAGAGAGATGAAATTGTTTTTGAAAATGCTGCTCTAAATAAAGTTCCTATACTCATGGTTCTTTCTGGAGGATATTCAAGCCGGTCTGGGAAAATTATTGGCAGGTCAATAGAGAATATTCTGAAGAAAGTAATTAAAATAGATCTGCAATAATTGGTTTATTTATTTAGGCCATGCTTTTTTATACGGCCTTGATCTGAAGGTCTATCTGGAGGGAATAAAACCATTATTGATTGAAATTCATGCTCATAATAATCACGGCAGCCAGGACGACTGTTTTTCTCTGGCAACCGCTAGTAATAATTATTCTGAGATTCTCGATCGCGGAGATGTGGGCGGCATCCCCTTTATCATGGAATTAAATTTTTATAAGGAAGTAATGGATTCCATGAGGTGGCTAGAAACAGTATTGGCCCGGGGTAAAACTAATTAAGCAGGCTCATAGCGCTTGATTGTAAAGTTGATCTCATCTTCAGTTCCTTTCTGAATGACTTCAACCTCTTTACATCTTTCCAGGGTTGGGAAGAATGTATCACATTCATATGAAAAATTAATATATGTCATGAGCAGTTCACCCAGCTGGGGATGTTTCATTGCCTGTTTGTATATCGACGCTCCGCCAATAACAAAAACCTTTTCGCAATTTTCGTAGGCATATTCCAGAGCAGTGTCGAGGTCTTTCATTACATGGTCGGCAGAAACTTTTTCAGGGCTTCTGGAGATTACTATATTTGTCCGGCCTGGCAAAGGTCGAAATTTTTCAGGGATAGATTCCCATGTCTTGCGGCCCATTATCACCGCATTTAATGTGTCTCCGGTTGTTTCTGTAGTGACTTTTTTAAACCAGGCCATATCTGCCTGTAAACGCCAGGGCAGCTTGTTGTCTTTACCTATGCCGAAAAATTTGTCAACAGCTACTATAATTGAAAATGTATTCATATGATATTCCTATACCGCTATGGGGAAAGATATTTTTTGATGAGATTCATAGTTCTCAAAGGAAGTATGGCTGTGCTCCCAGGTGAAAATGGAACTAAATGGTTCAGTTTTTACCTGGCATAATTCCATGGGATGTCTCTCAAGTTGCAGTCTGGCATTTTTGATGTGATCTTCATAAATATGTACATCTGAAAGCATGCCGGTAACAACTCCTTCTTTGTATCCCGATTCCTTTGCAAGCAGATGAAGTAAAAGAGCATAAGACGAAAGGTTGAACGGAATGCCGAGCATGAGATCGCAGCTTCTCTGAAACCACGTAAGATTGATCGTATCACCAATTACTACTATATGAAAAAGTATATGGCATGGCGGCAGGGCCATGCTTTCCAGCGCCTGGGGATTCCATGCTGAAACAAGCATTCTTCTGTTTGTCGGGTCAGTTTTAAGCGTTTCAAGTACCTGGGTCAGCTGGTCAACACCCTTAACTGATCCGTCGAGGGATCCATTAAAATTTCTCCATTGAAATCCATAAACAGGTCCAAGTTCATGTTCTTCCAGCTGACGTTTTTTTCTTTCATCATCATTGAGGTCTTCAGGAATTACATCAGGGCTTGCCCACTCATTCCATATTTTACATCCCCGTTCCTGAAGCCATCGCTTATCAGTGAGTCCTTTTATGAAAAATTCAAGTTCAACCATCATTGCCTTTGAGGCCATCTTTTTGGTTGTTAAAAGTGGGAAACCATTCTGAAGGTCGTGCTGTATCATCGAACCGGCTATGGTAAGGGCCCTGGTTCCGGTGCGGTTTTCTTTCATCCGGCCGTTTTCCAGTACATCTTTTACCAGATTAAGATAGACTTTCATGCATTATTCCTGTTATGGTGATTGAATTATTATACTAAACTTCCTTCGAAAATAAAAATGCAAGCTTTTTTTGTCATTTTATCTCCAGTATAAAGAAAATTATCTGTAAAACAGGATATATCGAAAATGTGTAATGATATTCAGGTAATATGAAACATATCATGCTTGCTTTTGGAGCATTTGAAATATTGTTGACAGGAACATTATTATAGAATTTTTATAATATATCCAGATCGCTTGGAAGATCCACCTTTTCCATTTTTTTAAAAAATTCAAGGTTTTAATTTTTAATTACGGGGAGATTTTTATGCCAAAAAGAACTGATATTAACAAGGTAATGATAATTGGCTCCGGGCCGATAGTAATTGGTCAGGCCTGTGAATTTGATTATTCCGGGACACAAGCCTGTAAGGCTCTTAAGGATCAGGGGTACGAGGTAATACTGGTAAATTCAAATCCTGCTACAATAATGACTGATCCTGGAATGGCAGATGTTACGTATATTGAACCTTTGAATTTTGAAAGAATGGTGGAAATTATTGAACGGGAAAACCCCGATGCTTTGCTGCCCAACCTGGGTGGCCAGACTGCCTTGAATTTATCGTCTGAATTATATAGTAAAGGAATCCTTGATAAATATGGCGTGAAAATAATAGGTGTTCAGGCCGATGCCATTGAAAGAGGGGAAGACAGGATCGCTTTTAAAGAAACAATGAATAAGCTCGGTATTGAAATGCCGAAGAGTGAACCTGCTCACAGTATTGAAGAGGCTGAAAAAATTGCTGAAAAACTCGGGTATCCCCTGGTAATCAGGCCAGCGTATACTATGGGTGGTACCGGCGGTGGACATGTGTATAATACTGAAGAACTGCATGAGGTTGTATCCCGGGGTCTTTCGGTGAGTATTGTAAACCAGGTGCTGGTAGAAGAATCGGTTCTCGGGTGGGAAGAACTTGAACTGGAAGTGGTTCGCGATGCCAAGAACCAGATGATAACAGTCTGCTTTATTGAAAACGTAGATGCCATGGGGGTACATACAGGGGATTCGTACTGCACAGCCCCGATGCTGACGATTACTGAGGAACTGCAGAAGCGGCTTCAGGATTACTCCTATTCTATTGTTGAGGCCATTGAAGTAATAGGCGGAACTAATGTTCAATTTGCTCATGATCCTGAAACAGACCGTGTTGTTGTTATAGAAATTAATCCTCGAACCTCAAGGTCTTCAGCTCTTGCTTCAAAGGCTACTGGTTTTCCTATTGCCTTTATCTCTTCTCTTCTTGCTGCGGGACTTACCCTTGATGAGATTCCCTACTGGAGAGACGGTACTCTTGAAAAATATACCCCTTCGGGAGATTATGTTGTAGTGAAGTTTGCACGCTGGGGATTCGAAAAATTTAAGGGTGTAAAAGATGAGCTCGGTACACAGATGCGTGCTGTTGGTGAAGTCATGAGTATCGGAAAAAATTATAAAGAGGCATTTCAAAAGGCAATACGTTCATTGGAAAACGGAAGATACGGCCTAGGTTTTGTTAAAGATTATAACAGCAGATCTCTTGATGAGTTAATGAGATTGATGAGTAACCCCACCAGTGAACGACAGTTTATTATGTATGAAGCATTGAGGAAGGGAGCTGATGTCGGTGATATTTTTGAGAAAACATATATAAAGAAATACTTCATTGAAGAAATGAAAGAACTTGTCGAGCTTGAGGAAGAAATTTTAAAGCACAAGAACGGAGTGATTCCCGATGAGCTTCTTGTGAAAGCTAAAAAAGATGGATTTGCGGATGCATATCTGGCCAAAATTATGGATCTTTCTGAATCGGATATACGAAAGAAAAGAATTGCTCTGGGGTTCGGTCAGAACTGGGATGCGGTCCCGGTAAGTGGAGTTGAAGATAAAGCATATTATTATTCAACGTATAATGCCCCCAATATAGTAGATATTTCAAAAAATAAAAAGATTATGGTACTGGGAGGAGGGCCTAACAGGATTGGACAAGGTATTGAATTTGATTACTGCTGTGTCCATGCTGCATTTTCATTGAGAGACCTTGGTTATGAAACTATCATGGTAAACTGTAATCCTGAGACAGTTTCAACTGATTATGATACATCGGATAAGCTGTACTTTGAGCCCCTGACAGTTGAGGATGTTTTGAGTATCTATCATAAGGAAAAGCCTGAAGGTATCATTATTCAGTTTGGCGGTCAGACGCCTTTAAATATTGCCGGTGAGCTTCTTAAGGAGGGCGTAAATATTATCGGGACATCTCCTGAGTCTATAGATCTTGCAGAAGACCGTGACCGATTCAGGCAAATAATGGAAAGACTCGAAATACCACAGCCAGAATCGGGTATGGCGAGCAGCCTTGATGAGGCTCTTAAGATTGCAGAAAAAATCGGTTATCCATTGATGGTCCGCCCCTCATACGTTCTTGGAGGCAGGGGAATGGAAATAGTATACAATAATGAAATGCTGAGTACCTATGTGAAGGCAGCTGTTGATGTGTCACCGGAAAGGCCGATTCTTATTGATAAATTTTTAGTTAATGCAGTTGAAGCAGAAGCTGATGCAATCTGTGACGGAACGAATGCCTTTGTGCCTGCCGTTATGGAACATATTGAACTTGCCGGTGTCCATTCAGGGGATTCGGCATGTGTCATTCCATCAGTTTCGATTAAAGAAAAGCATATTGATACAATTATAGAATACACACAAAAAATTGCTGTTGAATTGGATGTTGTAGGCCTTATGAATATTCAATATGCTATCGCTGAAGATAAAGTTTATATTATTGAAGCTAATCCGAGGGCTTCCAGAACTGTTCCCCTGGTTTCAAAAGTATGTAACATATCAATGATTAATATAGCTGTTGATATCATGATGGGAAAGATGATAAAAGATTTAAATCTGAAACGTAAAAAAATTGATCATTTTGGTGTTAAAGAATCTGTTTTTCCTTTTAATATGTTTCCTGAAGTGGATCCTTTGCTTGGACCAGAGATGCGTTCTACGGGTGAAGTTCTTGGAATAGCTGATTCCTTCGGGCTTGCTTTTTTTAAGGCTCAGGAGGCAACTCAGTCGAAGCTGCCGGTTTCCGGCAATGTGCTACTCACTGTTAATAGAGATGACCGGCCTGAAGCTCTGGAAATAGCAAAGGAATTAAAAAAGCTCAACATGAAAATATATACAACCGACGGTGTCCATAAATATCTAAAGGAAAATTCTATAGACTCTGAAATGGTTCAAAAAGTCTACCAGGGTCGCCCTAATCTGGTTGATAATATTAAAAACAATGATATTCAGCTGATCATCAATACGCCCAGTGGGGAACAGAGTAAATATGATGATTCTTATATAAGGAAAGCTGCAATTAAATATAAGATCCCCTATATTACGACAATGTCTGCTGGTATGGCCTCGGTGAAGGGGATTAAGGCTATGAACAGCGGCCAGAGCAAAATAAAGTCATTACAGGAGTATCATAAAGAAATTAAATAAATGGCGGCAATAAACTAATGTCATTTACAGTATAAGAACTGACATTAGTTTTGCAGTAAATATTAATCAAGAAAAAATCAGGATGCATGGTGACAGGATATGATGACTTCCTTTAAAAAACTACTTTTTCCTGAGAGGGATATTTTTGCCAGTGACTTTATTGCTGAGCTGCATTACCAGTGCAGCAGGGTTTTGGTTCCCGCAAGTTTTATCTGCATATTTGCATGGTTGAATTATGTAAAAGTAGACGCAGAGCTTTATCCCAATGAACCGGTTATTGTCCTCCTGAGATATGGGCTTTCCGTGACGGCACTGATTATATTTTTACTTCAGTTCATTCCGGCCCTGAAGCTGAAAAGCATGTGGCTTCTTATCGCCCTGGGAATCTACCTGGAGAGTGCTACAGCGATCATAACAGCTCTGACTGCCGGTGATCCCACCTATTTTGCCGGCTATCTTTTTATTATCATGGTTCTGCCGATAATGCCCATGAAAAAATGGGCCACCTTAATCCTTCTTGGTATTTCGCTGTTGCTTTTTTTCTCAATAGGAATATCAAAGGGAATTTCCTTCGAGACTACCAGGGAAATGTACCGGTTTAATGATTTGCTGGCTACATCAGTTTTTATTGTTGTATTCACCATTTTTTTTGAGCAGATCAGATTTAGAAGCTGGGAAAAATCGAGGGAAATTGAGAAGCATAAGGAGAACCTCCAGCAGGATAAAGAACGGATTGATACCATGGTGGTTGAGTCAAAGGGAGTACTTGGTCATCTTTCAAATGCAACTGAGATCTTATCGGGTTTTTCTAAAAATGTTAACAATACCGTTGAAGAGCAGTCGGGATTTTTTCAGGAAAGCAGAAACTCCAACAGGGGTATGGTTGAATCTCTTGAGCACCTGAAACAGGAAACAAAGAGACAGCTTCAGGGTTTCTCTGAAGGAAGAGAGCTGATTGAACGTCTTCGTGATGAGTTAAAAGAAACGGGAGAGTCCGGGGTTACTGCTGTTGATGATGCCCGTAAGATAAAATTTCTTTCTGATGATTGTGACCTGAAGCTGCAGAATTCCCGAAATGTAATTGAAGAGCTGAAGGTTGAATCAAACCGTATTGAAGAGATCACCCAGACTATTAATGATATTGCTGATCAGACCAGTCTTTTGTCCCTGAATGCTTCAATTGAGTCTGCACGTGCTGGAGAACATGGAAAGGGGTTTGCAGTAGTTGCGGAAGAAATTTCGAAACTTGCAGAACGGAGTATTCAGTCATCAAAGGAAATTGGCGGAATAGTCAACATGTCTGTTTCAAAGATTAATGAAGCATCTCTGCAGATTGAAGAAACCTCACGGTCCCTTCGGGAAATTATCAGTTTTCTTGATAATAATCGGGAGTTTCTTGAAAAATTCGGTGCCCTTGTCGGCAGGCAGGACCAGGACGTCCAGATGCTTCTGGGCCAGCTTGAGAAATCACTTCATTTTGTAGAATCTATCAATCAGCTTGCGGAAAACAATACCCGTGAGATGGCTCATTCATCAACAGTAATTGAAAAAATCGAGCGCTTTTATATGAACCTGACGGATATGTCGGGAACCCTTCTGCAGCTTTCCGAATCTCTCTCATCAGATATGGGAAGTATGAAAAAGAGTCTTAGCGGCGAGTCTGAAGAATTATTGAATTAGTTCTTGGTGTCTTCTGCTGATAAAAAGGGCCGCCATTGGCAGCCCTTTTTATCAGCATTGTGTATTCCTAAGGCATAATTTCCTTTAAAAACTTGATAACCTGATCGGCAACCTGTCCCGACGTATCTCCCCGGACAATGCCGTGGCGTGTTGAATGGACCCGGTAGAGCTCCTTGTCTATGGTACCGAGTTTGTTGAAAACGTCAAGGGCGCTTTCAGGATTGACCACTGGATCTTCGGAGCCCTGGATTACAAGAACAGGAATGCTGATATCAGGCAGTTCTTTTTCTACAACATTCATAAGTTTCTCAAGTTCCCTGACGCCCTTTATTGGATTTCGTCCGTAATTGATATGAGGGTTTTCCGGTGTATTTGAAACGAATTCCATTTTCCCTTTGCTGACATGAAGCTTTCCAAGAAAATTGTTCCAGGCAACAACGGCACTGGAAAGATGGGATGTAATATTTTGAAGTTTCAGGGGCGCAGAAATAGAAATAGCCCCAGCGAGGTGATCTTTTTTCCGTGCAGCCTGAAGAAGCGCAAGTCCTGCTCCTGTTGAAAACCCGCCGATTGCAAAGTGCTTTGTGAGGTTTTCCATTATAACATATCCTCGGTTTACTGAATTATACCATTCTATCCATTCTCGTTTCTGAAGATCTTCCGGTGCAGTGCCATGTCCTCTGAGGCGCACACCGTAGACAGCAAATCCGGCGCGGTTGAGGTGTTCGGCCACTACCCTCATTTCTTCCGGTGCAGCCATATAGCCGTGGATGAGGAGAATACCTTTTCGGTTGAGACCTTTTTTTAAGAGATAGGGGGCCCCGATGTTCTCAGGTTTGGTCTCATCCTGGAGATAATATTTTTCATAATCCTGCCTGAATATCTCCTGGTCCATTTTTATGAATTTATCCCGGATTATTCTGCGGGCACGCCCTTTTCTCATTCGTGCTTTTTTTGTCAGAAGCTGTCGTACAGCTTTCTGCGGCTCTACCTCATTGGTGAAGACTTCTACAATGTTGTCCTGCCGAATAGTATGAAACTGGTAGACATCTGAAAATCGCCCGCGGTTTTTTACCAGGTAGTCTCCCTCAAGGGTAATGATTTTGTCACTTACCGCGGCCTCTAAAAAGCTTTCGAAGCGGTTGTGCTCATCATCGGTGAGCATGTGAAACTGGTTTTTGTAAAGGGTCGTGTGCAGATTGCTGATTTTTTTATCTTTCAGCTCTTCGATGGCCAGGAAGGCCTTGTTTTTAAGGTCATTTTTATGAATTTTGTTCCGGGGATTTTTTGTCAGCATATAGGAAAAAATGTGATCGTAGTTAATTGTTGTCATGCCGTAGATGTCCTGCATGTACTGCTGCATCAAATCGATGGAGGCCCGGTTGAGGTTAACTTCCTTTTTTAATTCTTTCTTGTCGAGGTAACAGGTTGGATTATCCTTTTTCTTTACAGCGGATTTGCAGTTTCCGAGAAACTGAGACGAGTATATCGGTTTGCCAAGATTGATGTCAATGTCAACACCATCGAGAAGCATGGTCCCTTCAATTTCGAGTTCTTCTTCAAAGCGTTCTGAAAGATCAGCAAAACGGTCAACAAGGCGGTTTATTGCATTATCTCTCGCCCTGACAGGATAATAGGTAATATTGACAGGAATGATGACCGATTCCGTGGTAATGATTTTTTCGATGTCATCATCGGTCAGTTCAAAATGAACCTTGAAGTTGTTTAATTCATTTGTGCGTTTGTTCTCGTGGAGCCAGGTAATCTTTTGGCGGTAGAATTCACTTCGCAGGGCAAGGCGGGCTGCGCCGGTATGGGGCGGGCGCCGGATTCCTGCGTTGTAAACCATGAATTTTCCCTTTTCGAGCAGTTTTTTATCTTTGATCATCTGTCCTTCAGGGAAGATCAATGTTGAATTGTCTCCTGTCAGTAATGACCGAATAAAAATTTTATCCCGTTCGGGATCTTTAGTTGAAACAGCGCCAAGTTTTTCCATGCGCCGGCCGAAACTTCCTCCAAAAAAACTGTGATGAGCAAGGGAATAGGTATAAAGGTCAAGGTGCTTTTTTAAAATATAGGGCATGAAAATAGTTTCGAGACGGGTAAAGTGATTGATAAGAAAGAGAAGGCTTCGGTTTTCAGGAATATTCTCAACACCATGGAGACGGATGTCAGCATCGGAGGCCTTAAAGACTGCATCAAGAGTCATGACCACTGCTTTGGTCAGGGGGGGGGAAATACGATTCATGTCAGTACCTTCCTTCAAAATAATCTTTTAAGATTTTACCATGATCAAATACAATGTCATCAGGCAGGTTCCCGGCATTAAAAATTTTAACATCCCTTGCGTCGTCGGCTGCCGCGGGGGTTCCGGTAGATGCGGCGATAAATACCGTTGTGATTGTATGCTGCCGGGGGTCGCGGTCTGGATCACTGTAACTGTGAAACTGTCTGATCAGTTCAACATCAAGAGACGTTTCTTCTTTTGCCTCACGCACAGCTGCTGTTTCAAGGCTTTCGCCATAGTCGACAAAGCCCCCGGGGATCGCCCAGCCGTGGGGAGGATTCTTTCTTGAAATCAGGAGTATCCCCCGGGGGTCTCCTGATTTGTCACGCATTTCGATTATAATGTCAACAGTCGGCACGGGGTTACGGTACATCAGTGATTGCTCCGGGAAGTTTTTTCTCAAGGATGATCTGGTTTCCCTTTTCATTGAAGGTAATGCTGTCAAAGGATTTCTGGATCATCTGGAGACCCACACCGTGAAAAGTTTGAATCAGTTTGCTGCTTCGCGTTTCCGGATCTTCGGTCATGTACTGGTTCCAGTTAAAGCCGCCCCCTTCATCCTGGATGGTATAGAGAACACCTTCAGAGGACAGCTTGTAATCGACAAAAACCTTTCGCGTGGAGAGGTGTTCATTGTCGCATTCCCTGGTGAGGAGTTCCCAGTAATTGCCTCCCATCTGTTTTAGTTCAGTCTTTTTGGAAAAGTCAATTTCTAGATTTCCATGCTCAATGGCATTGATGAGAACTTCCTGAAGGGCAATTTGCATATAAAGAATTTCATTGCGGGGAAGTTTTCCGTCAAGGTTACGGGTTAGCCGGTAACTGAAAAGATGTATCAGGGAAAGATCATTGGAGACGATATAGTTTGACTGTTCGGTTGTCAGCCACTGGTTGGTGATAAAGTCAGTATGGAACAGGCGTCCTGTTACAAAAATATGCTCGAGATCACCATTTTGCATGATAGGATTGAGCTTCAGGTATATGGTTTGTATATCTTTTTTCTTTTTTATAAATACCGTTGATATCAGTTCTGATTCCTGCCCCTGGAATGCGGTTTTCAGTTTGTCGAGAATCAGCTGCCGGTAATGAAGATTCTGGTCAAGTTCAGAAAGGGAAAAAATTTCCCGTAGCGGTTTACCGATAATTGATTTGTGATCGAGGTGAAGCGCCTCGGTAAATGCATTGTTGTGGTTTATGATCTGCCCGTATTCATTGAGAATGATAACAAATTCAGATGTATGGTCCTTGATGAGATTAATGAAGTAGAGCTCTTTGTCAATAATTTCAAATTCTGCTGAGATGCGCTTCGTTATGATAATCCTGAGTAATATAAAGAAAAGGATATTTCCTGCTATCATTGCGGCAGCGACACTGAGTTCATGCTCACCAGGGAATCTGTTGAAAAATATATACATCACCAGGTAAAAGAGGAGAGCAAGGGACACACTGCCAACAACAACAAACAGGATAAGTGTCCTGTTTATGTGACGATTGATATCGGTGATTGCCTGTTTTATTCCGCCGAACATTTTTTCTTGTACCTGTTTTTTTGAAGTCGAGACAGTATACTTCTTTATCTTTTTCTCTTCAAGTAAAATATCCGGCTGAGTACATGGAACAGGCTGTTCCGGCAGGCCTTTTTGATTAAAGGGAGGGGAAGTGCAGCTTGCTCGTAAAACATTACTTTTCACGTATCATATATGAAGTAAATATATTAGACATTTCGTCAATATTGTGTATAATATCTTTAGGTGAAACCATTATACACAAAGGAAAAAATGTCATTATTCACTAAAATATTCATCAGCTTGAAGATCCTGTCATTGAAAGTGAAAATGAATATTATAGGGATATTTATCGTTTTTATGTTTTCCCTGATTCTTTTTGCTATAATCCTCCCCCAGCTGGAAAAAGATAAACTCGCAGAGCGCAATGGAAAACTGCAGGCAGTTGTCAATTCTCTTGTGTCACTTATGGATCACTATGAGCGTTCTCTCCGCATGAACGCATGGAAGCAGGACCCCTCAATGCCGTCAACAATCGATGAGGCAAAAGTCAGAATATTGAAAGATGTGCGAAGAATGAGATACGACAGGAGTGAGTATTTCTTTATTCTTGACGGCAGCGGAAACATGGTTATGCACCCATTGAAAAAAGAGTTGGAGGGTAAAAATCTATTATCCTTAGAAGATCCTTCAGGCGGTAGGCCCTTTAGAGACATGGTGCTTGAATCCCAGAGAGACGGTGAAACTTTTGTCAGTTATTTATGGCAGTCCAAGTATAGTGAAACTGTTCTTGAGCATCAGACTACCTACGCAAAGTACTACTGGCCATGGGACTGGACGATATGTACTGCTGTGTATACCCAGGATATTGTTGATGCTGTCTGGGATATCAGGATCATATCCATACTGTCAATTATTGTTACTGCCTTGATTGCCATGGTGATGATGATATTTCTTATTCATATTAATTTATCAAAACCGATCAAGAAACTTCTTTCGGGGATCAATGAAATTCGAATCGGAAATATGGATTATCAGATAAATGTTTCTTCAATGGATGAAATAGGGTTTATCTCGGAACAGTTTAATCAGATGGTATCAAATCTAAAGAAGAGCAGTGAAAGTATCGCTCAATCAGAAAATAAATATAGAAATCTTACAAATTTATTGCCGGATATAGTTTACGAAATGGACCCCGATCGAAAAATTACTTATTTAAATAAAACGGGAAAAACACTCCTTGGCTATAGTGATTATGATATTACCAACGGCCTTTTCATGGAAAAGCTTATATCGGATGAGGCATTGCAAAAACTGGATATAATGTTTTTAGGAAATTCTGAAAATGGGAATAAAGAAATGTTTGGAACCCACAGAGTTTTTCTGAAAAACGGGGGCCATATTATTGGTGAGAATAATGCCTCAGTAGTTTTAATTGATGAGGAAGTAAAGGGCATACGGGGAGTTATCAGGGATGTGACTGAAAAGGTTAAGCTTCAGGAAAATCTCGCGCAAACACAAAAAATGGAAACCATTGGCACTCTTGCCGGAGGACTGGCCCATGACTTCAATAATGCATTAAGCGGTATCATGGGGTCAATCTCTCTTTTGAAACATATGATGAAAAAAGAGAAAAATATTGATTCAGTTAAACTGGTAGAATATATAAATTTAATGGAAGAATCTGGAATAAGGGCAACGGATGTTGTTCAGCAGCTGCTTTCCCTTTCCCGCAAACAGGAATTTTCCTTTGCTCCTGTTGAATTGAATACAACGCTTGAACATGTTATAAAAATATGCAGCAATTCTTTTGATAAGTCGGTCGATATAAACCCGGTCTATATAGATGAAAGAGCCATGACTCTTGCGGACCCGACACACATGGAACAGGTGCTGCTTAATATTTGTATTAACGCAAATCATGCGATGACAATAATGAGGGAAAAAGAAGAAGGGATTGGGGGAGTTCTCTCTGTCTCAATAGAAAAAATTGTTGCGGGTAAGCATTTTTGCCAGATGCATCCTGAGGCAGAAGAAAAAGATTACTGGGAAATAACTGTTAGCGATACAGGTGTCGGGATGGTTCCTGAAACTGTGGCAAAAATGTTTGATCCATTTTTTACCATGAAGGAGAAGGGGAAAGGTACTGGACTGGGTCTTGTTATGGTCTATAATATTATCAAACAGCATCATGGTTTTGTTGATGTGTATTCCGAGTTCGGAATTGGAACTTCCTTTCATATATTTATGCCGGTACTGCATGGTAAAGATTACGATGAAAATGGATTTGTTCAAGAATCAATTCCCCGGGGTGATGGATTGATACTGGTTGTTGATGATGAATTTATCTTGCTTCAGATTGCCCGTTCAATTCTTGAGGAATGCGGGTATACGGTTATTACGGCCAGTGATGGCATTGAAGGTGTGGAGGTTTTCAAAGAAAGATGCTCCGAGATTAAAGCTGTGGTGCTTGACCTGGTGATGCCGAAAAAATCAGGTGAAAAAGTATATAGTGAAATTAAAAAAATTGATGAAAATGTAAAAGTTTTATTAACCTCAGGGTTTAAACAGGATCAAAGAGTAAATATTGCCCTGAAAATGGGGATTGACGGGTTTCTTCAAAAACCCTTCACGTTAATGGGGCTCGCAAAAGCTTTACACACAATTCTAGTTAAAGATTTATCATAAGTTTTTAAATATTTTCAAAGAGATTGTCTTGAGTCATGTGAGTAATTGGTGAAATAAAATGTTGAGTAAATGGAATGAATTTTAAAAAGACAATATTTAACCTGTTGATCTTTCTGCTGTTGATTTCTCATATCTCGTGCGGTAAGACAGAAGATGCTGGATCAGATTTTGATGCGGGTCCTGTGGGAAAGTGGATTGAAGTATTTCAGCCTTCTGTGTTTAGCCGTGAAGAAAGGTTAAATGAGCTCAACTGGTACCGATCAGTTTCTGAAAAATTACGAGGGATTAAGATCAGATCCTGCGCTGAGAATATTGAAACTCACTACTGGGAAAGCAGGGTGCTGGCAAAAGCTTTTAAAGAAATTACAGGCATTTCGGTCAATCATGAAATTATTGGTGAGGGGGATGTTGTAGACCGTATAATGGAACAGATTGAAAAAAATAAATATAATTATGATGTGTATGTAAATGATGCGGATATGGTTGGGACACATTTACGTACAAAGGGAATCGTTAACCTCACAGAATTTATGAAAAAAGAAGGGAGCAGGTATACTAATCCTTATCTTGATTTAAATGATTTTTTGAATCTTGAATTCGGTCAGGATTATGAAGGTAACCAGCTGCAGCTTCCTGATCAGCAATTTGCAAATCTTTACTGGTTCAGGTATGACTGGTTTTCCCGCGAAGATATCAAACTGCAGTTCAAGGCCAGGTTCGGTTATGACCTGGGTGTTCCTGTGAACTGGGCTGCATATGAAGATATTGCAGAATTTTTTACATCAACGCGAATTGACGGCAAAAAAGTTTATGGTCACCTTGATTATGGCAAGCCGTCCCCTTCCCTGGGCTGGCGGTTCACTGATGCCTGGTTTTCTATTGCCGGGGTTGGAGATACAGGTCTTCCCAACGGGCTCCCTGTTGATGAATGGGGTATTCGGGTAAGAAATAAAATACCTGTAGGTTCTTCTGTTTCACGGGGAGGTGCGGTAAACGGACCGGCGGCGGTATATGCGTTGAAAAAATATATTGACTGGCTCTATAAATATGCGCCGCCTGAAGCCCTCACATGGGAGTGGGCCGATGCGGGACCGATGTGCGCCCGTGGTGATATCGCGCAGCGGGTTTTTCAGTATACTACCTGGTTGTCTGACTCTCGTTTTCACACTCCCGGTAGTCCGGTGTGCGACAAGAATGGTAAACCTAAATGGAGAGTTGCGCCTACTCCCCATGGACGATACTGGGATAAGGGAATGAAGGTTGGCTATCAGGATGCAGGGAGCTGGACCATTCCTGAAAATGTTAAGGGTAAAAGAAGGCTTGCCGCATGGCTGTGGGCGCAGTTTTGTGTTTCTAAAACAGTATCTTTGAAGAAATTTCTTGTCGGCGGTACACCGGTAAGAAAATCGACGCTTTTCTCTGACTTCCTTTCCCAAAGGATGGGTGAATATGGGGGCCTTATCGAATTTTATCGGTCATCTGTCGAGAAGATGTGGACTGACAGTGGGCCGAATGTTCCTTACTACCCGGGCATGTCTCTCCTCTGGTGGAAAAATATAGCCCGGGCAATTAAAGGAGAAGTTACACCCCAGGAGGCCCTTGACCGGCTTGCTTTTCAGCAGGACAGGCTTATGGCCACAAAGAAGATGAAAGCCTACACCCCTGAATTAAATAAAAAGAAAAAGAGAGACTACTGGCTGAATAAACCGGGGGCCCCCAAGGCTCTTCGTAAAAAAGTAAAGCCAGCCACGGTTCCCTATGAAAAACTTATAAAACAGTGGGCCCGGTGAAGTGATCCTTCGCTTTCAATAGTCAAATGTATCGATAAGATGCCTGCAGTTTTTTGCACTTGTTTTTTTGCTGCTCAATGTTATTGAAAATATTTTTACCCGCCGATTGTCACAGAGGGTAATCATGTCAGCACCCTCAGGGATATCGAGATCGATTCTGTACATGTATCCGAACTGGTAGGGGAGATCTCTGCCATATGAATGGATGTGGGTTGTAAAGAAGGCAACTTCCTCTCTTTTTACAAAGCCAGGGGTGATTCCCGTGCAGGGAATTCTCCAGAGGTAATCTCTTTTCTCCCATCTGCTTTTTCTTTTCCATTCCCTTGTATCATACTGGCCAATGAATCCTGTGCATGAAGGAATGAACAGGATTACCGGTTTTTTATCACTTCCGGGGAAGGTAAATTCTGCCCATGTGTCTTCTTCTGATGAAACGAGCATGCTCAACCGGTTAAAGAATTTTTCAGGAAGAGGAAGTGAATTTCCCCGGCAGAGAAGTGCATTGCAGTCATTGTTTGTATTGACGTGAAAAAATATATTTCCGCTTTCAATCCTTTCCGGTATCAGTTCTCCGGGGTACGAAAATGCAAGGTCTCTATTTTCTCCATTAAGGGTAAATATTTTTGTATCTAACGGAATATCTAGGGGCAGTACTGTATCCGGGGCAGCCGGGAGTTGTGCCGAAGGAGTTGTGAATGCCACGGACCTGATCTGAAAGGGGTGTAGTTCTGTTTCAATGCGGTTATCCGTTGATTTTATTTCTCCTGTTTTTATCTCCTGACCATTGACTTCTATTGCATTAGTTATTTTTCCCGGTAGATTAATGTGTGTGTTTTTTTGTTTCTCACCAGTAAGCTCAATCATTCTTAAAATAATGGCGCCGCTTTTATCTTCTGCAAATTTCAGGGCACTCACAACGGCATTGTCAGTTGATAGACTTAAGAAAGAATAATTGTTTCCCAGGGGACCCGGCGACGGCTCAGAGATAAAGGGATAGAGAGGTTGATTGAAACGCAAAGCCTGGAGGTCGCTTTTTCCTTCACGCCAGTCTCCCCGGTGACTGTAGAGAGAATATCGTATCGTATGATTTCCCCAGTCCTGGGTCGTCTGATCATGAAAGGCGAGGGAATTCCATGACCGGGCAGGTGTGTAGAGAAGTGTCAGTCTCACGGTATTGTCATCAGGCTTATCAGAGCCGTATTTTGAATCTTCAAGTATGGATACGCCATGTTCACCTGATGTGTCAGTCAGGTCGAACCACATCTGCGACGGGACCTCATACTTTTTTTTATGGTTGTTGTTTCGTTCGACTTTGCCGACCTGCCAGTTATATGTTGCCTGAGGATTCGAACTCTTGAGGGGAAAGGCGGTCTTTAATGAGAATCCTTTCAGATTCCAGTTAATGTGCTCGGTAAAATTTATCCGGTTTCCTGAACTTCCTGTGGAAAGAGAAATTTTTTGAATAAAAAGGGATTTGTTAAATTCTCTGGTGATTTCTATTGCCGCCCTCACGGGACCCTGTTCTGTAATTGTTATCGATTCAAGGGTACCGGTGAGCAGCAGTGGTTTTTTCTTTCGATCTTTCCAGTCCATGTTCCAGGCGGGGAAATATTTCGGTTTCTCTTTTTGCAGTTCATAGTGAATAGTTCCTTCAAGAATTTCAATGTCTTGATTTTTGTCATGGATAGAAAAGATGAATCCGTCCCGGTTTATTTTTACGCGATAGGTATGGTTCTCAAGGATAAAACCATCGGTTGTTTCCCGGGCCGTCACCTCAGTATCGTGAGTGTTGCGATTTTCTTCCTTTCGAATATCGTAGACAGTCCATGAGAGGGGCAGAGTCTCGGCAGAAAAAATAATATGTGCTGTATCATTTTCTCTGGAGATGATCTGTGCCGGCACCATGGTGCCATCGGGGGAGTATACGCTAATAACTTCCTTTCCCGTGAGGGGGATTTCCGCTTCAACCAGGTCTTCCCGTTTGAATGAAAGCGGGTTGAATATTATAAGGGGAAAGCCCTCAGTTTCTGTATCAAGATTTTCGGCCATTGTTTCAGCGGCGTGAGTTAGAACAGATGAGAAAAGATTCAAGGCAAGGACCTCATCGTTGTTTGACCAGGTGTAGGCGTCGGGTGTGCAGGTCCCCGGGAGGATGTCGTGCATCTGGCTGCCGATTACCCGCTCCCATGCCTGCGTGAGGTTTTGATAAGGATATTTGAAGCCCCCGGTGACGGCCGCAGTAACCGAGGCGCGTTCGGCCGCGTCGGCAAGAAACTCATTTTTTCTGTTCCACCGTTTCATGATTGCCTGGGAGGTCAGGGAACCGGTTGAATGTTCTATGAGCAGAAGGTCGCCGGAATATTCAGGCAGTCTTTCTATTTCATCTGATGAAAGGTCTCTGAAAAATTTATCAGCTGAATCCTGGCAGATAATGCTTTCTTTTGCATTAAGACTTTTTTCGGCATTTTTAACTGAGAGTTCCATCGGCGCGCCGCCGATGTCACCGGTGCCGTAATACCGGTATTCCTTCCAGACATCGTACTTCTGTCCGTTATCATTGATTCTCTTCAGCCATTTTTTATTGGTACCGGGCCTGACAATAAGTTTCGAAATGTAACTCCCCGGATTGAATGCAGCGGGAAGCCTGTTGCCGTCGGGACCTTTCCACATACCGATTGAAAAGGGTATTCCTTCGGCCGAATGCCAGGTCAATTTTTGTGTCGAGAAGCCCTTGAGCCCGCAATGGTGAATCACCGAGGGAAAGCTCGCGGGGAATCCAAAACAATCGGGAAGCATGTAGTCGTATGATTCAGTGTTGAATTCTTTTTTGTTGAAAATATTTCCGTAGAGAATGTTTCGAATTAATGATTCAGGGGACGGTACCAGGGCATCAGTCTCATCAAGGCAGGAGCCGGCTATTTTCCATTTTTCTTTCTTTATGTAATCTTTTAATATTTCATATTCTTCAGGGTAGTATTCCCTGATCATTTTGTAGCGTAGGGCGCCGGTAAAATTGAAACAGTACCCGGGGTATTTTTCAAAAAGTTTAAAGTTCTCATGAAGAGTATCTTTCAGGTAATGGGTAATGGTTGTTGCAAAAGTCCACCGCCACTGAGAGTCAAGATGGGCATAGGGAACGAGGTATAATTTTTTTGTTTTCAAGAGAGAGAACTCCTTGTCATCTATTCACAAAGAACTGACTGCTTTAGCTGGTTATTCAATTATTCTGCACGTTTTTTAATTAAGTCAAGCATGTTCTGACGGTCTTTTGTGATGGTGAAATAGCCGATCATAAAAATAATCCCTGATATAATCCAGCAGGAGACTGCAAAGTTCAGCATAAAAGTGTAGCTGCCGGTCAGAGCCAGAATGGCGCTTCCTGCAGCGGGCCCCATCCCTTTGCCCAGGCTGTCGGTCAGGTTGTTGATTGAAAAAATAGTACCCCGGTGTTCTGGTCGGTTAATGTTCATGAGAATCGCCTTCTGGGTAGGCCCATGGACAGAAGTCATGACACCGCCTAAGAGAACAAAGGAGAAAAATAGAGCCAGCAGAATGAACTGAATGTTGATAATAATAAAACAGAAAATAGCTGCTGTGATTGCTCCGACACCGCAGAATACCGGTGCCCAGCGCGAACTGCGCTTGAAAATATTATCTCCCAGAACTGCCCAGCTTACAAGGCCGACTGCATTTCCAATACCGAAGAGTGCCCATGCCATTGTGGCATTGGTCTGGGTCATATGCCTGATTTGGATGAAATAGGTAATTGACCAGAATGTTAATACCCCCCAGGGGATACAGCCGGGTATGCCCTGGGCCAGCATCAGGATGTTTGTCTTGTTGCGTAAAATTATTTTAAAGTCTGCAGGTTTAATGCGGTATTTATAGACAGCCCCATCGTCAATGGCATCACGTAATGCCTTTTCGCTCCTGCCGCGCTGCGGGTTATGTGCAAAAAACCAGAAGAGAATTATCAGCGGGAAGTTCGGCACTGCTGCCAGTACATAAGCCAGTCTCCAGCCGTATTCAGTCTGCAGTGCCAGACCTCCCAGTACCGGGCCCATGATTAATCCGCAGCCCCAGGCTATTTCGATACCGGCTGTTGCAATGGCCCGGTGCTTGTCGGAAAAATAGTCCGCAAGTAAAGAGAAGGTAAGCGGGTACACCCCGCCGACGCCGATACCGGTCAGTATGCGCATGGCTAAAAATCCATAAAAGGTTTCGGTGAAGAAATGTATCCCCGTCAGGAGACAGGGTATTTCTCCAATGAGTACTGTTAAAATAAGTAGTTTTTTTCGGGAATATTTATCGGTTAAAAATCCAAAGTAAAGACTGATGATGGCCCCTACAAGCACAAAGGCTGAGCCTACATAGCCGATGGATCCTTCGTCTACTCCATATTCTTCCGCCAGCTTTAATACTATAGAAGGCGTAATGTAAAGGTCACACATTAAAAAGAATGACATGGAAACCATGAGGATTAAAGTTATTTTATCGGTCAGGGGTAGTTTTCGGGTACTCATAAAAATCCTTTACCGGTTTATTGAAAAACATTATAATTGCATCATTAAAAATTATTACACGCCGCGCCGCATCTGTCAATGGTTTCTGTTATCTGAAACCGAAGGCATCACGGATGCGGTTTAAAAAAACAGAGTTAAAAGGAAGTTTACATGAACAAACCAGTTAAATACGGGATTACCGGATTTATTCTTGTGTGTCTGACTCTTCTCATTACAGCAGGAGTAATGCTCTACAGCGCTTTTCAAAAAGCAGCCAGCGATGACCCCCTTGTCTGGGAATCGGATATTAAAAATTTCGAAAACCTGGACAGGGAGAACATGCCGCATCAAGAGGGAATTTTATTTGTCGGAAGTTCTTCTTTCAGGTTTTGGAAAAATTTAAAAGATGACATGAAGGATTTGCCGGTTATAAACCGGGGCTTCGGGGGATCTAAACTGCCTGATTTGATTCATTATGCTCATCGTATAATTTTACCATACAAACCGAAGATTGTTGTTATCTACTGCGGCGACAATGACATGAGTGTCGGGAGGCTGCAGTCTTCCGAAGAGGTGCTTGGTAACACGAAAAGGCTGATTGCTGTTATTAAAGAAAAACTTCCTGCAGCGATAATATGCTATGTTTCGATCAAGCCGTCTCCGTCACGGATGAAGTTCTGGCCGGCGATGAAACGGGCCAACAGGCAGATTAAAAATTATCTGGCAAGCCAAAAGAATATGGTCTTCATTGATGTGAGCAGCCGGATGTTCAGAAAGGATGGCAGTTTAAAGGATGAACTCTTTACCTGGGACCGAATTCATATGAGAAGAGAAGGTTATGTGCTGTGGACTGAAATCATCAGGCCTGTTGTAGCAAAACAGTTTAAATAGATACTGACTGGCGCTGAAAGATTCGGATGTTTAAGAGTTGTCCTTAATTTTCTTTTTGCTTTCAGCCTCAAGACTCAGGGCGCCTTCTGTGCTGTTTTTTGAAATACTTAATGCGCCTTCTTTTTCAGGTGAATCGGAAATCGAGAGCCAGCCTTTTTCCACGTCCCCGAGACGGGACTGGATTTTGGAGATGGCCTTCTGGGCGGTGTTTTTTGTGAAGGGATTCAATGAGTCTTTTGCCAGTATATATATTTTTTCAGCCGCTTTAATCGTTCCGCAGGTACCAAGGGCTTCGATGGATGCATGACGCAGGTCAGTTTCTTTATTCGCAAGCTGCTCGATGAGAAAGGGTTCGAGTTTAGCATTTTCAAATTTTTCAAATGTCTTGAGAATTGTTTTTTGAAGCTCAAGGCCGGCTCTATTGCGATATACTTCTTGTAAAATTGGACGTGAGGGAATGTACTTGTTGTCCCCGAGTAATGTAACAACTTTATTCCGTAACTCGGCTATCATAGGTTCTTTTTCTTCCAATAGAGTGGTGAGATGCTTCATTCCAGATTTTCCAAGATGCCTGGCTGCCTCGATTTGAACGGATATGTTTCTGTCCCCAAGGGTTGTCTTCAGTATTTGTTTGCTTTCTTTATCTTTAGGGTACTTTGTAGTCAGGGCTTTAATATTATTGATGATGACTACAGGCAGGGTTTCTGTTTGTATGTTTTGAATAAGGCGTTTTTTTAAGTTTCCTGTTTCTGTAATCATTTCTACTGTTGATACAAGCAGGTCTATTTTCTTACATAGGGTTTGAGAACTTGATATATCCTCGAAGGGGTAGGAAATTACAGTAGACCTGTTTTTGATACTAAAACTTTCGGATCCACGTATGATTTTAATTACCTGGCTCCTTGTTTCACTGTTGAAAACAGCGTAAACTAAAGAGGGGTGAGACGCGGAGATACATATTGTAGCATCAAAGGCAGTGTCGCCGGTTTGAATATCTTTCAAGCCTACAGTGTTTTTCAATCGTGATATGGTCGTTTCTTCTTCAAGTAAAAAGTTTCCTTTGAAAGAAGGAGAATACTCTATGGACAGATTCAGGAAGTTTTCTTTGTTTTCATTAACTTTTTCTGCCTGAAGGTTCATGCCATTAATGGAACAGTTGAATTTAGGTTGGTTGAGAAAACTTCCTTTTGAATAATTTCCTTTATAGTGGCCGGCAGCCGTGGAAAATATTTCATTGTGCTCTTCGTTCCTGATGAAAATGTTTAATAGCTTGAGGAAGAAAGCTCCTCCGATAATAAGTATCCACACTATCTCAAAAAAATCCATGAAGTATTTCCTTGTTAGTATTTGGGACTGGGCATTTAATGCTCTACTGTGAAGCTTCTGTCAAGCAGAAGAATAAACTTCCTTCGCCATCTTTTTGAAAATATTTTTAATAAGAGTTGTCTGTATATCGGGGGGAGTCGGCGCGCAGGTTGTATCCTCAAAGCTGTATCTTTTTTTTCCGCAGAGAGTATAAATAAAAACCTTCCACCTTTTCCCGGGCCCAGGGCGTTTTACGTAAAAACTTAAGACTCGACTTTATGCTCGGGTTATTGTTGAAACATTTGATGCGGATCTGCCGGCCAAGTTCATCCCATCCATAGGCTTCATGGAGCCGGGTAAGGATCGTCTCAAGGGTTACTCCGTGGAGAGGGTCTTTGTTTTTGTTTTGATTTTCCATATTTTTGTCAGTTGTAGATTTTCTGTGGTAACGACATCGGTACATTTAAGACGTTTTGGCCGCCGGGTCTGTTGACAGACCTGGCAGCCGGCGGAAAGGTCTGTCATTCAACAGTACAACCGAAGCGATCGCCCATGTAGCGTGATGTGGTGTTGTACCAGAGAGATTTTGCGGTGACGCTTTTTTTCTTCAGGTCAATCGAGTACCCCTGTTGCGGAACCGAAAGGCGTGACCAGTTTTTGCATTCTTCTTCACTTCTTCCTTCAACAAACATGCATGAACACATGAATTTTGAAAAGGCTCCCGAGGGCATGGGCTGAAAGTTTTTTATATCTGACCAGTTTGCTCCGACGAAAATGCCCACAAGAAGGACTATTGCCAGCAGTATGATTCCAAGCAGTTTTGCAATTTTTTTCATGGTGTATCTCCTTACTTTATACTGTCAATTACAAGTTTCAAAAAGTGGTTCTGGCTGAACGTTTTGTCCCGGTTGTCTCCCGTGTAAACCACGACCATGTCAAGGGAGGGGATTACATAGATGAACTGGCCCCAGTGGCCCTGGGCCTGAAAACAGTCTTCCGGTACATCGGGAAGGGCCCGTTTCTTGTTCATTTCAGGGACATCCCGGTTGAGCCACCAGAGAGCACCGTAGGCCGGGTCTTCCTTCTCATCATCCGCCAGGTCCTTTGATGTGTAATAGGCTGGTGCGATAGTAGTTGTGTAGGCGACCCACCCGGCGGGGAGGATGCGCCTTCCTTCCCATTTGCCGTCGTTTAAAAAAAGGTAACCGAAGCGCGCCATGTCTCGTGGGGTTGAATAAACGTATGATGATCCGACATAGGTTCCCGCGGCATCACGTTCCCATACCACTTTTTTCATTCCAAGAACATTAAAGAGTTTGCTCCATGGATAGTTGTTGTACTCCTTCGTGGTCATGGTTTTTTTCAGCATTGCCATGAGAAGGTTCGGTGTGGGGCTCGCGTATTCCCACCGGGTACCGGGAGGATACTCTAGATCCTGACGCGCCGCGTAGGCCGCCATATCTTTATGGCCCGTGGTAAAGAGCATTGCATTAACCGTTGATTTCAAGGGTGAGGCCTCGTAGGTTTCATTTGAATAAAGCCCCGAGCTCATGCGCAGCAGCATGTCAATGGTGATCTTCGCGTGGTCTCCTCTTTTCAGGGAGGGGAAGTATTTCCATGCCGGGTCTTCGACCTTGAGGCGTTTTTCTTTAACCGCGATACCGAAGAGTGCATTGGCGTAACTCTTTGAATCAGACCAGGTAATGTGAAGGGTATCTTTGGTGAAACTTCCACCATAGTTTTCGTATGCCAGGTAGCCGTTTTTAATGATGACGACTCCGTCTGTTCTGATGCCCTTGCGGGCACTTTCCGGGGCCGGCCTTGTGAAGGCGTATTTTTCCATTGCTTTCAGCTTTGCGCTGTTCATGCCGAGGGCTTCGGGTTTTTTAACCTTCCACGCCTTTGTGGGCCAGTATGCCCGTTTTACAGCAGGGGCCTTAAAGATGCTTTTTTTGCTGTCTCTAGATTTCTCTGCCCCTGCATCGATCATGGAAAGAGAAAGACCAAGTATCAGTAAAGGAAGTAAAAGGAACAGCTTTTTCATGTCATCACTCCGGTTTGCCTTGATGGTTACGTATTACCACGGATTGACTTCTTCGTCAATGGAAATATGTGGGTAAAAGTAACAAGTTGAAAGTTGAAAGTTGAAAGTTAAAACAAAAAGATTTTTTAAGAGAAGGAAGTTTACTGTTTCTCTGGGGGCCGCCTTGACTTCCTTTTAAATAAATTCTGGACTTTCTCCCGGCGACATCATACTGTTAGTAATATGAAAATACCGAGAGGCGGGGTTGAGCTGTGACAATACCTTGTGGAAAAATAAACCGAAAAGTAAAAATAGTCTATACCATCTGGATGCTGGTCTGGGCTCCTGCATGGTTCATCTACTACGGCCCGGTCCATTTTCTCTGGCTCTGCAATATTACTAATTTTATCGTTCTTGCGGCTCTCTGGCGGGAGGACTCTCTGCTTTTGTCAAGCCAGATTGTTTTAACTCTTGTAATCGATTCCCTCTGGGCCATTGATCTGGCATCTGCTTTGATTTTTAATGCACATCCTACCGGGGCGACAAAATACATGTTCAGTGATTCCCTGCATATCGCTTTCAGGCTGATGTCCCTGTATCATCTCTGCCTTGTTCCGGTGATTATCTACGGGCTTTCAAAGGTCGGGTACGACAACCGGGGCTGGAAGCTTCAGTGTCTGATTACCGCTGTTGCCTATCCATTAACTTATCTTCTCGGTGAACCGGCTGGTAATATTAACTGGCTCTGGAGGCCCTTTGAAATGGAACAGACTGTAGTGAGTCTTGAGGTTTTTGTCCTGGTCTGCATGGCCGTTTTTCCGCTGCTTCTTTATATCCCGACCCATGGACTAATACGGTTGTGGCTCTACGGAAGAAAAAGATTTTTTCCTCAATGATCAGTATTCAGTTTTATTATTTCAAAAAACCGGCAGTTATGACCTTGACAGCTATGCAATGAATTAACAGGTTGACAGAGCGGGTTTTCCTTGACACATGTGCCTGTTTAATTACTTTTTTCGGAGTTAACTTCCTTTTATAATAATTTATGGAATCTCTTTCGTATATAATAATTGTTCTGGCAATCGGTATCTTTACGGGCATTGCCACAGGGCTCACCGGGGCGTCCGGTGTTATGGTCGTGGTGCCCCTTTCAAACCTGCTTCTCGGACTTTCAGTCCACGATGCCATCGGTACCAGCCTCATGGCCGATGTTATTGCCTCCTGTGCCGTATCATATACCTATTACAAGCATGGCAATACTGATATTAAATCCGGTTTGTGGGTCGCCCTCGGTTCTATCTTCGGGGCCCAGGTAAGCGCCGGCTTTGCGGTTGCCATACCTGAAAACGGTCTCGGCATGCTTTTCGGAGGCGGTATGATCATTACCTCGATTATCATGGCGAAGCGCGGTACCGGTGAAGTGACTGAAGGCTATGGGGGATCGGGATTTTTTAAATTTAAATCCGATACCATGAGATATGCCATGGCAACATTTCTCGGGTACCTTCTCGGGACCATGACGGGCATCTTCGGTTCCGGGGGAGGCATCATGATTTTCCTGGTGCTTTTCTTTATCTTGAAGTTTCCTGTCAAGAAGGCTATCGGAACGTCAACCATGATCATGGCCATTACGGCCACATCGGGATGCCTCGGCTATGCGGCACACGGAAAGATCAATGTCACCGTGGGGCTTCTCATCGGATTGAGCGCAGTTGTGGGGGGAAGTATCAGCGCCCGGGTCGCCAACCGGGTTGATGAAAAGTACCTGCTCTGGACACTGGTTATTCTTTTTGTTATCCTTGGGATTATTATGACTACCGTTGGGTTTGCGAAATTCAATCAGCTTTATAATTTTTTATAAGAAGTATTTGTTTATTGGATGATGGAAATTAGTTCATCTTTAATTTTTAGTAATAAATCTGATTGCCCTTTGTCCTGGCTGTCAGCCAGGACAGGCAACGCCGGCCATCCATTGTCAACCCACTCTAAATCTGCAAATTGCCTGGTTCCATTGTACCGTGGTATTACATGATAATGAACATGGTGGTCAACCATCATCAGCATTAAATAATTCATTATATCATAATCGAATGTGGATTTAACAGCCTTTTCCAGTTTTGAAATCAGAATGCCCAGGTCTGCCATTTCCTCTTCTGTTACTTCGGAGAAATGTAGTGCGTATCGGTTTAATGAAATAATCCCTGAGCCTAATGTTGGTTGAGACGGTCTCACAGACCATGTCCAGTATTGCGTGCTGAGGATCTTGAGATTTTCAATTTGGAATTTAGAAGAAAATTCTTTTAACGTTTTGGTTCCACTCATGATTATATCCTTAGAATATGTGTATCTTAAATTCTCGTACTGTGACGATAGCTGCAACATTATTTTTGTTTTTCTTTTATTTCCACTTCGGAAGATGTCTGAGTTTAACTTTAATTTCTTTTTTAAATGGCAGTCCCCAGCTTTCGAAAAAATCAGAAAGGTCGTGACCCACTGCCAGAGAATACCTCAATACCCACTGGTCTCTTTTCTGGGCGTCATTTTTCGGTCTCTCTTTTTTGGGCAGGTCATTATAAACCCTAAATACTTTTTTAAAGGAATCCCATCCAAATTTTTGTTGAAGTTCTATATACATGAGAAGCGCGAGAATCGGATCTTTCTTCCACTGCGCGAAGGAACTGCCTGCTGCAATATACTTTTTCTTCCTTTCCAATGCCCGCTGTACACTTTTGTGCTCAAGGGGTTTGATTTTCAGAACCTGTTCCATGGCGTATAAAGTAAAGAGGTTTACCGTTACCTCTCCAGAACCGTTAAATGTCCAGTCCCGGTTCTGATTGTTATGCCCCGCCTCATGAAAATGCCCCCAGCTTCCGGCCTGTAATAGTTTTCCCCGTTTTGTTTCAAAACCGAGAACATAATTTCCCATGTCAGGTTTATACGATGTGACTATAGGGTATCCGCTGTGCATATAACCGGCAGTTAACTGCCGGTCTATGACATATCGTTCCTTGTAGGGTTTGGGGGCAGTCTGGGCGAGGTCGTAAATTGCCTCCATCGCCCTGTCCCAGAATCGGATGATTTTTTCAGGATTATAATCTTTTCGCAGGGCATCGGTATTTGTTTCAATAATAACATATTTTCCCTCGATCTCGCCAAGGGGAGAGGAAGTGTTCTTCAGCTGCTGCCGCCAGTCTGTTTCAGATGTTTCTCCTAAAACGTAATGAGGTGCCGGTGTTGCTCCCTCAATGGTGATGTTGATCTTTCCTTTTAATTTATAAGGGACATCAATATAGATTAAACCCGCATAGGGACTTGATAATCTGTTTGTCTCTTTTTTTAATGATAGAGTGTGTGTAATATTCGGCCACCTTTCCCATGCCTTTCTTCTTTTTGAAAGGAAGAGATTGTCTTTGTGACAGCCGATTCTAATCTTGAGACCCATTGATACTGCCTTCAGGGGAACGGTCACTTTAATTTTATTAAAGGGATCAATCCACAGGCCGGTGAAGTGCCAGCGCGGTACATGAGTATCAATAGTGACTTCCTTTACAATGTTTTTTGGTCTTTCCGCTGTTCCGGGGAAATCGTTACTGATGCGGAGGAAGTTTTCACGCTTTTGATTCGTAGATCTTAAAATTTTATCTATAAGCAGAATGAGTCCGGTCTGCCTCGCGTGCCGGATGTCTACAGGGTTTTTTAGGGAAGGAAAAATCTGATTCCCCTCTTTGAGAAAAAGGTCCATTACGGTTTTAATTTGTTTGTCAGATAATAACCAGCTTATGGTCGGGACCCTGTCAAGTTTGCGGAAGAGCCTTTTAATTTCTTTCGCGGCTTCCGTATAACTGCGGTACTGATGGTTTCTGAGAATGTTTTCCATGATTTCATTGACAGTGTAGCCGGTATGGGCCTCTTTAAAATTTTTATTTCTGCGATTTAAAGGCTGAACAGTATAATGCTTTCCCTTTGCATATCCGAGACTGTAATGTATCCCAAGGGGCATAAAGAGCTTGTTGGCCACAAAGTCTTTAGAAATATCTTTACCCTTCTTTCCGGGACCGTAATAGCGATAGACCCATCCTATCGAGGCGCCAATAAAAATACCCCCTTTGGAAATCCAGTTTTTGATACGCTGCACTTCCTTTTCCTGAAAATAACCCTCGCCTCTTGTTGGAATTACTGAAAATATAATGTCATAATTATTAAGGTTGCCAGGGAGACTTTTTGTTTTTCTAATTCTTCGGTTTTTATTGAGAAAATTATACACATGGTCAGCATTAAAGGTCAGTATCCTTGGGCGTACTCTACGGGATAAACCAAGGCAGTTGAAAATAAACCGTTGAACTGGGCGTCTTTGAAGCATTTTTTTTCCCAGCCATGAATTATGGCCCATTGCAACAGCAGAGCCTTTTCCGAAGGCCGTATATGCCGCAACCGCCTGGCTTTTGTCATCAATAATAATAGGCGCTGCACGTTTGCCGAAAACCTGCAGAGGACCGGGAGTGCCGTTTTTTGGAAAAACCCTTATGCCTCTTATAAGTTTATTGGCAGAATAAAGAACCCTGTTTTCAAGCCTGAAGGTAAGGTTTTCTGCTTTTGAAATCTGTCCAGGGTGAAGCGTAAAGGCGCAAAAGAAAATTAGTATTGAAACCTTGAAATATTTCATAATCGGAATTCCCTGCCTCAGGTGTATTTGTTTTTTCGAAGGGTTTTGTGGTCTTGATAGAGTTGATTTGCAATAAAAATAAATATATATAAAATAACCATACATGACTGGTGTTTTTTTGTCAATATTTTAAGATTTTGGCGGTATGGTGGAGACTCGATTCTTTCTCATGCAACGGTTGGTGATAGAGAACTTTACTGAAGATTGAGTGAAGCCTAAGGATAAATAAAAGAAATAATTAAAGAAGATCAGTAAAATACATTAGTATTCTACTGATCTTTTTAATATATATAAAACAGCTCTGAATTACATGGTTGCAGTTTCATGAACTTCGAAACCTGAATCCATGAAATACAGTTCCTGTTTTGGCAGCTCAATATCAAGAGCAATTTTTACTACTTCTTCTACAGTTTCTACTGGAGAAAAAGTCATTACATTTCGAACATCCTCTGGAATATCATCAAGGTCCTTTTCGTTTTCAAGAGGAATAATAATATGCCGCACACCAGACCGGTGACCAGCCAAAACCTTCTCTTTTATGCCGCCAACAGGAAGCACATTGCCGCTCAATGTTATTTCACCTGTCATTGCCAGTTTCGATTTAATTTTTTTGCCAGCAATCAATGACACCAGAGCAGTAAATAGAGTAACTCCTGCTGAGGGACCATCCTTTGGGGTTGCCCCTGAGGGTACATGGATGTGAATATCATTTTCTGCAAAGTTGAAATCCCGAATTAAATGTGACAAACGGGAACGAATCAGACTGAGAGAAATTTTTGCCGACTCCTTCATGACATCTCCCAGCTGTCCTGTCAGTGAGAGTTGCCCCTTGCCCTTCATGAAGATAGATTCTATGAAAAGGATCTCACCGCCAACCGGTGTCCAGGCAAGACCTGTTGCAATGCCTGGAATAGGATCATTCCGTAAATCTTCATGGCGGGCAACCTCTCTACCAAGAATTTCATGAAGATCTTTTTCGTCTACATTTATTGGAAGCTCGGCATCGGTTGCCACAACCTTTTCAGAGGCATAGCGAACAATTGCAGTAATCTGCTTTTTAAGTCCTCTTACCCCGGCCTCACGTGTATAGTTGTCTATCACAGATGCTATTGCTTTTTCATTAATGATAAGCATGTCCTCTGAAATGCCATGATCTTCAAATGTTTCAGGAATAAGGTGATCTTGTGCTATTCGAAATTTCTCATTATTTGTATAGCTTGAAATATTTATAATCTCCATTCTGTCAAGAAGCGGTGCTGGAATTGAGCTCAGAGAGTTTGCTGTTGCAATAAAAAATACATCTGAAAGATCATAGGGCACTTCCAGGTAGTGATCTGAAAAGCTGTTGTTCTGTTCAGGATCAAGAACCTCCAAAAGAGCACTTGCGGGGTCACCACTATATGATGTCATAAGCTTGTCAATTTCATCAAGAACGAATACCGGATTATTACTTTCTGCTTTTTTTATGCCATTGATAATTCGTCCTGGTAGAGCACCGACATAGGTTCTTCTGTGACCCCTTATTTCAGCTTCATCACGAACTCCGCCAAGACTCGCTCTGACGTATTTTCGATTAAGAGCACGTGCAATACTTTTTCCAAGACTGGTTTTGCCTGTCCCGGGAGGCCCCACAAGAAGAAGTATTGAACCTTGTTTCTCTTCTTTAAGCTTCATTACAGATAGATGCTGAGCAATTCGGTCTTTGACCTTGTCTAAACCATAGTGGTCACCATTCAGAATCTCACGCGCCTCATTAATCTGAATATCCTGGACTTTTTCTGTTTTCCATGGCAAAGCCAGTAAAAGATCAAGGTAATTTCTTACAACATGGGACTCTGAATTACTTTGTCCCATAGATTCAAGCTTATTAACCTCAGTCTTCGCAATCTTCTTTACATCTTCAGGCATTGCTGAGATATCGATTCTGTTTCTGTAATCTTCAATTTTTGAGATTGAATCATTTCCCTCGTTGAGCTCGTCCTGAATTGCCTTGAGTTGCTCTCTGAGCATTGCTTCACGATACTGCTTATTGGTTTGTTTCGTCATTTTGTCAGCAATCTCTACCTGGAAATTAACACGTTCTTTCTGCTTCATGAGAAGTTCTATGAAGGCTAAATATTTTTCTTTAAGATATTGTCCCTGAAGAATTTCCTGCATTTCGGGGATTGTTGCATTCATGTACGGAAGAAGGGCTAATATAATATCATCAAGATTTTTCAAGGATTCGATATACTGAATAAATATTTCTGAACCCTGGAAGTTTTTCCCTATTTCTGCAGCTGTTTCTTTTATTCTTTCAAGAAGAGCAGCTTCTTCCTTTTCTGTCATATCAATGGAAATTTCATGAATGGAATATTCAGCTATAAAGATTTTATTTTCCAGTATTACTGTAGTGATAGAAACTATATTTTGTGCCTGTATGTTTAGAAGAATGCCATTGTCTGTTTCTTCGATTATTTCTGTTTTTAATAATGTGCCGGTTGTATAAAAATCATCTTTATGAAGATTTTTTTTGTCAGCCCCTTCTCTGGTAGGCACAGCTACAACATCAAAAGTACCATTATTGGTTTTTTCTTTTATGCCTTCTCCCAGTGTTTTATCAACTCTTACCTTCGTCTCCATGCCGGGGAACAAGACGGTTTTAAATGCCGGAATTATTAGTGCTTTTTGATTTTTTCTTGTTTTCATTACTTTCCTCCACATTGGTTAGGTTTAATTTACCTAAATATAAGATTAAAAATCTGATCATTTAACCTTGATAAAAAGGGATATTAACTGTTCCACTTCCTTCTCATTAAGAGAATCTAAGATACGGTCAACCACTCTGTATATGGTTATGAGCTCATGACGTGCAATATGCTCTCCCTTGTCAGTAAGCCGAATATATGAAACCCGTGCATCATCTGATGACTTCTCTTTTGAAACACAATCAAAATGAAGAAACTTATTGATCATCTCTGTGATTGTGGGTTTGGAGTTTCTGGTAATATCTGCCAGTTTGCTGAATGTGATGTCTCTGTGATTATCAATTATCTTAAGATACTCTATCTGCCGTACGGTTAAATCAGATACAGTACACTCATTGCTAATCTGAAAGGCACATTCTCCGCGAACCCTCAATAGGTTTTCATATGCTTCAAAGAGCTCATCTCTCTTGGATTTCATTGACCCTCACTTGATATGATTAGTTCGGCTATCCCTAATAAGTTACAGAAAAATCTCATTTTGTCAATTTAAAAAACAATATATGGCGGTAGAGTTGAGGAGGAGGGCGGAGCTTTTTAAGTTTTGCAATCTGTATGCATGGCCGCTGCGCTGCATACAGATTGCAGGTACTCTTTTGAATTTACTCCATAACCTGGAGTACTATTTCCGCAATATCTGCAGTTTTTAGCGTGTCAATGCCAAGTTCTGCGGGACCATCTGTCAGCATGGTCATACAGAAGGGGCAGGCGGTGACAATGTGTGAAGCACCAGTGGCCTCAGCATTCCGTGTTCTGAAGTGATTTATTCGGTTTCCCAGGTGTTCCTCAATAAACATACGACCGCCCCCGGCGCCGCAGCAGAAACTCTCTTCGTGATGTCGACTCATTTCAACCAGTTGAATTCCTGGTATAGACTTGAGGATATATCTCGGCGCCTCATATATTTCATTGTACCTGCCAAGAAAACATGAATCGTGATAGGTCACTGTCTTTTTTATTTCACCCGTGAGGGTTATTCTTTTGCCCCGGATAAGACTCGCCAGTATCTCCGTATGATGTAAAACTTCAAAATTGTATTCCAGGGGTGATCCGTCGGAGGCAACACCATGGCTGGCAAATTTTCTATATTCTTTTTTAAGCACATTGTAATCATGGGGGCAGGTACATATTATTTTTGTTACACCATAGGTCATGAAGGTTTCCAGGTTTTGTGCTGCCAGGGCCTGGAAAAGGTATTCGTTTCCTCCCCGGAGGGCGGCATCTCCGGAGTCCGCTTCCTCGGGGCCCAGTATCCCGATGGAAATCCCCGCTTTCTTCATTATCTGCACAAAGGCGATGGCCACCTTCTGGTTTCTTTTATCATAGGAAGCGGCGGAACCCACAAAGTAGAGGTATTCTACGTCGGCATTTTCTGCCATCACTTTTACATCCACGCTCTCTTCGCAGGCAAGCCAGTCTCCCCTCTCTGCAAAGGCAAAGCCGTAGGGATTAAAATTCCCTTCCAAATTCATGAAAGTGGTTTGGAGCTCCGGGGCCATATCTCCTTCCATCAGTACCTTGTAGCGCCGTAAATCGATCATTTTCGGTACATGTTCAATCATGACGGGACAGGTCTCCATACAGGCTCCACAGTTAGTACATGACCAGAATTCATCTTCCTTTATTGAATCCCCGATGAGTGAAGATGTACTTAAAGGCTCTGTGTTCTTTCCTTTCAGTAGAATTGGAATTGTTGCATCCATGTTTGATTTCACATCATTAATTAATTTTTTTGGGGAGAGTGGTTTTTCTGTGAGCCATGCAGGGCAATTGTCCTGGCAGCGCCCGCAGCGGGTACAGGCATCGCTGTCCATGAGATGCTTCCAGGTGAATTCTTCCGCACGGGATACGCCAAAAGATTCTGCGGTTTCGAATTCCTTTGGATCGATAAGGGGAAGTGCGAACTTCCTCTCCGCTGACTCATTTTCCAGATTCATGAAAAAGATGTTCAGAGTGGATACTATAACATGGCCCACCTTTCCCGTCGCCAGAAGGGCTATGAAAAGAAAGGAGCTCACCACATGGAGAAGCCAGTTGCCGTAATGAATCCATTCCAGTGCTGTATCGCTCATGAGAGGAAGGGACTTTGCCAGGAAAAATCCAACGGGAGAGTAGATTTCAAATGCAGGAAAATTAGTCATCACAATGCGGACGGCCTCTGCAGCAAAGCCGGTTAAGACAATTACCACGAGAAGGGCAAGCGTAAACGTATCAACTCCCCTGGTGTCGAGACGCTCCGGTCTGTTGATATATCTTCTTATGATAGCAAAAACAAGGCCGAGAAAAAGTGCCACCCCGAAAATGTCTCCGCACAATGACCAGATGAGGTAGGGCGTCCCTTTAAGAAAACGGTGATCGAAGAAAAGCCAGGTCACATCCTCCTGGATGGTGATTGTGGCTGTCACCAGAAACAGGCCGAGAAAACCGAAAAATATCAGGCTGTGGATTAAACCGGGACCTTTCTCCTTCATTACTTTTTTTTGGAAAATTACATACTTGAAAAGCATAAGAATCCTGTGAATTAGCCTGTCAGTACGCATTTCTCCTTTGCCCTTTCTCCAGAGTCTGATTCTTCTGGCCAGAGTTATGAAGAAAAAGGAGAGGGAAAGGGCCAGGAGTATGTACACTACTATCTTTGAGTTTCCCGCATTAAAGTAGATTTCCCGCGTAACTTCCCCGGGGGCAGTTGAAAGTAAAGCTGTTGCATTCATTGAAACCTCCTTGATGAATTTAATATATCACAATACATACTGGTCGTATAGTATGATGAGCTGACAAAAAAAATTATGCCCGTATCCTTTCCCAGAGGCTGTCCAGGGCAGCTTCTTTTTTTTCCTGGGCGATGAATCCCTCACCCAGCATAATATCCATAACGATGAATCCTTCAAAAAGGGCCACCAGCTCCAGGGTTATGATTTCGGGATCAATCTCCTTTTTCAATGTTCCCTGGGAGATAGTTTCTTCTATCATGAGTTTAATTTTTGAAAAATAATCTCTGTACCGTTGTACCAGGGATTTTTTTAGATCCGGGAAATTGCGTACTGCATCAATGAGAAGCCGGTACACATTAGCGTCCCCTCCGCTAAAAATTCCCGTCTCGGAGGTGTATGTATGGTAGTTGAAATAAAGAGAAAGGATTCCCCTGAAATCCTGCACCTGTGCAAGCTTTTTCATCAGCCAGTTTTCGTGGTCCTGATAGAAAAGATCAATGGCTGCTTCAAGAAGGTCCTTCTTAGCGTGGAAATGATGATATATTGCCCCCTTGGTCATGCCGCACTTGTCTGCAATAAGACTGATACTGGTTTTTTCATACCCTTCGTTGACGAAGGATCTGAGACTCTCCAGAATTATTTGTTCCCGTGTATTCATATTTTCACACATACCGGTCGTATAGTAGGATGTCAATTCAAATTTTTAAAACAGTATGGTTTGCATGTTTGTAATATTTAATAGAACAATACTCTGTGCAAGCGGGAGGAAGATGATTTAATCAGATATCTTCTTTTTGTTTATATTATCGGCTTTAAAAGAAAGCAGAAAAAGAATCGCCGTGATGCCCAGACACAAAAGGGCCGCAGGGCGGTAACTCCCGAGGTGACTGAAGGAGATGCTGAAGAGATAGGGGCCCAGTGCACTCCCGGCAACAGCCCAGGCGAAGGAATACCCGGCTATTTCTCCCAGGTGTTTTAATCCGTAGAACCTCGGCCATGTAATGCTCGAAAGGACCCCGAAGGTCCCCCCGGCGATACCGTTTCCCAGAATCAGCAGCCAGAGAGAAAATCCCTGGGGTGCGAGAAACTGGAGGGCCGTCATGGAAAACATGAGCCCCAGGGCATGGGTGATAAGAACATATTTCAGTCTGATGTAGTCACTGAGCCAGCTGCCGAAAAGATGAAATAAAACTGATATGACAGAGGCAGGAAGGAAAATTGCAATCGCCTCTTCGCGGCTCATGGCGGCAGATTTAAAGATTGAAACTATATGAAATGTCGTTGCGGTTACAAAAAGTGAAAACATCGTCAGGGTCAGGGTGAATATCCAGAAGGCGTAGGTTTTTCGGGCTTCACCGAGAGTGTAGTCTTTTTCAGCGGTTGCAGGGGGCTTTGAATTGTTTTTTTTCAGGGGAGGAAGATTACCGTCAGGTTTCAGGCCGCATTCTTCAGGATTGTCACGGAAGAAAACTAAAACGGCCACTGAAAAGAGAAGGCCGATAATTGCAGCCATGTAAAGCCAGGCTCCCTGCCAGCCTTTGCTCATAATCAGCTGATTGATCGCCCTCGGTGAATAGGAAAATCCGAAGGACACAAAGACCCCCATGAGACCATTGGCAAGTCCCCGGTGATGGTCAAACCATTTCATCACCATATTTCGGGAAACCATGGTGAGTACTCCCTGGCCGAGAAATCTGAGAAGAAAAAACCCGGCAATCATTATGGCCATGGTGACCAGGTAAGGGGGGAGGTCAGAAAAAATGCCCTGCATGGTACGGGCATGTGAATCGATTCCTGAAAAGATGAAAAGGACAAAACCGAGAAGCAGGGCCGTGATAGAAGCCATGATTCTCGCCCCGAAGCGGTCATACAGTCTCCCGGCGCGGCGCAGCAGCAAAGCACTGATGATGGTCCCAGCAAGGTAGGCAAAGCTGATCTGGTCCCTTGTAATATTGAGCACCTCAATGAGACTATCGGTAAATACCGATACTCCCATGGTTTGCCCCGGGATGCTCATGATGACGCCCAATGTCCCTGCCAGAAGGATGATCCATCCGTAGAAGAGGGGAGAACCTGATGGAGAGAAGGGTATTCCGTTAAAACGGCTTTTAAAAGATTTTTGCTGCTTCTGGTTCATGCCGTAACTGGCTCCTGAATAAATAAACTGACAGGCGGCATACTATAGATTGAAGCTGTTTTTTGTCAAGAAATGGAATGACGGGTTAAAAAAAAGAGAACATGCTTTCTTTGTGACTGGCAGGGTTTTATTTGTCGGTGTTAAAAATGTTATACATTGCCCGTCCCAGAGTATCGAGTGAGTAGGGTTTTTGAATAAAACCCTGGACTCCAAGATCCATGATTTCCTTTATTCGTTTGTCGTGTCTAAAGCCGGAGGAAAGAAGCACCCTGACTGATGGGTCGATATTTTTTAGTTTTATGTAAACTTCCTTTCCCGATATTTCAGGCATTACCATGTCGAGAAGTATCCCTTTGATTTCGTGGTGATGTTTTTTGAAATACTCAAGTGCTGCGCGTCCTGTCTCAAGGGATATTGGTTCATACCCGCATTCCAGGAGGATGTCGCTGGAGGTAGTACGCATGATTTCTTCGTCATCAATAATGAGGATTTTCCCTTCGCCACGGCAAATGTTTTTAATTACTTCATTAGCCGGTCTGTCGTCATTGTGTGCCCTTTCAGCAACAGGAAGGTATAGAGAGAAGTGTGAGCCAATGCCAACCTCTGAGTAAACATCGATAAAACCCCTGTGCTGGTTTATAATGTTGTATACCATTGAGAGACCAAGCCCCGTCCCTTTTTCTTTTTCCTTTGTTGTGTAAAATGGTGTAAAAATTTTGGAAATGGTATCATTATCCATGCCGACACCGGTATCTTTCACTGAAATAAGATGGTAGTAGGCCTTGGTTGCCTCAGCGTGAGTGTTGCAAAAATGCCTGTCTGCATAAATTTTTTCTACCGATATTTCAAGCTCTCCTCCCCATGGCTCATTTTTGTTCCGCATAACTGTCATTGCATGGGAGGCGTTGACACAGAGATTAAGGAGCACCTGTTCGATCTGGGGACCGTCAGCAATTACCATGGCAGGTTTCGGAAAATGCCTTGATTTGATTTTTATGGATTTATCAAAGGAATTTTCGCAGATTTTAAGAATGGTTGTAGCGATCTGGTTGCAGTCAACAGGTAAAAGATTAAGGTCCTGTTTTCTTGAAAGAGTAAGGAGCTGTGTTACCATGTCTCTGGCCCTGACTGATGAGTCTTCCATCAGGTTCAGGTAACTGATTATTTTTTCTGTTTCCAGTTTTTCATTTTTAGTGAATTTGTGTTTGAGAATGGTGATAGTGCCAAATATTCCTGTTAATACATTATTGAAATCATGGGCGAGCCCTCCTGCCAGGGTGCCGACTATTTCCATTTTTTGTGCCTGTCTCAATTGGGCTTCTTTTTTTTCAAGCTCTGAGATGTTATCGATGCGAAGCACGGTTCCGTCTATTCCCTCGGTTATCAGGGGATAAAGTATTATGTTGTAGATGTTTGTTTCATTGTGAAGGGTAACTTTAATCTTTTCAAATTTTACCGGTGCGGTGTCTGTAAAGTTTTTGCTGGTGTAGAGAATATCTGCGTTTAATTCGGGAAAGACATTTTCAAGGGAGAGTTTCATGGCTTGAGACGCGGTAACTCCTGTTGTCTCTTCGGCTTGATTATTCCAGTGAGTAATCTTTCCTTCGTTGTCGAGGCCGATGATAATTGAAGGCATGGAGTTGATGACATTGTTGAGGTAATTTTGAACTTCATGGAGTTCTTTTGACTGTGTTTCAATAACAGAAAAGACATTGGTGAGACGCATGGAAAGAAGAATTGACTGGGCGAGAATAAAGCCGAATATTCCAAGGGGCATATAATCATAGCTGTCGATGATTCCATTGTCGTCGAGTAGAAAAAGAATCATTGCCCCAAAGAGAAAAAAGTATCCCGCTAAAAAAATTACTGCGCCTTCTCGTTTTCGAAAAGCAGCAACAAAAAGAGCCATGAAAACATAAAGCAGTGAAAACAAAATTATAATCTGGTAGCTTACTGCGGTATAAGTATATATTAGTGCCGGAGTAAGGATAACAATCCCGATATAAACTGCTGCTGTCCATTGAATAATTCTGAGAAGCAATTTTGGAAATTCCTGCGGATAGAGGCGGTGAATAAAGGAGACAAAAAAAGGAAGTGTCAAGTACCCGCTCAAATAGTACATTTTGTAAAGAAAGCCCCAGCTTAGATTAGGGGCAAATTCAAGCAAAAAGTTATTATCAAAGATGACCCTCAGAGCAAAAAAGAAACACACTGCTGCAAATAAAAGGGTAGATTTGTCATTTTTTCTGAACCAGAAGAGGCCAAAGTGGTAAAAGGCCATAATGAGCAGGCTGCCAAAAAGAAAAAGTTCAAATGCCCTGATCTGTTCTCTTCTGCTCCATGTCTGTTGTTCTGTTCCCATTTCTATGCTGTTGCGAAGCCCGCCTTTTTTATGGAAATAATTTGAAATCCTTATAGTCAGTAAAAGGGTTTTTGATTCAGGGCGGTATGATGCTGTTCGGGGCTGGTATAGGGGCATCATCTTATTACGGCTTATCCCGACTGTACCATTTGCAAAAAGCATGGTTGAGTCTGCCCAGAATTCATAGGCGGTCTCCTGTTGTCTGATACTGAAGGCTGTCTTTTTAATTCCCGGGGGTAGTATAATTTTCAGACGAAACGTAGCGTGTCCCTGACCTGGCAGCTCCCTGCCGTTAAGCCTGTAACCGTTCCATACTGACGGGAGTGTCATGAAACCTGAGGGTTGTAACTTTATTTTTGAAGAAAAATCTTTCGGGGTCAGGAGTTTTTTCCAGTAAAATTCCCACTGGCCGTTGAGTTTCACCGGGCCGTCTTTCTCAAAGTTCCACGATGAGAGATCGACAACTCCCTTTACTGCATTTGCGTTAGCAGAATCAAAGGCAAAAAGATCAGAGAGAGGTGTCATGAGTAGAAGGGCCAGGACCATCCTTAAAATGTTTTGATGGCTGATTAACGAAAATTTCAAAAAGATCTCTCCTGTTTTAAAAAATATAAGATAGTATAAACTAAAAAACCGACAATGGCAAGTTGTATTTTTGCTGAATGACAGGAGCTTTTTATGTTTAAAAAAGAGTTGACCCTAAGTGTAAAATGCACCAGTTTAAAAAAAAATATCAGGGGGAATGTGTGAAAAGATATGCGGCAGTTTTTTTTATGGTACTTTTAGCCTTTGGTGTTGTTTCATGTGATGATTCCAACAGCAAAAGTGAATTTGAACTACTTGGTACATGGATCTGGACTAAAACCACGGAACCCCAGTATAACGAAAAGATCATCATCCTTAATGAGGGAACAATGCTCATTGGTCGTGATGCCGGTAAGGATGGTTATTATGAAGGTTGGGCCAACTTTACCATTATGGAATATAATGAAGACAACAATTATTTACGAGCACGGTGTACCTATACAAACCCTGTTTATGATAGTATCTGGTCTACTGATCCTGATATGCATTATTTCACCTATGGCATCGTGAGTGACGAGCTTTACTATAAGAAAGGCAGCGGGCCAGATTATCCTGACGCACCGACTACGGCTGATTTCGGGCCCTATGCCAAACAACCCCCTGCAAAGTAAACCGGTATGCTTAAATTACAGGAGCTTACAATGAAAGACCAGAAACCGACCACAAGTACTCCTGTAAAAGAACTGACCATCCGGGCCATTGTCCTCGGAGTGATCCTCGCCGCGGCAATGACCGCGGCAAACACCTACCTTGGATTATACGCCGGAATGACCGTATCGGCATCAATTCCTGCCGCGGTTATTTCCATGGCCATCATGCGGGGCATGCTTCGCACCGGATCGGTGCTTGAAAATAATATTGTTCAGACCATGGCGAGTGCCGGAGAGTCTCTTGCCGCCGGCATTATCTTTACCGTGCCGGCCCTGGTCATCATCGGTGTCTGGCAGGATTTCAGGTTCTGGCCCACGACGCTGATTGCCTTTACCGGCGGGCTTCTCGGTATTATTTTTATGATTCCCCTGCGGCGGGTTCTCATTGTTGAAGACGAAACCCTCACCTATCCTGAGGGCGTCGCCTGCGCCGAGGTGCTCCAGGCGGGGGAGAGGGGCGGCTCGTCACTTCACCTTATCTTAAAGGGTCTCGGCATCGGCGGACTGGTCAAGTTTTTAACCACCGGTGTGAAAATGCTCAAGGGCACTGTTGAGGGAGCTGCTGCCGCGGGCAACCGGATCTTTTTTTTCGGCATCGATATCTCTCCCGCCATGATCGGCGTCGGTTATATCATCGGCTTTAAAATTTCACTGATGGTGTTTCTCGGCAGCGCCCTGGCGTGGATGGTGACTATCCCGTTTATGGGCATTCCTGAGGGGTTTACTGCTTCTTCGCCCCTTGATACGGCATGGCATCTCTGGAAAAACCATGTTCGCTATATCGGTGTGGGCGCCATGGTGGTGGGGGGACTCTGGTCTATCGTCTCGGTTCGCTCGGGAATCGCCAGCGGTTTAAAGGGCCTGGTGCGGGCCGCGGACCATCATAAAAAAGATATGGGTGAGGAAGTGAAGGCCACGGACCGGGATCTTTCGATCTATTCAATGGGGCTGGTCTTTTTTGCGACCCTGGTCTGCATGACGGGACTCTATGAATACCTGACAGGAAACTGGGGACTCTCCCTGGTCACCGCCGCGGCAATGGCTGTGGCAGCCTTCTTTTTTGTTGCCGTCTCAAGCTACATCGTCGGCATGGTGGGAAGTACCAATAATCCTGTTTCCGGCATGACCATCAGCGCCCTTCTCGGTGTATCGGCACTTTTTCTTATCCTTGGCTGGAAGGGAGATTCGGCAATTCTTGCAACTCTCGGTGTGGCAGGGGTCGTCTGCTGCGCCGCGAGCTCAGCGGGAGACGTGTCCCAGGATCTCAAGACCGGTCACATTGTAGGGGCAACTCCCCGGAACCAGCAGATCGCCCAGATTATTGGTGTCGGGGCAGCTGCCGGTATCGTCGCCCCGGTGTTGACCCTGCTTCATGGGGCCTACGGCATCGGCACGGGCCTCAAGGCCCCCCAGGCAACCCTCTTTGCCAGCCTGACTGATGCGGTTTTCGGCAGCGGCTCGATTCCCCGGAGCATGGTTCTCGCGGGTATCGTCACAGGATGCCTGATCATTATTATTGACCTTGTGCTGAAGCGCCGCGGTTTCACCTTCGGGATGCCGGTGATGCCGGTTGCCGTGGGGATTTATCTTCCTTTAACTCTTATTGTGCCTATGCTGTTAGGCGGAGTAATTCGTTGGTACATTGACAGAAAAGAATCCTCCACGCCTGAGGGAGAAGACCGGGGTACCCTGATCGCCTCAGGGATGATTGCCGGAGAGGCGTTGATGGGCATAATGCTAGCGGTAGTGATTATAATGAAGATTGATCTTTCGGTTTCTGTCAGTGCGGTTCTGTCGGTTGTTTTATCTCTCGGAGTCGTTCTCCTGACGGGGCTTTATCTTTTGAAAAGAGACTGATGTACGGTTTATTTTATATAGTGAGGGGGGGCGACCGCAGGCAGCCCCCCCTCACTATATAAAGACCAATACTTTTTCTTGAATCACCTTCTATCTGTGGCTACCTTAAGTTGAAGAGAGTGACAGCCATGAAGAATGGATGCAATCATATAGACCGGCGGCGGAATGAACGGAGATCCCTCCTGCGCCGCTATAGAGACCGCCGGAGCAGAAACAAAAACCGCATCAGCTTTGAGCGGCGCGGCTTTGACCGGCGTCTCTTTGACCGGCGCAAACTCAGGTTTATCGATGAAAATTACTGAGTTTTTTCTTTACCATCTTCCTTATTAACTTCTTTTTCAGGAATGTGCTCGGTTTCTTCTTTTTCTTTGACTTGCCTCCCATTATTAAAAAGGCGCTTTAGTACTGTTTTTTTCTCTTCGAAATCAGGGCCGAAACTGATATCCCTCAGTTCGCAGCTCTGAGCCCTTCGGTTATAGTGAAAATAAAGGTAGAGAAGGTAGTGCTGGTTGTCGCTCCGGTCTTTCATTTTGAGAAAAATTGTAAAATGTTCAGGGGAGCGGTAAAACCAGGTGCGCATAATGTCAATGCTGTTGACACGGCAGTCCTGAAGAAAGATGCCGAAGCGGTCAATCAGCCGGGCACCGGAGGATTTTTTGCCAATATTGAGCCTGATGAGATGGCCGATGGCCTCCCGATGGTGAGGATTATCCCTGGTTATGACAGAGAGCATTCTTTCATTATTTTTTTTCAGCTGTTTTTCAGAAATTGCCCCCTTCACAGGCTCCAGGGCGGTAAAAAGACAACAAATGGCTGTAATTGCAACAAGAGACTTTTTCTTCATGGCAAACCGTCCGATAAAATAAGAGAAGTGTCCCGTCTGTAACGTACGTACCGGGCATGATAAAATATTATGAAAAGAATTACCGGAAAATTAACAATAGGCCTGCTTCTGATCCTGGCACTCCTTCCTTTTACATTTATCGTCCTGGGGTACCATGATGCCTATCAAATTATTGGCAAAAAGCTCGAATATAAGCCGCGCCTGGCAACCCGTATTTATGATGTCAGGGGGGAAGTTGTGGCAGAGCTCTTTGATGAAAACCGCCGCTATGTCCCTTTGAAAAAGATTCCCCCCCATGTTCGGGGGGCCTTTGTTGCTGCAGAGGATAAAAGCTTTTACAGCCACCAGGGCTTTGATGTCTTTTCGATTCTCCGGGCCCTTGTTATTGATGTGGTCAGAGGTGAGATTCGCCAGGGGGGAAGTACCATTACCCAGCAGCTGGCCAAGCAGCTCTACACGGGAAGCCGGCGTACGGTAAAACGAAAGGTCGTTGAGCTCTTTATTGCCCGGGAGCTTGAAAAGCGTTATTCAAAGGAAGAAATACTGGAACGCTACCTGAATCATATTTATTTCGGCCACGGTGTCTACGGTATTGCAGCAGCCTCGCAGTTTTATTTCAAAATGAAGCCTGAACAGCTCGGTTACGGGGAGTCAGCCTTACTGGCGTCGCTTCCATCGGCACCGGCCCGCTATTCGCCTATGAAGCATCCGGCGGCGGCCATGGACCGGTCCCGTCAAATCATTACCGCCATGGCGGGGGAGGGGCTTCTCTCCCGGGAAGAAGCGGGAATGTACTATGTTGCCTTCTGGAAGCGGTACCATGGCGATATGATGCTTAGAGCCCCCAGTGCATCGGTCCACGGAGAGCTTTCAGACAAGGCCCCTTATTTCACCGATTATATACGAAAAATTCTCATCGCTAACTATGGTGAAGAACGAGTCTACACCGGGGGCCTTGAAGTTTATACGACTCTCGATTTGCGAATGCAGAAGGAGGCCCGCAGTGCGGTGCGGGAAGCGGTGCGAAAGCAACGCATCATTGCCGAGAGGCATAACCGGTATCTCCTGCGGCGTCTTGACCGTTACATGGTGCAGAGCAGGCTGCCGAAGAAGATGAGAAAAAAATACGGCGATAAACTTTTAACTTCCTTTTACGGGAAACTCCAGGGGGACATGCTCGACAGCCTGACCCTGGCGGCGGGATTCTTCGGAAGTCCCGGGATGACGGATATTTTTGATTCTATCAACAAAGCCCTTTCATCGATTCACCGGGACACCCAGGTACAGGGTTCACTGGTTGCCGTTGATCCGATGAGCGGGGGGATACGGGCAATGATCGGGGGCTATGAGTATGAGCCCAATGATCAGCTCAACCGGGCCTACCAGGCGCGCCGCCAGCCCGGGTCATCCTTTAAGGTCTATGTCTACGGGGCGGGAGTCGAGGAAAAAAAGATTACCCCGGCAACGGCTTTCATGGATCTTCCTGTTATTTTTAAAGAAAGAAAAAAGACCTGGGCTCCGTCGAACTATGAGAAAAAATTTCGCGGCAGGGTACTGGCCCGGAGAGCCCTGGCTGCTTCGCTCAATATTACCTCCGTTAAAGCCTATGAAATGCTGGGAGGAAAGCGAATTGTTTCCTTTGCCTCGAAGATGACCGGGGTGCCTGAAAAGCGTTTCGAGGTCGACCCGACCCTGGCCCTGGGAACCTCAGAGCTGACTCCCCTTGAGATGGCTGCCGGTATGGCGGTCTATGCGGGTAACGGTATGGGGCGTAAACCCTACGGCATCATTCGTATTAAAAGTCCCGGGGGTAAAATTATCTACAGTATCGGTAACCGTCAAAAGGCAAAAAGAATTATTTCAAAGGAAGTCGCCTTTCTGATGACCAGCATGCTCCGGGGTGTTGTCGATCACGGCACGGCAGTGGGTGCTGTCCGGTCCCGTGCCGGATTCAAAGGCGTTGCCGCAGGTAAAACCGGAACCAATACCCGGTACCGGGATGCCTGGTTTGCTGGATACACACCTGATTGTGCCGCAGTCGTCTGGTTCGGCTGCAATAATCCAAAGTTCAGTCTCGGTAAAGGGCAGGGGGGCTCCCAGGTTGCCGCTCCTGTCTGGGGGACCTTTATGAAAAAGACCGCGGGCTTTCGAAGGGGAACAAAACACTTCCCCCAAAAACCCCCGGGAATTATTGCGCTTTCGGTGTGTAAAAAAACCGGCCTGCGTCCTGTCTCGAGCTGTCCCCGGAAAAGAGAATATTTTATAAAGGGTACGGCACCGAAAGAAACCTGTGACGGGGATCATAGTGAAATGATGTCTGTCTTTGACCTGGCTAAAAAAAGAAAAGGGAGCCTTCTGGATAAGGAACGAAAGAAATTGAAGAATACTCGAAAAGAAAAGCCAAGAAAGAAAAAGACCTCAGGGGATTATGAGGTGGAAGAATTCAAGTTCCAATAGCGATCTTGTTGCTCCCGCCCTCCACCCCCCCCC
>Ga0070729_10000338_pt1 | contig 105509 bp, 112 predicted proteins | sample tdDd472_FD_66725 | JGI IMG/M metagenome (GOLD analysis project Ga0070729, IMG submission 66725) | Marine sediment microbial communities from the Atlantic coast under amendment with organic carbon and nitrate - tdDd47.2 | ecosystem: Environmental > Aquatic > Marine > Coastal > Sediment...
ACACATCGAGGCCTGCATATAATTGCGTCATGGGTCATTCTCCTATCCTTGGGGCAGCACATCCTGCCGACCCCGTTCTAGCATCAGGGGAATGACCCTACATCAATTACGCTATGTCCCTTGAAAGCTAGAGCATTGCACGCGCCGGTCAATGGTTCAGCCTGGGCTGCTTATGGCGTATGATTGATGCCAATTGCCATTTGTGATCGGGCTTTTCCTTTCCCTTCGCCGAAATACCACTATATTAGCCGCAAACACGGTTGAGGAGAGTACCCATGTCCACCACCAGCAAAGACGTTACAGTTGATGCCCGCCCGAAACGCCAGCAGACAGCCAAAAATATCGCTGCCCGCAAGGGCGGCACGCCTGTTGTCTGCCTGACAGCCTACATCACGCCGATGGCGGCTCGGCTTGACCAGCACTGCGACCTGTTGCTGGTAGGCGATAGTGTGGGCATGGTACTTTATGGCCTCGACAGCACGCTGGGTGTGGACCTGGAGATGATGATCCGTCATGGTCGCGCTGTATGCCGCGGCGCCAATCAGGCCCTGGTGGTGATCGACATGCCATTTGGATCCTATGAAGAATCGAAAGAGCAAGCTTTCCGAAACGCCGCTCGTGTCCTTTCGGAAACCGGGGCAGGGGCCGTGAAGCTGGAAGGTGGCGTTGAAATGGCGGAAACTGTGCGCTTCCTGTCCCGCCGCGGTATTCCCGTACTAGGCCACGTAGGCCTGATGCCACAGTCTGTTCACGCCCATGGCGGATACGGTGCGCGCGGCCGCACAGTCGACGAGTGGGGTCCGATAATTGAAGATGCCAAGGCCATTGCAGAAGCCGGTGCCTTTGCCGTCGTGCTTGAAGGTGTTGCCGAGCCGCTGGCCCGCAAGGTCACGGAAGAGGTGTCTGTGCCGGTTATCGGCATTGGTGCATCCAATGCCTGCGACGGCCAGATCCTCGTGACGGAAGACATGCTGGGCCTGTTTGCCATCAACCCGAAGTTCGTCAAGCGATTCGCTGAAATCGGGCGCGATATCGAAGGCGCCATCGCCGAGTATGCCGATGAGGTACGCAGCCGTGCTTTCCCGGCTGAGGAACACACTTATAAAATGCGGGGTGCCAACTCCTGACCGGCCAAATGTGCCGCTTCGTGCCGAAAAATAACCACATTCAGCTGTTCACTAGCGAAGAAGCGTCTTTCAATGATCTGAGAGGCGTTTCTTGGTTTGCGTCCAGGGGGCGCTTTGGCTATGGTAGCGGCCAATTATCGGGCGTTGCCCAAAAATGGATTAAACCGAGCCGTCCGCACGAGCGGGATGGCCTTGTCTGGGGAGTTTGGTGTGTCGGACATTAATTCCGATTTGATCGCGCAGGAAGTCGATGATGAAGTCCGCCGCGAGCGGATGCATCTTCTGTGGAAAAATTACGGCAAATATATCGTCGGCGGTGCTGTTGGCATCGTTCTGGTTGTTGCTGGTCGCGAGATTTACAATTGGCGCGTATCAAGCGTTGAAAGCCAGCATTCCGAAGCTTTCCAGGCTGCGATCGAAAAAGTGGATGCGGATGGCGTCGACGCGGTTGCCATCTGGCGTGAAGTGACTCCAAAGCTTGGCGGCGGCTATGTCGCCCTTGCCAAACTGCGCGAAGCTGCAGCCCAGGCAGACGGCAAGGATGTTGCTGGCGCCATCGCAACATATGAGGCTCTCGCATCAGACGGTGCGACCCCAACGAACCTGGCGGAGCTTGCAACATTGAAAGCCTCCATGCTGATGATCGGTCAAGGCGACCTTGATACAGCGCGCAGCAAACTTTCGACCATCGCAGTGAAGGGCAAGGCCTGGTATTTCTCTGCGCAGGAACAGCTGGCGCTGATCGATCTCGAGCAAGGCGACATGGACGGGGCGCTTGAGAAATTCACGCTGCTGGCAGATGACGCGCAGACGCCACAGACCATCCAGGGCCGCGCAAGCCAGTTCCGGACGTTCATCGAAGCGCAGAAATTTGCCGCTGAAGCCATTGCGGCAGGTACCGCAACGGCACCTGCCCAAGAAGAAACAGAAAATGCTGCCAGCGAGGGAGATAGCCAGTGAACGCACCGGCTCGTGTAATCATCAAGTCAGCCCTGATTCTGACAACCGCGCTCGCTCTGTCGGGCTGTAGCTGGTTCAAAAGCAGCAAACCAAAGCAGCAGTATGATGATGGGGGCAAGGAGCGGATATCGATCCTGACCTCCACCCAGACGCTAGACGCCGATTCAGCCATCAGCGGGCTTCCTGTTGTGCTGCCACGCCCTTATGCCAATGGGAACTGGGCAGTTGAAGGCGGCAACCCAAGCCATACGCCGCAGCATGTTGCCCTTGGCGATCAGCTTTCAATGGCATGGCGCCGCGACATTGGTCCCGGCAATGAGAAATATCGCCGTATGGTGACGGGTCCTGTGGCAGCTGACGGTAAAGTCTTCGCCGTCGACGTACGGGGCGATGTAACCGCCGTTTCGCTGTCTGATGGCCGGCCAGTCTGGAAAGCCGAGATCGACACCCCTGACGAGCGTAGCAAGGTAGGCTTCGGCGGCGGCGCTGCCTATGCCGATGGTAACCTGTACGTTACCTCCGGTCGGGGCCTTGTGGTGGCGCTGGATGCTTCGAATGGTCGCGAGCTGTGGCGTTACAGTGGCCTAGTGCCGTTCCGCGGCGCCCCTACCGTTGGTGGCGGCCGCGTATATGCGGTAACACACGATAATCAGATGCTGGCGCTGGATACCGCCGATGGCAGCCTGGTGTGGGATCAGGTTGGTATTGCGGAGAGCGCCGGCATGCTTGGTGCCGCGTCACCGGCCTTTGACGGCTCAACCGTTGTTATGGCGCTGTCGTCTGGTGAACTGATTGCCCTTCGTGGCGGTAATGGCCGGGTTCTTTGGCAGGATGCGCTGTCGTCTTCCCGCCGCCTGACGCCGCTTGCAACGCTTGCTGACATCGATGGCGATCCGGTTATTGACCGCGGTAAGGTGTATGCACTCAGCCACGCGGGCAGTATGGTCGCAATTGACATGCGGACAGGTGAACGCTCCTGGGAAGCGGATGTTGCGGGCGTGAACATGCCTGTGATTGCAGGAAACTTCGGATTTCTCACCACCATTGACGGCCAGGTGATTTGCGTGGCCCTTGGTGATGGGCGTATCCGCTGGGTAACCCAGCTTCAGCGTTTCCAGAACCAGGAAAAACGTCGTGACCTGATCAAATGGAACGGTCCGGTGCTGGCCGGTGATCGTTTGTTGGTGACAAGCTCGCACGGCTATGCGATGAGCGTGTCGCCGTATACCGGCGAAGTCCTGAGTGGTATCAGAATGCCTGCCGGTGCTTCAACACCGCCAATCGTTGTAGACGGCACTTTCATTGTGCTGACAGACACTGGCGAACTGGTGGCCTATCGCTGATAGGCCACTTCTAACAGAAGTTAAAAGACCATGACCTTCACACTAGCCGTTGTTGGGCGCCCCAACGTGGGCAAATCGACGCTGTTCAACCGACTGGTTGGCAAGAAGATTGCCATTGTTGACGATACACCGGGCGTTACCCGTGACCGCCGCGAGGCACAGGGCTCCATCGCTGACCTTGAGTTCACTGTATTCGACACGGCAGGGCTTGAGGAAGGCGAACCAGGTTCGCTCTCTGACCGCATGCGCCGCCAGACGGAACAGGCACTCAAGGAAGCCGATATTGCCCTGATGCTATATGACGCCCGCGCCGGTGTGACGCCAATGGACGAGCATTTCGCCCAGTGGCTGAGGCGCGGTGACAAGCCAGTGATTCTCATTGCCAACAAATGCGAAGGCAATGCGGTTGTCGACGGTATCTATGAAGCCTATACGCTTGGCCTTGGTGAGCCTATTGGGCTTTCGGCTGAGCATGGGGAAGGCTTGGCTGAACTGTACCGTGCGATTGTCGAAAGCCTCAAGGAAGTGGGGATTGACCCATACCCGAACGAGGAAGACGCTGAACTGGCGCAGGAAGTTCATGATGTGGATACCGGCCCGGCGGAAGGTGACCTTGAATATGAGTTCATCGACCGCGAAGCCGAAACGGAAGAAGAACGCCCACTGCGGTTGGCTATTGTGGGCCGTCCGAACGCAGGTAAATCCACGCTTATCAACGAGATGGTCGGCGAAGATCGCCTGATCACCGGACCTGAAGCTGGCCTGACACGCGATTCCATTGCCGTTGACTGGGAATGGGAAGGGATGCCCGTGAAGCTGTTTGACACAGCAGGCCTTCGCAGGCGTGCGCGGGTCACTGAAAAGCTTGAGAAACTGTCTGTTGGCGACACCCTGCGGGCCGTTCAGTTTGCCGAAGTTGTCGTGTTGTTGCTTGATGCCGAACAGGGCATCGAAAAGCAGGACCTGAAGATTGCCGAGCGTGTTGTCAACGAAGGGCGTGCGCTTGTGATTGCGCTCAACAAATGGGACTCTGTTTCCGACCGGCTGGGCGCGCAGCGCCAGCTGACGGACGCGCTGACCCGCAGCCTGCCACAGCTGAAGGGCGTGAAGGTGGTTAAGTTCTCTGCGCTCACTGGCAAGGGCATCCAGCTCCTGATGCCGGCCGTTGCTGACGCCTACGAGGTGTGGAACGCCCGCGTTCCAACTTCCGCCTTTAACCAGTGGCTTGCGGATACGCTTGAAAAACACCCGGCACCTTCGGTTGCTGGTCGCCGGATCAAGATCAGGTACGGCGCCCAGATCAAGACACGCCCGCCAACCTTCCTGATGTTCTGCAACCGCCCGGACGACCTGCCGGACAGCTACAAACGATATCTGGAGAACGAGCTGCGGCGCGACTTTGACCTTCCTGGCACCCCCATTCGCATTATCATGAAGAAGGGTGCTAACCCCTATGAAGGGCGGCGGCGCAAGCGCCAATAGGCTTTCCGTGAGCAATTGAGTATTGGGGCTGCTTTCCTTTTGACGCAGCCCCAGTTCCCCCTATAGTTAAGCCCATGAAACGGACCCTTTTGATCGGCTTTATGAGCATCCTGTTCTGTGCGGCGGCTGTGGCCGCGCAGGACGTCCACCCATCCATAAAAATCACATTTGCGACGGACTGGAAGGCCCAGGCGGAGCACGGCGGCTTCTATCAGGCGCTGGCCAAGGGATACTACCGAGCACGCGGCCTTGACGTGACGATCCGCCCAGGCGGGCCCCAGATGGACAATCCGCGCCTAATGGCAGCGGGCGCTCTTGATATCGCCATGGCCTCCAACAGCTTCCAGCCGATCAACCTGATGGCAGCGGGCGCTGATGTGAAGGTTGTGATGGCCACCTTCCAGAAAGACCCGCAAGTCATGATGGTGCACCCGCATGTTGAGGCGACTGGCCTCGCGGATCTCAAGGGGCGGCCTGTTTTTGTGGCCGATAGCGCCATCGCAACCGTCTGGCCCTGGCTGAAGGCGCGATTTGGCTATCGGGACCGGGATATCCGGAAATACACCTATTCGCTGGCGCCCTGGCTTGCGAACCCAGAGACGGTTCAAGAAGGCTATGTCTCATCTGAGCCCTTTACGGCGACGCAGGTAGGTGTTCAGCCAAAGGTCTTCCTTTTGTCAGACGAGGGCTATCCCGGCTATTCGGCCATGGTGATGGTGCGCAGCGCCTATATCGCGAAAAACCACAAGGTGGTGGCCGATTTCGTTGCCGCCTCGATTGAAGGCTGGCAGGACTATCTGTGGGGCGATCCGGCGCCTGCTAACGCGCTTATCCTCAAGGATAACCCTGAAATGACCGCAGAATTGATCGCGAACGGTATCGCCGTTATGCGCGCCAATGACATGCTTGGGGACAAGCAAGCAGTGGGTCGGATGAGCGATGCCCGGTGGCAGCAGTTCTATGATGAGATGTCCGAGCTTGGTATTCTCGCCAAGGGCCTTGATGTGAAGGAGGCCTATACGCTGGAGTTTGCAGGGCCAGAGGCTGCCAACTAATGTTGGACGTGCGCCAGCTTTCCTTTGCTTATAACAGTACCCCGGTGCTGGACGGGGTCAGCCTGACGCTCGCCAAGGGGGAACTGGTGTCCCTGTTGGGCCCCAGTGGCTGCGGCAAGTCAACGCTACTGCGCTTGGTGGCCGGGTTGATCGATCCCGGCGGCGGTGACATTACGTGGCAAGATGGTACCGCGCCTGAGATCGGCTTTGTGTTTCAGGATGCTGCGCTGATGCCCTGGGCGGATTTGGCAGCCAATGTCAGTCTGCCGCTAAGCCTGCGGGGGCAATCGCTCACCGCCGCGCGGCTGGATGAAATTCTTGGGTATCTGGGCCTGAGGGGTCTAGAGAGCCGTTTTCCGCAGGCACTTTCCGGAGGGCAGCAGATGCGCGTTTCAATCGCGCGGGCCCTTGCGGCCAATGCTGAGCTTTTGTTGATGGATGAGCCCTTTGGTGCCCTGGACGAGATCCTGCGCTTCCGTATGAACGACCTGATGCTGGGTCTGAAGGCTGAGCATGGTTGGTCCAGCCTTTTCGTTACCCACAGCATTTATGAAGCTGTGTACCTCTCGGACCGGGTGCTGGTGATGGACGCTGGCAAGATTGCCGGCGAGGTAACGCCGGGCCTTGATCGGGGGCTTTCCCCGGCCGATCAGCGGGCCTCTGATCCATTCTTGAAGGCAACGAAGAGAATTGCTGAAATTCTTGAGGCTGGGAGCATGGTCGATGCGTAGGTTCCTGCTTCCTTTCGGCGCTTTCTTTTCGATGATCTTATTATGGAAGTTTTCTGTAGAAGCATTTGATATTCCAAAATTTATTCTGCCTGCACCTGATGCAGTTCTGTATGCTTTCTATACCGATTTCGGCAGCCTTATGTTCGCGCTTGGCGAAACGCTGAAGGTTACGTTCACTGCCCTCGCAGCCGCCATTTTAAGCGGTGTTCTTTTGGCGCTTTTGTTTTCGCTCTCCCGTTCGTTCGAGATGACGGTTTATCCTTTCGCCGTGGTGCTGCAGGTAACGCCGATTGTCTCCGTAGCGCCTTTGGTGCTGATCTGGGTGGGGATTGACCATGTGGACCGAGCACTGGTGATCATAGCCTGGCTTGCCGCCTTTTTCCCGATCCTTGCCAATATGTCGGCGGGACTGCGCAGTGTAGACCGGCACCTCAGTGATCTTTTTACGCTGTATGGCGCCAGCCGCTGGCAGCGTTTCTGGCGCCTGGCCTGGCCCACAGCCATGCCTTACCTGCTGGCCAGCCTCAAAATCAGCGGCGGCTTGGCGCTGATTGGCGCCGTTGTGGCAGAATTCGTTGCAGGATCAGGCGGCGCGACGGGCCTTGCCTGGCGCATTCTTGAGGCCGGGAACAGGCTACAAGTGGAGAAAATGTTCGCGGGCCTTGTGCTTCTGAGCCTTGCGGGCGTCACAATCTTTTACCTCTTTACCGCGCTTGAGTGGTTTGTGCTGAAGCGTAGGCGGCAGGGGTAGGCGATGCGGCACAATGTCTCTTGCCCTTTGGGCTCAATGACGGTAGCAAACCCGCATGATGTTTCAGACAGAAGATAAAAACCGCCGCGCGGTTGGGTATTGGTTGCTGTTCATGGCTTTCATGGTCTTTGCCATGGTGGTTGTGGGCGGCGCGACACGGCTGACAGAATCGGGCCTGTCGATGGTTGACTGGCGCCCGGTAACTGGCGTGTTGCCGCCGATCGGCGATAATGCCTGGCAGGCCGAGTTCACTAAGTACCAGCAAAGCCCGGAATTCAAGCTCAAGAACTATCATATGAGCGTCGAAGACTTTAAGGGCATCTTCTACTGGGAATGGGGTCACCGGCTGCTTGGGCGTCTGATCGGCGTCTTTTTCCTCTTGCCCATGCTGTGGTTCTGGGCAAAGGGCAGGGTACCTGAAGGCTACAAGCCGCGCCTTGCTGCACTGTTTGTTCTGGGTGGGCTTCAAGGCCTGATGGGCTGGTATATGGTGATGTCCGGCCTTGTGGACGAGCCCGCTGTCAGCCATTACCGGCTGACCGCCCACCTGTCACTGGCGCTTCTGATCTTTGGCGCGCTTTTCTGGACCGCGCTGTCGCTGTTGAATCCTAAACCAGCGGGCGGCACTCCCGCGCTGAAACGCCTGACGCATACAGCCATGCTTGTCCTTGTGCTGCAGCTGGTGATGGGCGCGCTGGTAGCGGGCCTGAAGGCCGGGCACATCTTCAACACCTGGCCGCTCATGGGCGAGACATTTGTCCCGGAAGGCTTGTGGTTCATGGAGCCCTGGTGGCTCAATATGCTGGATAACGCCGTCACAGTGCAGTTTGACCACCGGATGGGCGCCTATGTGCTGACTGCACTCGTGGTAGGTATCTCTTTCATGGGCCGCAGGGCACCAAAAGAAACAAAAAATGCCACTTACCTCTTGATCGGAACGGTTGGTGTGCAGATGTTATTAGGCATCATAATGCTTCTCAAGGAAGTCCCGGTCAGTTGGGGTACCGCCCACCAGGGTGGTGGGGTGCTCGTTCTGGCCGCAATAATAAATCTGATGCATAAACAGCGAGGGAGGATCGCCAAATGAGCGACCAACAAGAAAACCAGCAATCAGACTATGTCACCATCTATGTTATGGCGGAAAGCGAAGACGTGGGCGTTCATATCTCTACAGCGCTTGTGAAAGAGCGCCTCGTTGCCTGCGCTAACGTCAACGCAGGCACGCGGTCCATCTATGAATGGGACGGCATTATCCAGCTGGAAAATGAAGTCACCATCTTCATGAAAACGGCCCGCAGGAACGTAGAAGCGGCCGTGGCCCGCATCAAGGAGCTACACAGCTACGAAGTGCCGTGCATTACCGTGACGCCCATTATTGGTGGCAACGCCGACTATATGGCCTGGATCGAACGCCAGATCGACTGACCATCACTCACTGAGCCAGAGATTATAGAGGGCGGCGCCATCGTCGCCGCCTTCACCTATATGGAGCGTGCCGTCCTCAAGGATCAAGGCTCGGCCGGAGCCCTTCAGGTCCCACAGGTTTCCTTTCAGGAAAACATTCATGCCCCAGCGTATGCCATGGCCTTGGGCCTTGGCGGGCAGGGCGTATTTGACCCAGGCCTCACCCTCGGTGATCTTGCCGATGTCTGCCTTCCATGCGTCGTCCACCGGGCCGTCATTCAGGTAACCTTGCCAAGGCGCTTCCCATGTGGTGTCGGTCAGGAAGCTGGGTACCAGCAACAGCTGGGCCCCTTCGCCAGCCAGATAGCCAGTCGTGTCATCAAACCAGCTGTCGGCGCAGATCATGACGCCCACCTTCCGCTCACCCACAGTGAAGGTGGGCAGAAATTCTGCTTTTGAGGCTGTGGTGAACCCGGCCTCCGACGGGATCGGATGCACCTTGCGAATGGCATCCTCCAGCGGTTTGCCATCAGGCCCGAATACAAAGCTGGCGTTGAAGATAGGACCGTGACCATAAGACAGGCTGTCGGGGTAAACACCGGGGGTCATGATCGCACTGGAGCCAGCAACCAGTACAATGCCGTACTTCTTTGCGAGCGTGCTATAGATCATCAGCTGGGCATCTGCTGATGCGCGCGTCCGGGTTCGGATCAGCGCCGCTGGGGTATTATCTGGGTCGTCAAAGATAAACAGGTTCTTCAAAAACTGCAGCAGGTTGTGGGTAATGATGGGCAGCATAGCGCCTGCGGTGCTTTCCGCATCATAAACGCGGCCACCCTGGTTGGTCGCCATCAGCCAGGTGCCTATATGTTCCGGCAGCAGCACAATTGTGCCGGCCTTCAGCCAGCCTTTCTTTTGCGCTACAGTGAGATAGCCGTCCAACTTCGCCTGAAATCGTTCGGGCGTGGCATAGTCAAGCGGGTCCATATAGGGCTCGATCCCAACGATATTGCCTGTACCGACATCACTGCCATAAGAAGCCGTGACTTTGAGGTGAAGTTCTGGTGGTTCGCTGAGATCCGGCGCCAGCCCGGGCCAGAATGCAAAAACGCCGGCGGCCAAAAGGACCGCCAGCGCAATGAGCTTTTTGGTGTGACGCTTTAGCATCTAGGCAGCTTATCAGGCGTCTGCGAGGCGCACCACCTGTTTGCCGAAGTTGCGGCCCTTCAGGACATCCATGAAGGCCTGAGGTGCGTTCTCGATACCTTCGGCAACGCTTTCGCGGTACTTCAGCTTGCCTTCCTTGAGCCAACCAGCGCCAACCTGGATCCATTCCTTGCAGAGCTCAGGATAGTTAAAGACGATGAAGCCCTGCATCTTGACACTGCGCCCCACCAGGATGGCGAGGTTGCGCGGGCCGGGGGGCATGTCCTCAAGCTTCTGGTCATAGAAGGCGATCATTCCGCAAAGCGCCACGCGGGCGTTGAAGTTGAGATTGTTGATCACAGCCTCGAGCTGCGGGCCGCCAACATTTTCAAAATAAACGTCAATGCCCTTCGGGTTGGCCGCACGCGTGGCTTTATGGATGTCGGAGGTTTTGTAGTTGAAGGCCTCATCGAACCCAAGCTCTTCCTTGAGGTAGGCGACCTTGTCATCTGACCCCGCGCTGCCGGCAACATGGCATCCCATGTTCTTGCCGATCTGGCCAACAACCTGGCCCACAGCACCAGAGGCTGCGGAAACAAACAGTTGGTCGCCGTCCTTCAGCTCTGCCACGCCCTTGAGGCCCACGTAAGCTGTCATGCCCGGCATGCCAAGGATACCCAGATAGTAGGAAAGGGGCGCAAGATCCGGGTCAACGGGCTGGAAGCCTTCGCCGTTTGTTACCATATAGTTGGCCCAAAGCCCCATACCCGTGAGGTACGTACCTTCTGGGAAGGGGCCGCCGTTCGACTTCACGACCTTGCCAACAATCCCTGCCTGCAGTGGTTCACCAATCTGAAATGGCGGGACATAGCTTTTAACGTCGTTCATGCGCCCGCGCATGTATGGGTCCACCGACATATAGATGGTTTGCAGCAGCATCTCGCCCTGTCCGGGCTCAGGCATCGCCGCTGTCGCCAGCTTGAAGTTTTCAGGTACCACGACGCCGTCCGGGCGGCTTGCTAAAAGGATCTGCTTGTTTTCCATGACTAACTGTCCCCAAGAATTGAGTGTTTAACCTGGGCAATGATATGGGGCAGGGTTCTAGCGGGACAAGGAAAGCTAGGAAAATGATGGGGTATTTAATTACCGTTTTGTTAATCTATTGTTTTTATTGATAAAAATAAGAAAGTGGAGGAAAAATAGCTGTTGACTAGCGCCAAAATCCGCATATATTGCCCGCCACGAACCGAGAAGCAGGAGTTTCCTGCCCTTTTGGTATTGAGAGTTTAACACCGGTTTACCGGTAACCGAGGCAAAATTGCGATGAAAACTTATTCCGCAAAACCTTCGGAGATCGAGAAGAAATGGCTCGTTGTTGACGCAGAAGACGTAGTTCTGGGTCGTCTGGCACAAGCTGTTGCAGTTGTTCTCCGTGGCAAGCACAAGCCAACTTACACGCCGCACATGGATTGTGGTGACAATGTAATCGTCATCAACGCTGAAAAAGTGAAGCTGACCGGCAAGAAGCTTGCTGACAAAGTTTACTACCGTCACACTGGCCACCCAGGTGGTATCAAGTCTGCAACTGCAGGCGAGATCCTGACTGGCCGTTTCCCAGAGCGCGTCATTGAAAAAGCGATCGAGCGTATGATCCCTAAGGGTCCTCTCGGCCGTCAACAAATGCGCAACCTGCGTGTATACGCTGGTACTGAGCATCCCCATGCCGCACAAGAACCTCAGGTTCTCGACGTTGCTGCAATGAACCCGAAGAATAAGAGGTAAGCGACATGGCCGATCTTCAGGACCTTAAAGAACTGACCGGTGAAGCAGCTGCTGTTGCCGCCGAAGTTACCGAAGAGCGCACGCCGGTTGTTGACGACCTTGGCCGCTCCTATGCCACTGGTAAGCGTAAAGATGCTGTAGCCCGCGTTTGGGTTAAGCCTGGCTCCGGTAAAGTGACTGTAAACGGTCGCGATCAGGAAACTTACTTCGCACGCCCAACGCTGCGCCTGATTGTTAACCAGCCTTTCCAGGTTGCTGGCCGCGAAAACCAATATGATGTTATCGCTACCGTTAAAGGCGGCGGTCTTTCCGGCCAAGCTGGCGCGGTTAAGCACGGCATTTCCAAAGCGCTTCAGCTGGCTGAGCCTGAGCTGCGTGCCGCCCTTAAGGCTGCAGGCTTCCTCACGCGCGACAGCCGTGTTGTTGAACGTAAGAAATACGGTAAAGCAAAAGCTCGCCGTTCCTTCCAGTTCTCCAAGCGTTAAGCGCCCGGAATTACTGGCAAGAGTTTCTGTTTCGAGTATCAGTATCGAGTACCACAAAATACTGTTCAGAGTTCAAAAGGCTGCCCCACGGGGCGGCCTTTTTTGTTGCAGCTGCACGCCACCATGATACGGTTATACAGTAACATAAATGGAACCGAGCATGTTCATCGCTGTATTCTTCATGGTTACTCCAGACCTTATGCAATCACAGCCGGTTGAGCCGGTACTTATCCAAGAGCCCTATGCCCAACCTCCGGCATGCTTCTGCGCTGGTGGGCATCCAGACGGCGCCGTTGTCCAATTGAATTATGACTTGGACGAGAACGGCAAGCCCAGGAATGTGATCGTCGAATGGAGTGATCCGCCTGGATATATGGATCAGCAAGCCATCCAAGCCTTTGAGGCATCAAAATGGCTACCGCGCTATGAAAATGGGCAACCTAATGAAACACTTGAGCAGAAATTTCGTATGATGTTTGGGTGTGAAGGTGATCGGCGGGCACCGCTTCTGAAGTATTATGTTGCGCCGAAGATGCCAATTCATGCTTGCCTACGGGGTTCACAGCTTACTGGTACCGTGGATTTGACTTTTGATATCCTTGCGTCAGGAGAAATCGAAAACGTCCAGGTCATTGCTTCTGATCCTGAGGGCTATTTTGAACGCCAGGCAATAAACGCCGTTAGCCAATGGCTCTATGATCCACCAACAAAGGATGGAGGCCCTGTTGGTTTAAAAGGACACACGGTAACGGTGACCTATGACGCGAGCCTTTGCGCGACACGCAACTGAGTATTGGCCGCCACGAAAGGCGGCCTTTTTTGTTGCTGAGTCTAGCGCAGCAAGGTGAAATAGACGATTCCGTCCAGCAAGTTCGTCTGGCGAAAACCGAGTTTTTCAAGTACGCCAATTGACGGAATGAGGTCGGGCAGGGTGGTCGCTGTCACGGCCGTAACTGACGGATCAGCAAAGGCCTGATCGATCAGAAGCTGACACATGCGCGTGGCGAAGCCCCGCCTGCGGTATGGCTCCAGGATGCTGTAGCCGATCTCAACCTCACCGTTCTCATCCGGTTGTTCCTTGAAACCGCCCACGCCGACCGCAAGGCGCGCGCCGTCCGCATGCAACAGCACATAATAGAAGCCCCAATCCGCGACTTCGGCCCCCTCAGGAATGAGGTTCAGGGCATAGCGGAAGCTGTCGTCGTCATTGAGGTCGGGCGGCCAGTAGGGTGGGGTGCCGACATCGAGAATATCGAACACGGCTGTTGGGTCATTGAGTTCTGCTTGCAGAAGACGCCTGCTTGCGGGGATCAACGTGATCGTTCCGTCACTCAGAAAAGATGGATGTTTGGTCATTGAATTGTCCTGAAAGATAGTGCGACTGTTCAGGCAAACGCAAACAGCCGGGTATAGCCGGGTAGCGCTTGCATGGCGATTTCAGTGCCTTTCAGGCAATCACAGGCGATCCAATTCGCTGGAGGTGCAGCTAGAGTATAGCTCCAGTGTGGCGTCAAGCCAAGACCGCAGGTCTAGTGATGGTCGTGACCACAATGAGGGTCGCCACAGGCGTGACCCTGCTTTAGATATTTCTGCATTTTCTTCAGCAGCCGATCGCGTTTCATTTTGGAGAGATGATCGAGATATGTCCGGCCATCGAGATAGTCCATTTCATGCTGGATCACGATGGCGAGGAAACCTTCCGCGTCCAATTCCTGCTTGTCGCCATTCCGGTCAAGGTACTTGAGCTTGATGGCGTTCGGGCGCGTAATATCGGCGGAAATACCGGGGAAGCTCAGGGAAGCTTCCTCGTTGGTCGACATTTCGTCTGATGCCCAGATGATTTCAGGATTGATGCACACCAGCGGCTCACGGTTACCCTCCGGCTGGATATCCACGACGATCATACGGTGCAATAGCCCAACCATGTTCGCAGCGATACCGATACCGCGGTTTTCATACATTACATCCAGCATCTGGTCGGCCAGGGCCTTGATGTCGTCTGTAACGCTGCTGACCGCCGATGCCTTCTTGCGAAAGATCGGATCCGGGGCTGTAATGATATGAAGGTGCGCCATGGCAGGGCTCCAGTGAAGGGTTGCTCGAAGGGTTTCCAATACCCCGATCCAGACTTGCTGGAAAGCGAAATCACCAGGATTGGCTTTTCAGTGCCTTCTTAACCCAAAATTCATAGAAAACGCCGACAGATAGAGTATTAAGACTTACTGAGTTCAGACCCACGTCCGCGTTGAGAGTTAAATATGTCTTCGTTTCCAAGAGATATTTCTGCAAAGATCCAGCACTCGCTGGCGGAGTTCTCTATTTCCGAAGTCAATAGCGGCAACAAGGACCTTCTGGGCCAGGATGCCAGCTGGCTTTATAGCTATGCATACAGGAATGTCTCTATTGGTGGTGTACCAGCCCGCGCTGACCTTTCGCCGAACGATATGAAGCACCTCCTTCCCGACGTCATGATTCTGGAACCCCAGTTGGAGGGGGATACGCTGACGGACATCAAGGTGCGCTTGACCGGGTCCCGCATGGCAGCCTTCTATGGTCCGGTCATTGACGGGAGCCTGAGAACGCTGACCAGTGTAACAGCCGTTGATCGCGGGTTCAAATGTGTTGCTGCTGTGTTGGCATCCGGACAGCCAGTGTTGGGGCATTCCGTGAAAATGTCGGCAGACCTTCCTTATTTTCAGGTCACGCTACTGTTCATCCCGCTGGCCGGAGAAGGCGGGACGATTGATCAGGTCTTTGTACATTTTTCTGCCACGCCCGAGTAAATCGCAAAATGTGATCACCTTTTTGTTGCTTCGGAAATTCCCTTCGGTCACAGTAGCGCCGAAATGCCACCCAGGGAGAATATCGAATGCTTGCTCCATCAATTGTCTCGTTTGACTCGGCAACGCCTGAACGCGAGGAAAGCATGCCGGAAGGCGACAAGCTGATTTCGGGAACACCGCTTCAGCTTACTGAAAATGTCTATGAAGGCGCCTCAGGCAAGTTCTTTACCGGTTTCTGGTCATCCGCCCCAGGCAAATGGCATGTGAACTATGAGGGTGAAGAAGAATTCTGCCATATTCTCGAAGGCGAGATTGAATTGACCAGCGATGCGGGCGAGGTACAGCGTTTCAGCGCTGGGGACCGATTTGTCGTGCCAGCAGGCTTCAAGGGGACATGGGAGACCATCGAGCCCTGCAAGAAGCTGTATGTCATTGCGCTGGTTGATTAAGCCGATACCAACTGAATCACATTTTATCGACCGGCAAAGACACTGTTAACGCATCCCGGCTAGCATAAACGGGCGGAGGGCAAGTTGGATGCTGGATAGAGTTGCAGCCGGGATGACGGAATTTGTTGCCTTGTCGCTGCTCTTCGGCACGGCGGCAGTGATCTTGCGCGGCTGGAAGGTCTTGGCGCCAACAGGCCGCCAAAGGCGCAACTGGCGCGTCAATGGCTGCTATTTTGCCTTTGATCTGATGGTCACCACGCCTGCGCTGATTGTTGTGTCAGAAGCGATAAGGGCGATGGTTGGAAGTAACGGGCCAAGCAGCGACGCATTCGGCCTGGCGGACATGCCTGTTTGGGCCGTGGCCGGGCTCGCCTTGATCCTTTCTGATTTTATCGGTTACTGGCGGCACCGCCTGATGCACCTAGCGCCCCTGTGGCCCATTCATGCCGCACACCACAGCGACGAAGACCTGACATGGTTTTCCCTGATCCGGTTTCACCCGTTGAACCGGTTGGTGGCGGTCTGCCTGGATGCCGCTATCCTGTCAGCATTGGGGGTGCCTGTTTGGGCGGTGATCTTCAGCAACCGGGTGCGGCACTATTATGGCTATGTGGTGCATAGCGACCTTGGGTGGCGCTTTGGCCCGCTGAAGTACATCTTTGTCAGCCCGTTCCTGCACCGGTGGCACCATGCCACGGATGAAAGCGCCCGTGACACCAATTTCGCTACAGTCTTTTCGCTTTATGACTGGATGTTCGGGACCTTTTATTGCCCGCCCCACCGTGCGGAGGGTCTTGGGGTAGATGGCCCTCACTATCCAACCAGCTTTATTGGACAATTGTGGCATCCATTTGCCGAGTGGGGCAGGTGGATAAGGACCACGCTCGCAGGGGGGGCGTGAGAACCGCGAACCCTCCTGATCACAATTTCTTGTTTCGTGCCCGGATGAATGTGGCCGGATGAGGCCAACTGTGAAATAGTGCGGACAGGACTTTCCAAGGGAGAATAGAAGATGGTTTTTCGTGCCGTAACCACAGCAATTGCTTTGGCTTGCTCAGCTTATTTGGCGCCGGCTGCCATGGCATTCAGCCACGCAGGTGATCACGCCGAGGTCTATATCATCAGCCCCGCAGATGGCGCTGAGGTGTCTAACCCCGTGACGGTAGTATTTGGGCTCAAGGGTATGGGTGTGGCGCCAGCAGGAACCGACAAGCCTAATACCGGCCACCACCACCTGCTGATTGATACGGACCTGCCGCCGCTTGATGAAAATATCCCGGCTGACGAACACCATATGCATTTCGGTGGTGGCCAAACCCAGGTGACGCTTGATCTGGTGCCGGGTAAACATACACTGCAGCTGCTTTTGGGCGACATGAACCATATCCCGCATGATCCTGCGGTCTATTCAAGGAAGATCACCATCACGGTGAAGGAATAGGGTGTCTTGAAAAGGGCCAGTAAAGGCTGGCCCATCCTTGATGCGTCACTGCGTCAGCCCTGAAACTGAAATGGTTCGACCGGCTCCCACTTCAGCAAGTGCCGTGATGGATTGTAGAACGGTCGATTGATGTCGGCCTTGTAGGTTAGCCTTTTCGTTTTTCTGAGCAGGACATTGGCCTTGCTATTGCTGAGGCCCGCACCAGTACTGGCGACCGCTGGCCGCAATGGGCGCTCCAGCCAGGTCAATCGGTAATTGACGCGCTGCGCCAACGCCTCGGTCTGGTTGTTCAATGCGGAAAAATGGGTTTGAAAATCTTTGTTCAGATGGTCCACGAGTACGCTGCGCTGCCAATCATCCCGCATATCGTCGACGAACCCTTGGATGCGGACATATTGTTGGCTAGCGCACTCAAGCCAATCATTGGTTTCAACGACAAAGGTTTTGACCGAACGGCGGACCGGGTAGTGGATCGAATTGCCACGAACCTTGGCGGGGGCGATTGGCACGGCACCGCAAAGGTCGGTCAGACTGGGCACGCGGGCCAGGGCTTTGTCCAGCTCAGGGTTGGCCTTGGCAGGAGCCGTCGCTGTAAACGATACCAGCAGTCCAATAAGCAGTTTCATAAAGATCCCCATCTTTGGTGTTGGGTAGATTTCCAGACTGAGCAGGGCGGTTACCCATAGGTGCAAGGTTAACACTAATAAGTGCATGGTCAAATAGTGTATGCCGCTTTCAACCTCCGCCTTTTCAACCTTGAAGGTTCGAACTAGGATCACACATCGGTTCTTTAGGAGATTTTTCATGCCCCATTTCATTGTTGAATATAGCCGGTCCCTGGAGGCCGATGCCGAGCCGCAAGCCATGCTGGCTGCGGCGCACGAGGTCGCCGTCGCGTCAGGACAGTTTGGTGAGACCGATATCAAGGTACGGCTTTATCCGGTTGATCACGCGCTTGTGGCTGGAAAACCCGACCGAGCGCTGCATATTACCTGCTACCTGCTTTCAGGGCGTGATGCGCCCACCAAAAAGGCACTGACCGAGGCGCTGGTCAGGAGATTCGAACCTCTTGTGCCTGCGGCCAGGTCCATCAGCGCAAACGCAATCGACATGGACCGGGAAACCTACACCAAGATCGAGCGTTAAAAACAAACCGGAGGGACATATGAAACAGGCAAAATTGGGATTGGTGGCCAGTGCGGCCATGCTGCTCACCACAACCGCATTCGCAGAACACCATGAAGGGCCTCAAGGCGAGGTGCAACGGCTGCACAAAATGGTATCGGACGTGTCGGCTGCACGGATTGAGAAAGACATCACCAAGCTTGTTGCCTTCGGCACGCGCCACACGCTTTCAGACACAAAATCTGATACCCGAGGGATCGGCGCGGCCCGTCGCTGGATCGAAGCAGAGTTCAAGAACATTGCCAAAGGCTGCGTCGCAGACCTTGAGGTCTACACGATTTCTGATGTGGTCAGCGGCACCCGTATCCCCAATCCAACGGAAGTGGTGGATGTTATAGCCGTTCAGCGCGGCATCCTGGACCCTGACCGTGTCGTCATGATGTCCGGCGATATCGACAGCCGCGTTTCTGACCCACTCGACGGCACAAGCGATTCTCCGGGCGCAAACGACAATGCGTCAGGCATGGCGGGAACGCTTGAAGCCGCCCGCGTGCTTTGCCAGACCAAATTCCCAGGTACGATTGTTTACGCTGGGCTTTCCGGCGAAGAACAGGGGCTTTATGGCGGTGCGATCCTGGCCAACCATATCAAGGAAAAGGGCTGGCGCCTGATGGGTATCCTGAACAACGACATGATCGGTAATATCTTAGGCGTGAACGGCGTGATCGACAACACGACAGCGCGCGTCTTTTCCGAAGGCACGCGTGTGACAGAAACCGCCGAAGAGGCCCGCCAGCGCCGGTTCTGGGGTGGTGAAGTCGATAGCCCAAGCCGAAACATCGCTCGGCTCATCGACCGCCTTGCAGACGACTATATCCCTAACCTTGATGTCATGATGGTTTACCGGCTGGACCGGTTCCGCCGTGGCGGGCATCACCGGCCGTTCAATGAAGCTGGCTGGCCCGGTGTCCGCATCATGGAGACCAATGAAAACTATAACCGCCAACACCAGGATATCCGCACTGAGGACGGCATCAACTATGGCGATACGCTTGATGGCGTAAACTTTGATTATGCCGCCAAACTCACCGCCCTGAATGTCGTGACCCTCGCGTCCATGGCGGGGGCGCCGCCGTTCCCAAGCGATGTGACCCTTGAAGGCGCGGTGTCGCCGTCCACCACCATCAAATGGGATGTACCGGGAGACGAGCGGGAGCGCGCGAACCTGCGCGGTTTCAGAGTATATTGGCGGCTGACCACCGATGCGCAGTGGCGCTGGAGCCATTTTGTGGGCCCCGAAGTACGGTCCTATACGCTTGAGAATGTTGTGATCGACAACTATTTCTTCGGCGTGGCCTCCGTCGCCAACGATGGCCTCGAAAGCCCGGTCGTGTTTCCGGGCTCAATGGGGGCGTTTGAACGGACGGACGGTGGTGACGACTGATCAAACCGAACAGTGGCGGGCCTTTTGCAGCAGCTTGTTTTCGGCTGCCATTGGGCCCGTCCTGCCAGCCAATTGCCTGCCACCGCACCTGCCAGACCCGAAAGGCTATAGTGCTGTCAAGGTTATCGCCCTTGGCAAGGCCGCGGCCGCCATGGCACGTGTGGTTGAGCGCGTGTGGCCGGATGTGGCGCTTTCCGGAATCGCCGTTTGCCGGGATGGGTATGGCCAGGCCTGCCGCCGGATAGAGGTGATGGAAAGTGCGCACCCTGTACCGGATGAGCGCAGCCTGGTAGCGGCTGAACGCGCGCTCGCGGTTGCTGCCGACGCCACAGAAACAGAGCTTCTGCTTGTACTGCTGTCTGGTGGCGGGTCGTCGCTCGCGTGTTTACCGGCCGAAGGACTGGGGCTGGATGAAAAGCAGCGTCTGATCAAGGGATTGATGCTTGCCGGTGCGGACATTCGCGAGCTGAATACTGTCAGGAAGCATCTGTCCCGTATCAAGGGCGGTCGGCTGGCGGCGGCCGCCAAAAGGGCCGGAAAGATCGTTACACTGGCCATATCCGATGTTGTGGGCGACGTCCCAAGCCTGATCGCGTCAGGTCCGACGGTGCCGGACACCAGCATTCGCAGCGATGCAATAGAGATCCTTCGGTCATACGCCATCAGGCAACCCAAAATGTGGGCCGCTGAGGCGGACAGTCCCCCAGATGGCAAGGCAAGCTTCCAGATAATTGCCAACGCGTCAGACATGCTTGATGCCGCAAAAATATATGCCGAAGGGGCGGACTTCAAGGTGATCAACCTTGGTGACGATATCGTCGGCGAGGCCCGTGATGTTGCCAAAATCCATGCCGCGATAGCGCAGCAACATCTGGAAACCGGCGATACCGCCAAACTGTTGCTGTTATCCGGGGGCGAGTTGACAACCACTGTGACTGGCACGGGCCAGGGCGGGCCCAATCAAGAATATGTCCTGGCATTGGCCGCCGCCTTGTCTACCGAGACGCCGATATATGCGTTCGCAGCGGATACGGACGGCATGGACGGCAGTGGCGGGGCCGCTGGCGCGATGAGCTCACCTGAAGATCGGATGCGGGCGGATATCGCAGGCATCAACCCATTATCATTTCTTAAGAACAATGATAGTCTTAATTATTTCAATAAAATAGGCGGTAGTTTTAAAGTAAAACCCTCACTTACGAACACCAATGATCTCCGTGTGATCGCAATCGCTGCGAACGGGCTGGCGCAGGCCTGACGAACATGTGAGGTGTTCCTGCGAATAAGCGTGCTATATGCGGTATATCAGTGACTAAACGTTTGGGGGCAGATCCAAGAAGGGCAGGATTGTGAAGAGTTTTCTCAAGGGATTGATGGCGGTTTGTCTGGCTCTGGGGTGGGTAGGAACTGCCCAGGCCAAGCAGCTGGGGGAGGCTGTGGCAAGCCACAGCAGCCTTGCAATTGAGGCAGACATGACATCGGTTGAAGCCGGGCAGCCCTTCTGGCTGGCAATCACCATCACCCCGCGACCAAACTGGCACGGCTACTGGAAAAACCCTGGTGACAGCGGCGCCAGCCCTGCCTTTGACTGGCGGCTGGGTGGGGATGCAACCATTGGTGAACCGCTGTATCCAACACCCAGGCGCCTGCCGCTGGGGCCTCTGGTTAATTACGGCTATGATGGCCCCATTACGCTTCTTCTGCCTGCACGTGCGCCATCTGGTGGCACCAGCTTCACCGCCTCACTGGAGGCTGAATGGCTGATCTGCGAGGTGGAATGCGTACCTCAGCTGAGCGACCTGACCATCGAACTCCCCGTTGGACCAGCTAGAGTGGACACCGCAGCCAGCAAGATCTTTCAGGAGGCTCGCAGCGCATTGCCTGATCCAAGCTACTGGGGTTCAGACCTGACCGTGCGCGGCGATGACATATCTCTGGCCGTCTATATGGCACCTGAAGAAACAGCCGACATCGTCAGTGGCTATTTCTTTCCCGAAAGTGTCGGTGTGCTTGATTATGCTTCCGAACAAACGATTTCGGTGACGCCAGAGGGTATCACGCTGGCCGCTCACCGCCCGGCAGGAGCGCCTGACATTCAAAGCGGTGCAGGTGTCCTCACGCTTGTTTATGCTGATGGGCAAAGTGCTGCATTTGACATGGACCCCATGCTCAAGGTCGTTACGGTCGAAGAGACTGCTTCTGACGCGCCTGCCGCACCAGTCCCGACTATCTCTATTTGGGACGCGGTCTTTTTCGCGCTGGTGGGTGGCTTGATCCTGAACCTGATGCCCTGTGTGTTCCCGATCCTGTCTCTGAAGGCCTTTGCATTTGTATCTGCCAACTATAAAACGGCTGCCAACCGCAGGAAAGAAGGCTGGGCCTACACGGTAGGTATCTGGATCAGCTTCATGGCGATCGTCGCCGCCCTTTTGGTTCTTCGGGCAGGCGGTACCGCCGTTGGTTGGGGCTTCCAGCTACAGGAGCCTGTGTTCGTTGGCCTGATGGCGCTGTTGATGGTGGTGGTCGCGTTGTCGCTATCCGGCATGTTCAACATACAGTTCGGCATTGAAGGTGCGGGCCAGTCACTGGCAGCACGGGAAGGCGTTCGCGGGGCCTTTTTCAAAGGGGTTCTGGCGGCACTGGTGGCCACACCTTGTACCGCCCCCTTCATGGCACCCGCCATCGGTTTTGCGCTCACGCAGCCTGTCTTGGTGGTGCTGATAGTATTCAGTTTCCTGGCCCTGGGGCTTGCCTTGCCTTTTCTCGCTTTATCATACAGCCCGGCGCTTGCGCGGATCATGCCACGCCCCGGACCATGGATGGAAAAGGTCAAGGAAGGCCTTGCCTTCCCAATGTATCTGACAGCGGCTTGGCTGCTATATGTCTTCACCCGCGAAACCGGCGCGGTTGCCATGCTTGTGCTGCTTGCGGCAATCATTGGTATTGTGTTCGCTATCTGGATCGGCAAGCAGGCGGCAGGTCGGATGCCGATCAGGGTCTTGGCGTGGGCAGTCGCAGCCTTTGCCGTCTACGGCATCGTCTCCAAGCCTTGGGTCGAACCGGTTCACACGCCCGGTGAAGGCTATGTCGAGGAGGTGGCGTACAGCGGCGAAAGGCTCACCAGCTTACTTGATGACGGCAAACCCGTGTTCGTCTATTTCACGGCTGACTGGTGCATCACCTGTAAGGTCAATGAACGGATCGCAGTATTGGCTTCCGCCACCCAACAGGCGTTCCGCGAAACCGGAACAGTGGTCATGAAAGGCGACTGGACCAACAGGAATGCAGAGATCGGCGCTGTTCTGGCACGCCATGGTCGCGCAGGCGTGCCGCTTTATCTTTATTATCCAGCGGGTGCGCGTGAGCCCGTTGTATTGCCCGAAATCCTTGGCCCAGGTAGCATCACCAGTATAATTACCACACACAAGGACAACTGATGGGAGACCGGACATGAGACTGATCTTCGCAATAATCACCCTTCTGGGCGTATCAGCAGCAAGTCTTGCGGATGGCCCGGCGCCTGGTAAGCCGGCGCCAGACTTCACCGGCATGCTGACGAGCGGCAAACGCATTACCCTGTCGGACCTGCGTGGTAAGCCTGTGATGCTTGAGTGGACCAATCATGAATGCCCTTATGTGCGCAAACACTATTCCAGCGGAAATATGCAGCGTACGCAGCGGGCGTTAACGGAAGAGGGAGTGACCTGGATTTCCATCATTTCTTCCGCGCCCGGCAAACAGGGCTATGTCGAAGCGGAAGAGGCTGAAAAGCTGAGCGTCAGCCGCGGTACCTACAATGATATGCTTGTTCTGGACCCATCTGGTGAAATCGGGCGACTGTACGGAGCCAAAACCACCCCACAGATGTTTCTCATTGATGCCGACGGGGTCCTTCAATATATGGGCGCAATTGATGACCGGCCGTCCTCGCGCGAGTCATCCCTTGAAGGCGCAACAAACCATGCCTTGCAGGCGTGGGCCCAGCTGAAAGCAGGGGAAGCAATAACCCCCAATTCGACCCAGCCCTATGGTTGCTCGGTCAAATATTAGCACTCAGCGACTGCGTTACCGGGCAGGCGGGGATAATTTCCCGCCTTTTTTATTGATTTTCAGTATGATAGCCGAAATTAAAGGTGTGTTAAGCCTATTGCTCAACACTGTCAAAACTGTAAAGATGGAAAAAAGGGGGCTCCGACGCTGTCGGGGCCCGGCAGGTACTTTAACCACAGAAGGCAGGCACGCCCTATGTTTCTAATCATCGGTCTAATCGTGGTCCTTGTGATGGTGTTCGGGGGCTTCGCTCTTTCGGGCGGCAGCTTCGCCATCATTTTGAAGGCCCTTCCGTTCGAGTTGATGATCATTTTCGGCGGTGCACTTGGCGCCTATATCAGCGCCAACTCCACCAGTGTCATGTCCGGTTCCCTGAAAGGCATCGGCAAGGTGATGAAAGGGCCCCACTGGAAGTCGGAAGACTATCGCGACCTGTTGTGCCTCCTGTTCCTATTGTGCAAGACCATGCGAACCAAGGGGGTTGTGGCCATTGAGGCACACGTCGAAAACCCCGAAGAATCGAAAATTTTCCAGAACTTTCCCCGCATCGTGGAAGATCACCACGTGGTTGAATTCATCTGCGACTATATCCGCATGATGACGATGAACTTCGATGATCCGATGCAGATGGAAGACGCCATGAATGCCGACCTTGAAAAGCACCATGCGGAGCTTCATGAGCCCCAGCACGCGCTGCAGACCATGGCTGACGGCCTGCCTGCTATTGGTATTGTGGCGGCGGTTCTGGGTATCGTGAAAACCATGGGCGCAATTGCAGAGCCGGTTGAGGTTCTGGGCGGCATGGTTGGGGGTGCACTTGTGGGGACCTTCCTGGGGATTTTCCTGTCATACCTGATGGTGGCACCTATTGCGGGCCGTCTAGGCCAGATCCTGGCGGAAGAAGGCCAGTTCATGAACCTGATCAAGATTGTTCTGGTATCACACCTGCAGGGCAACCCGCCGCAGATATCGGTCGAGATTGGGCGCCGGAACGTTCCAAGCCTTCATATGCCGGGCTTTATCGAGCTTGAAGAAGCCATCGCCGAGATGCCGCCTGACATTTGATCTTAAGCCTGCATTAAGTTGAAGAACTGAAAATCTTCCCGAGCAGCAAAAAGAAATTCAATGACTTATGGAATGCCATGTCGCAAAATAGGACATGGCATTTTTCTTTCTTCACCACCAGCAGAGGCTTTGTTATGTCTGTCACACGTAAATATCGGGTCGGTATCCTGGGCGCCAGCGGCTACACCGGCGCGGACCTTGTGCGCCTGTTACTGTCGCACCCCAATGTCGAGATTGCGTTGATGACGGCAGAGCGCAAGGCTGGAATGCCGATTGGTGACGTGTTCCCGCATCTCGCCGGGTACGGCTTACCGGACCTCATCGGCCTGGATGACGTTGAGTGGCCCGCAGTTGAACTGGATGTGGTTTTCTGTGCACTGCCACACGCCACCAGCCAGGAAGTGATCAAGGGCCTTTTGCACGCCACCGGTCACAGCCTGCTCGATGAAATGGTTATTGAAACCACAGGTGACCTGGCGGATTCAATCCCCGGAGAGGTAAAGGTGGTTGACCTTTCGGCCGACTTCCGTTTGCGCGATACGGCTGTCTATGCCGAGTGGTATGGCCGCGAGCATTCAGCTGCCAGCTTGCAGCCCAAGGCAGTGTATGGCCTGCCAGAGGTCAACCGGGAGCTGGTCAGCAAAGCCCATCTGGTGGCATGCCCCGGCTGTTACCCAACTGCGGCGCTCCTGGCGCTTATCCCGCTCATCAAGGCCGGGCAGATTTCTTGCGAGGATATCATCATTGATGCCAAATCAGGCGTATCTGGTGCTGGGCGGTCCCTGAAGGAAACCAACCTGTTCGTTGAGGTGGCCGAGGCCATGCATCCATACGGCGTTGGCCAGCACAGGCACATGCCCGAGATTGAACAGGAATTGACGCATGCGGCGGGCGAACATGTCCGCATCAGTTTCACGCCGCACCTTGTGCCGATGAACCGAGGCGAGCTTGAGACCATCTATGTGCGTCTGAAGGGCGACAATACAGTTCAGGACCTCAAGGACCAACTGGCTGCTACATATGCGGATGAGCCGTTTGTCTCTGTCCTAGAGGACGGCGTGGTGCCTGCCACGCGCATGGTCCGTGGCTCAAACCGCTGTGTGCTGAACGTCTTCCCGGACCGTATCCCGGGCAGGGCCATTGTTGTATCCGCCATCGACAATTTAGTGAAGGGCTCATCTGGGCAGGCGATCCAGAATATGAACCTGATGCTTGGGCTTGAGGAAACCACAGGCCTGATGCAGGCGCCGATGTTCCCTTAAGGCCGCATGGTGACAAAATTGTCCGACACACCGCTGTACCGCGAAACCCATCTGGGCGGTCGCCTGACGCCGTTCAAAGGCAAATGGCCGGTGCTTGGTGCCGGCAGCTTTGTTTTTCACGGCGCCCAGATCGTGGGCGATGTGGAGATCGGGGAGGGCGCCAGCATCTGGCATAACTGCGTGCTGCGCGGGGACGTGAACCAGATCCGCGTGGGTGCCCGAAGCAACATCCAGGACGGCACCGTTGTCCATGTATCGACACGCACGTATCCCACCACCATCGGCCGCGACGTGCTGGTTGCCCACAAGGCCATGCTTCACGGCTGCCAGCTGTTGGACAATGCCTTTGTCGGCATGGGGGCCATCGTCATGGACAATACGGTGATCGAAAGCGACGGCATGCTGGCGGCGGGTGCCATGCTGACACCCGGCAAAACCGTGCGGTCAGGGGAATTATGGGCCGGCTCCCCCGCCAAATTCATGCGCAAGCTGACGGACGCTGAAATCGCCAAGAACCGCAGCATGGCTGAGCATTACAGGCTTCTGGCCGTGCAGCATGAAATGGACGCGCGCGGCGAACAAGCCGATCATCCGTATCCGTAAAGAAAAATTCACTGCACAGGCATTGAAATGCGACGTGGTTTGCATTAGCTAAGCCATGCAACTCTTTATGTTTTCACGTAATTCTTACCAAAGAGGTATCTCCCCATGAGCTTTGAACTTCCTGCACTGCCGTACGCCCAAGACGCCCTCGAGCCACATATTTCAGCTGAGACCCTTGGTTTCCACCACGGCAAGCACCACAATGCCTATGTCACCAACCTGAATAACCTGGTGGCGGGCACCGAATTTGAAGGCAAAAGCCTTGAAGATATCATGGTGGCAACCGCAGGGGACACGTCCAAAGCCGGCATTTTCAACAATGCTGCCCAAATCTGGAACCATACCTTCTACTGGCATTCCATGGCGCCGAACGGCGGCGGCAAGCCAGAAGGCGCGCTCGCGGACAAGATCGACTCTGACTTCGGCGGCTTTGATGCTTTTGTCGACGCCTTCAAGACAGCTGGCGCAACGCAGTTCGGTTCGGGCTGGGCTTGGCTTGTGCTTGATAAAGACGGCAGCCTGAAGGTTGTTAAAACGCTGAACGCTGAATGTCCGCTCACAGACGGCCAGACCCCGCTCCTGACCATGGATGTGTGGGAACATGCTTACTATCTGGACTTCCAGAACCGCCGTCCTGACTATATCGCGACGTTCCTCTCAAGCCTCGTGAATTGGTCGTTCGCAGCTGAAAACCTGGCCGCTGCGGAAGCGATAAAAGCAGCTGAATAAGCAGGTAGCTTCAAAAGGTACGCAATAAAAAAGGGCCGGTTATCCGGCCCTTTTCATTCTCGAACGGTCGTTGGCGTTAAACCCACAACCAACCGGCGCCAGTATTTTGGCCACTCACCATGCAGTAGAGCATCGGGATAGACAGCAGCGTGTTTGTGCGGCTGAACAGCATGGCCTTCCGGGCTGCGCCTGGTTTGGCGGCAGCATCGGCTTCAACGATGCCGAGGGCAATTTTCTGGTTTGGCCAGATCACGAACCACACGTTGAACCACATGATGACGGCCATCCACATGCCCATGCCAATGGCGCGGGAGCTTTCTGCAAGCGTCAAAGCATCAACGATGTAGCCCTTGGCAGAAGCTAGCCACAGGCCACTCAGGAGTGTGAACATCGCACCCCAGCGGAACCACCAAAGCGCGGCAGGCGCGATATGTTTGCCGATGGCAGGTTTCTGCTCGTCCGGGATGGACGGCATGGTTGGAATTTGCACGAAGTTGAAATACCACAGCAGGCCAATCCACATTACTCCCGAAAGCACGTGGATATAACGCGCAAAGAACACCTGTTCGAATTCAATGTCAGCAAACCCTTTGGTCATGATAGCGATCACAACAATCACAAGCACAAAGCCCGCGATCACTGTGTTCTGAATCGATTCTAGAATTTTTCCCATTTCCTAGCTCCCCTTTTTATCGAGCGATTTTAAAGTCGTCCCGGTTAAATCTTACCGCTGTAGTAAGGGTTTCACAAGAAAAACAATGGGATGGCGCCTGCCGCCGAACCCTGGAGCCGCATCACGACACCTTGATTTCTATTGCAAATGGGCCCCGCTGACGCCATGGTGCGCGCCATGAATACCAAGCAGCAAAACACAGACTACTGCCGTCTTCAGGCACGGGAACATGACGCAGACCGCTACTTTGTCAGCCTGTTTGCCTCAGCCGAAAAGCGCCCGGCGCTTTGGGCGCTGATTGCCTTCAACCAGGAGGTCGCCAAAACCCGCGCTGTTGTCTCTGAAGCCATGCTTGGGGAAATCCGCCTCCAATGGTGGCGTGAGGCACTTGATGGTATTGCTGCGGGCACGCCCCGTGCTCACCCCGTTGTTGAAACAATGGCAACCGAAATTCATGATTTCCTCGCAATACGCCATTATCTGGACGCGATCATAGACACCTGGTCTGACGACTTCGGGGGGGCACAGGTGACCCTTGCCAAGCTGAAGACGCACGCTGCAGGTACAGGCGGCGCGCTGAACGCAGCCATGCTGCGCGTACTGAACACCGACGCAAGCGCAATCCAACTTGACCTGGCAAGCCTTGCTGGAACGGTTTGGAGCCTGATGGGAGTAGTGCGGGCGCTGCCACATGAACTGGCGAACCCGTCAAGCGATTGGCAAAATCTTTTGGCCGAAACATCGGTCGGGACCTCTGGCGATACAGCTCAGGCAGTCAGCGCTGTCAGTGCCGTTTTGCCAACAGTGAAGACATTGCTGGCATCTGTTGGCGAAGACATTGCCGCTCTGCATGACGGGCTGACGCACGCACGCAAGGATGCTGCACTCCGCACCGTGCTTGGCCTTGTGCCACTTTCTACCATCGAGTGGCGTGCCGCGAACCGGGTAGGGGACGACCTGATGGCCTTGGAAAAACACCAACCAGGCGACGCCAGAAAACTTCTGGCGCTGATGAAATATCAGTTCTTTGGGTAGGCAAACACTGTGGGATGCACTGCCAAAAACAAGCCCACCCTCCAACCATGCATGCACCAAAAGCCCGCAAAATCAATTGCAGGCTCATACCATGTTCAATAGAAGTCCGGCGTTCTGCCTAAACTACGCTTGGATGTCTACTTTTTCGCCAACGCCAGCGCCAGTATCGGAAGGTTCAACTTCTTTCCGTTCAATTTCGGAATCTTCCGCACTTTTGCGTTCAGTGGCTGCAGACTCAAGCGCCCCAGACCGACCTTGCCCCGCAATCGCGGCAGCATTGGTATTGGCTGTTCCTTGAATGTCCATTTTTTCTGCTCCAACTACGCGTGAATACCCATGACACGCGCTTTCTCAGCGGCTATGACTATACAACAAATGACCGGGATCGACAAATATTTCGCATTTTGGCCGGTTTGAGCGGGCCATTATGCCTATTTGATCGATGAAAGCGGCGCTAGCGGGGGCAAAATGTTTAAAATTTTATCCAACCGAATCAAATTCGTACCACTGCTGCTTTTGGCAGCCTGCGCTGCTACGGGCCCTGAAAAACGGGTCAACCACGGCGAAGGGCCCGTATCTGCGCGCGCCCGCAACGCACTCGCGAGTGAAAATCCCGCTGGGCTCGTGACCGTAGCCGAAGGCTTTGAGCGGGCAGGCAACCTTGAGGGGGCCTACAATCTCTTTAGCCAAGCCGCGGCTGCAGACCCCACGCTGCTGGTGGCAAGCCTGGGTATCGCGCGCGTGCTTGCCAAAACCGGCCGACTGGACCAGGCCCAAACCATTCTCGATGAGCTTGCCTCGACCCACGCAGCCTCAATCGAGTTGAAGCTTACCCAGGTCGATGTGGCTATCATGCGTGCCGAGTATGCTGTGGCTGACGCGCAGCTTGCCGAAGTGATTACGCCAGACACCAAAGACCTGACACAGTTAATGCTGGGTGGCCAACTTGCGCAGGTGACAGGCAACACGCGCCGGGCCCGCATCCTTTTCGACCGGGCCCTTGCAGCCGCACCCAACCACCCCGGCGCTATCCGCAACATGGCCCTTTCCTTCGCCCTTGAGGGAGAGTTCGAGACCGCAGTTGCTTTGCTGCAAAAGACAATGGACATGCCTGGCAGCGTAACCGCTGGCAAGCGCTCGCTCGCCTTTGTCTATGCCTTATCCGGCCAGCGAAAGGCCGCTATGGTTATTGCCGGCGGCGCAACCGACCAATCGGAGTTTGAGCGTATGCGCGTTGCTTTTGATCTGCTGCCGCGTTTGAACAGCCAGGAACAGGCTGCCTTGCTTATGTTTGACCACCTGCCCAGGGACATTATGCAGCGCTAGCCGACCGGTCTGCAGACGCGGACAAATTGTCCCCTTGAATGATCGCCTCAAGCCCGCTAAGGAAGCTCGGCCTTTCACCAAGGCGGGTGGCACCCGACAAATAGATGAGCGAAGGAAGTGCAGTGAAGCAGTGCAAGGACATGACCGAAGTACGTGAGGAAATCGATAGGGTCGACCGGTTGATTGTACCCCTGCTTCTGGAACGGCTCAGCTATATCGCACAAGCAGGACATATCAAGAGCGACCGCGAAACCGTGCGCGACAACTGGCGCGTAGAGGACGTCGTATCAAAGGCCAGAGCAACTGCCGCAAACCTCAATGGCAACGAAGGCTACATTGAAGATGTTTACCGCCACCTGATCGAGTGGAGCATCAACCACGAGTTTGGTGTGTGGGACCAGGCCCACAAGGACACCCGGTAGTCCCTCAGGACTATTTCACGCAACGCGTGCAAGCGCTAACGGTTGGGTCAAGCTCCAGCCGTTTCTCAGCTATCTTATCGCCACAGATTGCACAGTAACCGAATTCGTCGTCTTCAAGGCGGGCGAGGGCAGCTTCAATCCGCGCCAACGTGGCCCGGCGCCGTTCTGCTATAGCCTTATTCATTGCCTGCCCCTGAAGGGCATCCATCCGCGACAACCGGCCAACGCGGGATTGGTCCAATTCGACAGCTTGTCGGCCTTCCACTGCTTCCTTGTCGAGGTTTTCAAGCTCGGCCCGCATCTGAAGTAGCCGTTTCTCCCAGTAGGAGGATTTTTTTTCGCCTGTGGTCATGTATTCGATGATAGGCGGAAGCTGGTTGGTATTTCTAGCCCAAATTGAAGAAGATGATTTCCCGAATGCCGTCAGGTTGCATTTCTCTTCATTTTCTAGAAATTGGATCACCTTGGCCGTTTGGTCAGGATCATTTTGCAGCTATGTTATTGAATGAACGATGAAATTTTGTCTTTGAAAAGGTCAGAACCGTAAGATAAGATAAGGGTGTAATGTTCACCACGGCAATTTGTCGGAACATTGCCTAACCCAGAGGGCTTACCCCCATCGCCCTCTGGGTTTCTTATTGCCTTATCTCCAGACAAGATTTCTATTCCGCGGCGGACTGTCCCACAGCGATGGTGTCATCAACGTGCTTTTTGCGCGCATCATGTTCATCCGCAACGGCCATGTCATTGGCCTGCATGGCATCGATATCCAGGTTGGCAAAGCCAAGGATGCCCATCTGGCCGTATGCGTGCTGGATCTTGTCGCCCCAAAGGCCGATGTCCTTGACCACCGGCACAATCCTGCTGAAGAGGTTGGTGCGGAACATCTTCATGCCCTGGCTGTTTTCCAGAAACTCAACGCATTCCTTCATTGGATAGCCAAGATTTTCCCAAACTTCCTTGTTCTGAAAGCGGTCCCGCATCAGGTAACAGGCCTCAATCAGGAATTCTTCGCGTTCGTCACGTTCCGCCTGCATCAATTCGGGGTAATAGTCCCTGAGGGCCAAACGGCCGAAGGCAACGTGCCGTGCTTCATCCTGCATGACATAGGCGTTGACGGCCGATGCCAGAGGATCTGTGCTGTGGTCGCGAATGTTTGAGAAGGCGGCAAGGGCAAGGCCTTCTATTACCACCTGCATGCCCAGATAAGTCATGTCCCAGCGGCTGTCCCGTAGAACCTGATCGAGAAGGGTCTTGAGTGGGCCGGTAATGGGGTATGCGAGGCCGATTTTCTCCACCAGCTTCTTATAGGTCTCTACGTGCCGCGCTTCATCCATCACTTGGGTGGACGCATAGAATTTGGCTTCCATGTCCGGGACATTAGTAACGATCTTGGCGCTGCAGATAAGCGCTCCCTGTTCACCGTGCAGGAACTGGCTGTTGCTCCAAGCTGCCTGATGCAGCCGGGCTTCGCCTTGCTCCTTCGGGGACATCTTCATGAAGAAATCCGCACCATAGAGCGGGAACAATTCAATCGGGATACCAAGGGGATTGGCCGGGTCTAGCTCATGCGACCAGTCGATCCGCGATTCCGTATCCCACTGCATGCTCTTGCCTTTATTGTATAGGCTCAGCAAGTCTTTTCGGTCGTCGCTATAGTTCCAGTTGAATAGGCTCTCATAGTCCTGGGGAACCTCCCAGGAACAGTCTTCAAGTGCTGTCGCATACAGTGGATCCAGTGCCATCGGATACTTCCCTCCATCATCCCGCACATTTATAGACGTGTAAGTCTAGTAAAGAAACATAGGGCTCGCAACAATAATGACAATATTATCAATAAAGTGGACATAAAAAAGGCAGCCGCGAAAGCTCGCGACTGCCGAGGTTACCAGGGAGAGAAGGGCTCCGAGGTTAATTCCGTCGGGTCTTAGAAGCTGAGCTTCTGAGACCCTTTGCCGAACTCTGGGTAAGCTTCCAGACCTAGCTCAGCAAGGTCTGATCCAAGTTCTTCCTCTTCTTCGCTAAGGCGAAGACCAACGGTGAACTTGAGTGCTAGCCAAACAATCGCGCTGCAACCCACAACGAAGGCACCGATTGCAAGGACGCCCATGAGCTGAGCAAGGAACGCGGTGTCAGGGTTGGTGATGGCAACAGCCAGCGTGCCCCAGATGCCGCAAACAAGGTGAACAGACACAGCACCAACAACATCATCGATCTTGAGCTTGTCGAAGAATGGTACAGCGAAGACCACCAGAACGCCGCCGAAGGCACCGATCAGGGATGCGGACCATGGCTCTGGCGTCAGTGGCTCTGCCGTGATGGACACCAGACCGGCCAAAGCGCCGTTCAGGACCATGGAAAGGTCAACTTTCTTGTAAACCAGCTTGGTGGTCATCATGGCTGCGATGGCACCGCCAGCTGCCGCCATGTTTGTGTTCACGAAGATGTTGGATACTGCGATGCTATCGCCAGCGGTACCGAGCGCAAGTTGGGACGCGCCGTTAAAGCCGAACCAGCCGAGCCAAAGGATGAAGGTACCAAGGGTTGCGAGCGGCAGGCTCGAACCAGGCATCGGGCGAACTCTGCCTTCTGCCGTGTAGCGGCCAAGGCGTGGGCCCAGGACGATCGCGCCAACTAGCGCAGCCCAGCCACCGGCGGAGTGTACCAGCGTAGAGCCGGCAAAATCCGAGAACTCTGCACCGAAGGCGCTTGCGAAGCCTTCAGAGTTGAGCCAGCCGCCGCCCCATTCCCAGGAACCCTGGATTGGATAGATAAGACCCGCCAGCACAGCCGTGAAGATCAGGAAAGGAAAAAGCTTGATACGCTCTGCCACCGTACCGGACACGATGGACGCGGTGGTTGCCACGAATACCATCTGGAAAAAGAAGTCAGAACCAGCGGCATAGCCAGCAGGGTCATGCTGGGCACCTTCTGCGAGGGCCGCTGCGTCATCCGGGGACCAGAGCGAGAAGAAGGTGCCGAAATAGCCACCGTCTACGCCCGAGTACATCAGGTTATATCCCATCAGCATCCACATCAGGCTGGCAAGGGCATAAAGGGTCACGTTCTTGAGGCAGATTTCAGCCACGTTCTTTGAACGCACAAGGCCCGCTTCGAGCATCGCAAAACCGGCTGCCATCCACATCACGAGGAAACCACCAATCAGAAAAAGAAGAGTGTTAAAGATGTATGCGGTCTCGCCTGAGACTTCAGCCCTTGCGGGAACAGTCATCAGCGTCGCGCCAAGGCCAACAAGGGCCAGCTTTTTGAGTGTCGATTTTTCAAACATTGATAATGCTCCCTTAAAGCGCAGCCGAGTCTGTTTCACCGGTCCGGATACGGATCACCTGGTTCAGGTCGAGCACGAAAATCTTGCCGTCGCCGATTTGGCCGGTGTGGCCGCTTTGCTGGATGGCCTCGATGGCTTGCGCCGCCACGGCGTCATCGGTGGCAACTTCTAGTTTTACTTTGGGCAGAAAATGAACTTCATATTCGGCACCACGATAAATTTCCTTCTGGCCGCGCTGGCGTCCATAGCCCTGGACTTCGGTAACGGTCATGCCGTTGATGCCGATTTCCGCCAGGGCATCCCGAACTGGATCAAGCCGGTGCGGCTTAATGATCGCGATGATGTATTTCATGACAACTCCCTATGGTTGGTCTCGTTCGGGAGCCTTATCAGCATGATCCATGCCAATTCTTGAAATATAAGTACAGCAAGGCTTTCAGGTACTTTCTGAAAATTGCTGATGGGAATTTATGCACAAAAAATATCGATTGCACAAAAAATGTGCAATTAGGTGAGCTTAACAAAAGCGGGGCGAAATATCGCGCTGGGCGATGATCCTCCGGTGGTATGCTGCGACCATTCAGCGACAGGAGGATATAATGAGAATATATGGCGATAGCCGTTCTGGAAACTGCCTGAAGGTCAAGTATGTCTGCGACTATCTGAACGTACCCTATGACTGGGAGGAACTGGATGTCCTCTCGGGCGTCACAAGAACCCCGGATTTCCTTTCCATCAATCCAGCTGGGCAGATCCCGACTGTTGTGTTTGACAACGGAAAGGCGCTGGCGCAGTCAAATGCGGTCATGCGTTACATCGCCCGGGGCAGTGACCTGATTCCCGCAAATGATTGGGGACAGGCCAAGATGGATGAATGGTTGTTCTGGGAGCAATATAGCCACGAACCCGCCATTGCTGTGGTCCGCTTTCTTGTGGCTCTGAAGGGTACACCACGCGATGAGATTGACCCCAGCCTGATAAAGAAAGGCGATGCGGCGCTGGACCGCATGGAGGAAAGCGTGGCACGACATGACTATCTGGTGGGTGATAGGCTTTCGCTCGCTGACATTGCGCTCTATGCCTATACCCAGTTTGCGGAAGAGGGCGGCTTCAGCTTGAAAGACCGCCCTAATATTCGTGACTGGCTTGACCGTGTGAGAGAAAAGGTTCTGTTGTAGCTTAATTCTGCGCCTGAACAGCGCGCGCGCGGCGCTGGGCCTCGATCACCGCATCGGGGCCAGCCTCCATGCAGCGGCTGGCAAGAATACCGAACACTTCCTCGCCGCTGGTTGCTTGCCCAGTCATCACAAGCTGAAACCCGTGCAGGCCGGCCGCTTCGCCCATCAGCTCAAGCGAACCTTCGCCCATCCGTCCGATGGTGGCTTTGACATCTGCGTTGCCCCTTCGGCCCACAACATCAGCCATTCGCTCCAATAGCTCCTTGTTCTTGCCGGATACCATCTCGACCACTTCTGCGAATGTAAGCGGCATCAGGAAGTCGACTGCCGCTGCGCCGACATTGCCGTAATAGCTGCATACTTCCTGCTTATCCGCTGCATGCGCACCTGTACCCGAAAGGCTGGCAGCCATGCCGAGGATAAATCCCGCTTTACTCAGTGACTTCATCATTGGCTTTCTCATCCATGGTTTCTTTCCGGCCATAGTGCCAGATGAGCCTGAACCCTGGCTGAATGGACAAGTTGGTTTCCGCCAAAGGCAATAAAAAAGGCCACCCGAAGGTGACCTTTTTAGTGGCGGGCAGGGTGGGATTCGAACCCACGAAGGGCTTGCACCCTTGCCGGTTTTCAAGACCGGTGCATTCAACCGCTCTGCCACCTGCCCAGATGGTGATAAGTCGAAAACTGGGGAGCTTTTTAGCGACTGTTTTCCTGTCCGTCCAGCATTTTCGTATCGAAATGTAGGTGTAAGTAATATCTATTGAATCAGGCGTTCTCGCCAAAGTTTCCGATGCCTGCAAAGAGCACCGTCAGAACCTCCCTGTCTTCAATTGAAATTTCCGGGCGCCATACTTCGAACAGAAGGATCGTGCGATCAGATTTACCCTTGTTCCATGCCTCATGCTCGATGCTGTCATCAAAGATCAGTAGCTTGCCCCGTTCCCAGGCCCGGCTAGTGGCGCCAACACGAATGCCGCATCCGTCCGGCACGATAAGCGGGAGATGGCAGATGAGACGCGTGTTCAACATGCCATGATGCGGCTTGATGTGCGTGCCAGGCTGCAGCCTTGAAAACAGCGCCATGGGCGCGCGGTCTGGGATAACTGGCATTGGCGCTGCTTCGAGGGCGCGAAGCGCACTTGGCACCCTGGCCGCCAGATCAGGCTGCAACTCACCATTTTTCAAGAGATATCCCGCTCCCCATCGCGGATCATTCAAAAGGGGATTGTTGGGGCTGGGCCGGCCCTTCTGGGCCTGGACATAGGGTTCAAACGGCGCCGAACCCAAAATATTGCCTAGCTCTTCCGCGATGGCATCAGTATGGCTTTCGACTGTTTCGACCCAGTCGAATTCATCCCTCTCGAACCATGCTCGGTGAGGGAGGCCAGGGAAGAAAAACATGTTCGGTTGCTGAAGAAAGAGCTCGGCACGGCCAGTCAGCAGATCAAAAGCTTCCTGCATCTGCGGGCTAACATCAGATAAATCAATCCCTGCTGATGCCAGATGGGAGGTCATGTGGTCGACATAGGCATCGACGCCTTCATTCAGGTAAGTCTGGCCACGTGCTGCCCACTCGCGCAATGACTGCGGCGGCGATTTCAGCTGCGAAATTGTCGCGATTCCTAGCTTGTAGAATGACTCAGCTGCGCGCCTGTCTTCTTGCCTGCGTTTGAGTTCCGCCATGCCGGATATTGCAAGAATGTCGCCCCGCTGTTCGTTTATTCGGCATGAAAGGGCCTCTTCTTCGCCAACCATATCTCCCTGTATGTGGCACGCTTTGGCAATGGCCATCCAGGGCGCCGAGCCACCCGCAGCCATCAACTGTTTCGCCAGGCCAAGTGACTCAGTTCCAGCTCCGCGGTTTAGGCAGGCCTGTAATTCTTGTTGGATGGACTGGAGCGACATGCGTGCCTCGTTGGTTTGGCTAGGGCAAATAACACGCTTCATGGCGCGCAAAACCGTTAAACAGCTTGAATTTCTAGGCACTGACACAGCCCCCGTCTAGGTTAATTTTAGTTGAGGCAGATAAAGCTGTTCATGTGCCTTGCATCCCCACGCCGCACTTGTTAGACAAGTCTGTCCAGTCACACCATATCTCGGGGGTGCCCGTGCGCGTGCTGACTATATATTTGAGTTTTTAATTGTTTCGGGGACCGCGGCCGCATGATCAGAGCGCCGCATAATCAAGGGGCTGAAGCTGGTGAGCGATAACACACCCATTACGCCGGAAGAGCGGGATATCCAGCCAATCACCATCGAAGATGAGATGAAGGCATCATACCTCGATTACGCCATGAGCGTGATTGTATCGAGGGCTCTGCCAGACGTGCGGGACGGCCTCAAGCCGGTACACCGCCGCATCCTCTTCTCCATGCACGAACAAGGCTATGAATGGAACAAGCCGTTCCGTAAGTCGGCGCGTATCGTCGGTGACGTGATGGGTAAATATCACCCGCACGGCGACAGCGCGATTTATGATGCCTTGGTGCGGATGGCGCAGGACTTCTCCATGCGCGCACCTCTTGTGGACGGCCAGGGCAACTTCGGCTCTATGGATGGCGACAGCGCGGCGGCCATGCGTTACACCGAAGCCCGGATGGACAAGGTTTCCTCGATGATCCTCGCGGACATCGACAAGGACACCGTGAACTTCCAGCCAAACTATGATGAAAGCGAGCATGAGCCCGTCGTTCTGCCCGCACGCTTCCCGAACCTGCTGGTTAACGGTGGCACCGGTATTGCCGTTGGTATGGCTACGAACATCCCGCCGCACAGCCTCAGGGAAGTGATCGACGGCGTCTTTGCCGTTATCGATAACCCGGAAATCGACGCCATGGGCCTGATGGAGCACATCAAGGGCCCGGATTTCCCAACGGGTGGCATCATCCTGGGCGTTGGCGGCATCCGGCAAGCCTATGAGACAGGCAAAGGATCAATCACGATCCGCAGCCGCACACATGTCGAGGAAATCCGCAAGGACCGCTGGGCCATCGTGATCACTGAGATCCCGTTCCAGGTGAACAAGTCCTCCATGATCGAAAAGATCGCAGAGTGTGTACAGCAGAAGCGGATTGAGGGCATTTCTGACATTCGCGACGAATCCGACCGTGATGGTGTCCGCGTTGTTATCGAGTTGAAGCGGGACGGCGTGGCCGACGTGATCCTCAATCAGCTGTACCGTTTCACGCCGGTTCAAACCAGTTTCGGTATCAACATGCTGGCGCTGGATGGCGGCCGGCCAGAGCAACTTTCGCTCAAGCGCGTGCTGCAGGCCTTTATCGACTTCCGCGAGGAAGTGATCACCCGCCGTACCAAGTTTGAACTGGGCAAGGCACGTGACCGCGCGCACATCATGTTGGGCCTGGTGACAGCAGTTGCCAACATTGATGAAGTGGTGGCCACCATCCGGACTGCGCCATCGCCCGCTGCGGCCCGTGAAGCCCTGGCGGCCCGCAAGTGGGACGCAACGGAGATTCTGCCGTATCTGGAGCTGATCAATGAAATGAGTCATCTGAACGAAGACGGCACCTACCAGCTGTCTGAAGTTCAGATAAAAGCCATTCTTGATCTTCGCCTGCACCGTCTCACCGCCCTCGGCCGTGATGAGATCGGCGGCGAACTGGAAGAACTGGCGCTCAAGATCCGCGAATATCTCGAAATCCTTCAGTCCCGCGTGAAGCTCTATGAAGTTCTGCGCGGTGAACTGGAAGCCGTTCGCGCTGAGTTTGGCGATGACCGCCGCACGGAAATCGACCTCACGGCTATCACCGGCTTCGACGATGAAGACCTGATTGCGCGGGAAGACATGGTTGTGACGGTAACCCAAAGTGGTTACATCAAGCGCGTGCCACTGGCCACGTACCGCGCGCAGCGCCGCGGCGGCAAGGGCCGCTCTGGCATGCAAACGAAGGATGAGGATTTCCTCTCCACTGTCTTTGTCGCCGACACCCACACCCCGGTGCTGTTCTTCTCGAACCTTGGCCAAGTATACAAAATGAAGGTGTGGAAGCTGCCTCTGGGTACCCCACAGTCGAAAGGCAAGCCGGTCATCAACCTGCTGCCACTGAAGCAGGGCGAAACAATCGCCACCATCCTCCCGCTGCCGGAAGACGAGGATAGCTGGGGCGAACTGCAGGTCATGTTCGCGACTGCGCATGGTAACGTCCGCCGGAACAAGCTATCTGATTTCTCCAACGTGATGTCGAACGGCAAGATCGCCATTCGCTTCTCTGAAGAAGATGACAAACTGATTGGCGTTGACGTGTGCACGGAAGACGATCATGTGCTGCTGGCTGCCAGGAAAGGCCGCGCAATCCGCTTCAAGGCAACAGATGTTCGCCTGTTCGCAGGCCGTACATCCACCGGTGTCCGCGGCATGAAGTTTGGCAAGGGCGATGAAGTCGTGTCCATGAAGGTGATAAACGGCACCGATGCCACCACCGAAGAGCGCGATGCGTATCTGAGAGCCGCGCCTTGGAAGACAGAGCCAGGTGAGAAAACCTTGTCTGACGACCGCATGGCTGAGCTTGAAGCCTGCGAACAGTTTATCCTGACTGTAACTGACCAGGGCTTCGGCAAGCGCACCTCAAGCCACGAATACCGGCTGACCGGCCGTGGCGGGCAGGGCATCTGGAACGTACCGTCCGACGACCGTCTGCGTCAGCAGATTGGTGATGTGGTGATGGCATCACCGATCACCGAAGACGAGCAGATCATGATGGTGACCGACCATGGCAAGCTGATCCGTACACCGGTCCATGACGTTCGTATCGCGTCCCGGAACACTAAAGGCGTGACGCTCTTCAAGGTGGCAGATGGTGAACACATAGTGTCTGTCGCCAAGCTTCAGGAAACTGAAGAGGACGAAGAGGGTGAAGAGGGCGCCGAAGCTGGTGCGGAAGGTGCAGATGCCGCCGCCGTTGAGCCGGTAGTAGAAGCACCGGAAGCGCCCGAAGAAGCATAAGCCCTTATTCAGTTAAATCAGTTAGTTAACGCCCGATCTTTAGATGAAGGATCGGGCGTTATTTATTGATCAGGAGAAGGGCGCAGGCACCAACCGCGAGGATCGTGCCGGAGATCTTGCTGATCAGTGAGACCGAGCCTTTGCGTCTCAGGATTTCCCGGGCACCGGTGGCGGCAAGCACCCAGACGCAGTCCAGAAGCGGGGCCAGAACGGCAAATGCGACCGACAGCGTAATCAGCTGCGGCATCGCCGGTAGGTCCGGCGAGATAAATTGTGGAAAGAAGGCTGCGAAAAACAGGATGGCTTTCGGATTGGTGGCCGCAACGGCCATTGCCGCTTTGAAGGCCCTCATGGGCGTCCGTTCAACCGCAATTTTCTTGGGATCAGCGCCAACGTCACTTTTCCGAAAAGATTTGAAGGCGAGATAGGCTAGATACGCTGCGCCGCCGTAGCGCACGGCCCGCAGCACGTCGTCCGAGAGGAACTCGATAATCGCTGAAAAACCAAGCAAATAGACCGACAGCATGATGATGCCGACCACTTCGGCGCCCGCCACGACGGCAAAGCCGTGCTTGGGGCTTTCATTCAGTGTTTCGGCGATAATCAGGCTGACAATGGGGCCCGGCGTGAGCACAAGCAGCGCTACAGCCCCAAGAAATAGCCAGAAAAGTAACGGATCAACTGGCAACGCCATGGCAAAAAGTTCCTCGACAACATCAGTTTGTGCTCTAATTGGCACTTGGCCCTTGTTTTTTTGGGCGGTTTCGGGAATGTTGCTGGCAAGCATCGACATTGCAAGACTTTTTCTTGGGGAGTGGCTGTGACTAAACAGCGAATTGGCGTCTATCCGGGCACGTTTGATCCGATCACCAATGGTCATCTTGATATTATCAAGCGTGGCTTACGCCTTGTGGACAAGATGGTTATCGGGGTTGCGACAAATCCGAGCAAGGACCCGTTGTTCACACTTGAAGAGCGGGTAAAGATGGTGGATAGCGGCGCGCGGCCGCTGGCCGAAGAAGCCGGCGTGGAGTTTGAAGTGGTTCAGTTTGATGAACTCCTTATGCACTTTGCCGAGCGCGTCAACGCTTCCATCATCATCCGCGGGCTTCGCGCTGTGGCTGACTTTGAATATGAGTTCCAGATGACGGGCATGAACTATCAGATCAACCCGGATATCGAGACCGTATTCCTGATGGCCGACCCGCGCTATCAGACAATCGCCTCGCGCCTCGTCAAGGAAGTCGCGCGTTATGATGGCAAGATCGAAAGCTTTGTCCCTGCTGATGTGGCGGCAGCCGTTGTGAAACGGGTTGCTGAATCCAAGCGGGGCCAATAGGTCAGGTTTCAGCGAATAGAAGTACCGAAAATGAAACGAATTCTTATTTTACTAGCAATGATGGTGGGCTTCATGACCGACGCAAATGCAATGGAACTGGATAAGGAGAACACTCTTTATCTCGATTTGGAAACCGGCCGTGTGGTGATTGCCATGCGTCCAGACAAAGCTCCGAAACACGTAGAACGGATCAAGCAGCTGGTCCGCGAAGGCTTTTATGATGGCCTGATCTTCCACCGTGTCATTGAAGGCTTTATGGCGCAGGGCGGCGACCCGCTTGGCACCGGCACGGGTGGTTCGGGCCAGAACCTGCCTGCAGAATTCAACGACCTGCCGCACATGCGCGGTACGGTCTCAATGGCCCGTGCGGCATCCCCCGATAGTGCTGACAGCCAGTTCTTCATCTGTTTCAACCGCTCCTCCTTCCTGGACGGTGAATATACTGTATGGGGCCGCGTTGTAGGCGGTATGGAGCATGTGGACGCAATCAACCGCGGCGAACCACCGGCCAACCCATCGAAGATCATCCGCATGCAGGTTGCGGCGGACGTCGAAGAATAAGCCACTCACATATGGCAAACAGCGAAGGCACCTCGTTGGGGTGCCTTTTTTGTTGCCGCTTGTCCTTTTCCCCGACTTCCGATAAAAGCCCGCTCCATGGACGTAGATGTTTTTGATTTCGAGCTGCCGAAAGACCGGATCGCGCTGAGGCCTGTTGAGCCCCGCGATGCCGCCCGCATGCTTATTGTTGATAACGGCACCCTCACGGATGCTGGTGTTCGCGATCTCATCGGTCAGCTGACCGAAAAGGATGTGCTTGTTACCAACGATACCCGTGTTATCCCGGGCCGCCTGACCGGCAAGCGCGGCGAAGCCAAAGTTGAAGTGACGCTCCATAAGCGTGAGGATGCGACTACCTGGCGCGTTTTTGCCAAGAACGCCAAGAAATGCCGCTTGGGCGACACGCTTGATTTCGCGGGCCTGCAGGCGGAAGTCGTAGAAGTTGGCGAAGATGGTGAGCGGACACTCAGGTTCAACGTTGACCCGGCAGCCATGACCGCAGCCCTAGAAACCCACGGCGTCATGCCGCTTCCGCCCTATATCGCCTCCCAGCGGGGCGTGGATGAACGTGACAAGTCCGATTACCAGACCGTCTTCGCCTGCGAAGATGGTGCAGTCGCAGCCCCAACGGCAGGCCTTCATTTTACACCGGAGATGCTCGCAGCTCTGGATGCCAAAGGCGTCAAGCGTCACACCGTTACGCTGCATGTCGGCGCAGGGACCTTCCTGCCGGTCAAGGCTGAGCGCACGGAAGATCACAAGATGCACAGCGAATGGGGCGAAATCACCCCGGAAGTTGCCAAGGCGCTTAATAAGGCCCGGGCGAATGGAGGTCGGATTGTGGCGGTTGGCACCACATCCCTGCGGCTATTGGAAAGTGCCGCAACAGAAGACGGTATCATTCACCCATTCTCAAGCGATACCGACATCTTCATCACGCCAGGGTACCGCTTCAAAGGCGTTGACCTGTTGATGACCAACTTCCATCTGCCCAAATCCACGCTTTTCATGCTTGTATCAGCTTTCGCTGGCCTTGAGACCATGAAGGCGGCTTACGAGCATGCCATTACGGCTGAATACAGATTCTATTCCTATGGCGACAGCAGCCTGCTGTATCCCGAAAACAGGTGATCCATGCGCGAACGTTTCAAATATGACATCCACGCCACCGATGGGGCTGCCCGAACCGGTACCATCCAGATGATGCGCGGGGATATTCGGACGCCCGCTTTCATGCCGGTCGGCACTGCGGGCACGGTGAAAGCCATGATGCCGGAAAGCGTGCGCTCAACAGGCGCGGATATCCTTCTTGGCAACACCTATCACCTGATGCTGCGCCCGACGGCTGAGCGCGTGCACAAGCTGGGCGGCTTGCACAAGTTTATGAACTGGAACCGACCGATCCTGACGGACAGCGGCGGGTTCCAGGTCATGTCGCTTACCCAGCTCCGGAAAATGAGCGAGGAGGGTGTAACCTTCCAATCACACCTGGACGGCAGCAAGATCCTGCTGACGCCTGAGCGGTCAATGGAGATCCAGCGCCTTTTGGGCTCGGATATCGTGATGTGCTTTGATGAATGCACCCCGTATCCAGCTACTGAAGATCAGGCCAAGGACTCGATGGAACTTTCGATGCGCTGGGCAAAGCGCTCCCGCGATGGGTTCGACAGCGGCGCAGATCATGCTGCACGCTCGGCCCTTTTTGGCATCGTACAGGGGAGCGTCTATGAAGACCTGCGCTTCCGTTCCATCGATGCACTTCAGGAAATCGGCTTTGATGGCTATGCCGTGGGTGGCCTTGCCGTGGGCGAAGGCCAGGAGATGATGTTCCGGGTGCTGGATTTCACCATGCCGCGCATGCCCAAAGAAACCCCGCGCTACCTGATGGGCGTTGGCAAGCCAGATGATATTGTGGGCGCAGTTGAGCGCGGTATCGACATGTTCGACTGCGTGATGCCAACGCGGTCCGGCCGCACGGGGCAGGGCTTCACATGGCGTGGCGCCATCAACATGAAGAACGCCCGCCACAAGGACGATATGCGTCCTATCCAGAAAGGCTGTGCCTGCCCGGCCTGCACCCAGTATAGCCGTGCGTATGTCCATCACCTGATCCGGGCGGGCGAAATTTTGGGTGCCATGCTGCTGACTTGGCATAACCTTCAATTTTATCAGGACCTGATGGCGGGGCTCAGGGAAGCCATCACCCATGGGCGCCTGACAGAACACGCCAACACCTTCCGCGAAACCTATAAGCTTGGGGATATCGATCCGCTTTGATCAGCGAACGATGACCGGCGAATAGAACCTGAGCGACAGATCATCGCCGCTGCAGGATGACCGTTCCATGCGCGCGCGCGGCGCCCGCCAGAATGCCATGACATCCGACAGCACGCAGGCATTCTGGGCATGGGTAACGTGTCCCAGTGCCTTGTAGCGCCGTACGGCATAGGCAGGGCTGCCCGCGAAAGCCCGGGCGACCACATCCGGCGGTGTAACGGGGTCCAGTTCACCACTCAGCACCAGCGTTGGGACATCAGCCAGGATAGGTGCGGCAAATCTAGCGGGCGGAGTTACACCAAGGGCTTCACATGCATACTGCTGTCGCCAAGCCAGGTAGCTCAGAAGCGGGGCCATGTCAGGATGACTGAGCCTATCGGCGTCAAGCGCGCGGTACCAGCGATCCATCGGCAGTTCACGGCACCTGATCAGGTGGTGCATGCCGGTGTTGAGTCCATCGCCCGGATATAGCAACTGGTCAAGCAGCAGGCCAAAACGCTCCCGCATATTTTTCGGGGAAGCCGCGATATAAGGCAGGATCGCGGCCCGCGCTGGTGTCCGCAGGGCATGAAAGCTGCTGATCAGAAGCTGCTCCCGCGTTGGTTTTGTATAGGCATCAATATGCCCCGACCGTATGTCCCTAAGCGCTACCGCGGGGGATGCGGCGGGATTTTGGGCAGCAATGCCCGCCAGCAGGTCGCGTTCAAGGCGCAACCTTTTGGCCGGGCAATAGAAATGATCCCGGCAATAGCCGCTCAGCACCTTCAGCGCACCAAAGAAGTTGGCGCCTGTATGCCAGAAGCCTTCTTCCCAGGGAGTTTCTGGTGAATCAAGGGTCTGCGTAAGGGTGCCGACAGGATCAGCCGCAGCGAGCGCCAGCGAGATCCTCGTGCCGTACGATTCGGCGAAAAGGTGCCAACCATCCAATCCAAAACCTTTACGCAGGCGGACCAGTTGGCGAGCGATGGTTTCGGTGCCCAGGTCTGCGGCTTTGCCTGTCTTGAGCGTATCTCGGATTGGCCCGAAACACCGGTCGAGCTTGGCCGCTTGTTGCTCCCGGCCATATATCACCGCGTCTTCCGCATTGGGAGCAATACCCCAGACGGCATCTGCTGCATTGTCGCTGTGACAATCCAGCTCCAGCATGCTGTCACCAACAGCGGGAACGAGAATCACCCTGCCGGTCGTGTTCGCGAGGGCTGCGAATCTACGTTTCTGTGGTGCCGCCAAACTGCCTGGGCCTCCCAACAGATAGAGGAGCGGTGCCTCATCTGGCAAAGGTGCAGCCTCCGGGCGGAACAGGAGAACATCAAAGGAACCTCCTTCAGTGCGACAGCGGTCTTCTGTATTGGCGGTCCTGAAGAATGTTACCTCGCATTTCCGCTGGGCAGGTTCGTCATAGACAGGCGATGCATCCGCAGGACTGCTCCAGGCGGTCAAAAAAAATGAGGTTGCTAGCGCTGCCGTTATATATTTCTTCATGAAAATCAGCTTATCCTGCCTTTGAAACCGGCGCAATTCCGGGGTGCAGGGAAGGGCTGTCAGAAAAATTTCATTTTAGGTGACACTTTTGCTTGACGGTCCGGAATGATGCCCCTATGTTCCGCCGCGTTCCCGGGGAAACACCCCGAGGGCGAATTTGTGAGGGCCCGTAGCTCAGCTGGTAGAGCAACTGACTTTTAATCAGTAGGCCACAGGTTCGAACCCTGTCGGGCTCACCAATTCCGAAAGGCTAGCGTTTAAGGACGCTAGCCTTTTTTCGTTTTTGCCAGCACCACCCGGTTTCCCGCGAAATAATTGAATTTGCCTCGAAAAAGCCGCCTTTCTCGTCTTGTCTTTCAGGGGTAGGACGGCCTAAAGTCTAGACGCGTTAAACCAAAGCGAAGAGGGAGCGGTATAACCGATGCAAAAGCGGCGTGTTTTGAAGTCTGTCCTGGGATTTTGTCTTTCCTTATCTGTTTCATATGCCTGCATCGCATCCGACGACGCTGCTCCAGCTCCCGTTACCGCCCCTGAGCCTGCGCAAGACCCCGCTTTCAAATCGTGGCTTGAAGGCGTTCGCGCTGAGGCGCTTGAGCGCGGCATCAAGGCAGATACGCTTGACCAGGTGCTGCCCACCATCGTGCCCGTTGAGCGTGTTATCAAACGCGACCGCAACCAGCCAGAGGTGAAGCAGACTTACGCCCTCTATCTCAAGAGCCGCGTAAGCGACTGGCGCAAGGAAAAAGGCGCGCTGATGATGAAAGAGCACGATGAGGCTCTGCGCTCGGCAGGCGAACGCTTTGGCGTACAGCCGCGCTTCATTGCCGCCATCTGGGGCATCGAGACCAATTACGGCACTGTCCCCTTGAGCTATTCGGTGTTCGACGCTGTCGCGACGCTCGCGTACGACAAGCGCCGTGCCAAACGTTTCCGTCGGGAACTGTTTGCGGCCCTCGAAATTCTGGACAAGGGCTATGCCGACTTTGACCTGATGAAGGGGTCCTGGGCGGGTGCCATGGGGCAGCCCCAGTTCATGCCGGAAAACTACCTGAAATATGCGGTCGACCACGACGGGGACGGCCACCGGGATATCTGGACCAGTAAATCAGATGTGTTCGCCTCCATCGCGCATTACCTGAGCTCCTTCGGCTGGCAGGATGACCAGACCTGGGGCCGCAAGGTCAAGCTGCCCAAGGGGGGCGAGGTCAGCCTTCAGGGTGCGCAAGCCGATGGCCTGAAGCCCGATAGCTGGTGTGCGGCCTATAAAACGATGGGCGTATGGCGTGATCTGCAGGAATGGCAGGAACTTGGCGTCCGACGCCTGAACGGCAAAGACCTGCCGCCGCGGTCCATCCCAGCTGCCCTGATTGTGGGCGACGAAGGAGATGGCGAAGGCTATCTGGTCTACCGCAACTTCTGTTCCGTGATGCGCTATAATCCGTCCTTCAAGTATGCCTTGGCTGTCGGCTTGCTGTCCGACGTAATCGCAAAGGACTAGGGCCATGCGCAATCTTGTCGTCCTCATGTTCCTGAGCGCGCTTCTGGCGGGGTGTTCCTCGTCGATGCGTCCGATTGGTCGCATGCCGCCCAACGATGAACTGCCCCGTGGAAACCAGGGTGTGGAGCGCAAGGTCGGGAAGCCCTACAAGATTGCCGGTGTCTGGTATACGCCTGCTGAACAACCTCACTATGACGAAGTTGGCTTCGCCTCCTGGTATGGCCGGGATTTTCACGGCAAGAAAACCGCGAACGGCGAAATCTACAATATGAATGCGCTGACAGCGGCCCATAAAACCCTACCGTTGCCGACTTTTGTGAAGGTCACCAACCTGGAGAATGGCCGCTCCATTATCTTGCGCATCAACGATCGCGGGCCTTTCGTAAAGGGTCGCATTATCGATATTTCCCGCCGCGGTGCCCAGCTTCTTGGCTTTGACAAGCAGGGTGTGACCAAGGTGCGGGTGCAAGCGGTAGACGAGCATGGGCGTGTGCCACAACTGCCTAAAACACAGACGGCCCGAAATAATGCAGTCGGCGACGCGCATTATGTTCAGGTCGGCGCATACAGCCAACGGGAGAACGCTGAGATTCAGGTCCAGCGCCTCCGTGGAAGGGGCCATGACGCACGGATCGAACAATCCGCCTCAAACGGTCGGACGCTGTGGCGCGTGCGGGTAGGGCCCTTCATTGAAATGCTTCTAGCAGAAGAGAAGCTTGACCGAATTGTAGCCGATGGGTTTTATGAGGCTCGAATTTTCACTGAAACGTCACGATGATAGAGAGACAAGGGAAGGCAATGTTTAAAATGAAACTGGCACTAATCGGATTGACCATTTCGGCACTCCTGGCTGTTGTTCAGCCTGCAGGCGCCCAGCAAATGGCGACGCCGGCAAAGCATGCCATCCTTCTTGATGCCTCGACGGGTAGTATCCTGTTTGAAAAGGACGCGGATGAGCCTTTCCCGCCAGCTTCCATGAGCAAACTGATGACCGTCTACCTGGCGTTTGACGCCATCAAGCAAGGCACGATGCGTCTGGACGACAAGGTCGTGGTGTCAGATGAGGCCTGGCGTAACTGGAACAACCGGGGTTCCACGATGTTCCTGCGTGCCCGCGATGAAGTCACGGTAGCTGACCTCTTGCGCGGTATTATCGTCCTCTCGGGCAACGATGCCTGCGTGGTTCTGGCGGAGCATATGGCTGGTTCACAGGACGTGTTCGCAGAATGGCTCAACGCCAAGGCAACGGAACTGGGCCTGACTGGCAGTCACTTCCTGAACGCAAACGGCTGGCCAGCAGAAGGCCATGTGATGACTGCGCGTGATCTTGCGACGCTTTCCATGCATCTGGTGAACGATTTCCCTGACCTTTATCCAATGTTTTCAGAGCGCGAGTTCCTCTACAAGAACTTCGACCGCAACAAGCACAACCGGAACCCGCTTCTTGGCCGTTTTGCGGGTGCTGACGGCCTAAAGACAGGCCATACCGAAGAAGCAGGCTATGGCCTCGCGGCCTCAGCTGAGCGCGATGGCCGCCGCCTGATACTGGTTGTTGCAGGTTTGAGTTCCATGAACGAACGCATGCGTGAAAGCTCGCGCCTGATGCAGTATGGTTTCCGCAACTTCAGCCACTATCCGCTGTTTAAAGCCGGCGAGACCGTTGACTATGCGGAGGTATGGCTGGGTGCGGACAAGACCGTGCCGATGGTTGTATCAGAAGACGTCGCGCTGACCATGTCGCGGCTCCAGCGGGCCCAGATGAAAGTCAGTGTGGAATATACCAATCCGGCTCCAGCACCCATTGCGAAAGGCGACAAGCTGGGTGACCTGATTATCGAGATGCCTGATCGCCCAAGCCTGCGTGTACCGCTCCTGGCAGGCCAAACCATTGAGGAAGTCGGTGGATTTGGCAAGATTGGCGCTGCCTTTGAGTATCTGATCTTTGGATCCGCCGGCGCGGAGCCAGGCAAGTAATGCAGGATATGTCCCCGAAGTTCATTACCTTTGAGGGCGGCGAGGGCGCTGGCAAGTCAACACAGGTCCGCTTGTTGGCCAAGTGGCTGACAGGCAGAGGTGTCGAGGTTGTCATGACCCGTGAGCCGGGTGGTTCAACCGGGGCAGAGGAAATCCGCGAACTACTGGTAAAAGGGGAAACCGACCGCTGGACCCCCATGTGCGAAGCCTTGTTGATGACGGCGGCGCGCGCCGAACACGTGGAGCGCACGATCAAGCCGGCGCTCCAGCGAGGAGTCTGGGTCTTGTGCGACCGCTTCTTCGACAGCACGATCGCATACCAGGGCGGTGCCCGGGGCCTGGGCATTGACACGATGCGCAGCCTGCAGGAAACCGCCCTTCATGGGCTGACACCGGATCTGACCTTCATCCTTGACCTGCCGGTAGATGTTGGCCTGGCCCGCGCCTGCGGCCGTGAGGCCCTGCGGGAAGACCGGGAAGACCGCTTCGAGCGCATGAACTATGCCTTCCACGAAAACATTCGAGATGCGTACCTACGGATCGCTAAGGCTGAACCTGAACGCTGCATCGTCATTGACGCCAATCGTGACATTACGACGCTGCAGAATGACCTGCGCGCTGAAGTAAATCACCGGTTTGTGGGCATGAAATGACGGAAGATACCGATACATCGTGCCATCCAAGGGAAACTTCGGCGGTTTTCGGACACGAAGCCGCCGAGCGCGAATTTTTATCCGCTTTCAATGCCGATCGCATGCACCACGCCTGGCTGATTACCGGCCCAAAAGGTATCGGCAAGGCCACTCTGGCCTGGAAGTTCGCCAAATTCCTGCTGACGCAAACCGGGGCCGATGATGGTCCGGGGTTGTTCGGTGATGAGCTGCCGCAGGAAGTGACATCTCTTGATGTTGATCCTGAAAATCCTGCTATCCAGAGAATCCTGTCCGGGGGGCATGGCGGGATCGCCGTTGCGGAACGTACTGAAAATGAAAAGACGGGCAAGCTTCGCGCTGATATCGTCATCGACGACGTCAGAAAGTTAACGAGCTTCTATTCACAAACTGCCAGTGAAGGCGGTTGGCGTGTCGCCATTGTCGACGCCGCTGACGAAATGAACGCCAATGCGGCAAATGCGCTGTTGAAGCTGCTTGAGGAACCCCCAGCCAAATCCATTCTGCTTTTGGTGGCGCATTCACCCGGCAAGCTGTTGCCGACAATCCGCAGTCGCTGCCGCACCCTCAAGCTGAAGACCCTGGGGGAAGAAAGCGTGAAAGCCGTTCTGGTTTCGCGCTATCCCACACTTGCGCCAGATGACCTCAGTGCATTGGCGCGCCTGTCTGGTGGGGCACCAGGTAAGGCAATTGAGCTCGCAGAACTGGGCGGGGTGGGCCTGTACCGTGATATGGCTTCACAATTGGTGCGTCTCCCGCGTCTCAATGTCCCTGAAGTTCATGCCTTGGCAACCCGGCTGGCGGGACCCAAAGCAGATGCAGAATACCGGCTGTTTGTTGAAATGTTGCTGGGTTGGGTGGAGCGCCTTGTGCGCCAAAGCGCAAGCGGCATCGGCACAAATGACATCATGCAGGGTGAATGCGCGGAAATGGCCCGAATTTCTACTATTGCCGGGCTTGATAACTGGCTTGACCTGTGGGAAAAGATGGGCCGTTTGGTAAGCCGGGCTGACGCCGTCAACCTTGACCGCAAACAGGTGATTGTGAACCTGTTCACGTCTATTGGTGCTTTGGCGCGCGGCTAAGCCGATTTTATTAGTTTCAGATACGAGAATGCCATGACCGACAGGCCGTCCTATTACGTTACGACGCCAATCTATTATGTGAACGACGTTCCACATATTGGCCACGCTTATACGACTCTCGCTTGCGACCTGCTGGCGCGTTTCAAGCGACTGGACGGCTATGACGTCATGTTCCTGACTGGCACAGACGAGCATGGCCAGAAAATCGAACGATCTGCAGAGAAAGCCGGCATCGACCCGCAAACCTTCTGCGATAACGTCTCCGCCCGGTTCAAGGAACTGGCCGTGGCCATGAATTTCTCCAATGACCAGTTCATCCGCACAACCGAAGACCGCCACAAAAAGGCTGTCCAGTACCTCTGGACTGTTCTTGAGGAAAAGGGCTTCATCTATGAAGACAGCTATTCCGGCTGGTATTCCGTGCGTGATGAGGCTTTCTACGCCGAAAAGGAACTGACTGTCGGGGAGGGCGGCGAGAAGCTGGCTCCAACAGGCGCGCCGGTCGAATGGGTCGAGGAACCAAGCTATTTCTTCAAGCTTTCAGCCTTTGAGGACAAGCTTCTGGAGCTTTACGACACGCAAGAAGACTTCGTCATGCCGAAGTCGCGCCTCAATGAGGTACGCAGCTTTGTCAAAGGTGGCCTTGAAGACCTGTCCATCTCACGCTCCAGCTTCAAATGGGGCGTGCCGGTGCCAGGCCATGAAGGCCATGTCATGTATGTCTGGATCGATGCGCTGGCGAACTATCTAACGGCTGTTGGCTACCCGGACGAGGGTACTGATGCCTACAAGACATACTGGCCAGCCAATGTCCATATGGTGGGTAAGGATATCCTACGCTTCCACGCAGTGTACTGGCCAGCCTTCCTGATGGCCGCCGACCTGCCACTGCCGAAACGCGTGTTCGCCCACGGCTGGTGGACCAATGAAGGCCAGAAGATTTCCAAGTCGCTTGGGAACGTGATCGATCCGTTCGAGCTGATTGATACCTATGGCCTCGACCCCGTGCGCTTCTTCCTGATGCGCGAAGTGCCGTTCGGCAACGACGGTGATTTTTCCCGCAAATCCTTTGTGCTGCGCTGTAACTCGGAACTTGCGAACGGTATTGGCAACCTGAGCCAACGCACTCTGTCCATGATCCACAAGAACTGTGACGCAGTTATTCCGGCACCAGGTGAATTCACAAGTGAAGACAATAAGTTGTTGGATGATATTGCAGCGACACTTGATGTAGTGCGCGGGCACATGGACAAGCAGGCCTTCAACTTTGCCCTGGAGGCCATCTTCGCCCAGGCAAGCGCAGCCGATAGCTATATTTCCGTGCAGGAACCCTGGAAGCTGAAGAAAACCGACCCTGAGCGAATGAACACGGTTCTTTATGTACTCGCGGACGCCATCCGCCAGATTGCCATCATGGCGCAGGCGATCATGCCTGAAAGCATGGACAAGCTGTTGAGCCAGATGAACGTCACGGAGCGCGGTTTTGACCAGATCGGCAGCGATCACCGGATTGCGCCAGGCACCGAAATTCCCAAGCCTGAGGGCGTTTTCCCACGCTTTGACCTGCCGGAAGAGGATGCAGCCTGATGGCTGACTATGGATATATCGTCGATAGCCACTGCCACCTTAATTACAAAAACCTGCGCGAAGACGAGGCGGGGGCTATTGAGCGCGCACGGGCCGCTGGCGTAGGCTGCATGCTTGCGATCAATACCAAGCTGCGCGAATTCGATGAAATCCTCACCATCGCTGAGAAATACCCGGACGTGTACGGCACAGTGGGCATTCACCCGCACGAAGCCGAAAATGAACCAGATGTGGCAGTGCCTGCGCTGGTGGAGCGCGCTCAGCATGCAAAAATCGTCGGCATAGGCGAAACCGGTCTCGACTATTACTATGATAACGCGCCGCGCGACATGCAGCAGGTCAACTTCCGTGCCCATATCGCTGCGGCACGCGAAACCCAGCTGCCGGTAATCATCCACACGCGGGACGCGGACGAAGACTGTGTCGCGATACTCAGGGAAGAAATGGCCAAGGGCCCGTTCAAGGGTGTGATCCACTGTTTTACCGCCAGCCAGATGCTGGCAGACGCGGTACTGGAGATGGGCCTCTATATCTCGATTTCGGGTATTGCCACCTTCCGCAGCGCGAAAGACCTGCAGGAAACCGTGAAAACCATCCCGCTTGACCGCTTGCTCGTGGAAACGGATGCGCCGTTCCTGGCCCCCGTGCCGCACCGCGGCAAACCATGTGAGCCAGCCTATGTGATGGACACCGCGCGCTTTGTGGCTGAACTCAAAGGTGTTTCCTTCGAGGACCTACAGGAAGCCACTACGGCAAATTTCTTCACCCTGTTTGATAAAGCCACACCCCCTGAGCTGGCGATGGACGCGGCATGAAGCTGACCATCCTTGGCTGCGGTACGTCAGGCGGTGTCCCGAAGATGCCGGAATATTGGGGCGCCTGCGACCCATCGAACCCCAAGAACCGCCGCCGCCGTGCCAGCATCCTGGTGGAAGAGGGCGATACAAGTATCCTCATCGACACGACGCCGGACCTGAGGGAACAGGCCTTGTCTGCGGGCATGAAGCATGTCAGTGGCGTCTTCTACACCCACGACCATGCAGACCATACCCACGGTATCGATGACCTGCGGGGTTTTTTCCAGACCACCCGCGAAAAGGTGCCGACCTTCGGCGACGCCCAGACGATCGACACCCTCAAGCGGCGGTTCGACTATATCTTCAAAAGCCAGAACGGCTATCCGGCCATCTGTACCGCAAGGACAATCGCTGGCCCAACAAAGGTGGGCGGCATCACCATGACGCCGTTCGAGCAAGGCCACGGCAGTGGCATTAGCCTTGGCTACCGGTTTGGCGACATGGCCTATTCGACAGACCTGGACCGCATGCCCGAATCCGCCTTCGAGGCCCTTGACGGTGTGAAAGTTTGGGTGGTGGACGCGCTGAGGTACGACCCGCACCCCACGCACAGCCATCTGGCACAAACTTTGGAGTGGATCGACCGGCTCAAACCCGAGCTCGCGGTGCTCACACACATGACCTGGGATATGGACTATGAGACGCTGAAGGCAGAGCTGCCGCAAGGCGTCGTGCCCGCGTTTGACGGAATGGTGATTGAGCTGCCTTAAAGAAGGCTTGGCGTGGCGGTCCGCTTTTCGTATCCTTGAAGGCTATCGGAGCCAGCAAGCATGACCCACAACCCCTGGCAGGTGCCAGACCACGATAATGACCATAAGCCGGACTATGGGCGCCCCAAGGGGCAGCCTTCGCCTTTCCTGCGCCTGATCGTGTTTCTGGCGGGTATGGCGCTCTTGCTGTTTGGGCTGTCGCTCGCTTTCCCAACCACAAGCATGGTGGACCCGTACCTCGTGCGTGGTCTTATCATCATCCTTATCTTTGGCGGTGCGGCAGCCTTCTGGAGCCGGTCGAGCATCATGCGCCTCGCCAAAATGGCAGGTTTGTGGGCGCTGATTATCGCCGGCATAGCCACCTTCTATCTGTACCGGTCTGACCTGGGCAGCCGCTTCATGAGTGCGATTGACCCTTCAGGGGTGGTCAGCACGGAAGAGGGGCTGATGGTGCACCGCAGCCGCGACGGCCACTTCTGGATGAAGGCGCGTCTCAACGGCGTGGATGTGCGCTTCATGGTCGATACTGGCGCCAGCAACGTAGTCCTGAGCCCCGATGACGCCCGCCGCGTAGGTATCAACACCGGTATCCTCGACTATAGCGGCCGTGCCACCACGGCGAACGGCCTCGTGTCCTATGCCCGCGCCACCATCAGCACGCTGGGGCTAGGGGATCAGACATTCTATGACGTGCCGGTCACCATCAATGGCGCGGAGATGGACGGCTCGCTTCTGGGCATGACCGTGCTGAAGGAATTCTCCAGCATCGAATTCCGCGGCGACATGATGATCCTGAGGCCCTGACGGGCGCTAATGCTGGGTAACATTTATGCAAGGCTGCTATACGGCGGTTGAAACATATGGCCGTCCGCCCATATGCTGTCTTCCCGCTTAACGGCTTTCGCCTTACCCAATCTGGAACGCACCTGTATGACCAACCGTCCCCAGCCTGAAGATCAGAAGCCTGAACATCAGAAGTCTGAAAACCATTGGTCCACCGTGAAAAGCATTATGCCTTACCTGTGGGCTGATGGGCGCTGGGACCTGCGCTTCAGGGTGATCCTGGCGCTCACGTTCCTGGTGCTGGCCAAGCTGATCGGCGTTTATGTACCGTTCCTGTTCAAGGACGCGGTTGACGCCATAGCTGGCGGGGGCAAGGTAACAGCCGAGACGCTGGCTGTCGCGGTGCCCACGGGCCTGATCCTTGGATACGGGCTTGCGCGCGTGCTGACGCTGCTGTTCGGGGAACTGAGGGACGCCGTTTTCGTGCGCGTGGGCCAACATGCCCTGAGGGCTGTAGCGCTCAGCACTTTCAGGCATTTGCATGCGCTCAGCCTCAAGTTCCACCTGGAGCGCCGCACGGGTGGGCTAAGCCGGGTGATCGAACGCGGTACGCGTGGGATTGATTTCCTGCTTCGTTTCATGCTGTTTAATATCCTGCCGACACTCCTTGAAATTCTGCTGATTTCCGCGGTTTTCTGGACCAAATTCGGTTTCTGGTATGCTGCTATCACCTTTGTCGCGCTCGTCAGCTATATCCTGTTCACCATTCATGTCACCGACTGGCGGCTTAAGTTCCGGCGTGAAATGAACGCCCAGGACACCAAGGCCAATACCAAGGCGGTCGATAGCCTCCTCAATTTCGAGACGGTGAAATATTTCACCAACGAAGAGCATGAAAGCTGCCGCTATGACCAGGCACTGGCGGGGTTTGAATCCGCCTCCGTGCGCAGCCAGCTGTCGTTGACGCTGCTGAATGTCGGGCAGGGCATCATCATCTCCCTTGGGCTGGTGATTGTGCTTTATATGGCCGCTGAGGGCGTTGTAAGCGGCCAGTTCACCATTGGTGAGTTTGTGCTTGTCAATTCGCTGCTGATCCAGATTTATATGCCGCTCAATTTTCTCGGGTTTGTCTACCGGGAGATCAAGCAATCGCTCGTGGACATGGAAAAGATGTTTGACATCATACGGATGAGTTCAGACATTAAAGATGCGCCTGGAGTCGCTGATTTAAAAGCAGAAAGCCCGGATGTTGAATTTAAGAATGTGCACTTTGGCTATACCGATGCGCGGGAAATCCTCAAGGGTCTGTCTTTCACGGTACCAAGCGGCACGACAACCGCGATTGTGGGTGCCAGTGGCGCTGGAAAATCAACGATTTCGCGGCTTTTGTTCCGGTTTTACGATGTCACGGACGGCCAGATCCTTGTGGGCGGACAGGATATCCGGGATGTCACGCAACAGAGCCTCAGGTCCCAGATCGGCGTGGTTCCGCAGGATACGGTGCTTTTTAACGACACCATTGGCTATAATATTCGCTATGGCAGGCCTGACGCCACTGAGGATGAGGTGTTTGAAGCCGCAAAACTGGCGCAAATCCACAATTTCGTTAGCAATTTGCCTGAAGGCTACGACACAGAGGTCGGCGAACGCGGGCTGAAACTGTCTGGCGGCGAAAAGCAGCGTGTGGCCATCGCGCGGACAATCCTCAAGAACCCATCGATCTTGCTGTTGGATGAAGCGACGTCCGCGCTCGACAGCCACACAGAGCGTGATATCCAGGCCGCGCTTGAACAGATCGCTGAAACGCGGACGTCGCTCATCATCGCGCACAGGCTGTCGACCGTGGTGAATGCGGATGAGATCCTGGTGATGGACGCGGGACATATCGTTGAACGAGGTCGACACGACGATTTGCTGGCCAAAGACGGCATGTATGCCCAGATGTGGGCCAAACAGCAGGAAGCCAGCGAAGCCTTCAAGAAACTGGAAGCCGCGGGCGAAGACGTGGCAGTGCCGGCAGAATAGCCGCCCACATGGTGCCATGCGCCATGTGGGCGTACCGGCGCACGGTAACGACGCGTTAATCAGCGTGTTGGGCCATAACCACGTATTGGGCCATATGTCAGGTGACTCTAGAGACAATCTCAAAAACTACTAGGTGGTGTAGCTAACGATCATCGCAGACATAATCGTCGTTTTTCCCACAATGGGATGTGAGAACTTTGCCATTCAAAACCCGTAGTTCGATTTTGACAGAAATTAATGTCATTTTTGCACTTCCGATATAGTGGCCTTAAGGTCAGCGAGATCACGCGTCCTAATGCTGCAGCCATGTGGGCAAGGCTGCAGGAACTGGCGACGGAATGGCCGACGCGTCTATCGTCCGCTTGGCTACCCAACAAAAAATATAGTAATCTGTAGCGAGAGGATGTTCATGACCTCGGTGCAGACGCCTATGTGGGAGGCCAGATCCAGCGTTATACGAGACCAGCAACAGACTAAGAGCTTTTCTGGACACGCATGAGCTCCACCGTGAATCGATGTGTAGCGATGGAAAGTATCTTGCCTCAATACAAGAATATAAAAACTAGCTCGGAGAAAGGATCTTGAAAGAAATAAGAATCGCCCAATACGGAGACAATACCGAGGCAGTCATACTTGACCCCGAAATACTAAAGACTTCTGATCAACTGATATTCTCAACAAAAAAGGAGCTGGCATCAATAGATCGAAAGAAGCTCCTAGCAATGGTTCTGGAGTTGGGACACTTGGCCGAAGCGATTTGCCTGCATAGCGCTGCCTGTATACCGATGTTCAAAATTTGGTCATCTGACGTTGAGCCTCTCGCAATTCACACCCACAATGAGAGCGCTTGGAAAACCAAATTGGCAGGTGCACTGAATAGCGCCAAACAACTAATGCCAATTTATCCGCTCACAATCGATGACATGCAGTATTCTAGGCTCATGCACAGATGGGCAGGTGACGTATCTGCTCTACAGGCGACACTATTAGATTTACAAATCAAGCCTCCCAGCCAAGAACAAATTGAGGTGCTTTTAGCTGGCATTCTAGCCGAGGAACTAACCGGAGCGCCATATTACCCATCAATGCAGTTATTGTCATACTATCTGCCTACAAGTGGAATAGTCTCAGACATGCAAACTTATTCCCTTTTGCTAGACGCATATTTGAAGTTGCGAGAGGGGGATGCGTCTAAAAAAAGAGTTCGTTCTCTGCTGGGAGGGCTCAACGAGTTAACTTTCCCACCAATTTTGACGATCATTCTGTCGAGGATGAATAGAAGGGCGGATTTTGTTCCGGTACTATTGGAACTCAAGCGTGAACTTGCACCACTAAGAATAAAGATGCGTGAACTCTCAACGGTAGCCGCTTCCGAGACACCGGGCCAGCAATGGGAAAAAGAGCTCAACAAGATACTTAACGCAATTGAAGGTTTTTCTGCCAGGTATGGCAGAGGAGGAACCAAACGCAGATCAGTTGCAACCTTAGCGGCTGTAGACGTTGTCGGGCAAATAAAGGCTGAAATTGGGAAAGGGGAGGTTTCCGGCGAAGGCTCTGGGCAGTTGAATATTTCTGGTCTTATAGCTGCGGGAATCGAAACTGTTTCCGGCATAATTCGGCAACGAAGGATATCACCTCTTCCTTCGATGGCGAATGAATTGGCTCAATTGCCACCAATGTTGGGTAAGCTATCTGAACTGATAGGAGTTAAGTTCAAACTCGAAGACATATCAGCGATGGAGACATTATCGCAGCCATACGAAAATCTTTGGAAAAAGATAGAGGAAGTCGTTTCCTCGCGTAAAAATGGCCCAATACAATACGTTGGGCCAGACCCGAATGATTTTCGAAAGACAGAAGGCGCTGAACACCATATTCAGACATTAGACTTTGATTTCTTGGTTAGGAGTTTCAACGTCCACGTCAAAGCTAAGTTTGACACTAGCTATACGCGGGTGGACTATCTTCTGGACACAGGATTTGTTCTACTTGGGCACAATTGTCCGAAGAATGCTCTACGACAATTTAGCGATGCTGTTAGAGAATTTCCATCCAATGCGGAAGCTTATCATGGCGTCGGCGTAACTTATCGCAAACTGAAAGCTCTCCAAAAAGCAGGAGAATTTCTGAAGATCGCGGTCAAACTCAGCCCAAAATCTCCAGCTATCCTAAATGACTATGCCACAGTATTGATGGAATCTAACGATTGGATAGAGGCCTCAAGGTTTTTAAGAAAGATACTGGACCTGAAGGCAGATGAGGTTCCCGCGATTTGCAATCTAGCAACGTGTCTAAGCCAAATGGGCGACATCGAAGGAGCGGTAAAAGTCCTCAATAGTGCTATTGAGTTGGGAGTACAGGACTATCGAGTATATCTAACGCTTGGAAAATGTCAGCTTGAAGGAAAAGAGTTAACTTTAGCAGAACAAGCCTTTTTGGTAGCGAGGCGAGCTGCTCCTACCAACTACGAAGTAATGATTGGGTTAGGGCACGTGTATGGTCTTCAGCAGAAGTACGGCCAGGCCAGCAAATATTTTAGGAAATCACTTCAATACACAAGTTATGATGATCAGCGCAAAAATTGCCTTGAGCTTTGGATAAGCGCACTTATTTCTGATGGAGATTGGCAAAGTGCGGTTGATAAGCTCCCATTCCTTATCAAAATGGACCCGCATAACGGCGCTCTGCATCACCTTTTAGGCGAGGCCCTAGTTGAGGTTGGCAGACATGAAGACGCTCAGAAAGAACTGGAGAGCGCCCTCCGCTACGACTCAGAGAACATTGATGCCGCAATGCTGCTGGCTAAATTGAAGTTGCGTTTCAATGAGCCCCTTCAGGCACTGCAGATACTTGAACTACGCTGTGAAACAGTATCTGGTAGATCAGATTTTGACCGCTTGTTGGGTGAGGTGTATGTCGCCAATGCGAAATTTGATGAGGCGGTTTCTGCCTTTAAGCGCGCAGCAGGTATAGCCGGGCTGGAGAAGAAAGCGGCATACAATGCGGCGGTTAAACTTGATGAAATGCAACAATACGAGGCCGCTATTCAAATGTATAAAATTGAGTTGGACGTAAATCCAGCATTTGACAAGTGCCACTCGAATTTGGCTGGTGATCTATGCGAGATGGGGCGTCCAGAAGAAGCACTGATCTATGCACAAGCTGCGGTAAGTCTGGCTCCACACGATTTAATCAACTGGAACAATTTGCTCGCAACATATTACTACTTGGGCGACAAAGTAAACGCTGTCGAGACAGCACGTCACATTCTTGCGTTTCCTATATATGAAGTAGACGATGCAATTAGGGCGCAAGCAGAGGCGCTATTAGGTGAATTTGAAGAAAACCATTAATCTGACATTTGCCCGGATCAAAGCCGAATACCAGGTTAGGAATTTGATAGTTATTATGCCACAACCTTCTCTGCTACAGGCAATTTAGAGGAAGGTGCCGGAGGCGCCAGGAAGCGTCTTGCCTGTAGCTTGGTAAACTTTGCTTGAGGCAAGAATCCGAACGAGCTGCTGTGTCCCCCGAGATGGCAGGGGCAATAGCCCCATAGGCACAGCGCTCAAATAGCAACTTGCCCGCGACAAAACGCCGAACCTGCTTGTGCGCCGAACTGCCGCTTTACCAAACCTTAAATAAGCCCCTTAAACGCGGTATCTGATCTGTCTGAAGCTTCTTTAGTCGGGCCTTCTCTGCCTCCTGCGACTTCAACTTACAGGCATCGGATACATCCTCTACGCCGACATCCTAGCCCTTCCAACAGTAAGGGGCCCGCTCGGCTATGACATGCTCGCGAACAATATCATTGACCTTAATCCCTGCTGCGCATTCCTGCAGGATCGTAATAATCTGTTCTTCTGGAAGTCTTTTGCGCTTCATATTCTGAAGTTATCGCTACAAGCTGGGGACTACGATGTCTGGCAAAAATTTCTTAGCCTGTTGGACAACTAGCCCTTCGTTGCGCAAGGGCACAACCATATAAACTCAACACGCTCAGCCCGTCGATTTGGCTTTTCCAGTCTTCACAATCTCTCGACAGCGACGTCTCTAGCGGCGCCACGTTTATGGAAACTGGCCTTGTTAGAGATAGGAGATCTAAATGAGGAAAGCGTTGTTTGCAGCCTGCTTATTGGCAGCGGCTCCTGCTGCTTCGGCTCAAGTCATCACCTTTGATGGTGTAAACTTACCTTGCATCACATATAATATAGCGACTGCCCAGAACGGTGGGCAGCCAGCGAATTTAACCCGTACCACCAATGGGCAACAAATTCAGCAAAACCGTCAGCAATCATGCGGTCCAGCTGCAGCTACGGTAGCCCAACTAAATCAACAACATGGAGCAGTGGTTTTCTCGTGTGACGAATATCCGTTTGCTAGTTCAAACGAAGGCGGTGCCGGAGCCCAGGTCATGATCGTGCCACTCATCGAAAACAACATCCAGGGCGGTCAGTTGGCCGGTTTCTACAACCAGAATAACATCGGCAACGGTGGCGCGTATGGTGTCGCAACCCAGAATGTTCCTCAGGCAAACCAGCTCAATCTCGGTGTGGTTAATGGTTTCAATGTCTGCTATGGCGGGAACTGATGCCGTTATATTCAGGCAAACACCTTGTCCACTATGGGCAGATAGGAATGTGGGATAGTGGCGACCCTAGCGCCTATCCCACACCTGAAGGCCCTCTACCTTGGTGGGGGGCAAACGGTGTTGTGGTTCCTGCACGAACAGATGAACATGTCAAAGTGGTCGTCTTTGACGCTCAAGCGGACAAGGAACCTATCGAGGCGTTCTCAACAGAATATACGTTTCTGTCGCAAGGTACCTTCTGCGTAGGCAGTGGTGCAGTAACGATAGGAAATATCACAACGGCCAGCACCACCACTGTTCCAATCTCAAACGGGACTTACGAAGTATCGGCGTACTTCCTCGGACGTGATCCAGCGGATACGGCAGAGGTCGCATTTCAACTGAAGTTGATTAAATAGTCAGATATTCAGCTGGCTCAAAATGCACGAGCTAACGGCTCTCCGATGTGCACTCGGACGACATCTTCTTCAGCACGTTAGTGATGTTCACGATATCCGGGTGGCTCTCCCGAAGCCCCATGGACAGCAGCATGTCCTTCTTTTTTGTCATATCGGCAATACGCTGTGTGCACTCATCAGGTTCTGCCTGTATTTCAACCGTTTGCGGTTTTTGAAGATCATGCAGCACAATGTTCACCTGGTTGAGGCGAGTCTGCATTTCTGAAGTCATCAAGCGCAATCGGCGAACTTCCTCTTTCAAGACCACGACCTGATCTTCAAGAAGCTGAATTCTAGCCTTGTCGGCCTGGTCGGTCTCGGCCACGGCCGGAGAGAAAGCGAGAGAGGCGCCAAGCACTGACGCAAAAACAAAACGTAACATAGAATATTCCTCAGTGCGGACCCCGTGGCGAGACCATAGCAATATGGGATGTCAGGCTCAAGTGTCACATTTGGCCGTCAGGGCTTCGATTTCCGCCTTGGTTTGGATGATCTGTAGCATTAATTGCTCATACAACCGATTGGGACTTTCGTCGGTCACCTGGCCATCTGTATCTTTGGTTTGTACCATGGCCGGCACGTTCTTGATTTGGGCTTCAAGGGTGGAAAGCGTGACCTGCGCTTCCGCAAGTGCCTGAGCACAGCGCTTACTCTTGGCTGGTTCAGATTCGGACGATGCCGTTTGTATGGTCGGCTGTGTATTAAGGCTGCCGACCTGGGCATAGGCGATTATAGCCAACGATGTGGCCATGACGCCCAGACATATTCTGCTGAAAAGATCGTGCATTATTGGTTTCCCCCTTCTTTCTCCGGGAAACACGGTAGTTGCAACGGGTGGTAATAAGCAAGACAGATTGTGTGCAATCAACCCATGAGGGCAAGCGTGCAGGCGCGATGGCGCGAGTGCATGCCTTCGACAAGGACTCGCTTTTCAAACTGCATCAAGGTGTGGGTCCGGTTGAGGAGGGTGATACTGTCGCCGTCCGCTAACTCATAAGTAACATGAGCAGGGCTACGTTGCAGGCGCTTGTCTAGAAAGGCGATGGCCTGCCTGTATGCTTTCATGGTGCTGATGCAGCGACTTGCAATATGGATCATACCTTGGGCGTGGCCAGAGGCCGGAGGGGTGGACGCGCTTACGGAAACAGGCATGGCAACGAGTATTGTCATAATGACAGCGCCACAAAGAGGTAAACTACGGGCTTTCCCGAGCATCGGCAGTCTCCTGTATTAGGATTGATCATCATACCACAATTTTCGCGTTCCGGCTCTTCACTTTCGTTTATCGCTTGCGTCACTGTCTGCAGGTGCCAAGCACTCATCCCCCTGCGTAGATGCTGAGACACCCAACAAGATAGGTCGGGGAACTGTGCGTCCTGAAAGATAATCGTGGGTGGTGAGATTAGCTCTTTAGGAAAATTACAACCCTTTGTATAATTATACACCTTGAAACTACGGAGAGTATCTATGGCTGACCCAGAGACGAACGCAGATGATTTCCTTCGGGATGTGATAGAACCGGTCCTGAAAGACATGGCGATGGACGGTGCAGCTGCTGAAAAGATCCTAATGATGACGGCTTGCCACGAAAGTATGGGATTCCGGTACCGTGCCCAGGTGGGTGGCCCGGCACTTTCCTTTTTTCAGATCGAGCCTAACACCTTGGATGATCTCTACGAGAATTACCTCGCTTACCGGCCAGATAAACAGGCATTAGTTGATGCCTACTTACCTGAAGGCATGGACAGGCTTGAGGCCCTTGAAAACGAGGACCAATATGCCTGTGCTGCGGCACGCATGATCTATTGGCGGGTGCCGGAAAGCTTGCCGGATGTGACTGATGATGAGGGCCTTGCCGCCTATGCCAAACAATACTGGAACACCGAACTTGGCGCTGCGACTGCCGAGAAGTATCTAGAAGACTATCGCCGATATGGTCCCAATCCCGAACCGGTTAATTGGACTTAGCTCCAAAATCGACACCAATCTGTTAAACTCCGCATAGGTTGGCTGCCCGCTGACTATTTTGTAGTGGCGGAACACAATTTGCTGTTTTGATGAATGGCTATCACCGAATATTCATTTAGCGAGAATGTGTTACCGGACCCAGCCGTGATTAGGAATCGTCCGTTCATTTGGTGCAGCCAGCCCTCTAAACAGGAGGGATTAGTGACATATATAGGCGTTGACCTGCACAAGGAGCAATTCACTGTCTGCTACAGGGTGACCGAAGGAAACGAGACTATTCGCGAGTTCGATAATGGCGAAGAAGGTATTTCTGATTTCAAACAAACACTTTCTTGCTTGGATATGGTGGCTGTAGAGGCCGTCGGTCGCGCGCGCTATTTTGTCAAGCAAATCGCACCTCTCGTCAGGAAAGTGGTACTTGTCACTCCCTGGAAGTATGCCATTTTAACCACTTCCATAAAGAAGACAGATGCGAATGATGCCCGGGTCCTCGCTTTAGGGCTGGAAAAGGATATTTTGCCGGTAGCAAGACTTCGTACAGAAGCTGCTCATCAAGTCCGTGCGCTTTTGAACGCTAGAGAGCTTCTGGTTGCGCACCGAGTTCGCCTGATGAATGTCATGGAATCTATTGTCGCCAACTACGGCATCAAAATTCCCAAGCTAAAATTGCGATACAGAAACTGGCGCGAGAGTGTGGACGTCAACCAGTTTGCCTTCGGCGAATATCATGCATGGTTAACCTTGAACGATCAGATGGAAGCGGCGAATTCTCAGATCGTCAATCTCGAGAGGCAAATAGTTGATAGCAGTAAACAGTTCGAGAGCTATGGGGTGCTGGCATCGGTTCCAGGCTTTGGTCCAATCACCGTGGCGCATTTGCTGCGCACCATAGACCGGATTGCCGACTTCAATAACCCCAAGGCCCTGTGTTCCTTTTTGGGTATCGTCCCACGGACGAGGCAATCAGCTGGACACAATCTTCCTAGCAGGAAGGCAGGCCGATATAAGAGCGGCGCAATTACGCGGGCGGGAGATTCTAAAACTCGGTCGGCGCTGATAATGGCGGTCAATCGGGTATTAGTACACAACCAATCACTCAGAAACTTCTATGATAGGGTTAAGGGCAGGCGCGGATATCGCAAGGCACGCACAGCTGCAGCTCGCAAACTTCTGACGTTTTTGTTCTTCGCCTTGAAGAAGGGGAAACCCATTGAGGCCTTTGAGAAAATAGACTTTTCCAAGCCACATTCGGCGATTTAGCTGCCCATCGATGTCAGCCCACCTACCTCATGAGTGCCGGCCTGTTTCGACCTGTCTGGTGTGCATAGTCAATGGGTACCCAGAGCCTTTCCCAAGAAGTCGAGAATTTTCGCGAGAGCGTCGAGCAAACCAAAATAAGAGAAAGTGAAAGCTATGACAGTGATGAGAAATGGGATCGGCGCCAAACTTGTCATCCCATCAATTGCGGTATCTTCAATTGGCTTCGCCTCACGTATATTAATCGGTTGTGCATGCTTTTGACATTGCAGTTCGCACATGGTCCTGAAGTTGAAAAGCATAGAGACCCAGCTGAGGCTAAAAAAAGGAATCCACAATCCCAACCGTAAGATCAAATTCTGTTCTTCAGGGGCAGAGTGCTCTGGCAGTTGCATTGGTACGGGAGAAATAGACAATAAGCCATTTATAAGAAAGAGCGGCTCCAGGGCAAATATCCAAAAAATGGACGCAATCGTCCCAAGCCCAGCAGCCCAATAAAAACCCACCTTGAACTTGTCCTCGATAGCCGCCTTTTGCCGATCCTCTAAAACCAAATCTTTTCTAATTTGGTGATAGTAGGTTGCGAACCTGTACCCCCAGTACCCAAGGAACGGTATGATAGACAAACCAGAAGCCAAATTACCAAAGCCTGGGGCTCCGAGGAACAAAGTGAAGACAAACCCCAGCGCCAGCAGACAGTACATGAGATACTGACTAATGATGCTCTTTTTGTGCATTCGTGCCGGATCGGGTGTCTTCATCTAGTTGTTCCTTCTGCAATTTGATGACTTACGGTGTGTGCTTATCTCGCGTTGCGTGTAATTCTTGACTATGTTGCCATTATGTTCTATTAGTCAAGGCATTAGAACAAAAGGTGAATGACATGCCAGGTGCCTATACCCATTTAACACTCGCGACTTTAGCCAGAGATCCAGGACGACTTGAAGCTCATTCACTTGACCGCGCTGCAATCAGAGCCGTCTTGAGAAATTCTGAATTCGTGTGCTTGGGCGCTGTGAGCCCAGACTATCCTTATCTGGCTGTCGCCGATTCAGACGCCGCTATCTGGGCAGACCGTATGCATTACGAAAACACGGGCCTATTGCTTAAGTCACTGATTGTTGCTGTAAGGCATTTGGCCGATGGGATTGATAAAGAGCGCGCCTTGAGTTGGCTGCTTGGATTTGTTTCGCATGTTGCAGCAGACATCACCATTCATCCGGTGGTCGAGGCCAGGGTAGGGCCATACCACGGCAATGAGACCGCCCACATGCGGTGTGAAATGCACCAGGATGTCCATGTGTTTCCGAAACTTGGATTAAAAGGTGGGCCTGAAGTCGCTGAGTATCTCGACGCGACGCTTCGGCAGTGCGGGCCGGATGGGCAACTAAACGCCGCAATAGCAGATGTTTGGACAGAATCACTGGCCACGGTCCATTCCGATATTGCGGGCACAAATCCACCTGCTCCACAGCACTGGCATACCTGGTTCGTGAACTTTGTCGACGCTGCAGAAGAGGCGCCTGATCTACCCAAATTTGCCCGCCATGTTGCTGCTCATATCAAACCCTTATATCCGACATCAGATGAGTTGGACTTGAGCTATATCGAGAATGTTGAGACGCCAGGCGGCCCTCTTCACTACGACGCAGTCTTTGATCGCGCGCTGCGCGTCATTTCAGATTTCTGGAAGTTTACCTCTGACGGTGTTCTTGGGCTCAATGATGATTTTGAGCATCGCATTGAGAACTGGAACCTGGACAACGGGATGAACGAAGCGGGTGTTAAAACAGCATGGAGCGCCAAATATGATTAAGACACGGAAGCGTATCACTCGATTTTCGATCTGGGTGGCCACATGGGCCACTATGGCCGCTGGCAGCGCTGGCTCCACTGACGTTTCTGAGCAAGAGCTTGCTTCCTTTGTAATGCAGCATGTTGCCGCCCTGGAGGCCGAAGTACGCTATGGGGATGGTGGTCTCCTATCCAACGAAGCTCTGCTTGATAAGGCCCTCAGCCATAAGGCTGGCTGGCGAGAGCCCTATGGTGATTTGCAGTTGTTTGCAAAGGCCATCGGTGGACATGCCGTCCTCCTTGTATGCACCAGAGACTTTTCTCAGGCTATACTCGAAGACAGCGGCTGCACTGCACAATTCGACAAATTTCGCTCTTCCGAAACATCGCCGTGTGAGTTCTCGTTCACTGAGACCACGGTATGTGAAGTGAAGCAATAGATAGTCAGCACGTTCACATGGCGGGGGATATATGAGTTCACAACACTCTTTGCTTGAGACGCCAAGCCGCATTTGGAAGCAAATCCGCGCCTTCGGGAAAAAAGACATCTTCCCCCATCTGGACCTAGAGCCGCCGGATCCTTTGGAAAACACCAAAGACGAAGTTCTTGAGGAAGTTGCGAAAACCATTCGAGCGAGCAGCCTTTTTTTGGCAACGCTGTCCATCTCTGCTTTTCTTATTGCAGGTCTGCCGGATGCAGCGTTGCTGGATCAAAATCGCAACGCGAATGTGCCGGGACTGGGGCTAAGTCTCCCTGTTTGGGCTTCCATCCAACTTCTAGCCCTCCTGATGACCGCCACAATGATTTTCCAGAACCTGCATCTAGCGAAGTTTCGCAGATGGCAAAAGACTGGAGAGCGGACAGGGTCGGTTCCCTACCTGTTGGCCTTTAAAGGGCCTGTTGCTGTACTGTTGAGATGGGTACTGTTTTTCGGCTTGCCCCTTTATGCCGCACTAGAGCTTGCGATCAAGGTCGCACCGATCCCCCGAGGGGAAGTTGAGGTGGTTTTCTTGTGTTTGGGCGCCATGGTCTTGAGCCTGGTCGGATATTGCCTGTCGCAGACCGTAAAGAAACGCACCAGACGGTGGTCAATGTTTCTCCTGAGTGCGATGCTTCTGACCTTTCCTGAGATTCATTATGTCTATGAAAATCGTTTGGTCGAATATCAATTTGAACGGCGACATATTCTCGATTTAAGAGACTTTGATACCTGGTTCGAGTATTTTGTCCCGGAGTTTAGGCACCTGGATCTCGATCGCGCCAATTTCGCAAGCGATCCTTCTGCAGCGGGTGCTGATCTACGGAATCTGCCGGCCGTCGGCGCTTCGATCCATAGCGCTGATTTGACCAATGTGACGCTCGATGGCAGCAACTTCTCCGGAGCTCGAGTGAAGAAGTCGATTTTTGACCATGCGTCGATAGCATGGGGCGATGACGTGTCTCCACTTTCCGAAGAAGAAGGGGGTCGACGCCCAAAGATGGCAGACACCAAGATAATGGATACAAGCCTAAAGGGTGTACGCATTGATGGGCTCGACATATCCAAGTCCTATATGTGGCGTGCCACTTTTGACGGCTCTCGGTGGTCAGATACATATGTCACAGACACCGAGATACATGCCAGCTCGTTTGATGGGGCGAGTTTTGGGTCCACGTTGGACGGGGATACCTGGATCATAGGCAGCAGCTTGCATGGCGGCGTTCATATGATTGGAGCAGACCTCGCCTTTCTCCACCTGAGGGATAGAGAGGGCGGCAATCCTACTTCAGTTGTCGGCGTGAACTTCTCTCAAGTTCACTGGCAGGGCCAAATCAATGTCCCAAAGCTATGCGCAAAACTGAAAGAAGGGGCGGGGTGGCAGTTGACCGTGCGCGATCCAAGCCTGTCCTGTGGGGCGAAAATATTGCCTGAACACGACGCGCCCGGAGATATCGATCTAAAGGGCGTCGTGATTGACACGGAAAACTTATATTATTGGGTTGGTGACGATAAACTCTATGGATCGATTGAAGGCCTGTTTTCCTGTGACAACATCACTCAGTTCAAGAATTGGTGGCTTGCCAAAGGCAACCAGATGGACAGATGTTGGGCCAAATTTCACAATATAGATGTGAAGTAAATACAACCCTCATTAAAATAATGACAATAATACAACCTGCATATTTAAGTTGACAGTGACATTTTCTCGTATTTGTACATCACTTGTACTTCGAGTCGCCTTGCCACCTACACCGCCATTACTGGAACGTTAGCGGAACATCATGAGTTAAGTAAGTCTTTTATGCCTCTGTATTTACAGCATAAATCCGCCGTTCTGCAAACGTTCACGTTTCGTTTTGTATCCTGAAATGGTAGGGCCGGGTCTCTATCTGAAAGGAGGCTGTCATGGCAATGGACCTTGAGCGCCGTATTCAGGAGGCCAATCGACGTATCGCAATCATTAGACCTCTGGTTCTGAGTGGCAAAATTACGGCGGAAAAATATCGCGAAGCCGAAATCCAACTGGGTGTATCCCGACAAACCATCCGCGCCTGGATGAAGAGGTTTCGGCAAAATCCGAGCATTGAAGCCCTCATGCCCGGGCATCAACTATCCACCCCGCGCAAACCTCGATTTCCGGAAAAGACCATGGAGATCATTTCTGAACAGATCCAGAAGCGCTATCTTGGTCGGAAGGAAGCACTGCCGGTCCGGCGATTGCTGGAATTTATCGAAGACGCCTGCGAAAAAGCCGAGACACCGGCACCGAGCTTGCGCCAGCTATATCGGATCATCAAGAAGCTATCCAAGAGGCAGCTTGCGATCGCGATGAAGATCAACAAGGACCCGCGATCCTTCGAGGCTTACCCCCACCATCACGTGGTTGAATGGCCAGGCGACCAGATCCAGATTGACCACACACTTGTTGATGCCATTCTCGACCTGAGCAGTTATGGGCTCGAGAAGCAGCGTATCTGGGTCACGCTTGCGATCGATGTCGCCACGAGGATGGTCTTTGGTTACTATCTCGGTATCCGCCGACCGAACGTACAAGCATGTGGGCTGGCCCTGTTGCTCGGCGTATTGCCGAAGAAGCCCTGGGTTGAAAGCCTGGGCATTTCCTATTCGGAATTTCACACACAGGGGATCGATGATCCTTGGCCAATGTGTGAAGTTCCGATTGAAATCGCCAACGACAATGCCAGCGAGTTCAAATGCCCTACCTATGTCTCAAGCTGTCGGCAGCTTGGCGCGCGCGTGGTGTACCGGCCTTTGGGCAAGGCACATTATGGGGGTCATATCGAGCGCCTGATCGGTCGATTCATGAAGGACGTCCATATGCTGCCAGGCACAACCTTCAGCCGCCCGCAACGGAGACGAAAATACCCATCAGGCGACGCAGCCTTCCTCACCCTGGAGGACTTCGAAAGATGGTTTGTCGCCAACTTGCTCGAGTATCACCTCACACCCCATCGAGGCCTCAACGGGCTGACGCCGCTTCAAAAATACCAGCAACTGATGGATGCAAGGCCGGCACGACCTCGGCTTATCCCAGACCATATTCATGTGCTCAGTGCATTTCTGCCGTCGGTGAAGCGGATCGTTGGCCGACAGGGCGTTTCCTTCCAGTGGCGTCGCTATTGGAACGACCAATTCCGTGATCTCATCGGAGATCAAGTTGTCATCAAGTATCACCGCGCGCGACTGGATTCCGTGTGGGTGTGCCTCAATGGCATCACGCCCTCGTTTCAGGCGCACCTCATCGGCACCAAGGGTCGATGCCAGCATATGGATGCTCTTGTAGACCGTCTGCCGGACAAGGCCATCCGAACAGAAACCCTGCGTCAGGAGGCCGTCGCCAAGAAGCTGTCGCTTCAAAAGGCGGACATGATCGAGCGGCTTCAGCGCCAACATCGCCACCCTAAAGAGGCGCCCCTTCTGCCGCGGCGCAAGGGGACCAGTTTTGACACCAAACCGGCCCCCTTGGTTCGTAGGAAGGGGTAGGGCAGATGTCGGATGCGTGGAATGGGCTTCTGGCGGCCCCGGCTGACGAGCGGATCTATTATCTGTACGAGCAGGTCTATTGGGAGCTTCCTCGCCATAAGGAGATTGTCGAGGTGATGGAGTGGCGTTTCAGCCTCCCGCCCTCAGATCGGCCCAGGAGTGTTGTCATCACCGGAGAATCCGGCATGGGCAAAACGTCGGTTCTGCGTGAAATGCTCGCCCGCCATCCAGCGAAACGGGATAAGGAAAGCGGCCAACTTCTCAAGCCGGTTCTCTATTTCGAGATGCCCCTCCTGCCAGGCCCGGAACGATTGATTGAAGAGGCCTTGTCGAAGGCCGGCTATCCGGTGGAAGCTCGCAACACAGCGACGCTGTGCGACTATTTTGAACGTCAGGTGCCTGCGGTCGAGCCCTGTCTTGTTCTGGTGGATGAAGCGCAGCGCGCCAACCATGTCACGCCGCGCGGGGCAGGGCGCCAGTGTTTCGAAGTCTTGAAATGGTTTGGCATGGTCCTTCAGTGTCCTGTCGTTGTCGCCGGGACTGGGGAGATAATGGAGCACTTCAAGAGAGACAACCAGCTTGGTCGGCGCTTTCAGCATTTCGACATGCCCTTGTGGAAGACGGGGAAACCTTTGGCTTCCTACATGCAAGCGATCATGGCCAACATGCCGCTGCGCGACGGCTATGAAAGCATCATCTGTGACTCGGAGGACTTCCTCGATGCGTATCTCAAGAAAACCGACCGAACCACGGGAGGGATTTTGTCCCGTGCACAAGACACGGTTCGGCAGGCCCTTAAAGCCGGCAGAGAATATCTCTCCGCCGCAGACCTTCTTAAAGATTGATCTCAAGCTGCCGGCCAGATTGGCCATGGCCCCCCGGCCTCATGCCGACGAGACCTTTCTGTCCTGGTTGCAACGGCTGATGTACGCCAACGATCTTAGTCGGGACATGTTCCTCGAGGAAATAGCCGGAGAAAGACTAAGTCCTTGGGAGATCGCGCTTCTGGGTGATCAGCTCTCGGATCTGCTCCTCGAAAGACTATCTAGGCTGTGTGATCTGGAGGCAGCCGCGATCCAGAAAACGCTCACCCAGGGACGTTGGTGGTTGGCGCTTGACAGCTTCACCATCTGTTGTCCAGCCTGCTGGCGCGAGGATATAAGCCTCTCACCCGAGGCGCGGCATACACGGCTTAGTTGGGGCAATCCGCTCCTTCAGGTTTGCCCCAGGCATAACCAGGCCCTGATCGATCTCCCGCAGCACCTGGGGTCGCTGCATCTCTTGCAGTATCTCTCCAAACCGGAGGTCGCTGACACCGCCTATCAACCGAGTGCTGTGCAGGCTGGTACACAGTTTCTCGCCTCACTGGATGAGGCTTTGGCGACACTGGACACGGATGACCTTGGGTATCCGCCGGCTTTCCGCATGCTGGAAGACATCATGACCTGTTTCGCGCGCAGGTTTGGTCCTCATGGATCCCGCAACACTGAGCAAGAGTTGCGATTTCACATAGCCGACCATCCGCGCTGGCGCGAAAGCTGGGACTATTTCTTTGGCGAGGCGCCGCTTGATTTGTTGGGCGAAGGCATGGACGCGAAAAGCGGGCGTTTCCATTTCCTGAAGCTGGAACGTATTCAGGTCAGGCGGCTGTATCTTCTGTGCGCCCTCTATGTTCTCGGCGACTGGGGAAAGGAGCCGCATCCTGTCAGATATTGTTTTTCGAAACAGTCCTGGCGCTGGCTCCAGACCCAGTCGCGGACCTGGTCTCCAAAGCATCTTGAGCAGCTGCGCCCGATTGCCCAAAAAGTTGCCTGGTAACGCTCTGGCGCCGCCGCTCGGCGTCGCGCACATAGGTCATGGCCTGCTGGGCACTTCTGAGCCGTGTCTGGGCCATGATGGCCTTGAGATCACAGCCCGCGTCGGCCGCCGAAGTGGCGAGCCCGGCCCGCAGGCTGTGACCGCTATAGGCGCGATCGTCTACTCCCAGCTTTTTCATCGATGCTTTGACCACCCGGTTGACCGTTGTCTCAGTGATACCAGTGTCTCTGAATGTCTGGTTCCTGTTGGCGCGCAGAAAGAGGGCTCCAGCTTTCTTGCCTCGATGCTCGATCCAGCGCTCAAGAGCAACAACCGGACAAAGCCGGGACTTCGAATGCCGTGACACATAAATTGCCTCGCCCTGGCCGAGCCGGTCGGCCTTGGAGCGGGGCAGGGTGATCGTCAGGCCGTCTTTGGCTATGCTGATGTGTTTAAGCTCGACATGGGCGATCTCGCTGCGCCTGAGGGCGGCTGCGAAGCCAATGAGCACCAGAGCCTTGTTGCGACTTCCCAGCGGCGTGGCCTCAAACACATCCACGAGTGCCGGCAGGATGGCATAATGGAGCGGCCGCGCCTGGCGGACGGGCGCGAGGCCTTTCTCGCGGGCGGCCCCGCGCATAATCAGCCGGATGGCTTCGTGGCCGGTATCGAGCTTTGTGCCGGAGAGCCGGTGGGCGACCGAGATGGCGGCAAGGCGGGCCTTGAGGGTTGTTGGCCGCACCTTCTGCGACAGGACCGAGAGATAGAGCGCCACCGTGCCCGGATCACCCGAGAGGACCTCTACGCCGACCCCATGGCACCAGGCCTCATATTGGTTGAAGGCGGTGCGGTAGGACCGGCGGGTATTCTCCGTGCGCGCCATCTTGGTGAGTTTCTCGGCCCGCCTATAGATCCCATCCATGTCGGCCTTGAGCGCATTTTGGACGGGCAGCCACCCCATCAGGACGGCGGCTTCTTCGTCAGCCGCCGAGAAAAGGCCAGTGTGTTGCTTTTCCAAAGCTTTTTTGGAGGAGGGGGCAGATGCACCCGATTTCCGCGATTTTGGGGGCTGGGCCATACCTCCATATACCATATTTATGATCGATAAGCATAAGTTATCGGGCATAAAAAATTATGCCCGATATTGGCCTAGTGACCGGGTAGCTGCGAAAAGCGACATGTGATCGAACAAACATAGAACGTTTTCTTGTTATACAACGTTTTCAATATATATCCCTCTTCCAGAGAGCTCCCGTTGACCGGGTATCGTTGACTCCGTGCTCATTCCATGGCCTCCCCCCTTTTATTTTCTTGCCTTTGTCCGGAGGACTGGTTTTCGACCATAGCAAGAAGTTTTCCCATGGTTGTCACTTCCGCCCTGAGCCCTGCCAATGCCACTTCCTTTGATTGGGCATCTTCCTGGATGTTTCGGTGTCTGGTCAAAAGATCATCATACGTTTCTAGGAGCTTAGCATATTTCGCCTCTATGTCGCCCAGCCGCCTAAGTTCCTCGGATAGGTTCGCTAACTCTGATGCTTGGGTTTGCTGCTCACTTTTTAAGGTTTCCAGAGCAGAATGAGAATCGGCCAGCCTCGTCGTTAGCACGCTGTTTTCCCGTGCCATTTTGGACAGCTCTTCCTGTTTTTCCCCAAGTTTTTGGGTCAATTCGCGCTTTTCCACATGCAGTTGCTGCATTTGATGCTCAAACCGGCGGTTCTCTGCGTCTTTTTGCTCTTTTACAGATTGGCGGTAATGCTCCAGGCTGTGGCGAGCGTGCTGATGTTTTTCCTCCAGCGAGGCTATTTGGGACGTTTTCTCGGACAAGCGTGCTTCCAAATCTCTTATGCGAAGATCCTGCTCCCTTTTTTCTTCAACAGCACTCTCCAAAGCTGTCTTGGTATTGGCATGCTTATCTTTTTCTTCCGCAAGGCCCGCAGAAACAGCCTGTAGCTGTTTGTCGCGCTCCGATAGCTGGGTTTCCCGGTCGGTAATCTCACGAAACAATGCTGCGATCTGTTCGGCATGATCCGTTCTGGCCTTGTCAACGACAGCCTGCGCCTCCTTTTGCAGTTGGTCAGCAAGGTTAGCCACCATGTCGCGCAAGGTATCGCTCAGAAAGGCGTTTGCATCGATCTTTGCTGCATCCTCGGCCTCCAGCTCGCGAATATAACGGTGAATGGTGGTTTTGGAGCCTGTATTGCCCAGCTCGACACGGACAGCGTCGATCGATGGGTTTTCGCCGCGGGCGATGAGCGCCTGCCGTGCCTGTTTGACGCTTTGCTTGTCGATTCCACTGCGTGCCATCATGTTTTCCTATATCATACCAAGTTATGTACCATGTAAATACATACTATATGATTGCAACAGTTTGATAATAAAATTACATTTATAATGCTTGATAATGGAAGATTATCACGTGTTAACTGTTAAAATACTGATAAGGTGGAAAAAATCGGTATGATACATTGGGCACAGACAGAACAGACAAAGCGACACCTTCATGAGCCGTATCGAAGAGTATGTACAGGCCGCGACCCGTGATAACACGCGTCGGAGCTATGCGTCGGCGGTCGAGCATTTCGAAATCCAGTGGGGCGGCATGCTGCCCGCGACAGCCGACAGGGTCGCCCACTATTTGGCCGACTATGCGGACAGCCTGTCCCTCAACACGCTCAGGCAACGTCTCTCTGCAATCGGGCGCTGACACGTTGACCATGGATTTGCCGACCCAACTAAGGCAAATCTGGTCAAGCGCACGCTGAAAGGTATTGCCGAATTGCATCCCCACCGGGAGAAGCAAGCTGTACCACTGCAACTGGCACAGCTTGAAGCCCCCGATGACTACTGGAATGCAAGGCTTGCGACCGCCGCCGTCACCCCCAGTGATACGCTGAGAAGACTGCGCAATCGCGCCCTGATATTGCTCGGCTTTTGGCGCGCCTTCCGGAGTGACGAATTATGTCGGATCGACGTTCAGCATATTGAGTTTGATGATGGTGCGGGCATGACGCTCCATTTGGGGCGCTCTAAAACCGATCACAGCCATGGTGGTACGATAACCGATGTCCGGCTCTAAGCCGCCTGTGCCCGGTGAAAGCGTGCCAGGAGTGGCTTAATGCATCCGGCATTAAGACGGGGCCCCTGTTCCGAGGTGTCGATCGCTGGGGCCATATGCGAAACACTGGGATGCACGCCAATAGCATCGTGCCGCTGTTGCGGAAGGAACTGGCCGGGGCTGGCATAGAGGGCGCCCGATATAGCAGCCAATCACTCCGTCGTGGGTTTGCCTCATGGGCCAACTCAAACGGTTGGGATATCAAGTCTCTAATGGAATATGTGGGGTGGAGGGATGTCAAATCGGCGTTGCGCTACATGGACACTGCAGACCCTTACAAAAAACAGAAGATTGAGGCCAGCCTCCTAAAATACTAGGATGTGGACTCAATTGTAGCAGCATCTGATGGCGAAGATATAGATCAGGTTCAGGAAGTTCTTCCTGATTCTCGAAACGCATGGCGAGCCGGCGCATGTCTTTCATTTTGCAGAAGAAGCGCTCGACGATATTGCGCATGGCATAGAGATTGGTGTCAAGGGACACGGGGTTTCGAGCCCCCCTTTTTGAGGGTATGACTGTAAGCGCCCCTTCATTGGCATATGCTTGGCGGATTTTCGTACTGCCAACAGCCTTGTTGACTTCCCCCCCTGACCAGTGACAATTGAACATTAAAACTGCCCCCTGAGTTTGCAGGAGGCTCAAACTTCTGACTATTAGGAGGCGTTAATGAGTAAAGACCGGGATACGACTCTCTCGAAACGGCAATTTGTTAAGGGGGTTGCTGCAACTGTGACAGCTGTCGCCGCCACTGGCTTTTTCAGCAACGTTTCATGGGCAAAAAACAGCACGCAGGAACTGACAGGAAAAGAGTTTCATATTGAAATTACACCTCAACCAGTGAATTTTACCGGGAAGCCTAGTATTGCTACAGTAGCAAACGGCACCCTCCCCGGACCGATTTTGAGAGTTAAAGAAGGGGACATGGTTACAATTCATGTCACCAACAAGCTAAGTGAAATGACAACAATCCATTGGCACGGGATCATTCTTGACGCTGAAATGGACGGCGTACCCGGTATTAGCTTTCCCGGCATTGAACCGGGTGAGACGTTTGTACACAAATTCAAAGTGGTACAAAATGGCACATATTGGTATCACGCGCACACACTGCACGAGCAAACAGGCCTATATGGTGCGTTGATAGTCGAGCCACGGATACCATCCGAGAATGAGCACGTTGATCGTGACTATCCAGTCATTCTCAGTGACTGGACCGACGAAGAGCCGATTGATGTCTATTTGAAATTGAAAAAAATGGGGGGATACTACAACTACCAGCGGCAAACTGTAGGCGATTTCGTTGATGACATTGCTCAGGTGGGCTTAAGTAAAGCCCTTTCTAAACGTAGTATTTGGAACAAAACACGTATGAGTCCAACGGATTTCAGCGATATATCGGCCGCTACCTATACATATTTGATGAATGGTCACTCGCCCAACGGTAACTGGACTGGTACCGCAAAAAAAGGAGAGCGTATTCGCTTACGCTTTATAGGTGCTGGTACGGCAACTTATTTCGATGTCCGCATACCGGGATTAAAGCTCACTGTCGTTTCAACCGATGGTCAGCGCATTTTTCCCGTTGTTGTTGACGAATTTAGAATTGGCGCTGGCGAAACCTATGATGTGATTGTCACAATTCCTGATGATAACGCCTATACAATTTTTGCTCAGTCAATGGATCGTTCCGGCTATGCGCGCGGTACCCTATCGCCGAAGCCAGGCCTAGAAGCAGATGTGCCATCACTGGATGATCCTGTGCTTTTAGAACCGATAGACATGATGGGTAGTATGGCCCAAAAGGGTTCCATGGCAAGCATGGCCATGAAAGCGCCAAAGCGCAAGGTCAATCATGCACGGACCGAGTACGGCGCTGCTGTGGACATGCGGATCAATTATCCTCGTGTGAATTTGGATGACCCCGGACCAGGGCTGCGCAACAATGGCCGCAGAGTTCTAACATATGCTGACATGAAAAGTGTTGATCAGCCGGAAGATACGAGACAGCCAAGTCGCGAAATTGAGCTGCATTTAACTGGTAACATGGAGCGCTTTATCTGGTCGATTGACGGTCTAAAACTAAACGAAGCCAAACCGTTACATTTTCCGTTGGGAGAGCGCATTCGCGTAATCCTCCATAATGACAGCACGATGGCCCATCCAATGCATTTGCACGGAATGTGGTCTGATCTGGAAGCGCCGGACGGTACATTTCAAGTTCGGAAACACACCATTTCCGTTCAGCCCGCGCAAAGCGTCAGCATGCTTGTAACGGTAGATGCAGAGGGCCGCTGGGCCTTTCATTGTCATCTATTGTACCATATGGCAGCCGGTATGTTTCGTGAAGTCGTGGTAGCGTGAAAAGGCAAAGGAAACGGATTATGTCTCATACAAAATTTAAAAAAATAGCTATCCTCCCAGCTGCTATATTTCTATTTTCTGAACCTTCTTTGTTGGCGCAGGAAATGCCGATGCCACAAGTAGAAGCAACAATGAACAAAGAAGCCAAAGACAAGCCTTCCATGCAAGGAGGGAAAATACCCCCTGACGCTCGCGACCCAAATGCCAATTCCGGAGGGTATGAATACCGCCACATGGATGGCTGGGAAGACACCGACATGATTGCTGTTAGTAAAGTTATTTTTGATCAGTTTGAATATCGGAACAATGGTGACAGCGACGTTCTTCGCTGGGATGTGCAGGGTTGGCGGGGTACTGATTACAGTAAATTTTGGTTCAAGTTTGAAGGGGTCGACGAGTTATCCTCTAATAATGGGGAGATGGAGCTTCAAACACTTTACAGTCGAGCCGTATCGCCATTCTGGGATTTTCAGGTAGGTGCTCGTTATGACGTAGCATATGGTACGGGGTCATCTGGTGACAGAGCATTTGCGGTAATTGGCTTGCAAGGGTTGGCACCGTATTGGTTTGAGTTGGAGCCTGCGATTTTTTTGAGTGATGGGGGTGATATTTCAGGGCGCGTCGTGGCCACATACGATCTATTGTTTTCGCAGCGACTAATTTTGCAGTCGCGCTTTGAGACAAATTTTTCCTTAAGCGAAGCGAGAAAATATGATGTTGGGAAAGGTATCAATGACATTCAGTTGGGGCTGCGGATGCGTTACGAAATTCGCCGAGAGTTTGCACCTTATGTAGGACTTGAGTGGAATCGGAAACTAGGTAGTACAGCGAAAATTCTTCGTGACGACGGTGTCGATCCAAGTTCATTGTCTTTTGTTACCGGCCTTCGGCTTTGGTTTTAGAGACAATTAAAGCAACACGCTTTTTTTACCTCCGACATGTTAATTGGGCGACGTGATACTATCATCTGTTATTACATGCCTCAACCTGGGGAAAGTCTCGGCGACACACTTCCTTACGATCAAGTCTGAACTTATGTAAATAATAGGATCGTGAATTGTTAGTTTCGATAGCCATTTCTGTCGCACTCTTCGTCGCCACAGCCTATCTGCATGTGATGTCTCTGGGATTCTGCTCGGGACGCATGGCGTCCGTTCCGTTGCGACCACATACCCGCGTGCTTTCCATCGTGAGTTTGTTGTTTCTCACCCATCTGTTTCAGATCGCGCTATTCGCAGGCGGTTTCTGGATTGCCGAGGCACAGCTTGGTATAGGTGGCTTCGAGGGGTCGGCAACGGCAAACCTGCTTGACTACTTCTATTTCTCGACCGTCATGTACACATCGCTTGGAATCGGAGACATCGTCCCAACCGGGCATCTGCGGTTTCTCGCTGGTGTCGAGGCCCTCAACGGGCTCTTGCTGATTGCCTGGTCAGCATCCTTCCTGTTTGCAACGATGAATCGTCTATGGGACTGGCAACCCTGCGTCGAGCCCGAAGACAAGGAGTGAGACATCCATGTTTTGGTTCCGCCAATCAGGGGCCTTGAACGCAAGAATGCCGAATAAGAGGGCGACTGGGATTTACTTCACGCTGGATCAGAGGGGCTTCGATTGCCCAAGCGTCCTGTATCGTCCGCAGGGGCAGATGGTGGATATGCGCGTAGGAACCCGCCAACGGCGAAGCCCAGCGTAAAACCGATGATCATTGTAATTCCCGCGCGTCGCTCATCGTGACTATTTAGTGTGACATGATCCGTCAACTGCGGGCAGAGTCATTTTGCGGCGCAAGCCAACGCGATAGGTAGGCTCGTTCGAACAGAAAGACGCTGATGATCGCAATAACTGCATAAACAACGATAGAAGGATCGCTTTGCAGTTTCAGAGCAGTGAAGGCGACCAGAACGCTCGCATCGAACCCGAGCGCCGCAAGAAGCACGACACCTGACGCACCGATTTCAGTCCGGCGGAAACGCCAGACACCCCATTGCACTGCCATGTCCATGGTCAAATAGAAGAACGCACCCAACGACGCTATACGACTCAGATCTAAGAACACGGCCAGAAAAGATGCGATCACCACCGTATAGACCAGCGTATGCCGCTGGATCGTTCCGGACATGCCGAAATGGCTGTGCGGGATCATCTTCATATCCGTCAACATGGCCAGCATTCGCGAGACGGCAAAGACACTGGCCAGAACCGCAGACGCGGTTGCGACTACCGCCAGCAGAACCGTCAGCAGGAATCCGACCTGCCCCAAGGCTGGTTTTGCTGCTTCGGCCAACGAATAGTCCTTGGCGGCGATGATCTGGTCGATGGTGAGGCTTGATCCCACTCCGAATGCGACGAGCAGATAGACGACAACACACAATACAATGGAAATCATGATCGCGCGACCGACATTGCGGTTGGGGTCGGTAATCTCGGCGCCGCTGTTGGTGACTGTCGTGAATCCCTTGAACGCGAGAACGGCAAGCGCGACCGAGGCGACGAAACCCGTTGCACCAAAATTGCCGGCACTTTGCGAGGAGGCAGCGAAACCGAAACCACTAGACCACAAGGCCGCGATCCCGAAAAGCGCTATGCCGCCGATCTTGATCGCGGCCATAACGATCGAAAAGAGACCGATTGACCTGTTGCCCGCAATGTTTACAAGATATGCAAAGAGGATCACACCAACGGAGAGGATGGGTACAAGCGGCCCTCCTCCAATATTGAAAGGGCGCAGGAGGTATGTGGCAAAGGTCCGGGCGACGAGGCTTTCGGCGATGACCATGCTGAGCGCCATCAGAAGAGCCGCTCCCGCCGCAACGGCGCCTGGACCGTAACACTTTTGCAAAATCATTCCGATGCCCCCTGCCGATGGCCAGGAATTTGACATCTTGATGTAGCTATAGGAACTGAACCCGGTGACGATTGCACCGATAAAGAAGGCGATTGGAAAGAGCGGCCCGGCAAGCTCAGCAATCTGCCCGGTCAAAGCAAATATCCCCGCACCGATCATGACCCCGGTCCCCATCGCAACCGCCCCGCCGAGCGTAATTGAGTTCTTTTTGTAGCTGTTGCTGCCGTGGTCGTGGTTCATTGGGTTCCTTGTCATTCTCATTTCTGAATTCGGGCATCGCCGAACCATATTGCTCCGATTATCAAGATAGTTATCGCAGCCGTCAAGGCAAGGTTTGATCAACGCGCTTGTTGCAATATGTCTTTCGGTCACCAGCGAAAGTTATGGGTGCATAAGTTTCTCTTATGTTTGCGCAGCTTGTTTGCGTTTCATGGTGCCGGGGGACCGAACCATCTTCCCTGATGGCGAATGACGCATATATTCCTGAAAGCCTCTTGACCTTATGGCTAGCGTACTCTGCATCGATTTCAATGACATCCTTGAACAGCATGTAGGGTCAGGGCTAAAACAGGATCAAGGGCAAAGGTTGTGTCTGACAGAAACAAAGCAGCCAATGATCCTGTGAACGTGGCAGCGCCAATTTTTCTGCTGAGCATCTAAAACTCCGGTTGCGAATAAAATTCGAAATATCCTCGCATATGGAGTAAGCCCCAGTACAAGCGAATTGATGCCTGTAAGGCAAAGTAGTGTGTCGATGGCAAACAGTATATCAGTCGTCACGTTAGTACTTTGAAGTCCAAATCGAGCCTCTTGGACATGTCCAGATCAAAAATGCCATACGGATTTATGTGTCCATAGATCAGCGGCGTTATGGCACGCCGATCCTCTGTCGTTAACGTCCGGCTCCATGAGGGGTCTGCGAGCACCCGTTGCATCATCAGCGTGTTTATATAGACCAGACAAATTTGCAGCAGGTGCAGCGACAAAACGGACAACTCCTGTTCTTCAAGCCGGTTTGTTGCCACTTCGCCACCTTTTCCAAAGAATATAAACGAGTTTGCGCTGTTCCAGTTCTCTACCACATTCAGTCCTTCATGGATTTCTCGCCGGAGCTCCTCAGATCCAAGATATCTGGCCAGAAAGATGGTTTTTATGGCTTTGCCTAGCTCGGTGAGGGCCTTGTAGGTCGGGTGCTGAACGTTTGAGCGTGTGAAGCGCCGGAGAATGGCCTCTGGCTCCGCCGTACCCAGCTTCATGGCAGCCGCAAACTTTACGATTTCATCATATTGCTGTTCGATAAGGCGCCAATCGATCGGGCGCGTGAGTATCTGGTCCAAGTTGCCATAATTGTGACGCTTACCCGGGTCTGCCAGATAGAGCTTCTGGCGACTGATGGCTTTTAATCGGGGCAGCAAGTCAAACCCCAGCATATGGCAAAAGGCGAAGGCTACTTCGCTTTGGCCATGGCTATCCACATACTGGCGATCAACATCCATATCGGTGCAGTGCTTGAGTACACCTTCAATCATCGAGGCCACTTCGGAAGAGGAACACCGTTTGAGCTGAGAGTAGATGCAAGTCGATTTCTTTTCGACATGCCAATAGATCATCACGCCACGGCCGCCATAGCGGATGTGCCACTCCGTCATAAGATTTTGGTCCCAGGCGCCGAATTTCTTGGAATCCGACGCGCATGACGTCGTGCCTTCGCCCCAGATCTCCGGGTTTCGTACGGCAAATACCGCGTTCGCTATTTGACCTATGGCATTCCGCAAGGCGTCTTTGCCGATGAAGCGGCGGCGAATATGGAGGAGTTCCTTGTAACTGACACCATGAGGGCCAGCGCTGATCCGTTTCAGGCCAGCATTGGTGCCCATGGCATAGAGACAGAGCAGCAAGCGCCTCTGAATGGTTTCCCGATCGAGTATTTCCCGGTTGCCTGAGGTTTGGAATAGATCGCTGAAGCCTATCCGCAGATCCGCTTCTTTCAACACATCCAGCAAGCCCGTCATCGGCCATCTTTTTGCGAGTTCGGCCTTGATCGGCGCGATGCCTTGCGCTTCTGGCTGGGGCTCTAGAGGGGAAAGGCAAATTCTGTTCTTGTGGTTAGTACGCAGCGAAACTTTCTTGTTTCTCGGCATGCCAGCATTCAGTTCAAAAAGAGTTCGGTCCATATCCTTCTTTACGCGCGCGATAAATTCACCGGCATCCATAGGCTGGTCCAATAGCCCATAATAGTCAGGACGCCGGTCTTCAAAATCACCGGGCAGGTCTTCATCCGGATTACGGTAGCGATCTGCACCGACAACCCAGACCTCCTTGCACCTTATGCGTTCCCGCAACGTTTGCAGGGCGCAGATTTCATAATTGATCCGGTTAATCCGGGGGCCGTTTGTGGCATCGTGATCGATGATGACCTCGTGCCATTTTTTGGGCACCACGCCATCAACCGGCAAGCCTTCATCCAACTGGATAAAACGACGATTGTCGGCGCGCATCCGTTTGATCCAGTCCAGAGCGTCAAGAAGGGGGCGGTGTGCGGCGTTATTTGAATGAAACTCGAGGACATCAAGGATGGCCGGAAGCATCTTGCGATAGTGATTGCCGTAGGACGCCCGGAGGACTGTATGCACCTTCTTTTTATAGCCAGGACCCGACGACTTGTATTCTTTCACCAGATTGCTCAGAATTTCTGGGTTGGCCACCGGGAAAACCACGTCGCAGACGGCTCCATCGGGGTCGGTCAGGGCAGCGTCGGCGATCTCAAACAACAAGCGTTCCTTGCCGTAGACCTTCTGGAAGTCAGCCATTAATTCCTTCATGACTTTCCGTTGCGCGCTTGCGTCGATTTTGTGAATTGTTTCCAATAGGAGATCGATAAGCCCATCGGTAATTTCCCGTCCGCGGAAACAATAGTGGATTGAGCAAAGTGAATGCCGGCGCTCAATCGGACGCTGCTTCATGTCCCATGCGGTGTCATTGCTGGCCATCTGTTTCAAGCGCTTGAGAAATTTTGCACTGACACCGCCGAAGGTAGCCGTTGAAAGTCGCAGGGACCGAATGAACCGAAGTTGGCTGCATGTGCGTAGTATATTATCCAGGCTGACCCGTCCTGGGTCAGCTTTCAATCCATTGAAGCCTATTGGCACATCAGAATCTGCCAAACTCACCTCGATCGCTTCACGGGTTGCGCTCGGTAACTTTTCGGCAACGTCTTCGTGAAAACCCTTTAGAAAACGATTGTGGGTAGACCGTATCAGGCGCTTGAGCTCATTTTCAGAGGGGGCTTGAACCTTGTTGTTCAACAAAAAAGAATGAACCAGGTCGAGTAGGGTGTCTCCTTCTTCTCCGGAAGGGAATACATCTTTCAGAAGCCAGCCTTGAAGCGCGACTTTATCGTCGGGTTGAAAGCGTCTGAACCCAAGAAAAGTCAATATGGCTTTTCGGTGCCGCTGAGCCATTCGACTTTTCAGTTCATATTGAAAAAAGGATTCTGATTCGACGCTAAGTTGCTCCGATAAATGGTCAAGGATGACAATCGGGACATCTTTGCTGGAAAAAGTGAAATGGCCCATTTGCTGAAACAATTTCAGCTGTACGCAAAAGCCCAATCGGTTTTCCTGGGCGATATCTTGTAAAAGTTCACCCTCAGCAGTATTTAAACTCCAATAGCGTGATAGCTCCTCAACATTCCAGATCTGTTTCATCCCCGACCATCTCCCTAAGATGCTAACATAGGTAATCGCTCAAACAGCCTATACGATAGCAAAAAGCGGGAGATTTTATCTTGAAACTTTGAGGGAGAGCTCTGATTTTACTACATGTCGCATTTCGCAGCTACCCGGTCATTAGGCCATATTGCGTAGGTAGTGCTCACTTCCACACCGATCGCTAACATGGAGCATATCGCACAGCTTCTTGGCGAACAAATATTGTAACTATTTGTTTTGAATGATGTATTTTGAGATTCAGATATTTCTTATTAAAAAGGCAAGGTGACTCTTCATTGGTTCTGAAACAAACCGGCTATCTGGACTGGCAGATCTCATTGGCCAGCCCAAAAGTTAGTTGAAAAAGGCGGAGACAGTCTACTGAACCTTGATGTTCCATTTTTCAATCCGCACGATCCCGGCGGGGTCAAGCGTAAAAACGTACGTATCGTCACCAAGGTTTTCCTCATTTGCGGAATTCGCATGGTCATCATCGCCATCATCTGTACGAAGAATATGCATGCCATCGAGACCAACTTCGCTGCTCTTTAATCTATCAAGGACACCTTGGTGAGGATGTCCGTGAGGAAAACCAGCAGTTATAACAGCCCACTCAGGTTTCGCAGCTTTGAGAAACTTGAGGCTAGATGAACCATCGGACCCATGGTGGGCGACTTTGAGAACGTCCACATCCAACAGGCCATGAAGTACATTGTTCGGATTGTTATTATTGTCGACCATGAACTTTTCCTGGTCATCATGAGAGTCTTTTGGCGAATATTTTTCGCGGCCGTTCACATCTCCAGTGAACAGAAAGCTGGTTTTGCCGTAGTCCAAGCGCAACACAACTGACGCCGAGTTTCTTTGTTGCGATTCCGAAAGCCGACGGCCGCTATTTCCGTACGCCTGTTTTGGAATCCATTGTTGCGTGTTGATCAATGTTAGAACGGTATCATCGCTTTGATCATATGTATCAGCATCGTCAAACCTGAAGCTACTACCCAACCCAAAATAGCTCCCGAGAGGCGATAGATAGAGAGTATCGTTGTCGTTCCTGAGTTGCTCGTCTAAATCGCGCCACGATCCCGACAGGTCATCCGAATCATAGCCTGATGCCCATACTTGTTGAACCACATAGTTTTTCAAGACGTCCGAGAGGGCGCCAAAATGATCGTAATCTGGGTGGCTGATGACTATCAGATCAATAACATCATCTCCCAGAAATTCGTCCAGATAGGCATCATATTCTTTCTTAGCGTCAATCCGCTCCTTCCAGGTAAAGCCGCCATCAATAAGAATTTTCTTGTCGGTAGGGGTATCAATTAAGATCGCGTCTCCCCCCCCAACATCTATGAAGTGCACCTTGAGCAACTTGTCCTCATCCATTGAGGTTCCGCCAGGGCGTTCATAGATTGGCTCTAATGCACGAGTAATCTCTGCGGCCTGGGCGCTATTTGCCCAGAAACCCAAGACTGCAACGACCAGCATATTCCTAAGCATCAACAATCCCTCCCTGCTACTACCTGTGAATTAATAGTTGCTATTATTGCGTTTATTCTGTGATGGTCAAAGGATATCGTCATCTGGCAAGAAAAGCTGAAGTAGCCACATTTAATTACGGGGACGCGCGATGGACATTAAGAACGGGGTAGGGGCACAAAACAACGATAGGATCAGATCGGTTTTGATCAATTTCTTAGAGGGGTTTACATCGCCAGCATTTGGGGCAGCACCAAAGAGGGAGATAGAACTTGCTGTATTTGCAATGCTTGTTGAACTCAATTTGATAAAGAAAGAAGACTCCTTATACGACGTCATGACATCGTTAAGGGTAACTCGTTCTAAGGCCAGGCAACTATTGTTTGACCTAGAAGTGCGGGCCAAAGCGGATAACAAAGAAGAGTTGGACGCAGCTGTCTGTTCTGCGGTGACTGAGACAAAGTTTTCGAAGGACGGTGACTATTTCGTTTTGGAGGTCGAGAACCCACTAGTCCAGGCCTATTTAAAGAATGAGGTTAAGAAGCTCGGCCATATCACCGACACGTCCTTCAATGCAGAGATTGTACGGTTATCACTGGCGGCTGTGACAGAGCTGCTGGTCTCACGTATGAGCGACGAACAAAAGACAACCGTCCAAAGGAATCTTGTTGCGGCAGGTGCTCCTGAAAAGCCGTCAGTTAAGGGAGTAGTCAAAGGCGCATTAGGGACCTTGGCGAACAAGGTTGCTGGAGAGGTCGCGAAAGACGCAGCGGGCGAGTTGGTAGAAAATGCACCGAAGCTCCTGAGAAGCATCGTCGATGGTACAGTTGATCAAGTACAGGGCCTCTGGCGATCGCTCTTTCCTAATGAGGAAGATCCCGTCTAAAATGTGTGAGGTAATCGTCAAACCAAGAGATCATTTTGATGACGCAAATCTTAAGAAAATGGCTTTTTGGTTCGATACATCAGGAAGAACTGGAGAGCCTAAGTGGTAGATGGTTTACGTTTCTCTGTAAATCAAGTGAAAGAAGCTGGAAGGCGCTTGCGAGGGACAATTCCTCTGCCTGAGTCAGGCAAGACAGATGAAATCAAAGAAATCTTTGATATCGCACACTATTGGCGAAATCTGCATCTGCTGCCGATGCGATCTATTCGGCGCACCGTACAAGCACGAGCAAGAGCCCTAGGGTTTGATGATGCGCTAACTGTTGCTCGCCTGAAACGCATGCGGTCCATTCGAAAGAAGCTTGCTCGACAAAGTCGTCATTTAACTCAGCTTCAGGACCTTGGCGGGGTTCGGTGCATCGTAGACAATATCCGCGATGTCTCTAGGATGGTTGACGCCCTTCAGACAAGATCCCGCCATATAGTCCACGATACCAACGACTATATTGAGAAGCCTCGATCGAGCGGATATCGTTCTGTTCACATAATTTTTAAGTTCAAGGCTAGGGAGGCTCAAAAAGAATGCGAGGGGCGCAGAATTGAAGTTCAAGTGCGAACTCGTCTGCAGCATGCATGGGCAACAGCCGTGGAGGTTATTGGCACCACCAGAGAAGAAGATATGAAGGCGAGCCAAGGCGATATCAAATGGTTGCGTCTGTTTGAGCTCATGGCCTCTGAGATGGCCGATATGGAGGGCTGCCCACCAGTTGAGGGCTGTTTGGGGCGCGAGGTACGACGGTCAGAGCTAAAATCACTAAACGCCGAACTCGAGGCTTATGAAACCCTAAATAACTTGCGATTTGCCTTCAACGAGGTTGGACAAAACCCTGCACTTCGCCAGGTTAAGAACCCGTTGTTTTTGATTTCGTATGATAACAAGAGCCGGGAGGTACATGTTCGCCAATATTCAGGCGTCAGAAAATCGACAGAAAACTATCAACTTTCCGAGGCTAGTGGCTCTGTAAACACAGTATTAGTGGAAGCGGATAGGATTGAGGCTGTTCGTCAGGCATTTCCCAACTATTTTGGCGATGTTGAGCTTTTCACTCAATGTCTCCATTTTGCAGTTGAGGGAAAGGACGCGCCACAGTTCAAAAGACCCATTCGTACAAAAATGCCAAGGCGGCGTGAGCTGGTAAGCGATCCTAGAGACATTTTGCCTGGTCCGAAAAGAAAGTGGGTCGATCCGCTGAAGACGAAAAGAACGAAGCACAAGTAGGGAATACTAGATCAATGGAGCATGTGTCTCAGTATCATGGTGGTTACAAATTCGAGCTGGCAAGAGTTACAGTATTTCTTGGAGCGAATGGATCAGGAAAGTCGACGCTGCTGCGTCAGCTTAAAGACGAGAACCGAAGCGTATATATTGAGGGCGGGCGAACAATATCGATTTTCGATACTGTGGCTCTAACTCGGCAGAATTTCGATCAATATCGCACTCTTGGTCAGACCCTGACAAGAATTCGCAAAAAGAAGCAACAGCAGCTGGTTCAAAGGATTTTTGATGCCATCATGGCGCTTATTCAGCGTGGACAACAAATCAAAGATATCCATTCTGATGAAGTCGTGGCATGGGAGGAGGGTGGACGTGTCGGAAATGCACCAAAGCGCGAACAGCCCCCTTTAGACCGACTGTTTGAACAGTATAATGAAATCTTCCCAAATCTGCATCTGTCATATTCTACGGAGGATTCAAGCCTGTCGGTTAAGGATGACAGGAAGGACGCGGTGTATGGTCCCTCAAGCCTGTCTGACGGTGAAAAACAAGTATTTTCCATTCTAGCAGACATGTTGGAGTTGGAAGACGAGTTTAATGTCGTTGTAGTGGACGAGCCAGAGTTGAACTTACATCCTGAATTGGCAGAGCGCCTTTGGACTTTGCTGGAAACCGAGTATCAGAATAAGTTCTTTATTTATGCCACTCACAATATTCAGTTCGCGCTGCGATCAAATGTAGACGCGCTATATGTTCTCTCAACTGTGCCAACAAAAATTCAAAGGATTGACCACTTATCCGAAATCCCTCGATCGGATCTCGTTAAGTTCCTTGGGGGCGTTCCTGGCATTCTGAATGCAACGCAGGTCGTAGTGACTGAAGGACACGAGAAATCCTTCGATTCTATTTTTTATCGATGGATTCTCGGCGATGATAAGGTAGAGGTTTTTCCTTGCGGCAGCTGTAATGACGTTGGGCAAGTAATAAGCAAGGCAGGACTTTGGTCAAAGATATCCTCAGATATTTCCTTGGTTGGAGTTTATGATTTGGATTTTCACGCCGTGGGCGCCTCAACTTCATTAGCAAATGACCGTCTAGTAGGGCTCGCGCTCCATGAGGCAGAATCTTATATCTGTATCCCTCAGGTTCTGGTTGCCGCTGCCAACGCAATCGGTTCTCAGGAGCAAATGCCCACAGAAGAGGACGTGAATGACGAGATATTCAAACAGCTTGAAGAGCAATCACTTTCTATCGCGTTGCGTCGTCGTTTCCCAGACGCGACATTTACTCTGCGTTTATCGTTGGAAAAATCAGTGATTAATCACGTATCGTCTAAAGAAGAAGCTATGAACTTAATTCGTCAAAAATCGACATCTGAGATAGCTAAGGCTGTCCAGGCAATGGATGAAACGATTTTCGAACAGCGGCTTGATGAAGAGCTTTCCCGGATTGAAGAAATAATTAGTAACCGCGATACACTTGGCGCATTGCGTTTTTTGCCAGGAAAACAACTGGCGGCATCTTTAGCACCTAAGGCTGGCTGTAAAAATGCCGCAGATTTGATGCGCTCTATTAAGAAGAACCTTTCAGTCGCCAGCTTTCCGGCGATCGCAGCTTTAAAGAACAGTATCGCTGCGGGGATTGCTGAAAACGCGTCAGAGACTAGCGCTTAGGAGCTATAGCGGAGATTTTGCTGGAAGCTTTGATATATTGTTGCGGCTTATACCGTAGAATGTCTGATATGGGTTTTCGATTGTTTCGTGTTTGAGAAACTTTTGGTCTTTTTGGCGCATTTCCAAATTATGAATGACATCTGACACCATAACCATATGATCTAGCTGATCTATTTATTTCCCATAATATAAATTATGCGCATAATCATGGCATTCGTACCCTCTTGAAAAATAATTTCCATAATTAGCGTTATTGCGAAAAATTCACGCATTTGAAGAAAGTTTTGAATTCAGGAATTTTGTTGTGCCTTCGCAACAGTTTTCGCCCATTGGCACAATTATTGAGTGTGTATCGCCCGGTCGAGTAGACGGGGGAATTTATGACAGACGGGTTGCCGGAGCTTCCTTTTGTCAATCATCAGTATGATGGTGACCGCATGGTCGCCAATCTTTGCGACGTTCCAGACGATGCCGCCCTCCAGACGGCGATATTCTTTGAAACTGCCGCGAAGAAACTGAGAGAGAGACATCAGATATGGAAGCGAGAACAAGAGATTAAACGACAAAATAGAAGCAAAATGGTAGGCATTAGGCGGATGCCTGGGCGCTTGTTGGATGAAATGCTCAACGGCCATAGCTTTGAAGAAGCCGCCCGCCTTATAGCAGATAATCACGGCATTCCCCGCGAAACTGTTTATAGCTACTGGCTGGGGGCTGTCGGTGAAATTGAGAACCGCGCACGCCACAACCGCAATAAGAGAGTTTGGGAACTGCACCAGGGCGGAATGTCTGACGAATATATTTCCAATGAGGTTGCCCTATCGTCACGACAGGTTCGGCGGATAATTTCAAAGATCAAGCAACAAAACGAGAACAAGGCGCCACAGCCATGACACCTATGTCCGCCTGTTCTTTTCCGGCCCATATTCGCGGCCGGCGCATGGCCCGTTTATGCCCAGGAACAACGGCATCGAGCACCAACAAAAATGGCGGTACCAGATCCGGCACCGCCATTTCAAGCGAGGATGGCCATCACTGGCTATTGGGGGGGTGCGGCCTTGCCCTGCTCCCGCTCAAGCAGCCGGTCGAACTGCTTGCTTGAGCGTGTGGCGAAGTACCAGCCAACCGCGGTTGAGGTCAGCCCTGTGACCGACAGGATCACCACCTTATACAGCCCGACAATCTCAAAGGATGGGATGCTCTCAAGGCCGCCCGTGAGTATTTCCAGCGAGGCAAGGATTTTATAGGTCTGATACATCAGGAGCGCGAGGATCACGGGCCGGACGAAGCTTTTGACCGTATCGGCGAACGGCGAGCTTGATGTTTGGCTGTTGGTGAAGGCCTGGGCCTCGATCTTCTCGACCAGCATTTCCCCGGCCATCTTGGCTTCTTCAATGCCGATCCGGGCGATAGCTACAGCGGCGTCGGTCTTGGCCTTGACCATATTCAGGGCGTGGCTGTTTTTCTCGGATATGAGCTTGCGTTCCTCACGCTTGCCCATCCAGCCAAAAATGCCGCCAATGATGGTGCCGAAGCCTGCTGATCCTAAAATGTCGAGTATCATGGTCTAAACTCCGTCTCTGGTGCCGTCACGCCACGTTTTCAGGGCCGTCAGCACGTCATCCGACCGAAACCGGGCCAGAGGCACCAACATAAGGAAGGCGATCACCCAGGGCAGTGTGTCGGCCAGTTCCTTTGATGTTTCGGTGTCCATGTGCGCGACACTCCAAAGCAGGAAGCACAAGAACGCCTCAAGGGCCGAAAAACTGAATTGGCGGAAGGTCATCTGTCTAATCCTTTCCTGAAGGCTCGCCATTAAAAGCGATGGCCGATTCCGTCATCGCTTTATGTGGCGTGTCTCGAGCAATCTATTTCAGGCGAGAGCCCTTGCGGATTTTGCCACCTGATTTCTTCGCGGCCTTTGCAAACTTGCGGCGGGCCGCCAGTTGTTTTGCGGTTGGTTTTGGGGTTTTGCGCTTAGCCATTGTTCAGCTCCTTCAGCTTCTTGATGATAGTTTCATCAGTCCAGCCGTAAACAAGGCCCGACAGGCCCGCGTCTCGTGCTTTCTTGATCAGGTCGTCACGGGAAAGGCTGGTTAGGTCACCCTGCCCGCTCATTTCGCCTTCCAGGCGCTTTTTGATGAAGTATCGACGGCGTCTCATTTGCTCAGCTCCTTTCTGAGGTCGTTGATCGCGTTCCATAGCGCGGCGATCTGGTGTGTGTGTGCCTCGGTTGCGCCCTGTATCTTCCCGATCCGCAGAAAGATGCCGCTCACGAAACCGAGCGTCGGCAAGCCGAACACAATGATTAAAACGTCAGAAACAGTCACGCTGCCGCCCCTTTCTTGGATGTGGCCCGCCAAATGAAGAAGACGACGACGCCCACAATCAACAACGGCACCCATGGCACCCCGCCTTTTTCGCCGGTTGCGACTTCAATCGCGTCGTCGCCCTGGGCACCGAAGTAAGCGCCGCCGCCAAGGCCGATGAGAAGGGGAACGATGAAAGGCATCAGGCTACTCCTTTGTAGAAAATATGGTCGCCAATTTCGGCAGTCTGTTGTGCGCCTGTGGCCCAATAGGGAGCGGGGATGAAGCGCGAATGGTAATGTGTGGCCCCGCCTGTGATGTCCGGCAAGATGCCCTGCACAGCCTGAGCGGCCAGCTCGACCGCTTGGGCGAACTCAATATCGTCGTCCGTTACCGCTTCCAGTTTGGCGCGGTTGGCGTCGCTCGTGTTGTAGGCTGAGAATTGCCATTTCTGGGTGGCTACGCCTGCAAGGCTTGAAGGATAACGGCGGTCCGCCGTCCGGTTTGCCATCACGTTCAAGACAGCCTGCATGCCTTCCCTGCCCTGGTTCCGGGCTTCGCCCCACGCAACGCGGGCTGATAGATCAATATTTCTCATGCGAATTCCAATTCCAATTAGGCCAACGCCCGCAACAGCGATCAGCACTTTTGTCAGTGTCCCGCGACCAGCCATCAGAGATAGTCGAAGCTGATCCGGCATTTCACGGCCGATGCGACATACAGCCCTTCTCCTGGCGTGAGGCGGATGCCGGTAAAGCTGACAGTGTCGCTGATCCCGTCAACAAGTAGCCTGTTGTTCGAGGGCGTTACCTTGTCTGCCCCTACACGAACCTCGCCATTGCCGGTGTTTTCCTTGAAGTAGAACGTTGAAATGTCCGCCCCGGACACGTTCAGGTCTGGATCGACCAGCCAGCCGTTTCCTGAGGCCGTCTGGCTCCCAACAGCAACAAAACCGCTACCTAAAAGTTCGCTTGCGCTCGCCATTACCGATACCTCCGCCAAGTGCCGCCCAGGTACCGGAAGCCGGTTCCGAAGCCGTCCACATCAATATTGAAATTCTGGGCTACGCCCTCATAGGTTTCAGCGCCAAAAGCCACCGTGATCGTGTTAGCGGCTGCATTGCTCGCGCCGTCCCCGACATAGAAATAATCATTCTCAGTAGGTGCGGCTGGTGCTGTTACGGTGAAAGCGCCTGCGCTCGTGTCGACTGCAACGTCCTGGTCCAACGCTGCTTGATGGTTGGCCGCGACATAAACCCGGTTTTTGTCCAGCTTGCCATTAAGGGCCGCTTGTGTGGCCGTGCTGATCGGCTTGTTGGCGTCGCTCGTATTGTCGACATTGCCAAGCGACAACATGCCCAGGACGCCCGGAACGGTGTTGCGATACATTAACCCGTCAGCGTTAGCTGTGATAATGATGTCATGGCCCGTATAGCTGTTTTCTGCGACTGTCGCCTTGAAATGCTGAGCCGAGATATAGCCAGCCGCATCCCGAACGACAATCCCGTTGGCCACGATATTCTGGGACGGTGCGAAGCCTCGAACCGTATCAGCATCCAGGCCCGACCCCGCACCATCATTGCCGGCGTGCCAAACTGTCTCCCCGCCAACCTTTAGATTGGCCTGAAAATTGTGGTCCACAAACTTTTGAACCTCGGTTACCGCTGTAAAATCCGGCAGGGCCACATAGTTGAAGTTCGTCTGGCCTTGGGTGTCCCACACTTCCAGCCGCCGCGCTTCGGTCACCGTAAAAGCAGGCACCACAAACAGGTCACCGCCGTTCGACTCAATATAGACGTCCGTCTCCACCCAGTCGTCAAGCGACAGGTCTATGTCAAAATAGCGCCAGTCACCAGTCAGAGGCGTTGCGGCTGAAATTTCCAGCTTTGCGCTCCAGAGACCGCTTGAGCCTGTGATACCGTGTGCATCCACAAGTTTCAGCGCCGGGCTGCCCGCATAATCCCCGCGCAACATATAGCGAAGGTAGACGCCTCCGAAATTATAACGCTTGTGGTAAATCGTAAAAAAAATCGTGCTGTTTGAGGTCCACCCGGTATCATGGATTAGCCTTGCAATCGTGTGCTTTTGGGCCTCTGTGCCGTTCGCTTTAAAGCGTCCGATCAAGCGCCGATACATTGCCCCGTCATACACCGTCCCTGTATAGCTGGGGTCTGCTGCATCCAGCTTTTCCCCTAATGAGGGTTGGCCGGGATTCGTGAAAAATCAGCCATAAATCTCATAAGCCATTAAAATATATAATGTAATTTTAATTTTTCCTATCCCGATGTATTCTGGTTAGCCAAATGGCCACTTAGCTGCAGAAACGGCCACCCTGACCTAGCGGCCAGGTAGCTGCGAAAAACGACATCTGAGAGAACAAATAAAGAACATTTTCTGAATTCCCCTTCTGATGACATTGACTTCACAGCAATTTCCTCTTTCTAATCCACGTTAATGCTATTTCATCCATTGCCGTGGCGGGAATAGCCACCGTTACATTGGTATCATAGCCTGGAATCCCTTTTTCCACAGCAAACATGCCGGCGTGCTCCACCCGGAGATGCACATGCGTCATCGGTGCATTGCCCAATGTGACTTCCTCGAACAAATGAAAGTCGTCACCCGAACAGATCGTCGACTTTGTGCTCATTTCACCTTCTTCCCCTCTGGCGTTGAAACTGGCGTGCTCTGATCCGGTCCCGCTTTTTCAAACACAGCCAGAATCTTGGCTGTGGTTGCCACTTCAGCCTTGAGGCTTGCAAGCTCCACATCTTGGGACCGGATGTGTTCTTGTGCAACCTGATACTTGCCTTTGAGTTGATCATACCGACGCTCGAGAGAACCATATTCCTTCTTTGTGTCGGTAAGCGTGCGCAACTCGTCAGCCTGGTTCGCCAAAGTCGTAGCCTTGTTCTGGTTTTCCGCCTTTAACTGCTCCGCGGCAGCGTGAGCAGCGTCCAGTCTGGTCGCAAGTGCGCTATTTTCCTTCGCTATGATGGACAGTTCTTCCTGTTTTCCCGCAAGTTTCTGCGACAGGTCACGCTTTTCCACAAGCAACTGCTGCGTCTGATGTTCGAACCGGCGGTTCTCCGCGTCCCGCTGCTCTTTGACGGATTGCCGATAATGCTCCAGGCTGTCGCGGGCATGCTGGTGTTTCTCCTCCAGCGAGGCTATTTGCGACGCCTTTTCGGACAGCCGCGCGTCCAGGTCTTTATTGCTGAGTTCCAGCTTCCTTTTGTCTTGAACGGCTTCATCTAATGCCCTCTTGCTGCCGGCATGCCGTTCCTGTTCCTCCTGAAGGTGGTTTGAAAGCCCACTGATCTCCCTATCTCGTTCCGCTAGTTGCGTTTCGCGCTCGGCAATTTCCCGAAACAGCGCGGCTATCTGTTCGCCATGATCCGTTCTGGCCTTGTCGACCACGGCCTGCGCCTCCTTTTGCAGTTGGTCTGCAAGGTTGGCCACCATGGTGCGCAATGTATCACTCAGAAAGGCATCGGCATCGATCTTGGCGACCGCTTCGGCTTCCAACTCCCGTAAATAACGGTGAATGGTGGTTTTGGAGCCCGTGTTGCCGAGTTCGGCACGGACAGCGTCGATGGATGGATTTTCGCCGCGAGCCAGCAATGCCTGCCGTGCCTGCTTGACCTTTTGCTTGTCGATTCCTGTGCGTGCCATGCCATTTCCCTTTTTCGTATCATAGTACGTACTATGTATATACATACTATTATTGCACTTAGAATTGGCAATAAAATTACAAATATAACCATTGATAATGAAGGCTTATCACGTGTGAAAACCTAAAATGCTGAAAACTCGGGAAAATCCGGTATGATATACCGCCCTCAGACAGAATGGATAAAGTGACATCTTCATGAGCCGTATCGAAGAGTATGTAAGAGCAGCAACCCGCGACAACACACGCCGGAGCTACGGGTCCGCGATTGAGCATTTTGAGGTCATCTGGGGCGGCATGCTGCCCTCGACAGCCGACAGAATCGCGCATTATTTGGCGGACCATGCCGGCAGTTTAACCCTCAATACTCTCAGGCAGCGCCTTGCAGCCATCGGTCGGTGGCACGTGGAACATGGATTTGTCGATCCGACAAAGGCGACCTTGGTCAAACGTACCCTGAAAGGCATCGCAGAGTTGCACCCGCACAGGGAAAAGCAGGCAGCGCCGCTGCAACTGGAGCAGCTTGAAGCACTCGACAACTATTGGCATGACGGGCTGCAAGCGTGCGCTTCCCTTCCTAGTGAAAAACTAAGGTTACTGCGCAACCGGGCGCTGATGCTGCTCGGTTTCTGGCGCGCCTTTCGTAGCGACGAACTGTGCCGGATTGAGGTTCAGCATATTGAGTTTGATGCCGATGCAGGGATGTCGCTCCATTTATGGCGCTCCAAGAGCGATCACAGCCATAGTGGAACGACTTATCGGTGCCCGGCCCTCAGTCGCTTGTGTCCGGTGGCGGCATGCCGGGCCTGGCTCGGTGCCACTGGTATCAAGAGGGGCGCCTTGTTCCGCGGAGTTGATCGATGGGGGCACCTGCGAAACACCGCACTACATCCCAATAGCATCGTACCGCTTTTACGAAACGAATTGGCTGCGGCAGGCATAGAGGGCGGTCGATATAGCAGCCACTCACTCCGGCGCGGCTTCGCTTCCTGGGCCAACTCCAATGACTGGGACGTCAAGTCGCTAATGGAATATGTCGGCTGGAAGGATGTCAAATCGGCGTTACGCTATGTTGACACTTCAGACCCCTATAAAAAACAACAGATAGAAGCCGGCCTCAAGAAGCACGAGGCGTAAGGTGCATGACTATGGGGATGTATTCTTCTGTCAGGTCCCTGCCAAAAGGTCAGGAACGCTTTGTACGCATCGTCAATTTTCCAGCAAGCGGTCGATGATGGCGCAGTCAGGTGTTTGGCCGCCGCTGCACTCTGCCGCCATGCTGGTAAGCGCGTGTTTCATCTTATTCAGGTCAACAACCTTGTTTTTGATAATATCGACATTGCTGAGCGCCAAGTCTTTCACATCGTCGCACGCATAAGTGCCGTCAACCATCTCCAGTAGACCTTTCACCTCCTGATTGGTAAAACCAAGTTCTCGTGTGCGGCGGATGAATTTCAGTCTTTTTAGGTGATCCTGATTATAAACCCGGTAGCCAGTCGCGGTGCGCGGCGGGTCCGGCATCAGGCCAACCTTCTCATAGAAGCGAATGGTTTCCAAGTTAACGCCTGCCTCTTTGGCAATCGTACCTCTCGTAAAATCACGTTTTTGAGAACTGGTCATTCTAACCTTGAGTCTGTAATTGTTACAGGGTGTAGCCTAGCGCAGATGGCTCTGTTTGTCCAAAGGCAAAGCTGGCCCCAAAATATGTTTATGGAAGTATTTTATGTCAGATATGGAATCTACGGATAATAGAAAAAACTGGTTGGCTGGTTTGGGCGTATTCGGAGCCATATTGGCTTCCTCCTGCTGTATCTTGCCTTTGGTCTTTCTGATGCTCGGGATCAGTGGTGCCTGGATCGGTACCCTGACCGCGCTTGAACCCTACAAAGACTATTTTGCCGTGGTCACTCTCATCTTTATCGGGCTCGGCTTTTGGCACGTCTATGTCAAACCCAGACAAGAGTGTGAAGAAGGCTACTGCGCAACCCCCAAATCTGACCGAGTGATCAAAACCATCCTATGGGTGTCCACTGTGTTGGTGCTGTTGGCGCTGACCGTTGATTTTTGGGCTCCCATCCTGGGTAATTATATCTAAGAAGGAATGAAGGAAATGACACATATTATGAAAGCGTGTGCCCTTGGCATGGCATTGATCATAAGCGCGCCAGTAGCGACAGCGGTCGCGCATGAAAGCCACCAAGCGGCTGAAAAGCAGGACAGCCAAACGGTCACATTTACGATCGAGAAAATGACGTGTGCTACCTGCCCGATCACGGTGCGCAAGGCCATGGAGAAAGTGGCCGGTGTGCTGTCGGTCGAAACCGACTATGAAAGCAGAACCGCGACCGTGGTCTTCGACCCGTCAAAAGCGGACACCGACGCCATTGCCGCCGCCTCCACAAATGCCGGCTATCCTGCAACAGTGACCCAAGGCTCCTGAGATGGCGTTTGACAAGGCCGAAGATAGGTGTTGCAGCGGCAAAGGGCCTAGGCAGCAGATGAGCCTGATGGTCATTGGTGCCGGATCGGCCGGTTTCTCTGCCGCCATCACGGCTGCGGAGGCCGGGGCGATCGTGACGCTGGTTGGTGCAGGCACCATCGGCGGCACGTGTGTCAATGTCGGCTGTGTGCCGTCCAAGACCATGATCCGAGCGGTTGAGCCGCTCTATCAGGCCCGGCACGCCAGCCGGTTTGAAGGCATTTCATCGAGCGGCAAGGTTCTAAACTGGTCTGACGTAGTCAAGCAGAAGCAAGCACTCGTAGATGAGCTGCGCCGTGCGAAATATACCGACGTTCTTTCTGCCCATCCGGACGTAACCTACATGGAAGGCCGTGCACGCCTGACGGAGGATGGCGTACTGGTCGGCGACACGCTTCATGTGCCAGACAAAATCATCGTCGCGACAGGATCCGCGAATGCTGTACCTCCAATCCCCGGGATCGATACCGTTGCCCATCTGAACAGTACGACAGCCCTGGAACTGGAAACACTGCCAAGCTCGATGATTGTGATCGGCGGCGGTGTGATTGGCTGCGAGCTTGGCCAGATGTTTGCACGCGCAGGTGTCAAGGTGACGATCTGCTGTCGTAGTCGATTGATGCCAGACATGGAGCCCGAGATCAGTGAGGCCCTTGAGCGCTATTTTATAGCCGAAGGTATCGAGGTTCTTTGCGGTATCGAGTATCAGCATGTGGAACAGGCAGATGGCACCATTAAGCTGTGTTATCTCAAGGATGATGCGGTGCAGAAGTTGGAAGCCGAACAATTACTTGTCGCCGCCGGGCGCAGGCCAAACACCGCAGGCCTTGACCTTGAGGAGGCCGGTGTTGAGCTGGCACAGAATGGTGGCATCCATGTGGATCGCACCATGCGCTCAAGCAATCCTAATGTGTATGCGGCTGGCGATGTGACCGGAACGGACATGTATGTTTATATGGCAGCGTACGGGGCCAAGCTTGCGGCTCTCAACGCGACTGGCGGTGATGAACAGGCCTACAGCAATGCGACGATGCCCGATGTGGTGTTTACGGACCCGCAGATAGCTCGTGTAGGGCTGACAGAAGCTACGGCCGTAGAACAGGGATTTGAGGTCAAAACAAGCCTTATCACGCTCGACCATGTGCCGAGGTACCTGGCTGCTCGCGACACACGAGGCTTGATCAAGCTGGTGGCTGACAAACAGACAGACAAGTTATTGGGCGCGCATATATTGGCACCCGAAGGCGGTGAGCTCATTCAAACGGCAACGATCGCACTTAAGGCGGGTATGACGACGGCAGACCTTGGCCAGACCATCTTCCCGTATCTGACGGGCGTAGAAGGCCTCAAACTGGCGGCCCAGACCTTCGATATAGATGTCAGCACGCTGTCCTGCTGCGCGGGATAGGCGGGACAGGGTATAATGAGCAGCGAGGAGAGCCGAGATGGCCACGACAGACCTGAAACTGGAAGAGTGCGGCACGTTGCCAAGGCCCGGCCCGGTCGGGCGTCTGGTTCGCCTCCTGTTCGGGACTATGTGCCTATATTATGTCTTTGGGCTGTGGGCCGTGCGCGGCGATCTAATGACGAGTGAGGGCACCATCCACCCGCTTCTGTGGAACGGTATCGTCATCGGCCTCATACTGATCAGCTATGTCATCAACATCGGCTTTTCCCGCTCCTGGAAGAAATGGCCCGCTGCCGTAAGCGCGGCGGCTTTGGCAGGCATGGCCTTGGTGGGCTACATTCAAGCTGACATGTTTGAAACGCCCTTGCTCGCGCATACCGTCCACATCTGGGAGCTTTATATCTTCAGCCACCTCGGTCTGGCCTTTGTCGTTGCTGCCCTGATTGGAACACCGGGCTGCGAGATGCGGGCGTTCCACCACCTTTATTCCCTGATCACCGGCAAACCAACAAAAGAACATCACTGTCCTATTGGACCGCTCGGACCGGTTGACCGGTGGGAGGCTAGTTCCACAGCCCATGATCCCAAAAGATGATTGCCTATTGCTACAGGGTCGGTCGTGGGCCCCATATGATAATCGCGGCGCCCACCAAACAGATTGACGCACCTATCAAATCCCACCGATCCGGCCATTTGCTTTCCACGAGCCAGAGCCAGACCAATGATGCAGCGATATAGACGCCACCATAGGCGGCATAAGCGCGTCCGGCGAAATCGCTATCAATTTTCGTCAAAAGAAAAGCAAAGAGTGCCAGTGACACAACGCCCGGCGCTATCCAGAACGGAGACTTTTCGAGCCGCAGCCACGCCCAAAAGGTGAAGCACCCGGCGATTTCTGCAAAGGCCGCGCCGATATAAATTAAAGGTGTCATCACCTACCTCCCGATCATTGTTAAGGCTATGCGTCGCGAAATTCTACGCATCAACGCATAGAAGTGGAGCAAGATAGGTCTCAAAATTGGCCAATTATTCAATCGAATTCAAACAACAATCGCTATCTCTCACTTAAATTCAGGAGAGACCGATGTTGCTATTGAGAGAATTTATTAAAATAACCTACGCACCTGTGATGCTCGGCGGCTTTTTGACGGCGGGGCTGTATACGGTCGCAAATGGCTTTGGATATGGCTCGCTATTGGTGCTATTGCTGTTCGCTATCGGCATCTCGTTCACTGCAGAACGGCTAGTTCCCTATGAAGATAACTGGAACAAGGATCACCGGGATAGCTGGCGTGATCTGGCTCATGCTGTCGTAAATGAGGTAGCAAACGCATCGTCCGTCGCTTTGTTGCCTTTGATTGTCGCTTTGTTGCCAGGATTTGGCATTTGGCCAACTGACTGGCCCTTGTGGGGACAGCTTCTGCTTGCGATCTTGATCGCTGACTGTGGTATCACCCTTGTCCATTATGCAAGCCATGTGAATTCGACCCTTTGGCGCTTCCACGCTGTGCATCACAGCATCAAACGCATGTATGGGTTTAACGGATTGATGAAACACCCTCTTCATCAGGCCATTGAAACGCTTGGCGGAACTTTCCCGCTAATACTAATGGGTATACCGCTTGATGTTGCGGCATTGCTTGCATTCGCAGTCGCTATTCAGCTGCTACTTCAACACACCAATGTGGACGTGAAGGTCGGGCCGCTTCGGTATGTGCTTGCATTGTCGCCTTTGCACCGGTTTCACCATATTAAATGGCCCGTTGAAGGCGACGTGAATTTTGGCCTGTTTACAACAATTTGGGACCGAATGCTTGGCACCGCGGTCTATGACGCCGATCGCCACTTCACGTCAGATGACTTGGGTATTGGTAAAGAGCCAAATTATCCGACTGGATATGTGGCGCAACTGGTTCAACCATTCAGGAGATCAGTCGGCGAGGACGCTGGAGCTTCAAAGCAGGCTGCGGAATAAGGTGTTTGTGAGCTACGGAGCAGCAATCGTCATCTTGATTCTGAGCACGCCATCGGCAGGAGACACACCAAACGTTTGCTTCATGGTTCGTGAGAAATGTGCTGAGTCAGCAAAACCAGCTTTGTGTGCGGCGGTTGTTGCATCGCTTCCTGCACCAATGGCTGCAACGGCAATGTTCAACCGCCGCCACAAAACGTAGCGGCGGAGTGGCATGCCAACACTGGCGCGGAATAGTTTTGTGAAGCTGCTTTTAGACATGCCAGCGGCGCGTGCAATGACATCCTGAGTTACCTTGCCCATGAGATTTTCGTCGATAGCCTCAAGAGCACGAACCATACGGGGGTCGTCGATGCAGGCTTTGCTCTCTTCCAGTGTTGCCAACCAGTCCTGTAGCGGACGGTGTTCTGTCATCACGCCTGCTGTCAAAGTTGGTTCTACATATAGTAAGTCCAGCGTGTCCTCACTCGGCGAGAGCTTATGAAGGGCATTCGAGGGAATAGAAAGGAAGCGGCCTGTTAGTATCCTATCTTCGAGGGTGACGGACGCATCACGCCTGTCAGCATAAACCAGTTGGACAGGGTAATGCGCATGAAACGAGGTATCCCCCGCCGGCCCCTGATAATGAGCCCATCCTTGCGCTAGCAGCAACTCACCATCCCATTTTGTCTGATTGTATGAAATCTGGCGCTCCTATCCATGGTCCTGACAAAGGCTATGATCGGCTAGAACTTTGATAATCCGGCAATCTGAAATGGTTCCGCCTGAGCAATGACTGATCATGCGTTTCAATTCCGTCTGCATGACTTCGAGCGCCGCAATCTTGCGTTCTACTTCGTTGAGATGACCTCGTGCGATTGCATCAACTTCCTCGCATGGTCTATCGGGCTGATCTGAAAGCTCCAGAAGGTTCCTGATATCATCAAGGGAGAAGCCCAGTTCGCGACTATGTCGAATGAAGGTCAACCGCTCCAGATGAATTTCATTGTAGAGGCGCCGGTTATTTGCAGCCCTTATCGCTTTTGGCATGACACCAATTTCTTCATAATAGCGGATCGTTTGTACCTTGGTATCTGTGCGTTTTGCCAGCTCACCGATCATAAAATCCTGCGCCATAAATTTTCTCCTTGCTCCTACAGCGACTGTAGCATGTAGAGTTTAATACAAGAAACCAACAGTGATTCGAGGAAGAAAAATGTCCGGCGATTGTGGATGCAGCGCAAACCAGAGTTTTGACGGAACGTCAACCGCCTACAAACGGATTTTGATTGTAATTATTGCCATCAATCTTGGAATGTTCTTCGTTGAGCTGTTTGGTGGCCTTGCGGCAGGTTCAATGGCCCTTCTGGCGGACTCGCTTGATTTCCTGGGCGATAGCGCCACCTACACGATCTCCCTTATTGTAATTGGAATGCCGCTCGCGGTGCGGGCCAAGGCTGGACTCTTCAAAGGCATATCCCTTTTTGCAATTGCAGCCTGGGTGTTAGGCAGTACGTTTTACCGCGTCTTCATTGAAGGCGTACCCGAAGCCCTGACTATGGGGGCGATTGGTGTTGCTGCCTTCGCCGCTAACGTGATTAGCGCCGTCTTGCTGCTCAAATACAAAGATGGAGACAGCAACGTTCGCTCGGTCTGGCTCTGCAGTCGCAACGATGCGATCGGCAACCTCGCAGTTATCCTCGCGGCTTCGGGTATCGCGGCGACCGATGCCGCCTGGCCGGACCTTTTGGTTGCGGGTATCATGGGTAGCCTCTTTATCCATTCTGCCACAAAAATTGTTCAACAATCCTGGAAAGAACTGTCTGAAGAGAAGCAGCGTCAGAATACCGCAAGTGACAATTGTAGCTAAAGCTTGTAAGAAACCTATAGGCGTGAACCCAAGCGAAGATATTGATTTAACCTATGGCTAAATATTTAAAAATATTGCTGCTGTTTATCTTCGTAACGGCACCTGCCTTGGACATCGCGTTCCTTGATCCCCGGGAGTCCGACGACCACATCAGCGAAGCCTATCACGATACAGTCGATCACGAAGAAGGTGCCTCAGCGGATTTGCATTGCATCTGCCATGTCATTCATCACGGGGTATCTATCGCAAAGGTTGCTGCCCTGACGATCAACAATGCACACTTTAAAACGCGCCAGGTTGCCACTACTGCGATAAACGGCCTGAACCCCAAACCGGGATTGCAGCCACCTTCCACGAAACTCTCCTAACGTTGTCCTTGCGAGGGCCAAGCCAGTACTTTCCTAATGGAAAGTCTGATGGGCCGCGCATGTATCAATCATTTTGAGAGTGAACAAGCATGAAATATATGCGACATGCCCTAATGGGCGTCGCGGCGATCGGCCTTTGCACCGGCATGGTGCAGAGCGGCTCCGCCGCGTGGGCGGACGGCCAGAAGCGTCCCGTCCTCCATGAATTTATTGAGCAGGTCACGAACGAGCATCCAGCCCTGATGGCGTCGGAAGCGGCTTTGGCCGCCGCGCGTGCCAGGGCCAAGGGTCAATCGCGCCCGATCTATAATCCTGAAGTCGAAGTTGGCTACGAGAATGCCGCGGAGGTGACCAAAGAAGTTGGTCTGTCACAAACCTTCGACTGGTCGGGCAAGCGCAAGGCCCGCAGCGGTGTTGGCCGCGCCGAAGTCGATGCTGCGGAAGCCCGCTTTGAAATCGCCAGGAAAGCCCTGCTAAGCGACATTCTGAAGGCGCTTTCCGATTATCAAACCGCCTCCCGACTTTTGGAGGTTGCGTCACAGCGCGAAACCCTGAGTGAAAGGTTTCTCGATCTTGCTACCCGCCGCCAAAAGGCGGGCGAGATGCCGCAGGCAGAGCTGCTGACGGCCCGGTTGGCCCTCGCGGAAGCACGCGCGGCGAAAAATGCGGCTATGCTCGCCCTGTCGATGGCGGAAGAAGGCCTGGTAGCAATCACCGGTGAGGACCGACAGATATGGCCGCACCTGACGGGGGCTCCACTCCAAACCGTCGTTGCACCGGAAACGGCTGCTTATGAAGGCCTTCCCGAACTGCGCCTCGCTCAGGCGCAAACCGAGATCGCCAGAGCCAGGATCAGGGTCGCGAAGTCCGAACGCATGCCCGATCCCACTGTTGGCGTCAGGGTTGGTGAAGAAGGCAACAGCAGCCTTGTGGGCCTTTCTGCCTCCATTCCCATCCCGATCCGCAACAGTTACCGCGATGAAGTGAACGCTGCCGGGTCCGACTTTGTGGAAGCACAGCAGAGTTATTATGCGGAAAATCGCCGGATGCGGGCTCGTTATGATGCCAGCCTGAAGCGCTATTTGGCCGCCTCCCGAGCATGGAGCCTGTGGCAGGATCAGGGCGCTGAACCGCTTAGGGAGCAGCGGTTGCTGCTCGGCAAGCTTCTGGAAGCACGCCAGATCGGCGCCATCGACTATCTGATCCAACTCAATCAAACATTCGCAACTGAAGAGGCCTCTGTCGAGCTGAATGGTCGGCTCTGGAACGCCTGGTTCGACTGGCAGGATGCCGGTGCAACGGTTGACGCATGGCTGGAGACAATT